>Ga0070658_10000066_pt1 | contig 103408 bp, 85 predicted proteins | sample KBSC13metaG_FD_64664 | JGI IMG/M metagenome (GOLD analysis project Ga0070658, IMG submission 64664) | Corn rhizosphere microbial communities from Kellogg Biological Station, Michigan, USA - KBS C1-3 metaG | ecosystem: Host-associated > Plants > Roots > Rhizosphere > Soil ...
CAACATCCTGTTGCAGGTGATGGACAACGGCAAGCTGACCGACCACCACGGCAAGACGGTCGATTTCCGCAACGTGATCCTGATCATGACCACCAATGCCGGCGCGTCCGACATGGCGCGCGAAAGCCTTGGCTTCGGCAACCTCACCCGCGAGGGCGAGGATGAGGAAGCGGTCAAGAAGATGTTCACGCCGGAATTCCGCAACCGTTTGGATGCGATCGTACCGTTCGGATATCTGCCGACCCCGGTGATCGCGCGCGTGGTCGAGAAGTTCATCCTCCAGCTCGAACTGCAGCTCGCCGACCGCGACGTGCATATCGCGCTGGATGACGAGGCCAAAGCGTGGCTGACCGAAAAAGGCTATGACAAGCTGTATGGCGCACGGCCGATGGCACGGCTGATCCAGGAGAAGGTGAAGCAGCCGCTGGCCGAGGAATTGCTGTTCGGCAAGCTCCTGCACGGTGGCGAGGTCAAGGTCCACATGAAGGACGGCGCGCTCGCCTTCGAGATCACGCCGGCGGCGCCCAAGCCGAAGCGCAAGGGTAAGCCCAAGGCCGAGGCGAAGGCCCAGGACTAAATCCAGCAATCACCAAGAGGCCCGGTGGAGCGATCCGCCGGGCTTTTTTCCTTTCTGGCCTTGCGGAAGGACGAAAGCATCCTGAGGCACTCAAGAACGGCTGACCATCGTTTGTCGTGAGCGTATCCGCTAACCCGCTCAGATCACACAATGAGCAATTGAACGGCCTCACTTTGCCTGCCACTCTGGCGTCCATGACAAAACTCGCTCTCCTCCTCGCCGCCGCCCTTCCCGCCATCGCGCTCGCGCAGGCGACTCCACATTTCGATCCGGCGCGCCTGTCGCACCATGTCGAGATCATCGCGTCCGACGCCTATGAGGGCCGCGCGCCCGCAACGCGGGCGGAGACCAAGACGATCGATTATATCGTCGGCCAGTTCAAAGCCGCGGGCGCGCAGCCGGGCGGCGATCTGAAGAATGGCACGCGCGCCTGGACGCAGGACGTGCCCTTGCTCCACACCAGCATCGTCGGGACGCCCAACCTTCGCGTTACCAGTAACGGCGCCACCATCCCGCTCACGCAGGGCGATCAGATCGCGGTGCGCGCGGCGCTGAACGGCGACAAGCAGGTCAGCCTGAAGGACGTGCCGATCGTCTTCGTCGGCTACGGCGTGAGCGCGCCCGAGCGCAATTGGGACGATTTCAAGGGCGTCGACGTGCGCGGCAAATTGCTGGTCGTGCTGATCAACGATCCCGATTTCGAGACCGGGCAGGGTGATTTCGGCGGCAAGGCGATGACCTATTATGGCCGCTGGACCTATAAATATGAGGAAGCTGCGCGCCACGGTGCGGCGGGCGTGCTGATCGTGCATGAAACCGCGCCGGCGTCGTACGGCTGGGCCACGGTCAAGAATTCGAATACCAACGACATGTTCGATATCGTGCGCGCTGATCCCAAGGCCGTGCACACGCCGTTCGAAAGCTGGATCCAGCGCGATCTCGCGGTGAAGTTGTTCGCGGATTCAGGCCTCGATTATGACGCGCTGAAGAAAGCGGCGCAGACCCGCGATTTCAAGCCGGTGCCGCTCAAAGCGACCCTGTCGGCCGATTATGGGGTCAACGTCGCGACGATCGTCAGCCACAATGTGGTCGGCCGCCTTGCCGGCAGCAAATATCCGAACGAGACGATCGTCTATTCGGCGCACTGGGATCATCTGGGCGTCGGCGCGCCCGACGCCAAAGGCGATCGCATCTACAATGGCGCGGTCGACAATGCCGATGGCATAGCATTGCTGCTGGAGATGGCGCGCGCCTTCGTGAAGGCGCCCCGGCCTGAGCGTTCGGTGGTGTTCCTCGCCGTGACGGCGGAGGAGAGGGGGCTGCTCGGCTCGGAATATTATGCCGCAAATCCGCTCTATCCGCTCGGCACAACGGTGGGCATGCTCAACACCGACGCGCTCAGCGCAAGCGGCCCGGCGCGCGATTTCTCGATCTCGGGAAGCGCCAAGCTCGGCCTGCTCGACGATCTGATCGAGGAAGGAAAGAAGCAGGGGCGCAGCTTCACGCCGGATCCGGTGCCAGAGGCTGGGCATTTCTACCGGTCCGACCATTTCCCGCTGGCCAAACGCGGCGTGCCGGCAATTTCGATCGGGAGCGGCGAAGATCTGGTGAATGGCGGCCGCGCAGCCGGGCACGCTTTGAACGAAGCTTATGTCCGCGACAAATATCACCAGCCGGCCGACGAATGGACCCCGAACTGGGACGCGACCGGGCAGGCGCAGGATGCGGAGCTGCTGTTCAGTCTCGGCCAGCGCCTCGCCAATTCGCGCGAATGGCCCAATTGGAGCCAGGACAGCGAATTCCGCGCCGCGCGCGACAAGACGGCGGCGGAGCGGAAATAGGCTTGGATCCTTCCCAGCAGATGCTGGGGAGGATTTGAACGCCCGTTAACCATCTTCTTACTGTCACGCTTTATGCTCTAAGCTCGCTTGACCCGCGCCCGGGTGCGGGCGGCTGGGGGCCAAGATGCAGCGTTACGACCTGATCGTCATAGGCAGCGGGCCGGCGGGGCGCCGCGCGGCGGTGCAAGCGGCCAAGCTCGCCAAGTCCGTGCTCGTAATCGAGAACAGGCTCCGCGTGGGCGGCGTCTCGGTTCACACCGGCACCATCCCATCGAAGACGCTGCGCGAGACGGTGCTTAACCTGTCGGGCTGGCGTGAGCGCGGCTTTTACGGCCTCGCTTACCGGGTGAAGAAGGATATCGAGGGCCGCGATCTCGGCGCGCGGCTCAACAAAACGCTCGATTATGAATGCGAGGTGCTCGAACATCAGTTCGCGCGCAACGGCGTCGAGACGATGGCCGGTGTTGCCCGCTTCGTCGAGCCGCATGTCATAGAAGTGACTCCGCCCGCGGGCGACCCTGTCCGGCTTCATGCTGAAAAGGTGGTCATCGCGGTCGGTACCAAACCCTATCGTCCATCCAATATTCCGTTCGATGACAAGGTGATCGTGGATTCGGATTCGCTGGTGGGCGAGCCGCGCGTGCCGCGCAGCCTGTGCGTGATCGGCGCGGGGGTGATCGGGCTCGAATATGCGACCATTTTCTCCGCGCTCGACGTGCCGGTGACGATCGTCGAGCCGCGCCCCAATTTCCTCGAATTCATCGATCGCGAGATCATCGACGAATTCGTGCACGAGCTCCGTAAGCGCGGCGTGACTTTCCGCCTCGGTTGCAAGCTGGACCGGGTCGAACTGGACGCGGCCGGATGGCCGATCGCGATCCTGGACGATCAGCGCCGGGTGCGCGCCGAAATGCTGCTCTACGCGGCCGGCCGCGTTGGTGCGACCGACAGCCTTGGTCTCGAAACCTGCGGGCTGGAAGTCGACGATCGCGGGCGGCTGAGTGTCGATCCGGTCACCTTCCAGACTGCGGTGCCGCACATCTATGCGGCGGGCGACGTGATCGGCTTCCCCGCGCTTGCCTCCACCTCGATGGAGCAGGGGCGGATCGCCGCCTGCCATGCATTCGGCACGGCGCTCGCGCCCGCACCGGCATTCTTTCCCTATGGCATTTACGCGGTGCCCGAAATCTCGACCGTAGGCCTGACCGAGGAAGAGGTGCGCGCCCGGGGCATCCCTTATGAAGTCGGCATCGCCCGTTTCCGCGAAACCTCACGCGGGCACATCATGGGGCTGCAATCGGGCATGATGAAGATGCTGTTCGGCCTGGCCGACAAGAAATTGCTTGGCGTCCACATCGTCGGCGAAGGCGCGACCGAGCTGATCCATATCGGCCAGGCGGTGCTCAATCTGGGCGGCACGCTCGATTATTTCGTGCAGAACACCTTCAATTATCCAACGCTGGCCGAGGCCTATAAGATCGCGGCGCTCGATGCGTGGAACCGCATGCCGCGCCTCGCCGAGCCGGCCGTAGCGGGCGTTGGTGGCTGAAAATTCGGTCCGCCCTTTGCTTCGATCGGAAAATTAGGAGAACATTGTCTTTGTGATCGCGTGGCGTGGGAATAAGGTTCGTTCATGGGGGCAGATCTGATCGATGGACTGAGCGATCTTGAGAAAGAGGTCCTGCGCCTCTTTCTGATTTCGTCCGATCAGAAGGAGCTTGCCCGGCGCATCGGGCGCAGCCCCGCCACCGTCGAGCAGCGCCTTGCCCGTGCGCGGCGCAAGCTCGGTGTTGCGCGCAGCCTCGATGCGGCGCTTCTCCTCGCCGAACATGAAGGCCGCTCGACATATGGAACGGCCATATATGGCGACTCCCTACATGGTGAAGCCGACAGTCCTGCGCTGAAGCTGTGGCCGCCGAAAGATCGTCGAGCTGCGCAAGGCTTCATGATCTTCCCCACGAGGGGGCGGCCCTGGAATATGCTCCCGGCATGGGCGCGACTGTCTTTGATCCTCGGTGGCATGCTCACCTTGCTGATCGCAGCGGTCGCGGTCCTATCCCTAGGGGAGAGTATCACCAGGATCGTTCGGCAGCTTCATTGAACAGGGGGCCGTGCGTCTCGCACGGTTGCGTATCATGGCTGCACAAACCGCCTTTGTATCTCCTATCAATACGCCTTCACGCGGCCGTCGCGTGCAGGTGGGCATCAACAATATCGAGGAAGTGATCGACGGAGCGCTCGCCGATGGCAGCCGCCTTCTGGCGGACATTCTCAACGCAGGTCAGGAAGGCCACATCCTTCCTCAGATCACCCAACGCTCGATCGAGCGTATGCACGATTGCCTGAAAGCGGGCATCGAGATGCGCGCTCTGGCGATCGCAACGCATCACGACCTGCGCAAGATCATGGGCCAGATTGACATGGTGGAGCTTGGTTGGGGGGATGGGAACGTCTGTCCGCCAGCGGCCGGGGACGGTGTCTAGGTGCAGATCCATCAAGTCATATTCTTCACGTTGATGTTCGCGGCCTGTTGCTATGCAGGAGTTCGCGGCGGAGCGCCGGAGCGTATCACCGCCATTGCGATGATCTGCGCGTTGGGGGCGAGCCTCGCCTTTACCGTTTTCCGGGCCGGACCGATTGGCATTTATTCGGGAATCGAGGTCGGGGTCGCGCTGACGGATCTGTCGCTATTTCTGGTCATTGTTGCGACCGCACTGTTCAGCACGCGCTTCTGGCCGATTCTGATGGCGAGCATGATCGGGTGCGGGCTGTTTGGTCATCTGACCAAACCGCTTGGCCCCGACATACTTCCCCGCGCTTATTATATCGCGGTTGCCGTCTGGAGCTATCCCGAGTTGCTCCTGCTGATCGTGGCCACCTGGCGGCACCAGGGCCGACTGAAGCGATATGGCAGGGACTATGCCTGGGTATGGCAGCTGCCGCGACGGTATCGCGATGGCTGGTCGGTCGACGAACTGGCGCGGCCGCTTCCCCAAAACTGATTCAACGCCTCTCCCGAAGGAGACCAAGCGTGTCCGATTTTCCTATCCGCACCGAGCGGCTCGATCCGATCGACCGTCAGACGCGCAAGCTTATCGACGATGCCGAACGAGCCGCCGCGATGCACAATGCCGATCTGACGGGATTCGCGCGTCAGATCCTCGCCGGGCGCAAGCAGCGCGAGCGCTATTTCGATCCGATGCTGTTCAGCAATCCCGCCTGGGACATATTGCTCGGCCTCTATGTCGCCGAGGGCGAGGGCCGGCGGCTGAGTCTGATCGAATGCTCTACCGCCTCGACCGTGCCGCAAGGCGTGGCGCTGCGCTGGCTCGCCTATTTCAAGCAGGAGGAGATGGTGGTCGAGGCGTCCGATCTGCCGCGTCCAAACAAAAGCGTGATCCGGCTGACCGACGAAACGCGGATGGCGGTTTCGGCTTATCTGGGCTCGCTGTTCAGCCTCGGGTTGGGGCCAGAGCCGGCGATACCTGATATTCCGCGAGCAGCAGGTTGAGGGCGGGAATGGCCGCGTCGCCCGGCCGTGCGGCGGCAGCTTAGCGGCCACTACCGCGGTGCCGCACCGGTCCGAAATCAGATAGATCCGATGAAGTCGACCGAATCCTCCAATAGACGCTCGACAGCGGAGTCCCAGCCGCGATCAGGGTCGCTGCGGTAGAGGCGATGCGTCGGATACCAAGGGGAATCGTCGCGGTCGCGCAGCCACCGCCAGTCCGTGGCGAAGCCGGGAACGAGCAGAAAGCAGGGCTTTCCCATCGCACCTGCCAGATGGCCGACGGAGGTGTCGACCGAGACGACCAGATCGAGCGCATCGATGATCGCTGCCGTGTCCGCGAAATCGCGGGCCCCGGACACTTCCGGGTTCAGATCCAGCACGGTTCCGGGAAGCGTCTGCGCCAGGCGTTCGGCAAGTTCGGGCGGCAGCGATCGGCGATGATCGTGCAGGAAGGCAGCATTGCCGCGCGTCATCAGCCCGATCTTCGGCCCTGCCGGCCCTGCGGCCCAACGGTCGGGTGCGCGAAGGTAGGGACGGCTGGGCAGGGTCTCCAGTGTGACCCCAAGCCGTCCGGGCAGATCGACTAGCGTGAGCCAATAATCGGGATCGGGGAAATCGACCTGACCGCTCGCGACAACAAGACCGAGCTTGGGGAAAGCATAGCCGAACAACCGCGCCAGCGGAGGAGCGGCCAGCAAAGTGATTTCGGCACCGGTCTCGACGAGCGCCGGCAGGAACCGCGCGCATTGGATCTGATCGCCCCAGCCTTGTTCGGGAAAGACCGCGACGCGCTTTCCGGAGAGATCCTCGCCACGCCAGCGCGGATAGGGGAAGCCGCGCGGTACCGCGTCGGTCAGCCAGCTCATTTCGATCCGGGCGTCGTAGAGCGGCCAGGCTTCGGAATAGCGGCCCTGGCTGAGCAGGTTCATCGCCAATGCACGGCGCGTATCGGGTATGTGCGACGCCACCGCCAAAGCGCGACGCAATGCCGCCTCGCCCTCAGCCAGCCGCCCGGCCTGGGTGAGCAATATTCCTTCGTCGAAGCCGGACACCAGCGCCAGCTGGGCCGCCAAACCCACGTCCATTACATAAGCGTAACGTGATGAAGGAGCGCCGTACAGACCGAGGCTCGCCCGCCCAAATCGAGAGTCCGCGGTCATTGAGGGGCGTGAACCGCCGACAAGATGGGAGGGCTGGAGCGGGTAGCGGGAATCGAACCCGCGTATGAAGCTTGGAAGGCTACCGCTCTACCATTGAGCTATACCCGCAGCGCCGGCTCCAATGCATCGCCCGCGCGCGTTGGTCAACGCCTCTGGCGAAGCTGATCCGATAACAGCCGGATAGCGGCTGGATAGGCCGGCCCGCCGCAGTCCACGAGCGAGCCCGGCAGATGCAAGCGTGGGATATCGGCGATGGCGGGATGGCGCAGCATCGCGCTGCCCAGATCGCGGGCCGGTCCGGAGCCGGTGATCAGGAAATCGGGGCGATGCGCCACAAGTTGCTCGAGCGGCAAATTGGCGAGCGGCGGCAGGCCAAGCCGCGTCGCGAGGTTCACCAGCCCGACGCGGCGCATCATATCGTCCATCAGCGTGCCCGTGCCGGAAAGATAGCCGCGCCTTTGATAGTCGGTGGCGATCCGGCTGCGGCCGGCGCGAGGAATGGCCGCCAATTCACTGTCCATCCGGTCGATCATTGCCTCGCCCCGCTCGGGATGGCCGACCGCTTTCGCCACCAGGCGCACTTGCGCGACGATGTCCGGATAGGAATTGGCGGGCGGCACGATCAGCACCCGCGTCTTCAGTCCCGCGCGTATCGCCGGGTCTGCCTGGCCGGGCCAGCCGGTCAGCACAAGATCGGGACCGGCGGTGAGCAAAGCCTCCGCCGATGATCCGATCACTGGGAAATGCGCGGCCTGGGCGGCGATCGGCGACATACTGGCCATGCGTGATAGCCGGGTGATCCCCGCGATCTGCCCGGGATCCGCGAGCGCGAGCAGGAACTGGTCGGCACACAAATTGAGCGAGACGATCCGCTGCGGCACCGCCGCCGCGCGTCCGGGCGAGGCAACCAGAAGGGCAAGGAAGAATAGCCGCAGCATCGCGGCTTCCTAGCTCGCTTCGACGCCTGTAGGAACGCGGCGGTGACGAAATCTCCCATGCGGATCGATCTGGCCCTCGCGCTCGTCGCCTTGTTGTGCGCGACGCTGTCGCTTGGGATCGGCCCGGCGCATCTCGGTAGCGGCCGGGTGCTTGCGGCGCTTGCGGGGCAGGGCGATCCGGTCGCGACGACGATCGTGTGGCAGCTGCGGCTGCCGCGCGCCTTGCTGGCGTTGCTGGTCGGGGCGATGCTGGGAGGCGCCGGGGCGGCGCTTCAGGGCTATCTACGCAACCCGCTTGCGGACCCGGGCGTGCTGGGAACCTCCAGCACCGCCGCTTTGGGGGCGGTATTGGCGCTCTATTACGGCTTTGCCGCGCTCAGCCCTTTGACCTTGCCGTTGTTCGCGATCGTGGGTGCGTTTGCCGGCCTCGCGCCGCTGCTCGTGCTCGCCGCGCGAAGCGAGGGGCCGCTGGCGCTGATCCTCGCGGGCGTTGCGATCGCCACCGCCGCGGGGGCGGGCATAAGCCTCGCGCTCAATTTCGCGCCAAACCCGTTCGCGGCGGTCGAGATCATGACCTGGTTGATGGGCGGCCTTGCCGACCGTTCGTTTCTGCACGTGTGGCTGGCTTTGCCGTGCGTGGCGATCGGGCTCGGACTGATCCTGCTCCAGCGTCGCGCGCTCGACGCGCTGACTTTGGGCGAGGAAGGCGCGACCGCGCTCGGAATCGACCTCAAGCGCACGCGCACTTTGCTGTTGGTCGCGACCGCGATCGGGGTCGGCGGCAGCGTTGCGGTTTCAGGTGCGATCGGCTTCGTCGGGCTGGTCGTGCCTCATCTCGTGCGGCGCTTCACCGATGGCCGGCCTTCATCCGTGCTGCTGCCTTCGATGTTCGGCGGCGCGGCGTTGCTGGCGGCGGCGGATACTTTGGTGCGGATGGTGCCGACGCTGGAGGAACCCAGGCTCGGTGTCGTCACCGCGCTGATCGGCGTGCCGATCTTCCTGCACCAGCTGGTCAAAGCGCGGCGCCAATGGTGAGGCTCGATCATGTCGCGGTGGCGCTTGGCGGCCGTCGCATCATCGACGGCGTGTCGGCCGAACTGGCGGGCGGTGTGATCGGGCTGATCGGGCCTAATGGCGCGGGCAAATCGACGCTCGTGCGAGCGATTGCCGGGCTGGTCGCGAGCGAGGGCACGATCCTGATCGACGGCGCGCCGGTCGCGTCGATCGCGCTGCGCGAGCGGGCGCGGCGGATCGCTTATCTGCCGCAGGGGCAGGCGGTGCACTGGCCGCTCACGGTCGAGAGGGTGGTCGCGCTCGGGCGATTGCCCCATCTCGCCCCCTTCGCCCGGCCGGGGGAGGCGGAAGGAGCCGCGATCGAACGCGCGCTCGAGCGCACCGATCTGGTCGCGCTGCGCGATCGGCCGATCGACCAATTGTCCGGCGGCGAGCGCGCGCGCGTGCTGCTCGCGCGCGCGCTCGCGGTCGAAGCCTCTTTGCTGCTTGCGGACGAGCCGCTCGCTGCGCTCGATCCGTCGCATCAGATCGAGGTTATGGCGCTGCTTCGCGCCGAGGCGGGGCGCGGCGCGACCGTGATCGCGGTGCTGCACGATTTGACGCTGGCGGCGCGCTGGTGCGATCGGCTGCTGCTGATCGATCATGGCAAGCTGGTCGCCGACGGTAGCCCGCGCGAGGTGCTGACCGCCGATCATATCCGCGCCGTTTACGGCGTATCCGCCTTCATCGGCGAAGCGCATGGCGAACCTTTAATCGTTCCGCTTTCACATTGACCGCAGTGCAGCATCTGCCCTAACCGGGCGTCGCGACAGGTTCCCCGGCAACGGGGATGAAAAGGGAAGCAGGTGAGGGCTAGAGCCTGAAGCCTGCGCTGCCCCTGCAACTGTAAGCGGCGAGTGGCCGGACCATCATGCCATTGGGGCTTGCCCCGAGAAGGCGGTCCGACCGCAGCGACCCGCGAGCCAGGAGACCTGCCCGTCGCGGTCGTCCTCCGTTCGGCCAGGGTGCGCCGCGCGGTCGAGGGATCTCCCTCGCGAGACGACGTTCGTCGTCAACCGCGAAGGAAGATCGAATGCCCATTATCAAGACCCTCCTGCTGGCGAGCACGCTGGCCGCCCCTGCTTATGCGCAACAGGCATCCGTGCCCGACGCACCTTCCGATCCCGAAACGGTCGTGGTTACGGCTGTACGAACGCCGCGCCCGGTGAGCGAGGTCGCTTCGTCGATCACCGTGCTCGACAAGGCGGCGATCGACGCCTCGCAGCAATTCACCGTGTCCGATCTGATCGCCCGCACGCCGGGGGTGACGGCATCGCGTACCGGAGGCTTCGGTACCACCACCGGCGTGCGCATCCGCGGCGGGGAGAGCGACCAGACCGTGGTCGTGATCGACGGCGTGAAACTGAACGATCCCTCGGCGCCCGGCGGCGGCTATGATTTCGGCGATCTGTTCGTCGGTGACGCCGCCCAGATCGAGGTGCTGCGCGGTCCGCAATCGACCTTGTGGGGAAGCCAGGCGATTGGCGGCGTGGTCAATATCGTGACCGCCTTGCCCAATGGCCCGGTTGAAGGATCGGTTGAGGCGGAGGGCGGCTCGCGCGGCACCGCAGGCGCGCGCGCCGCGATCGGCGGCAAGCAACAGGGCATAAGCTGGCAAGTGGCGGGTAACGCCTTCCGCACCGACGGCATATCCGCGATTGCACCCGAATTTGGCGGCCATGAGCGGGACGGCTATCGCCATTACGGCACGAGCGGCCGGTTGCTTGCCGAGGTTACCGACGGCGTTAGCCTCGATCTGCGCGGCTATTGGAGCCATGGCAAAGTCGGCCTGGATTCGGGCTTCGGGCCCCCCGACACCCCCGAATATCAGAAGTCGACGAACTGGATCGGCTATGCCGGCCTGAACGTCGCCTTGTTCGACGGACGCCTCAAGAACCGCATCGCGGTGACGCGCGACCAGATCGTCCGTGACAATTTCGATCCGTCGCTAGGCGCCGACGACAAGACTTTCGACGCTCATGGCCGCAACGATCATGTCGAATATCAGGGCAATTTCGCCCTCGCGAAAGGCTGGGACGCGGTCTTCGGTGCCGAGCATGAATATTCGCGCTTCAGCGCGATCTCGCCGCAATTCCAGAGCGATCCCGATCACGGCGCGGTCTCGATCGACAGCTTGTACGGGCAGCTCAACGGGACTTTGCTCGATCATCTGACGCTGACCGGCGGCGTCCGCTACGACCATCACCAGACCTATGGCGGCCACGCTCTGCTGTCGGGCGGCGCGGTCTGGTCGGCGGGCGGCACGACATTTCGTGCGAGCTATGGCGAAGGCTTCAAGGCGCCGACCCTCTACCAGCTCTATGGCTCCTTCGGGAATCTCGCGCTCAGGCCCGAACGCGCGCATGGCTGGGATGCAGGCGTCGAACAGAAATTGGGCCGCCACGTAACCGCATCGCTCACCTGGTTCGATCGCGACACGCGCAACCTGATCCAGTTCGCGGGCTTTCCGCCGCGCGCCGACCGGCCGTTCGGCTATTATCAGAATGTCGACAGCGCCAATTCGCACGGCGTCGAGGCGGCGGTTGCGGCGCGCTTCGGCAGCCTGACGCTCGAGGGCAATTACAGCTGGATCGACGCGACGGATCGCTCGCCCGGTGCGACGCGTGGCAATGATCTGCTGCGCCGCCCGCACCATGTAGCCAATGCAGATGCGACCTATGCCTGGCGGTTCGGCCTGACCACCACGATCGCGGTCACGCATGCGAGCCACGCTTTCGAGGATGCCGCCAACACCGTACGGCTTGGCGGCTACACACTTGTCGACCTGCGTGCGGAGCAGCCGATCGGGCAGGGGTTCAGCCTGTTCGGACGGGTCGAGAACCTCACCGACAAGAATTACGAGACGGCCTATCGCTACGGCACGCTCGGCCGCAGCCTTTATGCCGGTGTTCGGGCGACGTTCTAGGTCGCCGCCAATTGCCGGCCGGCCGTCACGCCGAACCAGGTTCAGCGTGACGGCGCGGGCTTAAGCCACCGTCTCGGACAGCTTGATCTCACCCGCCTCCTCGCCATCCCAATAATGGATGCGCTCGGCATGGATCTTGATCATCGTCAGGCCGGGCGTGTCGACCCCTTGCTTGAACCATGCGTCGAGCGACCGCGTCCAATGCGTCTGGAACTGGCTCTTGTCGCGGATCAACTCGGCGCGTCCCTCGACCGCGGCGAAGAAGGGGCGCGCGCCGAACAGGCCCGATTTGCCCTGGAAGCCAAGGCCTACCTGAGCGTCGCGTTCGATCTGCGGCACCGTCCCGCTCGCGTCGCAAGTGAAGAAGAAGCTGTCGCCATCATATTCCACGTCGCGATTGTTGCTCATCGGCCGCGATGCGATCGCTCCGTTCGGCGCATGCGTGGACAACATGCAGAAATCGATATCGCGCATCTTTTCGGATAGGTCGGCGAGCGTCCAGGTCATGATCGGGTCTCCTCTTTGCCTGGGGAGAACGCATCGGCCATGAGGCTGTTCAGACCCATCCGAACAAGGCCCGCAATGCCCACGATTTTGCTGCTCACCTCCTCCAACCTGTTCATGACGATGGCCTGGTATTGGCATCTCAAGGGCGGGATGCAGAAACCTTTGCCGCTGGTGATCCTGATCAGCTGGGGCATCGCGCTGCTGGAATATTGCCTTGCCGTGCCCGCCAACCGGATCGGCTATGCGCATGGCTGGAGCGCGGGTCAGCTCAAGATCGTGCAGGAGGCGATCGCGCTGATCGTGTTCGGCGGCTTCATGGTGTTCTGGCTTGGCGAGCCGCTCCACTGGCGCCATGCCGCCGCCTTCCTCTGTATCATGGCGGGCGTGGCCTTCCTGTTCGTCGGGAAAGCTTAGTCTGAGAAATCGCGGAAGAGCGATTTCCTTGTGGGTCTCAAAGAGCGCCCCGCCCTTGAAAGCATCACGTGGCGCGCGCAGAGGGGTGGAATGGCGTTGATCCTCGGCCTCGAATCCTCGTGCGACGAGACCGCAGCCGCTTTGGTCACTTCGGACCGGACCATCCTCGCGCACAAGCTGGCCGGACAGGAAGCCGCGCATCGGCCTTATGGCGGCGTGGTGCCCGAGATTGCGGCGCGCGCGCATGTCGAGGCGCTTGTGCCGCTGACCGAGGCGGCATTGGCCGAGGCCGGCGTGCGGCTCGACCAGGTCGACGCGATCGCTGCCACCGCCGGGCCGGGGCTGATCGGGGGCGTGATGGTGGGGCTGGTGACGGGCAAGGCGCTCGCTCTGGCGATCGGCAAGCCGCTGATCGCGGTCAACCATCTGGAGGGCCATGCGCTGTCGCCGCGGCTGGCCGATCCCGATCTGGATTTCCCTTATCTGCTGCTGCTCGTCTCCGGCGGCCATTGCCAACTGCTCGAGGTGCGTGGGCCCGGCGATTATCGCCGGCTCGCGACGACGATCGACGATGCCGCCGGGGAGGCGTTCGACAAGAGCGCCAAGCTGCTCGGCCTCGGATTCCCGGGTGGTCCCGCGGTCGAAGCGGCCGCACGTAGCGGCGATCCCCATGCCGTGCCGCTGCCCCGCCCGCTGGCCGGCTCCGCCGAACCCCATTTCTCCTTCGCGGGCCTCAAGAGCGCGGTGCTGCGCGCGCGCGACGCGGGCGCCTATTCGGTCGAGGACATCGCGGCTTCCTTTCAGCAGGCGGTGATCGACTGCCTGGTCGACCGCACCCGCCGCGCCATTGCCCGGGCGAGCGGCATCAATGCGCTCGTGGTCGCGGGCGGAGTTGCCGCCAATCAGGCGATCAGGGGCGCGCTGCAGGCGCTGGCGGCGCAGCATGACCTGCGCTTCGTCGCGCCGCCTTTGTGGCTGTGCACGGACAATGCGGCGATGATCGCATGGGCGGGGGCGGAGAGGCTGGCCGCGGGGCTGACCGACCCGCTCGATGTGGCGGCGCGCGCGCGCTGGCCGCTCGATCCCTCGGCCGAGAAAGCGCGCGGAGCGGGGGTAAAGGCATGAAGATCGGCGTGATCGGGGGCGGCGCCTGGGGCACCGCGCTCGCACAGGTGGCGGCGGCGGGTGGAGACGTCCTGTTGTGGGCGTTCGAACCCGACGTCGTCGAGGCGATCAACGGCGCGCATGTGAACCCGATCTTCCTTGCCGGGGTGCCCTTGTCGCCGGCGATCCGCGCTACCAACGATCTTGGCGAGCTTGCCATCTGCGACGCCTTGCTGGTGGTGACGCCGGCGCAGCATATGCGCCGCATCCTGGCCGCAGCGCCGATCGCCGCCCGTCCGCTTATCCTCTGCTCCAAGGGCATCGAGGCCAACACGATGGCACTGATGTCGGAAGCGGCGGCCGAGACCTGCCCCGACGCGCCGATCGCGGTTCTGTCCGGTCCCACCTTTGCGAGCGAGGTCGCCAAGGGGCTGCCCACCGCGGTCACGCTCGCCTGCGCGGATGATGCGATAGCCGGCCGGCTGGCGGAGCGGATCGCCCGGCCGGGTTTCCGGCCCTATCGATCGAGCGACGTGATCGGCGCGGAGATTGGCGGCGCGGTCAAGAATGTGCTCGCGATCGCCTGTGGCGTGGTCGAGGGCGCCGGGCTCGGCAAGAATGCTCGCGCCGCCTTGATCGCGCGCGGCTTTGCCGAGATGACGCGCTTCGGCCTCGCGCGCGGCGCGCGGCCCGAAACTTTGGCTGGCATGTCGGGGCTGGGCGACTTGGTACTGACCTGCTCGTCCGAACAATCGCGCAACTTCTCGCTTGGCCTCGGGCTCGGCCAGGGCAAGAGCGCGGAGAGCCTGATGGGCGATCGGCGCACGGTCGCGGAAGGTGCCTTCACCGCGCCGGTGCTGGTGCAGGCGGCAAAGGCTGCGGGCGTGGAGATGCCGATTTCGGAGGCGGTTGCCTCTCTGCTGGCGGGCGAAGTCGGCGTAAAGGCTGCGGTCGAAAGCCTGCTCGCGCGGCCGCTCAAGGAAGAGGCGGTTTAGCGTAGCGCCTGCAGCGCGAGCCTGTTGCAATCGGCATCGGGCGCGGGATCGCTATGTTTGCCCGTGATCGCGTTGCCGATCAGCTTGAAGAAATTGCCGACAGTTTTGGGCAGGCTCTGCGGCTCGATCCGAGGCTCGGACAATGTGCCGATCAGGTGGATCGGCACGTCCAGCTTGACCGCGTGCTGGAGCTTGGGCCGCCCAGGCAGATTGAGGGCCAGCTGCTCGCTGCCGAGGTCGATCGTGCCCGACCCGTCGCTGCGCGAGACGGCGGTATCGAGCACCAATGTATCGGCCGTGGCGGCGCCGTCTTTCACCACGAAATGGCCAACCATGCAGCGGAGCGCGGTCGTCTCGCTCTTGTTCTCGAACACTGCGCGACTAGCGTCCGAACCCAGGAAAAGCGCAGCACGCCGGTTGATCGAGCCTGCGCCGCCGACGACGCCGATCGTACCGTGGCTGTGCGCGATCGCCGCGCGGATCGTGCGGCCTGAGCCTTCGAGCTTCAGGTGCGCTGCCAGCGGGCCGGTGGCGGCATTGCCCATCGGCTCCTCGATCCGGGCATCCCGCAGCTTGAGATCGAGCGTGAGCAAAGGCGTGCCCGACCGATGCTTCACGCGAGCGAAGCCGCTGACATTGCCGGTCGCGAGCCGCACAAAGAAAGGGTCTGCGGTGAGCACGCCGTGATCCAGCGTGATCTTGGTCATGATGCCCTGGAAGACGGAGGGCTGGCGGAACAAGAGCCGTTGAATGTCGAACCGGATCGATCCATCCGTGCGCCGCATGTGCTCGAGGTGGATCGCGGTATCCGGGAAGACGCGCCGGCCCAGGGTCGCGCGCTTGGCGGCAGCGCGGGCGAGGCCCTGGTCTGACGCGAGATCGTCGAAATCGAGCGCGGTGGCGGTCAGCGCGCCGTTGACCTTGGTGCGACCGGCTAGTCTTCCGATCGTCAGGCTGCCCTCGAAGTGCGAGCGGCCGACACCGAGTCTCAGATTGCGTAAGTCCCATTGGGGCCGGTCGCGGCGCACATCGGCGGTGATCCGCGCCGGTTGCGTGCCGGGCAGCCCTGCCTCGATCAGCAGATCGAGATGCTGGAGATTGTCGGTCCAAGCCACCGCCTTGGCGTTAAAATGGCCGATGTCGAGCGGGCTTTCCGCGCGTCCCGCCAAGGTCAGGTTGGCAATCGCGGAGCGATAATCGAGACGGAACGGCCAATCCTTTCCGATCAGCGCTGGGCCGGTCAGGCCGACGGTGGAAGGATTGCCGGCGAGTATACCCTTGCCCGCAATGATCAAGCCTTTGTCGTCCGCGGCGATCATGGCGGTGAGCCGATGGTCGCGCTTGCGATCGTCGAGCGTCAGCACGCCATTCCTGATTATCATATGCCGCAGCCAAACACTTGCCTGGCCCGACAGGGGCATGCCCTTCCAATTGGCGTGGACAGAGTCGCGGCGAACGAGCGCCACGTCCAGTCCATCGATCGTGACGGATTGTGGACGCGCCTGACCGAACAATAACGGCAGCAGAGGCAATTGGATCTTTGCCTTGCGCACGACGATCATGTCACCGCCGCCGACCCATCCTGGCTGTGCCACATGGAGGTCGCTAATCTCGATTTCGGGGCTGGAGAATGTATGATCGACCCGCCGTAGCGCGCCGATCGTCACCCGCCGGCCAAGCTCTTTCGAAAAATGCCGTTCAAGCGGGCCGCGCAGCAGCGCCCAGCCATAGGTAAGGACCAGCAGCGCGACCAAGAGGATCGCCGCAATCGCGCAGACGATCGTGGAGAGGGTGCGGCGGTGCCGCCGGAGGAAAGCCGCCGCGTTCATATCCGGGCTTCAGACGTCGGGCCGGCGAGCTCGTTCCGCCCGCGCGTTAGAAATCGACTGCGATGCCTTTGCGCTCCCAGTCGCCGTAGCGGACCGGAGAGAGGCCGGCGGGGTCCCCCGACGTCTCGGGCGGCCTGGGCTCAGGTACGGGAGGGCTCGGCGACAGGTGCGCGGGCGGCTTGAGATGGGGCGGGCGTTTCGATTGTTCGGTCATGATCGTTGCGGCTCGTGCTGTTCGGCTCCATGTGGGCCGCGATGACTGACCAGGCAAGCCGTGAACCCCAAGCCGCCGGCGTGGCGACACGCGCGGCCGCGCTCCGGCTGCTCGATGCGGTACTGCGCAAGGGGCTGCCGCTCGAAAGCGCGCTCGACAATGCCGCGCGTGGGCTCGATCGGGCGGACGATCGCGCGCTGGCCCACGCGATCGCGGCCGAGGTGCTGCGGCGGCTGCCCGATCTCGACGCGTTGATCGACGGCGCCACCGCGAAACCGCTGCCGCGCGACGCCAAGGCGCGGATGGCACTCCGCATCGCACTCGCGCAAGCGCTGCAGCTCAACACGCCCGCGCATGCCGCGATCTCGACCGTGCTGCCGCTGGTCGATGGCGGCCCGCGCAGGCTGGTCCATGGCGTGTTCGGCGCACTCAGCCGCAAGGGCATGGCATTGCCCGAGCTGCCGACGCTGCCGGATGGGGTGGCCGAACGCTGGGAGACCGCCTGGGGTGCGGACGTGGTCGAGGCGGCGCAGCGTGCCATCGCCGCACCGCCACCGCTCGACCTGACGCTCAAGGGCGGAAAGGTCGACGGACTCGAAGGCATCAGCCTCGCGCCCGGCCATCTGCGCCTGCGGGCGGGTGGGCGCGTCACCGAACTGCCGGGTTTCGCGGAGGGCGAATGGTGGGTGCAGGATCTGTCGGCGTCACTGCCCGCGCGGCTGATCGGCAAAGGCCCTGGTCGGGCGCTCGATCTGTGCGCGGCTCCCGGCGGAAAGACGATGCAATTGGCCGCAGCGGGCTGGGATGTGACAGCGGTCGATATGGCCGATCAAAGGCTGAAGCGCGTGCGCGAGAATCTGGCGCGTACCAGGCTGAAGGCAAAACTCGTCAGTGGCGATGCGCTCACCTTCAGCGACGATCCCTATGATGCGGTCCTGCTCGACGCTCCCTGCTCGGCGACGGGCATTTTCCGCCGCCATCCCGATGTGCTGCACCGCGTCCGGCCGCGGGCGGTGGCGACCTTGGCCGAGCGCCAGCAGGCGATGCTGGCACGCGCGGCGGGCCTGGTGAAACCGGGGGGCGTGCTCGTCTATTCGGTCTGCTCGCTCGAGCCGGAGGAAGGCGAGCGCGTCGCAGACGCTTTCCTCGCCAGCTATTCCGGCTTCATTGCGGATCCGATCGGGCCGGAAGAACTGCCCAGGGGCCTTGCTCCCAACCAGCAAGGCCAGGTCCGGGTCGTGCCCGGCGCGCTTGCGGAGCAAGGCGGGACCGACGGTTTCTTCGTGGCGCGCTTCCGCCGCGCCTGATCGTCAGAAGGTCTTCGCGCCGTTGACCGCGACCAGCACCGAATAGATCGACGTCGTCGCGCAGATATAGAGGCGGTTGCGCTTGGGTCCGCCGAAGACGAGGTTGGCCACGGTTTCGCCGATGCGGATGCGGCCGGTCAGCCGTCCATCGGGTTCGTAGCAGTTCACGCCATCGCCGGCGCTGGTCCAGATGCGGCCATCCTCGTCGATCCGGAAGCCATCGAAGAACCCGTCCTCCAGCTCCGCGAACACATCTCCTCCGCTCAGCCGGCGACCCTCGTCGACCGCGAAACGGCGGATATGCCGTGGCCCATCCGGGCGATGCGTCGCGCCCGTATCGACCACATAGAGCAGGCGCTCATCGGGCGAGAAAGCGAGACCGTTGGGCTTCTCGAAATCGTCGAGCACACGCGTGACGGTGCCGTCGGCAGGGTCGATCCGGTAGACGTGGGAGCCGTCCTGCTCCGATTCCGCTTTATGTCCCTCATAATCGGAATCGATCCCGTAGGTCGGGTCGGTGAACCAGATCGATCCGTCGCTCTTCACGACCACGTCATTGGGGCCGTTGAAGCGCCCGCCGTCATAGCGATCGGCAAGGACCGTGATGGTGCCGTCATGTTCGGTGCGCGTGACGCGGCGGGCGCCATGCTCACAGGTGACGAGCCGGCCCTGCCGATCGACCGTATTGCCGTTCGAATAGTTTGACGGGCCGCGGAACACGGATACCGAGCCATTGGTCTCGTCGAAGCGGAACATGCGGTCGCCCGGCACATCGCTCCAGATCAGCGCACGATGCGCGGGGAAATAAGCCGGCCCTTCGGCCCAGATGCAGCCGGTATAAAGCTTCTCGACATTGGCGCTGAGGCGGATCTTGCGCCTGAAATCCTCGTCGAGAACCTCATAATCGCCGGCGCCCATGAATCGATCTCCCTGTCGTTCCTCTCCTGTCTTTACCCCAAATGCGTCCGGGCTGAAGCGGATGGAGCCGGCATAGCGGCTCACGCAGGCGCGCGCTTCGCCGTTCGCCGCAAGACGACCCCTGCCATTCCGAAGCCGCCCCCCATCATCGCCCATTGGGGCAGTTCGGGAACAGAGCCAGCCGTCGAGAGCGCAACATCGTCGAGCCCGAGATAATCGTTGCCGAGGCCATTCACGAAGGCGATACGGGTGCTGTTCCCGGTCGCGACGAAGCCGACGGTAAATTGTTTCCAGGCGATGCGATTTTCGAGTTGGTCGGCATTGACGAAGTCGATCGGCGCCCCGCCGTCGATCGAGAGGCGCATGGTCGCGGCGTGCGAGTAGAGGTCATGCGCCGAGCCGCTGGTCGAGGCATGGCCGACCCAGAAACTGAGTTGATAGAACAGCCCCGCCTGCGTCGCGACGTCCTGGAACACGCCATCGGCTGGGCCCGAATTGCCCGTGCCGGTGAGGTCGAGCGAGCCGCGCCCGCCGTGCGCAGTGAAGATCACCGGCGGATTTGAATTGTCGCGAAACGCGGTGTCGACCTGCAGGATATCCACGCCAGTGACGTGCCAGGCGCCGCCATCGAACGATGTGCCGCCGGCGGTGTGGCCGATGCCGCCCGGCTGGGCGGGATGGGCTTCGAACCCTCCGTCGGCGATCAGGTTGACCGCTGCATGAAGCGGTGGGGAAAGACAAAAGGCGCAGAGCGCCGCTGCGATCGGTCGCATGCCGTGATATTCCTCCTGCATGGAAGGGGAATGCTGCCGTCTTTGGCCGATTCCCCGTCAATTTGTTCGCACTCAGCGAATGAGGGCATGGAGCGAGGAATCCCATGCCCTCACCGCTTAAGCGCGAGGCAAGTCCGCCGGCTGGGCGTTACCCGCCGGCCTTGCTCGCCTGGCGCGGCTCAGCGGCGAGCGCGTGGACGTCCGCCGCAGAGAGCGGCTTTCCGCCGATGGCCCATTCCCCTTGGGCGAACTCCTGGATGCGGACCCAGGTGACCGGACGCATCGCCGCGCCTTCGATCGCCACCATGGCGTCGGTGACATTTTCGATCATCGTCCGCTTCTGTTCGTCACTGAAAACTCCGGCGACCAACTGAATGTCGACAAGAGGCATAATATTCTCCTTCGATGTGCCCGGACCCCCGCAGGATTGCGGGGCAGGGGGGATGAAAGGGACGGTTGGGAAAAGGACATGGGGTGGGGGCACCCCATGTCCTCCCGGCTCAGCGCGACGCGAGCCGGATCTCGGTGCGCTGCTCCGCGAGCTGGACGGCGTCCAGCACCCGAGGTTCGACGTCGCTGAGCGCCTGAGCACGGCATTGTTGCGTTTCGGACCCGAGCAGCGAGTCTCCCACAGGACGGCAAACACGGTTGACCGCGCTCGCCAGCCGCAGCCGGAGCGTTTTTATTCCCGCCGGACTCGTGAGGTCGAGATCGCGATAGCTCACGACGCGCGTGATCTGCTGTGCGGTCGCCGGGCAACCGGTCGCGAGAGTGAGCAAAGCAGTAACGGTGGCAAAAGCATATTTGCGATACATGGGCTTTCTCCTTGATGAGATTTGGGCGCACGCCGCCGTTCGGCCGAACGACCGTTGGCGGGGTGCCGGACTGGAGTGGGATGCCCGCGTGATGCGGGCGGTGGTGGATCTGTTCGGTCCTGCGGCGGCGTCAGAGCGGCCGCCGGCTCCTGTTCGGAGGAGTCGAATCGGACGCGCAGGAGGCCGCGGCGATGAATCGCATAAACATCATCCTTAGTTGAGTTGGGTCAGGCGGGTTCGAGCGCGCCCAGCGAGACTTCGTGGAATTGCGTCGGGCTGTGCCCCCGTACGCTGATCGGCGCGAAGGAGGCGCGATATTGCTGCGGTGTCATCCCGGTCGCGCGTTTGAAGAGCGCACGGAAGAAGGCAATATCGTTATAGCCGATCGAGCCCGCGATCACCTGCACCGGCTGGTTCTCATGCTCGAGCATTACCTTGGCGGCTTCCATCCGCAGCGCCTGGATGTAGGCCGCGGGGAGCTTCCCGGTCGCGGCCTTGAAATGGCGCACGAAGGTACGCTCGCTCATGCCGGCGAGTTCGGCGAGCGACAGGGTCGAGATGTCCTTGCGGAAATTCTTCTGCAGGAAATCCTCCACCGCGCGGATGCGCGGATCGTCATGCGCTCTCGATACCGGCAGCACGGCATAGCCCGACTGGTGCTGGTGAAGCCGCGGCATCGGCAGCAACAGCGCTTTGGCCGTGTGCAGCGCTATTTCGTGCCCGCAGAATTTCTCGACCAGATAGAGGCTGATGTCGATAGAGCTGCCGATCCCGCCGCTGCACAGCAGGCGCTGGTCCTCGGTGACGAACAGCTCGGGATGCCAGAGCACGTCGGGGTATCGGCGCTGCAGATCGTCGCACACTGCCCAGTGAGTGGTGGCCATACGTCCATCAAGCAGCCCGGCGGCGGCGAGATAGGCCGCGCCCATACACACGCCGACGATATAGGCACCCTGCGCATGATGCTTCCTGAGCCAGGGCAACATCGCCTGATGCTCGGCCAGCTTGGCGTCCAGATCCAAGCCCGAGGTCGGAACGACGATGATGTCGGTTTGGACGATCTCGTCGATCGTGGCGGCGGGCTTGGTCTCGAACCCATAAGGGCTGCGAACTGGCCGGGCGGTCAGCGAAGCAGTCCGCACGTTGAAGGCCGGGTGCAGGGGCAGCTCATTGAGCCGGTTCCACAATGTGCCGGCCGAGTGGAATATCTCGATCGGCATCACCGAGGTGGAAGAAGGGCCATCGTCGAGCATGACGACGGTCACATCCATCACCCGACGGGGGGAGGTGGTGCGGGGGAACGGTGTGACGATCATCAAGAACTTCCCGTTTTTGGGCTGAGCCCGCCGGCGATCTCCGTAATCTTGGTCGCCGGGAAACCACTGATCCTAGCATGGTCGCGAATGATCGCTTCATCTTCCGCCTGATAATGACAAAAAGTGCGGTCTTTCACGATCATGGAATCGACCCATCGAATTCCGGGCCCGAGTTCGGCGAGAACGGCATTCGACTTGGCGGCGGCGGCCTTCAACTCGTCGGGCCCAAGCGTGTCCACGCCCGGAATATGACGTTCGATCAAATAATCCTTCATGGCTTCGGTCCTCTTCTCGGTGTGAGGCCGTAATGAGCTCTGTCAGTCATCGGGGAAAGATGGCGATCCGGACAAAGAGGAGTGGCGAATGCGTCCGGAGCGGTCCTTCAAGAAAGCGGATTCCCCATCGACCAAAGCTGGACTAGAGCTTGGTCATGGCGCGCCCGATCCTGATCTCCGCCTCGATTCTGTCCGCCGACTTCGCGAAGCTGGGCGATGAGGTGCGCGCGGTCGATGCCGCGGGCGTCGACTGGATCCATATCGACGTGATGGACGGCCATTTCGTGCCCAACATCACACTCGGTCCGCAGGTGGTGAGGGCGATTCGTCCGCACACGCAGAAGACGCTCGACGTCCATCTGATGATCGCGCCGGTCGATCTTTATCTCGAAGCCTTCGCCGAAGCCGGCGCCGATCTGCTTACCGTCCATGCCGAAGCGGGGCCGCACCTCCACCGCACCGTGCAGGCGGTGAAGGCGCTCGGCAAGAAAGCGGGTGTGGCGCTCAATCCGGCGACGCCGGTCGAAGCGGTCGATTATATAATCGACGATGTCGACGTGATCATGGTGATGAGCGTCAATCCCGGCTTCGGCGGGCAGAGCTTTATCGATACCCAGCTGCGCAAGATCGAGGCGCTACGCAAGCGGATCGACGCGACCGGTCGCGACATAAGGCTGGAGGTGGATGGCGGAATCGGGCCGCAGAACATCGCCAGCGCCATTGCCGCAGGGGCGGACGTGCTGGTCGCGGGCACCTCGACCTTCAGGGGTGGCCCCGATCAATATGCCGCCAACGTCGCCGCGCTGCGCGGGGCGCGCTGATGGCGGACGAGCCCGCCGAAAACGAACCGCACGAGAAAAAAGACCGCCGCCACCGCGCGGAGAAGCGGCCGGGCACCTCGCTGAGCGAGACGCTGGCACGCACCCTCAAACGCCTGACCTTCCGCACGCCGGTGCACAAGCTTCGGCTGCGCGGCCGCTATCCGCTGCAGTTGCTAGATGTGCCGGCCGATCCGATCCCCGGCAGCATCCGCGCGGGGCGGGCATTGCTCGATGGCCGGATGAGCGCGGCGGGCGAGACTATCCCGTTCGAGGCGCTCGACCGGGGCGGCTTTTCGCCCGCTTTCTCCGAACATTGGCAGAGCTTCGCCTGGCTGCGCGATCTTGCCGCATCGGTCGAGCGGCGCGGCGCTGCGCCGGTTGCCGAGAGGTTGACGCGGCAATGGCTGGCGGCGCATGCGCGCAGCGTGAGCGAACCCGCCTGGCGGCCCGATTTGTGGGGCCGGCGGATCCTGTTCTGGACGGCCTATGCGCCGTTCATCCTCGACACCCGCGACGGCGAGTATCGCAAGGAGGTTCTGAACGCGCTCGCACGCGGCGCGCGCCACCTCGATACCGCGGCCGATACCGCGCCGCAGGGGCTGGCCCGCGTCACCGCCTGGGCAGGCGTGATCGCCGCCGGGCTGCTCTTCCCGGGTGGGGACTTGCGAACCGCGCACGGCGAGGCGGGAATGACGCGCGCGCTCGCGCTGGCGGTGCACGGCGATGGCGGGCTGATCTCGCGCTCGCCGCTCGAGCAATTGGCGCTGGTCGAACTGCTCGCGCAATTGCGCAGCGTCTATGAGGTCAGGGCACGGCCGCCATCGGGCGCGATTACGCTTGCACTGGCGCAGGCGGTCCCGGTGCTCGCGAGCGCGACTTTGGGCGATGGCGCCTTGTCGAGCTGGCAGGGCGGCGGGCCGGCGAGCGCCACGCGGGTCGCGGCGGCACTTGCAGCGGTCAATTTCCGGGGCGGTGCGCGCGACGATGCGCGCGATTGGGGCTATCAGGGGCTAGCCTGCGGACAGACGCGCCTGATCATGGATGCCGCGCCCCCGCCCGCCGCGGCTTTATCGCGCGGCGCCTGCGCTTCGACATTGGCGTTCGAAATGTCCGACGGGGCGCAGCGGCTGGTTGTCAATTGTGGCGGCGGCCAAGGCCTGCCCGCCGATCTGATCAAGGGTCTGCGCACCACCGCTGCTCATTCGACGCTGGTGCTGGCGGAAACCAATTCGACCGCGATCCATCCCGATGGATCGATGGGGCGCGGCGTGACCGAGGTCGACCTTGCCCGCAGCGAAACCCCTGAAGCGAGCCGGATCGAGGCGGCGCATGACGGCTACGTGAAGCGGTTCGGCTTCAGCCATCGCCGCCGGCTGGCACTGACCAATGATGGTCGCTCGCTGGAAGGCGAGGATAAATTGGTCCCTGCGGGTCGCAAGAAGCCGGCGGCAACGCCGGTCGCCTTATGGTTCCACCTCGCCCCCGACGTCGAGGCGGTGCCGACCACCGACGGCCAGGGCGCGCTGCTGCGCCCCGCCGAAGGCACAGGCTGGCAATTCCGCACGCGCGCCGGCACCTTGGGGATGGAGGACAGTCTGTGGGTCGACGGCGCCGGTCGCCCCCGCGCCTCCAAGGCGCTGGTGGTGACGCTCGACGCACCCGAGGACGGGGTGACGATTCCCTGGTCGTTCAGAAGGGTGCGGTAAGCCCCTCCCGGCGACGCGGGGAGGGATTTATCTTGCCAACAAGCCCCGCGCTTGCGCCGCAACCTGCGCCAGCATCGCTGCGCTCGGGGTCGGGGACAGGCGGGCGCGATCAACCAGCGTGCGGAATTGGTCCACGCGCGGCGCCTGTGCCTTGAGCCAGGCGTCGATTGCCTTCTGCGGGCTAGCACCCCCGGCGCGGGCCAGGAATTCCAGCCGCAATTGCTCAAAATCGCGCGCGAGCCCAGCGGCAAGCAGCCTCTCCCACGGATCCGAGGAGACGAAGCGCGACGCCGCCGCCTTGGCCCAATCGAGGCCGAGCGCCTCGCCCAGGCGAACATAGGCTTGCGTCACGACCAGTTCGTCGGCGCCGATGCGCGCGGCAAGGCTCGCCGTGCCGATCGCGCCGTCGAGTTCATAGAGCCGAACGATGCGGTCGATGATCGCGTCGCTCGCGCCGTCCGCGCCGAGGCGCGCGCGGAGCGCCGCCGCGCCGGAGCGCGCCTCTTGCTTGAGCAGGCTTTCGAGTCCCGATTCGAGCCGAGCGACGCCGGGCGCCAGCGCCTGTGCAAGCGCACCGGGTGCGATCTCGCTCCCGGCCGCACGCATCGCGTCGGCGACATGCGACCGTGCGGCCGAACCCGCCGCCGCGAGCAAAGCGAGGCGTGCCGTTTCCGGCATGGCGGCACGCTCGATCGCCTCGAAAAGGCTTTCGAGCTTGAAGATGGCATCGACCGCGAAATAAGCGGCTGCGACCTGCGACAGCGCGGCACCTTCCTCCTCGGCCAGCTCGAATGGCGTGACCAGGCCGAGCCGGTTGACGACGCGGTTGGCCATCTTGGTGGCGATGATCTCGGGCCGCAGCCGGTGATCGTCGATCGCCTGGCCGAAGCGCTGCTGCATCGCCGTGGGGAAGGCAGCATGCAGGATCGGACGCAGCAGCGGATCGGACGCCACCTCCGACGCCTCGATCGCCGCCTGGAGCGCGAGCTTGCCATGGCTCAATATCACCGCCAGTTCGGGGCGGGTCAGCCCATGCCCCTCCTGCGCGCGGCGCAGCAGATTGGCATTGCTCTCGATCCCATCGACGCTGCGATCGATCCGGCCGGAGGCCTCCAATATCTCGACCACGCGAAGCTGCGCGGGCAGCGCCGCCGCGCCGCCATGTTCGGCAAGGCTCAGGCCGAGTGTCTGAAGGCGATTATCCTCCAGCACGATATGCGCGACATCGTCGGTCATTTCGGCCAGGAAGATATTGCGATCCTCGAAGCCGAGCCGGCCCTCGACCATTTCGCGGTTGAGAGCGATCTTGATATTGACCTCGTTGTCCGAGCAATCGACGCCCGCACTATTGTCGATGAAGTCGGTGTTGATACGGCCGCCTGTCTCGGCGAATTCGATGCGACCGGCCTGGGTGACGCCCAGATTGGCGCCTTCGCCGACGACCTTGGCGCGGACCTCCGATCCGTTGACGCGATGCGCGTCGTTGGCGGGATCGCCGACCTCGGCGTTCGACTGGCTCGCCGCCTTCACATAGGTGCCGATACCGCCGAACCAGAGCAGGTCGGCCGGCGCCTTCAGGATCGCCGCGATCAGACTGGACGGGTCCAGCTCGTCGGCGTCGATCCCGAGTACGGCCTTGACCTGCGGCGAGAGCGGAATGACCTTCTGCGTACGCGGGAAGATGCCGCCGCCTTTCGAGATCAGCGAAGCATCATAATCCGCCCAGGACGATCGCGGCAGCACGAACATCCGGCTGCGTTCAGCCCAGCTTTTCGCCGGATCGGGATCCGGATCGAGAAAGATGTGGCGGTGGTCGAACGCCGCCACCAGCCGGATCGTCTTCGACAGCAACATGCCGTTGCCGAACACGTCGCCCGACATGTCGCCGCAGCCGACGACCCTGACCGGATCATTCTGGACGTCGACGCCACGCTCCAGAAAATGGCGCTGGACCGAGACCCAAGCGCCCTTGGCGGTGATGCCCATCGCCTTATGATCGTAGCCGTTGCTGCCGCCGCTTGCGAAGGCATCGCCCAGCCAGAAGCCACGCTCGACCGCGATCGCGTTGGCGATATCGGAAAAGGTCGCGGTGCCCTTGTCGGCGGCGACCACGAAATAAGGATCGTCGCCGTCGAGCACGCGGACGCGCTCGGGATGGACGACCTTGCCCTCGACGAAATTGTCGGTGACCGACAGCAGCGACCGGATGAAGATGCGGTAGCTTTCGGTCCCCTCCGCCAGCCAGGCGTCACGATTGGCGATCGGCGGCAATTGCTTGGGATAGAAGCCGCCCTTGGCGCCGGTCGGCACGATCACCGCATTCTTGACCACCTGCGCCTTCATCAGGCCGAGTATCTCGGTGCGGAAGTCGTCGCGCCGATCCGACCAGCGCAGGCCGCCACGTGCGATCGGGCCGCCGCGCAGGTGGATACCCTCGACGCGCGGCGAATAGACCCAGATTTCACGCCAGGGCAGCGGCTTGGGCAGGTTCGGCACCAGCACCGAATCCATTTTGAACGCGAGCGCCTCGGCCGATGCTGGCGCGAAGGCGTTGGTGCGCAGGATCGCGCGGACCACGCCAGCCATACGCCGCAGGATGCGATCATCCTCGATCGAGGCGACCTGCGCCAGCGCAGTGTCGAGCGCTTCGGCGGCAGGACGATCGTCGCCCGGCAGATCGGGATCGTGGCGCGCGTCGAACAAGGCGATCAGCGCGCGTGCGACGGTCGGCGCGCGGTGCAGCGCGTCCGCCACGGTCTGCAGCCCATAAGGCAGGCCGGTCTGGCGGAGGTAACGGAACCAGGCCCGCGCCAGCACCACCTCGCGCGGATCGAGGCCGACGCCGACAATCAGCGCGTTGAAGGCGTCATTCTCGGCATGGCCCGCAAGCACCGCGGCAATCGCGCCTTCCGCCACCGCGGCGCGCCCGAGCAGCGCCTCGGCCGCTTGCGGGCTGTCGGCTTCGAGCAGGAATTCATGGATATAGCCGGCCTTGCCGCCATCGAGCGGGGTGGGGATTTCCTCCAGCACGCGGAAGCCGAAATTCTCGAATACGGGGACCGCTTCGGACAAAGGGATCAGCTCGCCCAACCGATAGGTTTTGAGCCGCAGCCGGCGCGCATCCTCGTCATTCTCGGCGCGGAACAGCCGCACCGCGCGCGAGGCGCCGTCTTCCAGCTCCGCCAGCCGCTGAACGTCCGCCGCGGCTTCATCGGTGGTCGATCGCGTGCGGTAAGCGGTCGGGAAGCTATCCGCCCAATCGAGCGCGAGCCGCGCCGCGCGCGTGGGTCCGACGCTTTCGTTGAGCTTCATCTCAATCGCGGGCGCCCAACCGCGCAGCATCGTTTCGACCTGGCGATCGAGCGCGGCGGCGTCGGGCAAGGTCGCGCCGACGGGGAGATCGAGCATGTAGCGTAGCAAGGCTATATCGCCTTCGCCGAGATCGAGTGCCCAATTGGTGACGGGGGCATGCGCGGCGCGCTCGAGGATCGCCTGGATTGCCTGGCGTTGCGCGGTCGACAAGGCGTCGCGCGGCAGCCAGACGAAGGCGAAAAGCTGGCGCATCAGCGGCGCGGGCGCGAGCACCAATTTGGGGCGCGGCCGATCGGCCAGGCTCATCGCGGTCAGCGCCACTTCTTCCAGCACGGAAGGCGCGAAGGTGATCAGCAGATCATGCGGCAGATCGGACAGCGCGTGATGGAGCGCCTTGCCGGCGTGTGAAGAGGGATCGAAGCCATATTTGCCCTCGATCTGCGCGAGCCGGGTGCGCAACACGGGCACCTTGTCGGAAGGCGCGCGCAAAGCCGCGCTCGTCCACAGCCCCGCGGTGATCGACAGGCCCGCAACACCACCGCCGTCGCGGACGGGAACGATCAGGAGGTCGAGCGGCGCGCGGCGATGCACGGTGCCGATACGGTCCGCCTTGACCACCAAGGGTGCCTCGCCACCCTGTTCGAACCAGTGCAGGGCGGCGTCGCGCGCGGCGGCCGACCAGAGCGGCTCGCTGCCAGCGCGCAGGATGCCGAGCCCCGTCTCCGACGATCCGTCGCGGCGTTCGACATGATGGCCGAGCAAGGTGAAATGGCGTTCGAGGAACCAGCGCAGCAAGGCCGCGCCTTCGCCGTCGGGCAGGCTTTCGGCGGCTCCACGCAATGCGAGCTGGAGCCGGGGCCAATCCTCGACCGCCGAACGCACGTCCGACAGCATCGCGGCGAGATCGCCTTCGAGGCTTCGGCGCAGCTTCGCGTCGACGCGGTCGACCTCCATGTAGATCATGGATTCGCGGCGTTCGCCGCTAGCGCTGCCAGGCAGAACCGCGCTGAGGGTACCATCCTGAGCGCGCCGGACGGACATGACCGGGTGGAGCAACCGGTGGATGTCGATCCCGCGGGCGCCGAGTGCGGCCGCGACCGAATCCACCAGGAACGGCATGTCGTCATTGACGATTGCGAGCCGCATCCGGCGATGGACACTGTCCCCACCCGTCGATTCCAGTGCGATCGCCGGTTGGCCGGGTGTTCGGTTGGCGGCGGTGGTGGCGAGGAAGGCGGCCGCGTCGGCGCGGGCGGCTTCATCGAAATTGTCGGTTTCTCCGGGCAATGCGCCGGCAACCAGCGCCATGCCGATAGCGGCAGCCGCCTCCTCCCCGATCGCGGGAGTGGCCAGTTCCGTGTTCGTCATTCTGCTCTCCGGCACGACAAGCGAGCGCCTTCGTGCACCATATATCTTGGTTAATGGCGGACCTATGCGCTTCTGTGACGCAGCCGACAACCCGTCGCTCAGCCAGCCCGACGGGCGCGCGCCAAAGCGGCGCCGGTGAAGATATCGTCGGCCGGAACGGGCGCGATCACCTCCACGCCCTTGGGTACACGGCGGCCGATCAGCAGCATCAAATCCTCATCCACCGCGAGCTCGATATGGCCAAGCGAGGCCTGCGCGTGGGCCCAGTCGCGTTGCGCGTCCGCCTCGCCCGAATGGCGTTCGGCGCGGCGGGCCTGGCGTTCGGCGATCGCCACCGCGACATGGCCGCCGCCATGATTGTCGAGCCACGCCGCGACGCGGCCCGGCCCGAGGCCGAGGCGGTTCGCATGATCGAGCACGGCGCTGTAACGGATACGCTCGCTGCGGCGCAGATCGGGTCCGAAAACCAGGCCAACCAGCTTGCGGCTGGAGAGCGTCTGACCGCGCGCGGCGAGCCTATAGTCATGCGCTGCGGCCAGGGCCGCGTGCACACTGGTATCGCCGCGGGTGCGGTCGGTCGCCGCCAGCGCCGCCCAGGTGCGGGCAGCGGCAAGGCGCTGATCGAGCGGCTGCGGGGCAAGACTTTCGTTCTTGGTCAGCGCGGCGCCGGGGCCATCGCCCCAGGCGCACACCAAAGCCGGGCTTTGCCGCGCGGCGAAGACGCTGCCGATCGCGGCAGCGATGTCGGGTGCGGGCTCGGCCGCCGCGACCCGCTTCCAGCTGATCACCCCGAATACCGAGGCAAGCTCACCATTCTCATTGGCGAAGGGCAGGAGGATGCCGCGATTGAGCACGCGATCGTCGTCCCGTCCGGCGAATTCCGCTTCGAAGCCGACCGGCGCCTGATGCGCGACGATGTCGGAGAAGCGCCGCAGCAGTTCCGAAAGCAAGGTTCCGGGCGGCACGTCGGCGATGGTCGGGCGGGGCGCGCTGACGTCCGCCTCGTCGCGCAGTTGCTCGCCGAGATAGGCGATCACCGGCGCGCCGCCATCCGCTGGCAAGTCAACCAGCACGCTGCGATCCGAAAAGGCCGCCATGTGATCGGGATCGAGATCGGCGATGCCCGGCATCCGCCTGCCGTGGAGCAGCGACACCCAATGATCATAAGCCCGGGCGTGCATGCGCCGCTCCCGCCCGAAGACGTAAAGCGGCTCGTCGCCCAGTCCCGAATGTTTAGCGGTTGCGCTGGCCATGGAACCCACCTGTCTTATTCCGCCGAATGCAATGCGCCGCGGAAGTTTAGGAAGGGTGAACGATTGCGCGGCCGCGAACGCTTGTCAGGCCAGGGAAGCACTGGTAACGGCGCGCTTCCGGCCCGCCGCCTTAGCTCAGCTGGTAGAGCATCGCATTCGTAATGCGAGGGTCACAGGTTCGAGTCCTGTAGGCGGCACCAGGATACAATGTATCCCCGGAAAAACCCGTAAGTTCACGCATTTGCTGATAGATTCGGACTTCGGTCGTTCGGGTTTGTCAGGCCAGATCCGCCCACGTCCGGGGCATTTGAGGAAGCCCCGGGGCTTCGTGCTGCCGCGCCGCAACAGCTACCCTTGATGGCCGTGCTGCTAGAAGTTCTTGCGTTCGATCGTCAGGTCCGTGCGCCTGCACAACCCGCATTCGTCGCCGGTGAACTGCCGCGCAGCAGCCGCGTCGCCCCTCAGCTTCCATTCGAGCCAGGCGACCACCACCTGCGCCGCGAGCCCGCCATTGGGCTGGTTGTAGGTGCCGCCATGCCCGACAGGAATGTTGACGAGGGTAGCCGGGATCTGGCTGATCCGCTGATAATCGTCGGTGCCGTTCGGGTAGGCGATGTCCGTCTTACCGCCGAGCACGTAGAGGATCGATCCGTGAAGTCGGGCGAGCTGCGACTTGTTCACGTTGATCCCCTCGATCGGGTTTGAGCCGTCGGGGAACAGGCCGCTGTTCATGATCACGACCGTCTTGATCCGGGGATCGGCCGCGACGGCAAGTGCCTGCAGGCCGCCGCAGCTCCAGCCGGAGACGGCAATCTGGCCTGGATCGATCCGCCCCTGCAGCGGGCTGCCAGCCCGATTGTTCTCGCGCAGGGCCCAGTCGATCGCGTCGGTGAGCGAGCTCGCTGGATTGCCCGCGCGCAGCTTGCCCGGAGGCGCGCCGGCGGGCGCCTGCGGCCGGGGCGGCTCGGCGGGCTGCGGCGGCGCGCCGGGCCCGGACAGGATGCGTCCGGGGGCGATCACCAGATAACCATGTGATGCGATTTCGAGCAGGTGCTGGCGCGAGCTGGCCCCGTCAGGGCTGCACCCGCCATTGCCGAATATGTAGACGCCCAGCTTTTTCTGACCCAGCGCAGCCAAGTCTCGTGGCATGTAGACGACGTGATCGGGAAGTGAGGCGACCTCCTGCTTGAACGGCGCGAAGCGGCCCGTCCCGCTGGAATCGGGCGACACGGCCGCAGCAGCAGGGCCATCGGCGGCCACCGAGGCGGCCCCCTGGACCAGCAGCAAAGCGGCCGCCGCCGTCGCCAAGGCCTTTTGCATCACTCTTGCGTTCCTGCCCACGATCGATTCTTCCTCAAGTCTCATGCTGTTTTCCCTCGCCACGGCTGTGCGATGGTCAGCCGTTCGCTCCCTATCGTTGCGGCGACACGGAATCGGCCGCGGCGGGGACGACTCGCTTCGTGCCCAGCCATTCGAGAATCTCGTGCCGATGCTGATCCAGTCGAGGGGGCGCTTCGATCTCGTCCATTCGTCCCGAAGCAGATTGGAAACCAAGCCCCAGAATATCGACATCGGCGCAATCCGGCAGTCCATCGATATGCAGCTGCTGGGTGCAGTTGCGCCCGGCCGCCATCGCGAGTTCGGCGGCTTCACTCACCTCGCGCACCATGCCGCAGGGTATTCCGGCGGCGCTCATGAGACTTTCCCAGTCCGCCGCATCGCGCCGCGCGAACTCGCGTGCCAGTTGCTCCTGCATCGCGCCACCATTGACGCGGCGCAGATCGGCATCGGCGAAGCGGGGGTCATCCAGCCAATCCTCCCGGCCTAGCGATCTGGCCAGCGCCACGAACTGATGCTGCTGGACCACGCCGAGGGAGATCATGCGGCCGTCACGTGCCGTGAACAGCGCGGACGTCGGCTGACCGCTATAGCCCGTATTGCCCGTCCGCTCGAGCGCCTTGCCGGTGACGAGATAGGGGACGACGGCCGAGGCCATGAAGGCCAAGCTCGCGTCGAACATCGCTACGTCGATATAGTCGCCCTTCCCGCTCCGCTCGCGCTGAAGCAGCGCCGCCAGGATCGAAAAGGCGGCGGTCTGGCCGGTGAGCGTATCGACCACCGGAAAGCCCACCCGCATCGGCGGATCGCCGGGGTCGCCGCCCAGACTCATCATTCCGCTGGTCGCCTGCACGATATTGTCGATCGCCGGCCAATCGCGCAGCGGCCCGGTCTGGCCGTAGCCCGAGACGGAGCAATAGATGATGTCGCTGCGCAGCTGTCGGGCAGCCGCATAATCCAGACCGAGCCGCGCCATCACGCCCGGTCGGAAGTTCTCCACGAGGACGTCTGACCGTGCGACGATCTGGCGGGCGATTTCGCGCTGGTCGGCATCCTTTAGGTCGAGCGCGATCGACTTCTTGCCGGCATTAACGGCGATGAAGGCCGGCGCCATGCCGTCATAGCGTCGGTCTGCGCCATAGTTGCGCATCGCGTCGCCTTGCCCGGGCGCTTCGATCTTGATCACGTCCGCGCCAAGCAGGCGAAGCAGATGCGTCGCATAGGGCCCCGCCATCACATGGCTGAAGTCCGCGATCTTAATGCCCTCGAGAGGACGCCCCACGCTCAAATTCCCCCACATGAAATGCTGCCATCTACCCGGATTCCGGCGCGCGCGGCGCGGAATGCGGCCATGCCGTCGATGCCGTAAGCGGAAAGCGAGCGAGCGCTCATCTCCGCACTCCTGAGATAGAGCGCGTCGAACCGCGCCTGATCCGCAGCGGGCATCGCCAGCACCGTGACGTGGCCGGCATGCGCCGCTGCCAGCCCGCGCGCACCGGCCGCCTCGGTTTCGCTCGCGAGCGCGGCTTCCCAGACGGGAATGCCATCCAGCAGCACGCGCTGCACGTCGGGCGACAGACTCTGCCACCGCCGGCTGCTCATCACGCGGGCGGGGTAGGCGCCGCGCGGCACCTGAAGCTGTGAGAAATAATGGGCGACTTCCGCGAAATGGAGCGAGCTGAGCGTGTCGGCGGGCGCAACCACCCCATCGATCACGCCCTTGGCCAGTGCGGAATAAACCTCACCCATCGGCATATTCACGGGGTCGGCGCCAAGCTCGCGCAGCACACTGAGCAATTCGCTCGGCGCGCGCAGGCGAAGGCCTCTGAAATCGGCGAGACTCCGCAGCGGCCGGTTGCGCGTGACGACGCCGGGCAGGATTCCGCCCTGGACGGCAAGCACTTCAAGGCCCTTCATTTCGCGGGCATATTCGGGGCTCGCCTGCATCATGCAGCGATAGAGCTGGACCTGCGCCTGCGGCGTCCGCGCGCCGCTGTAGAAACCGGACTGGACGCGGATCAGGTGGGCGCCGCCGCGCGCATAAATGGGTGTGACCAGCCCGATATCGGCTACGCCATGGCGCAGTTCCTCCATCGACTGATCCGCCGACAGCAAGGATCCCGACCAGATCGGACGGATGTGGATACGTCCGCCCGATCGTTGCTCGACGAACTGCATCCACGTCTGGTCGGCGCGGCTGAACGGGTGCAAGGGGCTATAGGGGCTCGCATAGACGAGCTCGATCACCCCCGGCGTCGAGGGCCGCGCGCAGGCCGCGAGCAACAGGCAGATGAGGATGAAGGCGCGGCTCACGCGAGCCCGGCCTTGACGAGGAAGTCGCGCACCATTCCGACCATGCGATCATGGTTCCAGCTGTTCGCATCGACCATGTCGGCGTCGAGCGCGAGCACCGGCACGCCCGCCTCCTTCAAAGCGAGCCGGGTCAGCGTCGTGCCGGATTGCGACAGGCGATTATCGGGCGGCACCAGCATCACGGCCGCGTCGAGCCCGCACCGCTCCGCCTCGCTCACCATCCAGCCGTTCATCCACGGCGGCAGGTGCAGTACCTCGTTCATCGAGCAGATGCGGCTGGCGAGCGCGTGCATGGGCCGGCCGTGCAATGCGCGCACATATTGGGGGCCGGCGAAAGGCATGTACATCGACCAGACGAAGACGGCGCCGAGCTGCGCCTCAAGCGCCTGGTAGAAACCGGGATCGTGCCACACGCCCGCACCGATCCACATCAGGCGGATGCGTTCGTTGGCCGAAACGCCGGTGCCGGCCGCCACGCGCTCAGCGACCTCGTCCCGGAACCGTTTGGCATGGGCGACCGCCCAGTCCGATCCGCGATGCCATTGCGGGATCATCGTGTTCGGCATCTGGTCGGCGATCGAGACGGGACATGGGCGCGCGGTGCCGATCATCGTCGCGGCTTCGGCGATATAGGTCTCCTGCTCGTTGATCCGCTCCATCAGGTGGCGGAACCGCGCCTCGTCGAAGCGGCGATCGGTCTTGCGCTCGAGTAGCGCGATCAGATCGCCCATCTCCTCGACCAGCAGGTCGATCCTGTCCTCCTGGTAGATCGTGCCCCAATCGTCTTGCGACCTTTTGTACCAGTCGATTTCCTTATGCTCCCAGGCCGGCGCCTCGAGCGGGAAGAAATCGGTGTCGAGCGCATCCGCCCACTGGCCGAAAACATGCTGAATACAGTCGCAGGTCAGCCGCGCGACGAGCACTGTCGGCTTGGGAAGGCCGCCCCAGGGCGCGGTTTTTGGATCGTTAGCGAGCGTGCAGGCCAGACCGAGCGAGCAATATTTGCAGCTGTTGCCGGGGTAGCCGCGCTCGACCATCGCGTCGAAATAGCGCCCGGACAGCTGCTTGGCCGAGATATAGGCCGACCACCACTGATTGGTGATGAGCGGGATATCCATGGCGTGGAAGATTTCGTGCGGCGTGTCGGCCTGCGCGACGACGAAGGGCTCGCCCTCGTCGATCACGCGCCGCTTCAGATCGGCGGCATAGGCCTTCTGATAGGCGTTGGCCGCGGCGGTGCAGGCCAGGTCCTTGCGGCTGCGCTGCCCAGTTTCGGCGGTCATCGGAACAGTCCTGATTCGGCGAGCGCCGCGATCGCATCATCGGCGAGTCCGCTAATGTCGCGCGCGATCATCTCCCCATGTTCGCCCATCGCCGGCGCGCGGAAAGGCACGAACCCGTCCCGCGACAGGCGGATCGGCGTCGCGACATGGCCGAATGCCCCGAGCAGGGGATGGTCCAGCATCACCAGCGCACGCCGGGCTGCGACTTCGGAATCATGCTCCATCAAGTCCTCTATGTCCTGCACCGGCGCCGCGGCGATGCCGTGTGCCTGCAGCAGGGATGCAACCTCGATATCGACCTGGACGCTGGTCCAGGCCGCAATGTTCGCGCCGCCGGCCAGCTCCACCAGTCGGTTCCAGTCTTCGTGATCGCGCAGGCTGATCGCCACCCAGCGATCCTCGCCCTGCGCGGGCAGCACGTCTTGATAGAAGAAAGCGGGATCGTCATTGGCCGAGCGGCGCGGTGGCGGCCCGGCCTGGGTGGCAGCGATCGACTGCGCCATCTGCTGAACGCAGATCTCATACATGGCGGCGTCGATATGCACGCCACGCCCGGTGAGGCGTCGCCGTTGCAGCGCCGCCGCGGCGCTGGCCGCCATGACGAACGGAACGATGACATCGCCATAGGGGACCGCGCCCGGCACGACCGGGTCCCGGTCGGGCCAACCGGTCAGGAACGTTCGGCCGGAGAGGGCTCCGCCGGTTCCATCGACGCCCCATTCCTGCGCCAGCGGCCCAGTCTGGCCGTAAACGCTGCCCGACACCATGACGATGCCCGGATTGCGCGCGGCGAGCGTCGCATAGCCGAGGCCGAGCTTGTCCATCGTGCCGGGGGAGAAATTCTCCACCACCACGTCGGCCCAGTCGATCAGCGGGTCAATCAGCCGCCGTGCTTCCGGGCGCTTGAGATCTATGGCGAAGCTGCGCTTGGACGTGTTGAGATGCGCGAACCAGGGCTTGTCGTCGAAATTGCCCGGCTTCGATGCCGACACCTGCACGTCCAGGCGTGACAGGCAGGGACGCGTTCGGCTTTCGACCTTGATCACATCCGCGCCGAGATCGCCGAGCGTCTTGGTGGTGATCGAGCCGACCAGCGCCCAGGAGAAATCCAGCACGCGCACGCCCGCGAGCGGCCCCGGCCGAGCGGCTTCCGCCGGAACGCGGACGGAGGCGCTGGTGCCGGCGCCTTGCTCCAGCCGCACGAAGCGACCCGGTCGGCGGACCTCGCCGTCTGCAGACCAGAAGCCCCGCGCTTCGAGATGCGGATCGTTCAGGACGTCGGCGGGCTCGGCGACCACACAGGCATTGATCCCGCGGCGCCGGCCTTCGGTTGCGATCTCGGCTTTGGTGCGCGTGCGGAAGAATGCTTCGATCGCGATTTCCCACTGCGACCGGATCGAAGGATCGAGCGTGGAGCGATTGTAGGAGAGCCAGTCGACGCCTTGCAGCGGGTTGGGCAGGCCCGCTTCGTCGATCCAGTCGGAAAGCGCCTGGTTGGCCGGCGCGCCGAAGCGACCCGTCATCAGCGAATGAAAGCACCAGCCGTCAGCCAAAGGCCAGATGCAGCGCACGGTGGCATGGCCATAGTTCAGCGCGCCGCCCACGCGGTGCAATTTGCGCCGGTCGAACTGCCAGACCAGAATGCCGTTGACGTTGCGGCTGAACGCGACCTGCTGGACCGAGATATCGACATGCTGGCCCTGGCCGTGCGTCCCGCGCGCATAATGTGCCGCCATCGCGCCTGCGGCCGCAGCCATGTCTGCGTGGAAAAGGCAGGCGTCGAGAGCCTCCTTGACGGGCGCCCGATCCGGCTGGCCCGTCAGACGCAGCGTGCCGCCCATCGCCGAGGCGATCAGCTCGCCACCCCGCCAAAGCGCGCGCGGCCCGCCGCTTCCGAAGGTGGAAACCGAAACGTGGATCTGGCTATCGGGCCTCGAAGCCCGCCAGCCCTCCGCCGCCAGCAGATCAAGGCCGAGATCATCGATCAGGAACGAGCAGTTCGCCGCCGTTGCAGCGCCCGCTTCATCCAGCCCGATCGGGACGATGGTAGCGCCCAGCGACGCGAGATAGCGCGCCAGCGGCCGTTCGATCATGCCGGGGAGAGCGGCGACAGTTTCACCCGAGAGGAGCGTCACGGCCGCACCCCGTTCAGCCAGCCGACCATCTCGGACGCGACGCCATCGTCTCCGGCCCAGCGGCGGCGGGTGAGCACGAGCAGCGGAATCGCCGCCCGCGCCATTGCGGCGATTTGGGAGGGGACGTGCCACACCATCGATTCTTCTTCCTCGATCAACCACAGGATCGCCGCGTCAGCGCGGGCGCGCCGCGCTGACGCGACAAGCCCGGCGGCGGGATTGGCGAAGCTGCGCGATCCGAAGCTGGTCTCGTGCGCGCGCCGACCCACGGTGGCGAAGGGATCGGCCTGCCCACCGGAGGGCAGGCCCAAGCGTCCCAGCGGACGGTCATGCGCCTCACCCGCGACGATCCAGCCCGATTGCTCGATCGCACGATGAAGGCGGTCGTCAGGCGGGGGCGTCCCAGCAAGCAGCACTCTCCCGGCCGGCGTTCCGACGGGATCGGTGGACGGCATGGGGTCAGCCGCTTCGAGGGGCGCGAACAGCGACGCACGCGCGATCCGTTCGTAGCGCTGCCCCGGCCCGTTTCGCGCCTCTTCCAACCCTGCAAGGAACGTCCGGCGCCGGTCGGCCACCTCAATGCCCCGCGCCAGATCGTCCGCGGTCAGGCCAAGCTGATCCGCGACCTTTTGGACGGCGTGGGTCGACCGCGCGAGGCTCGCGGGCCGCCCGATCCGCGCGATGTCGAGAATGAGCGGTGTCGGCCCGCCGATTTTGCCACGCCGCTGAAGTTCGCAGACATAATAATAGAGACGCTGCGCATTGTCCTCGCCGCGCGAGAAGAGGACATGGTCAAGGAAGTCGAACCGGCCGTCCGCCCATTGCTGCAGGATCGATCTGGCCCAGGGGGCGAAGCCACGCTCCAGCCATTGATCGGCTTCCGGCGTCGCCTGGTCGGCGTCCCACGGAAGATGCACCGCGAAACGGCCGCAGCCCGCAAGCAGGTCCTCAGGCAGGTCGAACCCGACATAGCCCATGGCCCGTGGCGCAGCCCTGGCGGAGGCGAGGGGATCGGCGAGAATCCGGTCGACGAGTGTATCGAGCATCATCATCGGGCAAGCAGGCTCGGCAGCAGCATGACCATCGATGGCACCAGGATGATCAGCAGCAGGTGAAAAAGATCGGCGATCAGGAAGGGAATGACGCCCCGGAAGATGCGGCCGAGCGGAATATCCGGCGCGATGCCGTGGATGACGTAAAGATTCATCCCGATCGGCGGATGGACAAAGCCGATCTCCATCGCGCGAACCAGGAAGATGCCGAACCAGATCGGTGACAGATGCAGCCCGGTCACGATCGGCAGGAGGATAGGCGTTGTCAGCAACATCAGCGCGAGACCGTCGAGCACCGACCCGAGCAGGAGCAACAGGCCGGCGATGACCAACATGGTAACGGTGGGTCCAGTGCCGAGGCCCTGGATGAAGGCGCCAATCGCGGCAGTCACGCCGGTTACGCTGATGAACACCGAAAACAGAAGCGCGCCGACGATGATCAGCGTGATCATCCCGCTCGTCCGCAGCGTTTCCTCGATCGCCTTGAACAGCATCGCGCGGCTGAGACGCCGCCGCCTGAGTGCGATCAGCAATGCGCCGATGCAACCCACCGACGCCGCTTCCGACGGTGTGAACCAGCCGAGTGCGATCCCAGCGATGATAAGCACGATCAGCAGCATCAGATCGGCGATCCGCCACAGCGCCTGGCGGCGCGCCGCCCAGCTCGCGCGCTCGGTCGGGGGTGCGATGCCGGGCTTCAGGCGCACGAGGATCGCGATCACGGCCATGTAGAGCAGCATTTGCGTGAGCGCGGGAATGATGGCGGCAGTGAACAATGCGCCGATCGACTGTTCGGCGATGATCCCGAACACGATCAGCGCGCCCGAAGGCGGAATAAGCGGCCCGAGCGTGCCTCCTGCGGCGAGCGTGCCGGTAGCGAGCTCGTCCGAATAATTGCGCGCGCGCATCTCGGGCAGGGCGACCAGGCCGACCGTGGCGGCGGTGGCAAGGCTGGACCCGTTGACGGCACCGAAGGCTGCGCATCCGCCGACCGACGCGAGTGCGAGGCCGCCCCGACGATGGCCGAGCATACGCGCCGCCGCATCGAACAGGTCGCGGCTGGCGTCGGCCGAGAAGCAGAGATGTGCAACCAGCAGGAACAGCGGCAGCGTGCCGAGCTCATAGCGCGTGAAGGTGTCGAACAGGACCACGCCGGACTTGATCAGGGCCGGCTCGGCGCCAAGCACGAGGATTGTGCCGCACAGGCCCACCAGCCCGAGCGCCACGCCAATCGGTAGCCCGAGCGTGAGCAGTAGGAACAGGATCAGCACGCCGATCATGCCGGTGCCGGGCGTGTCTATCACTTGCGCGCTCCCCGGATCGCATGCACCAGGCAGATGATCGTGATCGCGAGCAACGCGGCGAGTTCGATCAGCCGCAGAGGCGCATAAGGGATACGCAGCAGCTCGCTCTCTTCGTGGCCGCCGCGCATATCGAGCGCGATCCAGCCGCTGCCGACGAGGAAGGCGAGGAAAAGAACGGCGGCGAGAAGATTGCCGAGCCGCTCGATCCTTGCCTTGGGCCTGTCGCTCAGCCGATTGACGAGCAGGTGGACGACGGCATGGCGGCGATCGAGCGTAGCAACGACCAGCGCCGCGCTGGAAACGATCAGAACTGCCGCCTGCACCACCTCGATCGAGCCGAGCAAGGGCACCCCGACATGGCGCCCGATCACGGCCAGGCCATCGGTGGCCACCGCAAGCAGCAGCGCCGCGCCGCCGAAGATGACGAGCGCCCTGCGCAACGGCGATGCGGGTTTGCCGCTCATGCGAACACCATCATGTCGGTTCCGGCGTCCAACCTTACGGCAGGCAGGCCGCCGGCCTGCGTAATCGCTTCAAGATAATCCTTGATGCGCGCGGCCTGCGCGGTGTCGGCAATCACCGGCCGGCCGGGTGCTTCGACATGGACAGGAATGAGGCCAGCCTGGATCGAGCCATCCTCATGCCACAGGAGCCGGCCGATCATCGCGTTCACCGCTTCGGGATGGAATGGCGCCAGCTCGTATGCGGGATCGGGCTCGAACCCGAACATCTCCTTGCGGCGGTGCGCCCATTCCGCACGTACCACATGATCCTGTTTGGGGCTGAGGGCATGCGTGACCACGCAACCGTTGCCCAGACCATGGAAGATGGGCTTGCCGCGATAGCGCTCGACGCCCTTCACGATATGCGCATGGTGCCCGAAGACGACGTCCGCCCCCGCGTCGATCGCGGCGTGCGCGATCGGGCGTTCATAGGGTGCGAGCCGCGCGGGCACGTGGACCAGCCCCTTGTGGAGCGAAACCAGGACGAGATCGGCCCGATCACGCGCGGCCGCCACATCATGCCGCAAGATCGCCTTGGCTTCGGCCGCAGGCTGCGTCAGCGCTGCGGTGGGGCGCACCGGGCTTCCATCGTCGGTCAGGATCGGCAGATAAGCGAAGCCAGGACCATCGACCGTGGCCCACCCGCTCTCCGGCCCCACGCAATTGTAGCTAAGCAATGCGATCCGCCGCCCGCCGATGTCCAACAGCGCAGGCGCGCGCGCGGCCGCCAACGTCGCGCCGGCGCCGGCATGGGCGATCCCAAGCCGATCGAGCGTCTCGATCGTGTCGGCGATCCCTTCCGCGCCGCAGTCCGCCATATGGTTTCCTGCCATGCTGACGGCGCGAATCCCAGCCCGTGCCGCCGCCGCTAGATTTTCGGGCGGCGCGCCGGGTGCCGGTACATCGCCGGCCATTTCGGTGCCGCGCAGCGTGTGCGGAACTTCCAGGTGCGCGATCGTCAGGTCCGCCGCGCGCAATGTCGGAGCAATGCCGCTCAGCCAGTGGTCAGGCTGCTCTGCATCGAGGATCAGGTCACCCAATAACAGGATGGATACCTGACCTTTGTTGACAATGTCTCCGCTCATCCGCGACATTGGCGCATCATCCCCGACCAAGCGAGTTGAATAGGCCAGAATGCCGCGAGCTGCGAAAACCGCCGAGCATCGAAGCGAACCCACCCCCGCGCGGGACGTGGTGGAGTGGGTGCGCGACCGCATTCGGCTGGGCCGGTTCGTGCCCGGCCAGCGGCTGGTCGAAGCCGACATCACGCGCGACACCGGCGCCAGCCGGGGCAAGGTGCGCGAGGCTCTGCAGCGGCTGGAAGCCGAGGGCCTGGTTCAGATTGAGGAGTTTCGCGGCGCGTCGGTGCGGAAAGTGACGCTGAACGAAGTGCGGCAAATCTACCGCACGCGTATGGCGCTGGAAGGCCTCGCGGCTGCAGACTTTGCCGCTGAAGGTTCGCCGGCAGCGAAGCAGGAGCTTGCCAGGGTCCAGCATGAGCTCGATCAGATTGCGCATACGGGAAACCATGAGCGGTTCGCGTTGCTCAATGGCGAATGGCACCGCGCGATCATTGATGGCGCGGGTAACGATTATGTCCGTCAGTTCCTGACGCGGCTGACCGTGCCGATCTACCGGCTGCTCTTCTCTACTTTCTACAATGCGCAGCGGATCGACTCGGCCAACGCCGATCACCGCCGCATCACCGCGGCGATTCTGGAAGGCCGCGCGGCCGAGGCCGAGCAGGCGATGCGCGATCACATCGCCGCCGGCCTCGTTGCGCTGTCGGAAATCGACTCTCACTTCCACGAATGATCGCGACGCCACCTGATACAAACTTTCCGGGTCAGAAGGACTTGCGCACGCTAACCGCGAATTCGCGGCCGATCGGGCTGGAGGCGGTCGCGTCATAGCCGCCATTGCCGTTCCCCCCCGGCGCCAGGTTCACATAAGGAGGGTGAACGTCGAACAGGTTCAGTATCTCCACCCCGAACTTGAAGCCGCTCTTGAGGAAGTCGTGAGATTGGCGGTCGCCCACACGCACGCCGAAGCTCAGGTCGACTGGCGTATAGCTCTTCACATTCTGACCGCCCGGGATCGACGTGTTCAGATAGCCGCCGACATGCGTGGCGGTCAGCTGTGTGTCGAACACACCCTTGGTCCAGGCGACGCTGCCCCGCGCCTTGAATTTCAGCGGGTTGAAGATCCGGTTGCGGAGATCGACCAGGATGCCGTTGGGCGTGATCGAGACCACGTATTTCGTGATGTAGGTGCCGCCCAGATTGAAGGCGAAGTCCCCGGCATTGGCCGTCGGCAGCTGATAACTCGCCTGGAAGTCGATGCCGCGCGTTATCGACTTGCCGAGGTTGTTGTTCCGGCCGTCGACGAACAGGGTGACGGTGGGTGGCAAGGAGCCGCCCGCAAGTGTGACGCCGCTCGCCATAAGCTGCTGCACGCGCGCGGCCGCGGCCGCGTCGCGAAGGATGATGCCGGTGCCGTTGAACTGGGCCTCGCGATTTAGCAGAGCCAGATCTGACAGGTAGGAATTCACCTGGTTGAGGTAGCGGACGTTCCAGTAGGTGACACTGAGCTGCAGCCGGCGCACCGGCTCGAAATCCGCTCCCGCCGACCAGGTGGTCGCCGTCTCCGGCTTGAGGCCGAGATTGGGACCCGACAGAGCCACGCCCACGATCGGCGCGCCGCCGGTGGGGTTCTGGTAGCTCTGCACGAACAGATTGTTCGAATTGCCGTAAATCTGCGAGATGAGCGGCGCGCGGAAAGACGTGCCGTAGCTGCCGCGGATCGTCAGATTGCGCACCGGCGACCAGTTGACGCCGACCTTCGGATTGGTCGTGCTGCCGACATCGTCGTAGCGATCATGTCGGATAGCCGCGTCGATCTCGAGCCGTTCGAAACCGGGCATCGCGTTGGACGCGCCGAACAGCGGCACCAGCAGCTCGGCATATTCAGAATCAACGCGCCGGGTGAAATGCCGGTACGTGACCGGCACCGTCGGGTTGCCGCGCGCGGAGCCGAGCCGGACATCCATATCCTGCCCTTCATAGCCGGCCGCAATCTTTACCGGGCCGCCGGGCAACTGGAATAGCGTGCCGTTGATCCGTGCCTCATACCCCTTGAAGACGTTGAGCGTGGGGGCGATGAAGATCTGGTTGCCCAGCAGCGCCAGCACCGATGCCGGCGTGCGGCCGAGGCCGTACGGATCGAAGGCAGTCGCTGGGTTGCTGCTCGCCAGCGCCGCATTCAAAGCGGCATTGTTGACGCCGCGCGTCTGATCGGATTCGTCGTGGCTCTTGCCGTAGGTGTAGATGCCCTCGATCTCGAAATCGTGCGGCAGCTTTATCCTGATGCCAGGCGTGATCTCCCAGCTGCGCGTAAGCCCGCTGGTTGTGTTCCGGGGCAGATCGTTCCGGAAATTATAGCCGAGCGTGTAGCTCGAACCGGCGAAGCCCGCCGGCCGCACGAAGAAGGCGTTGGTGCTGGGCACCGTCAGCGTGGCGTTGCCGTAGCCGGGATTAATCGCGAAGAGCCGCTTGCTGTAAAAGCCGTCACCGAACACCGTCAGCCAGTCGGTCAGGTTCTGCGAGAAGGTGCCATTGGCGGAATCATATTCCTGACGGGGAAACAGATCCTGCCCGATGATATCGTCGCACTTGTTGGTTGTTCCGGCAACAAGGTTGCCGGCGGTGGCCTGCGTCACGCCGCCTTGCGGGATCGCATAGGTCACGCCGCCCGCGGTGATCGTGCCCGGACTGCAGCGGGTGACGCGATAATCGTTGCCGCCGAAGGGGCGCTGATCCGAGGTGAAGAAGGATCGATCCAGACCGTTCAAGGCCGAGCGGAAGACGTGCTCGTACGCGAACATCACGCGGCCGCTCGACCAGCGATGGCCGATCGCGGCACCGAGCTGATACTCGCGGAACGCGCCATCGCCCGAGACGCCGTAGCGCGCCACGCTATCCACGCCCTCGAGCGACTTGCGCGGGATGAGATTGACCACGCCCGCAACCGCGTCCGAGCCATAGATGCCGGACGCGCCGTCGGCGACAACCTCGACCCGCTCGACCCCGAGAGACGGCAGTACGGAAGGATCAAAGCTGCGGCTGTTGGTGACGGTGCGGTGACCGTCCACCAGGATCAAGGTCGCATATGGACCGATGCCACGCAGGTTGATCGAGTTGCCGTAGGTGTTGTTGCCATTACCACCCGATTGGCCGCGCGAATTCTCGCTCACGCCCAGGTCGAAGACCTGCGGAATTTCCTTGATGATGCGGTCGACCGTTGCCGCGCCGGACGCGTTGATCTGGTCACGGCCGAGTGAGATCACGGTCGATCCGACCGGCGCCTCGCCCCGCACGCGACTGCCGGTGATCACCACTTCCGATTCCGGCGATTCGCTGCCGGTCACGATCGATGGTCCCGCGCCTTCCGCCTGTCCTGCGCCCGCCACCGTCTGGGCGCCAAGATCCTGAGAGACAAGGGCAATTGTGGCGACGCAGCTCAGCAGAGCGACGTGCCGCGACAGGAGACGGGTACGAGCAGCCACCATGATTTCCTCCCCATTCATTCTTATGGGGGAGTAAAGTCGTTTGTGAACGAGATTGTCAACAAAATTGCAGACTAGGGTAGGGAGTCCGGCGCAACCAGCGGGATGTCGATGTGCGAAGCAGTGCCCCTCACCACCGTTATCCGGGGAGCGGGATCGACCTTGATCTCGGCGAGATTACGCTGGCGATGGTCGGCGCCGGCGATCGCCAGCCGCAACCGGTGTCCGGCTGGGATGAAGCGGATTGACGGCGTGAGCTCGAAGCTGAGCGATACCGCTTGTCCCGGCACAACGGGCGACACGTCAGCCCTGCGACCCGAATGCCAGGGAAGCCCCAGCGTGTCATAGGGTGCCTGCGAGAGCTTGCGGTGCGAAGCCGCGAGGCGGCCGAACGAAACCACCTCCGCTTTCCCGTCGGGGGCAACATCCTCCAGATAGGCGAAGATGTTGCCGTCGGGATGGTCGATCGCGACGTCCACATTCAGCACGGGAAAGCCATCGATGATCCGATCCGCCGGAAAGGGCGCGGTCGTGTAGGTCAGTCCGTGCTTGTCCATTGGGTCGACCCAGAAGGCGAAATAGTCCGCCGAACCCACATCATAGTCGACGGTGAATATGTCACGCCCGATGGCGGTTGGCGTAAGCGTCAGCGTGCCATCATTCACCGACGGCGCTGTGCCGCTGCGCGCCGGATCCAGATAGAGCGGCGTGCGTGTGATACCGACACCGGGGAGCCGGTTAGTATGGTGCCATTCCCGGTCCTTGGGCGCATTCACCACCCACGTGGTCACGCGCGGCTGGCGTTCGATCCCGTTATTCACCCCCTTCAGATAATGGTCGAAATAGCGTCGCACCTCGCCCGACAGGTCGAAGTCCGGCGGTGGTACGCAGTGCGATCCCGGCCCGAGCAGCAGCTTGCCATTGAGATTGGCCGCCAATTCGATGATCTGCTGGGTCGGCTCATCTTGCCAATTGCCCCAGAAATAGGTCGCGATGCCGGAGCGGCGAATGCGATCGAGGTAGGTGTAGGGGCCGACCTCTTCCCAGAAACGGTTGCCGGTCAGCGGCGATACGCTGTCCCGGTAGGGCATGCCGTACCAGAGCGGAGCCATCGGCGTATTGGCGGCATGTTCCGCCACCGCCGCGCGCAGCAGGCTGCCGTCCTTGTCCGCATCGACGGGGAGGGTAGCGAGGTCGACCGACGGCGGCTCGTCAGGACGGGTGTTGAACTGCGCGGTGATGCCGCCCCTGCGCACGAAATCATATTTGTCGAGATCGGACGCGCCGGTGAAGATCGCCTTGAGCGCTGGCGGAACCGTGGAGGCCACCTGGAGGGTCGCACCCCCGAGATAGGAGCAGCCCAGCATCCCGACCTTGCCCGTCGACCAGGGTTGGTGCGCGAGCCACTGGATCAGGTCGCGACCATCGAGCGCTTCGGTCCGATCCTGGAATCCGCGGCGATGACCGAAAGACGCGCCTTTGCCGCGGATGTCGGCGACCGCGACCACATAACCATGATCGGTGAGCCCCTTGAGTCCGAGCTGCGACGATAAACCTGTCTCGATCACCTTCCCCTGCTCGTCCCGGTAGCGCGCGCGATAGGGTGTGAAGACGAAGATCACCGGGTAAGGCGTGCCGACCGCCGCGCCCTTCTCGGCCGGGCGATAGATCGAGACCGCAAGCTTGGTGCCGTCGCGGACCGGCACGTAAAGCGAGGTTGAGGAATATTCGTGATAGAGCGGCCCGTCGGCCGCGACTGCGGCGGATTGCAGGGGAGCCAAGAGCATCGCCCCCGCAACAAGACACTTCAGGGCGCGGGTGTTTTCCGCCTTCGAGCTGCCGCGCATCCTATGCCTCCACATTCAAGATTGTCGGAGTTATTGTTGACAATCGTCGCCTGTCAAGCTGGCGAAAATTGGGACAGAAGGACGCAGGGTATGACCTCGCATCGAGCACGACTCGCAAGAACGACAGCAGGCGCCTTCACGGGAATATTGGCGTTGCTCTGCCAGCAAGCGGTCCATGCGCAACAGGTCATCCGCCTCTATCCGGCTGCGCCCCCAGGGTCGGATCGATGGACGATTCCCGAAAGCATAAGGCACGTGCCTGGTGGTGGGGCTGTCGTGTCCAACGTGCGCGATCCTTCAATAACGGCCTATCTGCCAAATCCGGCGCGGGCGAATGGCAGCGGAGTTGTCTTCCTGCCCGGTGGTGGCCTGCGTATTCTGGCCCTCAATCGCGAGTCCGAGGCCATCGTCGGTCGGCTGACAGCTGCGGGCATGGCCGTCTTCGTGCTAAAATACCGTGTCTTGCAGACGACCGGGCAGCCGTCGGCTATTCCGCCGACGCATCTTGTCATCCGCAATGGCAATGCCAACCCTGCGCCCGACGATGCCGCACTACGGGAGGTGCTGACGTTGGCGAGCGATGACGCACGGACGGCGCTCCACATGATCCGTGCCAATGCCGCCAAGTGGCATCTGGACCCCGCCCGGATCGGTATGATGGGCGCCTCCGCGGGAGGCGGTGTCGCCATTGCTGCCGAATTACATCCCGGCAGCGAGCCCCGGCCGGCATTCCTCGCCACCCTGTATGGTCCGTCCTTGATGGACGTCAGCGTCGCGCCGGATGCACCGCCGCTGTTCATGGCGACCGAAGCGGATCACGGGCCGGTCACCGAAGGTTTGCTCGCCTTATTCTCGATCTGGAAAGCGGCCGGGCATTCCGCGGAATTACATGTGGTCCAGACGCCGCGGCTCGAACCGTCTCAATGGCTGGAGCGTTTTGTCGACTGGTTGGGTGAGCAGCACATCCTGGGCAAGCCGGAGGGGCACTGAATGGCTTACGCGCTCTCGCGAGCGATGATCCTGAAGCCGACATCGATATGCCGCTCGCGCAGCGTTCCGCCGGCTGAGAGCGCCCGCAAAACATGCAAGGTTTCGCGCGCCACCCTCGCGCCGTCGACGTCGACCGACGTGATCGTCGGGCGCATGTCTCCGGCCATGCGCAAATTGCCGAAGCCGGTCACGGCCATCTGGTCCGGCACGCGGATCCCCGCGGCATGGGCCTCCACGATCAGTCCTTGCGCGATCCAGTCCGAACCGCAGACGACCACGTCCGGCCGCTCAGCTAGATCGTCCAGCGCGCGATAGCTCAGGCGGCCCTGGCCGAAATGGCTCGGAATATTGACTTCCTGGCGGGTCGGCTCAGGCCCTCCGTCTGCTACCCATCGCAGCGCGAAAGCGCTCGCCCGTTGCTGCGAGCGTGTGGACCGGGGCACGACAAGATGCGGGCGGCGGTAGCCGCGGCCGCGCAGGAATCGCGCCATCTCCACGCCCGCCGCTTCGTGCGAGAAGCCGATCGCGACGTCGATCGGATCGTCAGGCAAGTCCCACGTCTCGATCACGGTGGCGGGCTGGGCCCGTAGCTTCTCGCGCATCTCCTTGTCCGCGACGATGCCGGTCAGGATGATCGCGTCGACCCGGCGGGACAAAGCGGCATTGATCTGCGCGACGAGCCGCTCCGGATTGGCGCCGGTGAGCGACAGCATCACACTGTTCCCGGCTGCGGATAATTCGTCGATCATCGCTTCGACCGTGTCGTTGAAAATCGATTGGGCGATGTCAGGCACGAGCACCGCGATCAGTCGCGAGCGACTGCCTGCCAGCGCGCCCGCGTTCAGATTGGGCAGATAACCGGTTGCTTCGACGGCGGCGCGGATGCGCTCCGCCGTTGAGGGCGCGACCCGCTCGGGCGAGTTGATGAAGCGCGAGACCGTCGCCGGTGACACTCCGGCCCTGCTGGCGACATCGTCGAGGCGAGGCGAACGGGCGGACATCAGGCCGTTGATGGGCTAAAAGCTGTCTCATGAAAAGCTAATTGCAAGCGCTTTCATCGCCCCATACAAGCTTGCTATGTCACATAGCTTCGATCCACTCCTGCCCGAAACGTTCGACAGTGCGTTCGCCGACTATGCCCGCCTGCGTGCGGAATGCCCGGTCGCGCATAGCGAAGCGTGGGGCGGTTTCTGGGCACTGATGAAGCACGAAGACGTGGCAGCCGCCGCAGCGGATTCCGAGACCTTCATCACCTCGAAGCAGAATGTCGTTCCCAAGGTCGCTTTCACCGGCCGCCGCCCGCCGCTGCATCTGGATCCGCCCGACCATACGCCCTATCGCCGGGCGCTCGCGCCCTTGTTCACGGCGCAAAAGATAGAGCGTCTCGAGCCGGTCGTGCGGCGGACCTGTCGCGACCTGCTGGTGCCGATGGTCGCGCGTGGCGGTGGGGACGTTTGCGCCGATTATTCGGCGCACGTGCCGATCGCCGCGTTCGCGCACTGGATGAACCTGCCGGAGGAGGCGGTCGCAGCGCTGACGGACGCAGGCCGGCGCTACAACATCGCCGTACAATCGAACGATATCGGCACGACCAAGGAAGCCAGCCTGCTGCTTTACGACATGGCGCGCGACATTGTGCGGGCGCGGCGGGAGAGGCCGCTCCCGGTAAACGAGGATGCCGCAAGTGCCTTGCTGGCCGTACGGGTCGAGGGCGCACCGCTGCCTGAAGAGATGATCGTGGGAACGATCCGGCAGGTTCTGGTGGTCGGGCTGATCGCGCCGAGCGTGGTGATCGGCTCGATCGCGGTCCATCTTGGACGGGATCGCGCGCTCCAGGATCGGCTGCGCAGCCAACCCGATCTGATACCCGCCGCCGTGGACGAGCTGCTGCGGCTGTACACGCCTTATCGCGGCTTCGCGCGCACGGCAGTGCACGACGTAAGCATCCGCGGGTGCACCATCCCGAAAGGCGAGGCGATCGCGCTCGTCTACGCCTCGGCCAACCGGGATGCCGACATATTCGAAGATCCTGATTGCTTTCGCCTCGATCGGCCGAACATGAAGGACTCGCTTGCCTTCGGCCGCGGGCCGCACATGTGCGTGGGTGCGGCACTCGGCCGGCTCGAATTGACCGTTGCGGTCGAGGAACTGCTCGCTGCCGCGCCCGCCTTCGTGCTCGCCGGCGAGCCCAAGCCCACCCGTTTCCCCGAGATTGGCGCATTGAGCGTACCGGTCCGCTTCGAGTTGGCAGCATGAGCCGGCGCAGCTTCCCGCTGGAAGGTTATGTCCTGCTCTATTTCCTGTTCTACCTGCCTAACGTGATCATCACGAAACTGGTCACGAGCCTGCCGCACGCCGCGCTGGGCCGGCCGCTAACCGGTCTGGAGACGCTGCCAGCTTCACTGATCATCAACACCGCGATGACCTACATCTTCATCTGGTGGTCGGGATGGCACCGGGATGCACATGCCGTGAAGATCGCCGGCCTGCGTCTGCCGGTGCCGACCCGCTACACGCTGATGTCGGGCATCGGAACGGCATTGATCGTTTTCACGGTGCCGCTGTCCTTCACCTTCAAGGGCGTGAGCATTCCGTTCATCCAGTTGCTGATGCGCGGCGATATCCTGATCATCGCACCGATCGTTGACCTCATCTTCGGCCGGCGGGTGCGCTGGTGGAGTTGGGCAGCACTGGCGATGGTCGCCGCAGCGCTGCTGATCACACTCACCACTCGCGGCGGATTGAACCTGCCGCCACTCGCGATCCTCGACGTGCTGCTCTACACGCTGGGTTTCTTCATACGGCTGGCGATGATGACCCGGGTTTCCAAGAACGGCGACCCCGCAGCGGTGCGAGCCTATTTCGTCGAAGAGAAGGTTTTCGCGCTGCCGGCTTCGGTCCTGTTCCTGGGCCTGATCTCCGCGGCGGGGCTTGGCGACCAGGCCGGCGAACTCAACTTCGGCTTCTTGGCGGTGTGGAGCGATCCCGTGATCGTCTGGCTGGCGCTGATTGCCCTTACCCTGACCGTCGTGTCCGTCTTCTCGGTACTAATCCTGCTCGACCCACGCGAGAACGCCTATTGCGTGCCGCTGGAGCGCGCATCGAGCCTGCTCGCGGGATTTGCCGGGGCAATCATCGTATCAGCTGGCTGGGGTCTGAAGGCCCCCACGCCTGCGGAACTCGTCGGTGCCACAATTCTGATCGCCGCGATCATGCTGTTATCGGTCGCACCAAGGTTGAAAGCCTCCTAAACGGCCGCGCTTTCCCGATCGAAATAGCGGCTCAGCCGGTCGATCGTGCCCGGCCCCAGCATAATCAGCGCCATATCGCGGGTGCCGCGCGAGCATCCGCACAGCAATTTGTCTGAGTAGTTGACGACCGCTCAGCGCCGGAATACGATGGATTGTCGACAATATTGCCGACTCTATCATTAACAATCAAAATCTACGGAGGGCCAGATGCTGAGCAAGCGCAACAAAGGGGGGCGAAATGCAAGCGCTTACATTTCGTTATTCGTCGGCACGGCATGGGTCGCATTGTGCGCCAGCAGCCTGAACGCTCAGGCAAGTTCGGCCGGATCGACCGGAGCGGAGACGGGGCCGAGCACAGGAGATCAGACGGCGGAAATCGTGGTGACGGGGACGCAGCTACGCGGCGTGGCGCCGGTCGGTTCGACGGTGATCGGGGTGGGACGGCAGGAGATTGACGCGACCGGCGCCACCACCACCAATCAGATCCTCCAGCTGCAGCCACAGATATTCAACATCGGCATTGCGGACACCCAGCGTAACGGAACCGGCGGCGCGGGTAACATCACCTATGGCAGCGCGATCAATCTGCGTGGCCTAAGCCCCTTCGCGACGCTGACCCTGGTGGATGGCCACCGTGTCGTACCTCAGGGCACGGTGGGTGCCGCGGTCGACCCCTCTTCCATTCCCACCGTTATGCTCGAGCGGGTCGATATTGTACCCGACGGGGCGTCGGCGACCTACGGCTCGGACGCGATCGCGGGCGTGGTCAATTTGATTCTCCGCCGGAAGTTCGAAGGATTTGAGGTTGGCGGCCGCTACGGATTTGCGGATTCCTACCATGAAAGTCAGGCGAACATACTGGCCGGCCACCGCTGGTCGACAGGCCAGATCACGATCGGAGCCGAATATTCCCAACATAGCCGCCTGAGCGGGCTGGACCGGGACTTCTTCCGCTCGGACCTGAGGTCGCAAGGCGGCGCCGACAATCGCACCATCGATTGCTATCCCGGGACGATCACCGTCGGGGGCATCAACTATGCCATACCAGCAACCGGCGTGACGGCCGCGACGGCAGGCCAACTGGTCCCGAACAGCGTCAACAAGTGCGATCCGATCAAGAACCAGGATCTCATACCCGGGCAACGCCGCTTCAGCGTTGCGGCGACGTTCGACCAGTCGTTCGGCGACAGGTTCCGCGTCTTCGCCGACGCCGATTTTACGCGACGTGATTACTGGCGCCTCGTGCCGCTGACATCGGGCCCGCTTACGGTAACCAACGCGAACCCGTTCTTCGTCGCGCCGCCTGGCACTAACGCGACGTCGGAAACGGTCAATTATTGGTTTGGCGGTCAGGGGATCGGAAATACCTGGCGCGACCATGGCTACTCGGCCAGCTATCAGGCGACCGCCGGCTTCGAGCTCAGACTTTTCTCCGACTGGCGGCTTACTGCGCTGGGTACCTACGGGCACGACGTAGATCGCGCCGTCAACGTCAACGTCAATGCGAGTTCTCCCGAAGTCGCCGCTGCTCTGGCCAGCAGCGATCCGTCAAAGGCGCTCAATCTGTTTGGCCCCAACAGCGCGGCAGTGCTTCAGCCGCTGGCGCAAAACCTGTTCGAGGCGCCCGGCGAGAGCCGCCAATATGTGGGAGAAGCTAAGCTCGACGGTACGCTTTTCCACCTGCCGGGGGGCGATGTGCGAGCAGCGGTGGGCTATCAGCGCGTGACGGACAAGCTGGTGAATGGTGCGATCCTCGGGACAGTGCAGAACCCCGTGCTTCCATTCGGACCATTCAAGCATCTCGGCCGCACCGCCAACGCCTTCTATGGCGAGTTGCTGGTGCCGATCGTGGGTAACGAGAACGGCTTCGCAGGCATCGAAAGCCTCCAGCTCGATATCGGGTTGCGCACGACCAAATATACCACCGTCGGCCGCACCACCGATCCCAAAGTCGGGGTGAACTGGACGGTGCTCCCAAGTTTCAAGCTGCATGCGAGCTATGGCAAATCGTTTCGCGCACCCGGTCTGACCGAGCTGGTGGGGCCGTTGCGCGCCGTATTCGTGCAAAACTATGCCACCCCGTCAGGAACGGTGCTGGGCTACACGCTCGGCGGCGGCAATACCGGTCTCAAGCCTGAGCACGCAACGACCTGGTCGCTGGGGGGTGAATGGAATCCCCAGTCGGAGCCGGCGCTGCACCTCAGCCTGAACTATTTCAACATCGACTATACCAACCAGGTCAGCAGCTATCTTAGCAATCTCAACATCCTGCAAAACCCCGCACCCTATGCAGGCGTGATCACATCCTGCCCCTCCAGCGCCTGCACTGCGCTGATCGACAAATATATAAACGGTACTGGCCCCGGAGCCGACCCGCTGCCTGTGCTCGGGCCCATCCTCGCCGCGCCGGCGGCGTTCGTGAACGGGTTCAATCAGAATCTCGCAACGACCAAGACCAGCGGGATCGACATCGATCTTCGCTATAAGCTGATCTCACCGGCGCTGGGGCAATTGGATTTCGCGCTCACCGGAACCTACAATCTGACCTTCAGACTTACGCCCACCCCGGGCGTCGCACCTATCAACGCGCTCAACCATATCGGCTATCCGCTGCGCTTCCGTGCGCGCGGAATGCTGGGCTGGCGCAAGGGCGCGGGGTCCGCCACCGTGTTCGTCAATTATCAAAACGGCTTTACAAACGACCTGGCGACACCCGTGCAGACGGTAAGCAATCGGGCGACGCTTGACCTGACTCTGGGCTATGACCTGGACGGGATCGGGGGTGCCTTCCACGGAACCAGCTTGAGCCTGAACATCCGCAACTTGCTGGATACGCCACCACCGTTCGTGAATATCGCGCCGAACGCCAACGGCGGCGGCGGTTATGATCCACAGACTGGCGATCCGGTGGGTCGCCTGATCGGCATCGCGATCAGAAAACGCTTCTAAGCCTCACCAGTAATGCAGCCCCGGGGCTTCCACGCCGCCGGGGCTGCACCTCCAACCAAGGCCAAAGCGTTGAGGTTGTCTGCGCAAGGGTAGGTCGATGTCATTAACCACGGCAATGTCGGTCCGGTTGCGAGCGTAGCGCCTGTCTTGTGTGCGAAATGCCTTTGCTATCTCCCGCAGGATGGGTTCGCGTGCGCGACGGGCGATGATCGCCCCGCCGGCAAAGGTGCTGGTTTCAGGCCAGGTCCAGCTTTGCTGGTAACGATCGCACGCGCTTGCCGGTAGCCGCATAAACCGCGTTCATGAGCGCCGGGATCACCGGCGGCAGCGCCGGTTCGCCAAGCCCGGTCGGCGGGTTGTCGCTCCGTACCCACGCTATTTCGATTTCGGGCGTGGTCGGAATTCGCGCGAGCGGGAAATTGTGGAAGTTGCTCTGTCGAACTGCGCCGTCGACGATCTCGATCGCCTGGCCTGCAATAGCTTGGGCAATACCGTCGATCACCGCACCGCGAACCTGGTTCTCGGCGCCCATCGGATTGATGATCTGGCTTCCGACGTCCCCCGCCACCCACACTTTGTGGACCTGGATCTTGCTGGGCTTGGTGACGCTCGCGTCCACTACCTCGGCGAAATAGCCATTGTGGCTGAAGTAGAAGGCGAAGCCCATCGCCCGTCCTTGCTGCTTCGACCGCTTCTGCCAGTCCGAAACGGCGATGACCTTCTCGATCACGTCGCGCGCACGGCCGGTGTCGAACGCGACCGGGCGCTCGCCCGGCGACTGGATCACGCGCCGCGCGCCCAACAGCGTCAGCATCAGTGTCGGCAAGTCGGTTCCGCCGGCTTCCGCCACTTCGTCGAGGAAGCATTGGAAGGCGAAGGACAAGGCGTTCGAAGCTGGTGCGCGCAACCACCCGGTATTGACCACCGTCGCAATGGTCGATTGGGTCAGCGCCAGATCGTCGACCAGCCCCGCTGGCACATGGTGCGCGCCGAGATCGCCCCCGCGCGCAATCTTGTTACCCTCGCCGAAGGTGACGAAGTGATCCTGAAAAGCGATTAGCTTGCCGTCCGCGCTCAGCCCCGCCTCGAACGCGTGCCAGCCGGCCGGGCGGTAATAATCGCGCCTCATGTCGTCCTCGCGGCTCCAGATCAGCTGGATCGGCGTACCGGGAACCCGGCGGGCGATCGCCGCCGCCTGAACCATATAGTCGTTCATCAGCCGCCGGCCGAAGCCGCCGCCCATGCGGGTGACATGGACGGTCACTTTATCTTCCGGCAGGGCCAGCAGCTTCGCAACGGCGGTCTTGCCGCCCTGGGGCATCTGGCTTGGCGCCCAGATCTCGATCGCGCCATCCTTGAACAGCGCCGTGCAATTCTGCGGCTCCATCGGCGCATGCGCGAGGAACGGATAGGAATAGTGCGCCGACACCTTCTTGGCCGCACTTGCGAGCTTGATCGCGGGATTGCCGTCGCGGCGTATGTCGATGCCTTTGTCGCTGCCCGCCAGCAACGCCTCGGCCTTGGTCTGATACGCGTCGCTGCCATGCCCCTTTGCGGCGGAAAGGTCCCAGTCCAGCTTCAGTTTGCTGCGCGCTTGATTGGCGAGCCACCAATTGCTGGCAATTACCGCCACTCCGTCGGCCAGCCCGGCATCATAGTCGCCGTCGCCCGTAATCGGAATGACGTGAACCACCCCCGGCGCGGCCTTGGCCACCTCGACATGCACGCTTTTTAGTCGGCCGCCAAAGGCAGGCGCCGTTTCATAAGCCGCATAGAGCATGCCCGGCAGTCGCGTATCGATGCCATAGATTGGCTCGCCCCTGACGATCCGGTGGCTGTCGACGCCAACCATGGGTTTGCCGATGATCGTGAACCTGTCGGGCGTCTTGAGCGTGAGCGTCTTGGGGTCGGGCGGCGTCAATCTGGCTGCGTCCGACGCGATCTCGCCATAGCCGATGGCCCGATCGCCGCCGATCTCGATAATCCGCCCCTTTTCGGTACGCAGCCGGCTCGGATCCACGCCCCATTTCTTCGCGGCCGCCTGGATCAGCATCGCACGCGCGGCGGCACCCGCCTGGCGCATCGGCATCCAGTTCATCGGTGTCGACATGGATCCGCCGGCGAATTGAGGCCCGTACAGCGCCGCATTCGCATCGGCTTGGCTGATCACCACCTGGTTCCAGTCGGCGTCGAGTTCCTCTGCGACGAGCATCGGCAGCATCGTCTTGATGCCCTGGCCGATCTCCGGATTCTTGGCGACGATCGTCACGCGGCCATCGGGCGCGATCGCGACGAAGGCGGAGAGCCGCGAGTCGCCCGCGCCTGCCGCGCCGCTCACCGCCGCATCCGCGTCGAACGCGAGCGTCGCCTCGAGCATGAGGCCACCACCAGCGAGCAGCGATGCCTTCAGCAGGGTTCGCCGGTCCATGCCCGGGCGCACCGGCTCATGCCGCATCGTGCGTCTCTTTCGGGCTGCCGGCGGCGATCTGGATCGCCTCGCTGATGCGGTTGTAACAGGCGCAGCGGCAAATATTGCCCGCCATCGCCTGCTGAATCTGCGCGACCGTCGGTTCGGGCGTGACGGCGAGCAAGGCGCTGGCGGACATGATCTGGCCCGCCTGACAATAGCCGCACTGCATCACGTCGACCTGCAGCCACGCCTGTTGCAGCTTGGCGCCGATCTGCGTCGCTCCGATCTGCTCGATCGTGGTGATCTTCTGCGTGCCGACCGTTCCGAGTTGGATTTGGCACGAACGCCGCGCCCGCCCGTCGACGTGAACCGTGCACGCGCCGCACAAGCCGGCGCCGCAGCCGAACTTGGTGCCGACCAGGCCCAGTTCCTGACGCAGGACCCATAGAAGCGGCATGTCCCTCGGCGCGTCTACCTCGCGGGTCGCACCGTTGATGTTCACCTGAAAAGCCACGGAGACCTCCGCGAAGTTGCGCTAGCGCGAGCCTATCAGGGGTCGGGCCGGCTGAACATAGGCCGAGTGGCCTGGCTAGGAGCTTTTCCGCAGGTGAGCTCCGCCGCCGAGTCGCGACAGCACCGCCACTTCGGCCTGGGCAGGGAGTGCGGCCTTTCTCATTGAACCGGCTCGGAAATAGCGCTTGCACCCGAGCCAAGTCTGGTGTTCCATGTTGAGAAATCAACAGAAACACATCTCAGGAGAGAGATATGGCCCCATCTGAGCCAGAAGCCGGCAATCCGGCTCATCGGCGCTCATTGGGGCTATTCCTCGTCATACTCGCCCTGATGGTCGAGGGCTTCGATCTGCAGACCGCCAATCTGGCGGGGCCATCGATCATCGCCCAGTTCGGCATAAGCCACGCGCAACTGGGCCCGCTGCTGAGTGCGAGCCTGTTCGGCATCCTGGTCGGTTCGATCCTGGTCGCGCCACTCGGAGACCGGTTCGGGCGCAAGCGGATCGTGGTCGCCGCAAGCGCCGCTTACGGTATCCTGTCGCTGACGGCGGCCGCCGCCTCTTCGGTGGGGCAATTGGCCGTCTTGCGATTCCTGATCGGCATCGGGCTGGGCGCGGTCATGCCCAACGGCCTGGCAATGGCAGGCGCGCTCTATGACGCGCGGCATCACGCGAGCGCGACCGCCTTTGCGGGCATCGGCATAACCTTGGGCAGCGCGGTTGCGGGCATCACCGCGGCGCGTGTCCTGCCCGCCTATCATTGGCAGGGTCTTTTCGTCGTCGGCGGCGTGCTGCCGCTCGTCATCGCGGCGATCATCGCGGTGGGGCTTCGGGAGGCTCGCCCGGCCGGCGGGCTCACTGCAACCGAGACGCGGCCCGGCGCGATCGGGACGATCCTAGCGCCGTCGATCCGCGCCACCACCATCATCGTATGGCTGATGTTCGTGTGCGTGGCGCTCAACATCCATCTGCTGGCAAGCTGGATTCCGCTTCTGATGAAGGGGGCGGGTCATTCGACCGCGGGCGCTGCCTGGGTCACCACCGGCTTTCATGTCGGCGGCGTGCTTGGCGGGATTGTCGCCAGCCTGTTGCTGCGCGGCGCACGCTGGCATGCGGTAGCGCTGTTCGCCGGCGGTGCCACTCTCACCCTGCTGGCGCTGGCGCTGTCTCCGGCGGGCGCCGGCACCACGATCCTGCTGATAGCCTGCGCCGGATTTTTCGTGACCGGCACGCAGAACGGGATCAACGGCGCCGCAAGCGATCTCTATCCGGCAAGTTGCCGCGCGACCGGCCTTGGTTGGGCGCTTGGGGTGGCCCGGATCGGCGCGATCATGGGGCCGATGGTCGGAACGCTCGCGGCGGTGGCCGGCTTCGATCGCGACCAACGCTTTTTCCTGATCCCGGCGGGCCCCCTGCTGCTGGTGCTGGCGCTCGCGCTCATTGTCTCTCTCCGCGTCGGCAGGCGCACCGCCGAGGTCGGCTGATGTGCCCTGCTTACTTTATCGATCCGTCTAACAGGGAGCGGGTACCATGCAGACTATGCGCGCCATTTTGCTGAAATCCACCGCGTGCGCGGCCGTTGTGGTTGCGGTCGCGGCGCCTGCCTTGGCGCAGGATGCCGGGCCGAGCCCGGAACAGAGAGCGGTGCAGAATCCGGCCCAGGTTGAGGAAATCACCGTCACCGCGCAGTTCCGAAGGCAGAATCTGCAGCAAACGCCGATCGCCATCACCGCCGTTTCCGGCGCGATGATGGAAGCGCGCAGCCAGGTGACGATCGCCGACGTGGCGGCGCAGGCCCCTTCGGTCACGCTGAAGCCCAATTCGGCCAATTATGGTTCGTCGCTCGCGGCTAATATCCGCGGTGTCGGTCAGTTCGATTTCCACCCGGCTCTGGAACCGGGCGTCGGTGTCTATGTCGACGACGTCTATTATTCGACGCTGACGGGCTCGATCCTCGACCTGCTCGATCTCGACCGCGTCGAAATATTGCGCGGACCGCAGGGCACGCTGGCGGGCAAAAATTCGATCGGCGGCGCGATCAAACTCTATTCGAAGCGTCCGACGGGCAGCAATACCGGTTTTGTCTCGGGCACATTGGGAAGCCGCAACCGGATGGACCTGCGCGGCGCGGTGGATCTGGGCCTGGCGCCGGGCCTGTCATTCCGCGTGGGAGCCGTCAGCCGTTCGCAGGACGGCTATATCGATCGGCTCGATTATGGCTGCGTCCATCCGGGGCAGGGGATTCCCGCCTTACGCGACGCCTCCGACTGCCGGCTCTCGCGGCAGGGTGAGATCGGCTATTGGGCGACACGCGGCAACCTGCGCTACGTCCCGTCCGACAACCTCGAGATCAATATCATCGGCGATTACACGCACGAAAAGCATGAGATTGCGGGCGGCGTCCTGACCTACGCAAACTATACCGGAGCGGGCGATATCAATCCGTTCCCGACCGCCATCCCCTATGATTCGCGCTTCATCTGCGGCCGCTATTGCAATTATTCGAGCTATGTCTCGCCTGCGGACGGAGCGCTTCCGGAATCGCGCATCCCCGGCAAGCTTTCCTATACCGGATGGGGCGTGTCCGGGCAGTTCGAATGGCGGATCGCCGATGGGCTCAGGCTGGTCGGCATCACCGCCTACCGCAAATATGACGAGACCTTCTCCAACGAAGACGATCTTTCGCCGATGGCGGTCACGCTGGGTGGCCCGAACAATGTCGCTTTCCACGCCTGGAGCAACGAACTGCGGCTGACCGGCGACGCGTTCGGCCGGCTGCATTATACGATCGGCGGCTTCATGATGGATCAGCGCAGCTTCTATGTTTCGCGGCAGGACATTCGTTATGCGGTGCCCCCGCTGGGCTTCGTTTCGGGCGATCCGGTTCCCGCGAAGAGCCGCGCGGTGTTCGCGCATGTGGCCTATGATCTGACCGATTCCCTGACCGCCACCGGTGGCATTCGCTATACCAAGGACAAGAAGGATTATACATTCCGGCGCCGCGATCGGTACGGCAATCTGCTGGGCGGCCAATATACCGCGCTCGACGGAAAGACCGGCAATTATAGCGGCGATAATGTCGATTATCGCGCCAACATTGCCTACAAAATTACCCAAAATATCAACAGCTACGTCCAATATTCGACCGGTTTCAAGGGCGGCGGCGTCAACCCCCGGCCTTATTCGGCGTCGCAGGTCCAGCCGTTCAATCCGGAAAAGCTGGCCACCTGGGAAATCGGCCTCAAGAGCGACCTGTTCGACCGGCGTGTCCGGCTCAACCTGGCCGCCTACACCTCACGTTACCGGGATATCCAGCTGACGCTCAACAGCTGCCCGCAATATAATCCGGTCGGGATCAAGACCTTCCCCTGCGCGATGCCAGCCAATGTCGGCACCGCGCGGATCAAGGGTTTCGAGGCGGAAACCTCGGTCCGCCTGTTCGAAGGCATGATGTTCGATGCGGCGGCCAGCCACACCGATTTCCGCTATACCAACATCGCGCCGCAGGCCGGCGGCGCGGCCAATCCGAACGGCGTGCAATATGGCATGATGCCGCCTTACACGCCGCGCTGGAAGTGGAGCGCGGGGCTGCAATATGAATATGACGCCGGCAAGACCGGTTCGCTCACCCCGCGTTTCGACATCGCCTATCAGTCGAAGGCGTGGGGCGTCGCGGTGAATTCGCCGCGCACCGAAATCCCCGCTTACACGCTCGCCAATGCGCGGCTGACCTGGCGCAACCATAAGCGCGATCTCGAACTCTCTCTGGAAGCCACCAATCTGTTCGACAGATATTATTATCTCACGACCTCGGAGATCTCGGTCACGACCGGCGTCGCGAATGCGCAACCGGGCCGCCCGCGCGAGTGGGGGCTGACGTTGAAGAAGAGCTTCTGAGGCCGGATCAAAAAGAAGCTGCGCGCCCGCTCATCGAAAAGGCGCCGCCAACGATGCAGGCGAAGCCGGCGCAGAAGGTCGCTCCGGCTTCGCCCTCCAGCGTTCCGCCGTCGGTGGCGCATCGAGCGCACCGCGTGACCAGCTCTATGCAAAACATATAAGAGCGACGCGCCACCGCTCTCGTTTTCCTACGCGGCACCTGCCTAATGACACGTCCTCGACATCGACGAGGACGATCAAGTGCAGGACATTATCTGGATCGCGATCATGCTGGGGCTAACGGCGGCTACGCTCGCCTACGTCCAGTTGTGCGACAATGCGTGAGGGCTGAATCATGACGCTCGACCTTTGGCTCGCGGCGTTCACCGCGATCGGCCTGCTCCTCTATCTCGTGGCCGTGCTCTTGCGGCCCGAGCGCTTCTGACGGGAGGCGCATCATGACTGTTCAGGGCTGGATCCTGATCCTCCTCTTCACCGGCATCATCGTCGCCATCGCCAAGCCGATGGGGCTATGGCTGCACGCGCTCTACGAAGGCCGTCACACGCCGCTCCATGCGCTGCTTGGGCCGGTCGAAAACGGCTTCTACCGCCTTTCGGGAATCGATCCGAACGAGGAGATGAGCTGGCGCCGTTATGCGGTGCACATGCTGATCTTCAACGTCGTCCTGATGGCCTTCACCTATGCCATCCTGCGGCTGCAGGCTTTCCTGCCGCTCAACACCCCCAAATATGGCAATGTCGGCCCCGACGGCGCATTCAACATCGCGGTCAGCTTTGCGACCAACACCAACTGGCAATGGTATGCGGGCGAGAGCACGCTCTCCAATCTCAGCCAGATGCTGGGGCTGGCGATCCACAATTTCATGTCGGCGGCGACCGGAATCGCGCTCGCCTTCGCTTTCTTCCGTGGCTTCGCGCGGCGACAGACAGCGACGCTCGGCAATTTCTGGGCGGATTGCACGCGGATCACGCTCTATCTGCTGCTGCCGGTCTGTCTGGCCTATGCGCTCTTCCTGATCGCGAGCGGCGTGCCGCAGACGCTCACGCAGCAGATCGACGCCACCACGCTCGAAGGCGCCAGGCAGACGATCGCGCTCGGGCCGGTCGCGAGCCAGGAAGCGATCAAGATGTTCGGCACCAATGGTGGCGGCTTCTTCAACGCCAACAGCGCGCATCCGTTCGAGAATCCGACCGCGCTCACAAACTTCGTCCAGATGCTGTCGATCTTCGCGCTCGGCGTGGGGCTCACCTGGTGCTTCGGCAAGGCGGTCGGCAACACCAAGCAGGGCTGGGCGATCCTCGCCGCGATGATGATCCTGTTCCTCGCCGGCACCAGCGTGGCTTATTGGCAGGAGGCGCAGGCCACGCCGATGCTGGAGGGCTTCGGACTCCACGGCGGCAATTTGGAAGGCAAGGAGGTGCGCTTCGGCATTGCCGCCTCCAGCCTGTTCGCGACGGTGACCACCGATGCCTCGTGCGGCGCGGTCAATGCGATGCACGACAGCTTCACCGCGCTCGGCGGGCTGGTCCTGATATTCAACATGCAATTGGGTGAGATCGTCGTCGGCGGCGTCGGCGCGGGCATATATGGCTTTCTTCTCTTCGCCATCCTCGCCGTGTTCGTCGCGGGGCTGATGGTCGGTCGCACGCCCGAATATGTCGGCAAGAAGATCGAAGGCCGCGAGGTCAAACTCGCCGTCCTCGCGATCGCGGTGCTGCCGCTCGCGATTCTGGGTGGGGCCGCGATCGCGTGCGTCACCCCGGCAGGTCTCGCCGGGCCGCTCAACAAGGGGCCGCACGGTTTCTCGGAAATCCTGTACGGCTTCTCGAGCGCGGTCGCGAACAATGGCTCGGCCTTTGCCGGGCTGAGCGCGGGCACACCCTTCTATAACGGCATGCTGGGCGTGTGCATGTGGATCGGCCGCTTCTTCATGATCGTGCCGATGCTCGCCATCGCGGGCAGCCTCGCCGCCAAGAAATATACGCCCGAAACCGCAGGTTCATTCCCTACCACGAGCGGCTTGTGGGTCGGCCTGCTGATCGGGGTGATCCTGATCATGGGCGGCCTGACCTTCCTGCCGAGCCTCGCGCTCGGCCCCATCGCCGATCATCTCGCGATGATCGGCGGCCACCTCTCCTGATCCCGAGGACGCGCGCAATGGCCCGCACCGCAACTCAATCCCTGTTCACCGCCGATCTCATGCTGCCGGCGGTAGGTCAGGCATTCGTCAAGCTTTCGCCCGCACAACTGGTGCGCAACCCGGTGATGTTCGTCACCGCCTGCGTCGCTCTTTTGCTGACCGTGCTGCTCGCGGTCGGGCATGACCCGCTCGGCCTCGGCTTCAAGCTTCAGCTCGTCGTTTGGCTGTGGCTGACCGTATTGTTCGGCACCTTCGCCGAAGCGATCGCCGAGGGGCGCGGCAAGGCGCAGGCGGCAAGCCTGCGTGCCGCGAAAGCCGAGCTCACCGCCAGGCGGGTCAAAGGCGCGGACACGGAGAGCGTCGCCGCGAGCGCGCTGCGCATCGGCGATGTGGTGCTGGTCCAGACCGGCGATCTCATCCCATCGGACGGCGAAGTTGTGGAGGGTGTCGCCTCGGTCAACGAAGCCGCGATCACCGGCGAAAGCGCACCCGTGATCCGCGAAGCGGGCGGCGACCGTTCGGCGGTCACCGCAGGCACGCGTGTGATCTCGGACGAGATCAAGGTGCGCGTGACCGTCAATCCCGGCCAGGGTTTCCTCGATCGCATGATCGCTCTGGTCGAGGGCGCCGAGCGGCAGAAGACGCCCAACGAGATCGCGCTGACGATCCTGCTGGTCGGCCTCACCATCATCTTCCTGATCGCGGTCGGCACGATCCCGAGCTTCGCCTCTTATGCGGGCGGCGCGATCCCGGTGACGATGCTGGCGGCCTTGCTTATCACCCTGATCCCGACCACGATCGCGGCGCTCCTGTCGGCGATCGGCATCGCCGGGATGGATCGGCTGGTGCGCTTCAACGTGCTCGCCAAATCCGGCCGCGCGGTCGAGGCGGCGGGCGATATCGATACGCTCTTGCTCGACAAGACCGGCACGATCACGATCGGCGACCGTCAGGCGAGCGAGTTCCGCGCCGTCGGCAGCATCCAGCTCGCCGAGCTGGCGGAGGCGGCCTTGCTCGCCAGCCTCGCCGACGAGACGCCAGAGGGCCGCTCGGTCGTGATGTTGGCGCGGGACAAGTTCAATGTCGCAATCCAGAGCCTGCCGGATGACGCGGAGGTGATCCCCTTCACCGCGCAGACCCGCATCTCGGGCGTCCGGCTGGGAGCAACCCTGATCCAGAAGGGCGCGGTGGATTCGGTGCTTCACGCCAATCCAGGTGCGGCTGAGACTGCCGTCGCAACCGAATTACGCCGCGCGACCGATGAGATTGCGCGCGCGGGCATGACCCCGCTCGCGGTCTGCAAGGATGGGCGGCTGCTCGGCGCGATCGCGCTCAAGGACGTCGTCAAGGCGGGCATTCGCGAGCGCTTCGGTGAGCTCAGGAAGATGGGCATCCGCACGGTGATGATCACGGGCGACAATCCGCTGACCGCCGCCGCGATCGCGGCCGAAGCGGGTGTGGACGATTTCCTCGCCCAGGCGACGCCCGAGGACAAATTGGCGCTGATCCGCGCCGAACAGCAGGGGGGCAAGCTGGTCGCGATGTGCGGCGACGGCACCAACGACGCGCCCGCGCTCGCCCAGGCCGATGTCGGCGTGGCCATGAATACGGGCACGCAGGCAGCGCGCGAGGCGGGCAATATGGTCGACCTCGACAGCGATCCAACCAAGCTGATCGAGGTGGTGGGTCTCGGCAAGCAATTGCTGATGACGCGCGGCGCGCTCACCACTTTCTCGGTCGCGAACGATGTCGCCAAATATTTCGCGATCATCCCCGCAATGTTCCTGGTGCTTTACCCCGGGTTGGCGGTGCTCAACGTGATGCATCTCGCCTCGCCCACCAGCGCGATCCTGTCCGCGATCATCTTCAACGCATTGATCATTCCCGCCTTGGTGCCGCTCGCGCTCAAGGGCGTCGCCTACCGGCCAATGGGGGCAGGGCCGCTGCTCCGCCGCAACCTCGCCGTCTACGGCCTCGGTGGGCTGGTGGCGCCGTTTGTCGGCATCAAACTCATCGATCTGGCCGTCGCCGGCCTGCATCTCGCCTGAGGACATAGATCATGGGCAAGGATTTCGCTTCTTCGCTACGCCCCGCATTGGTGATGACGTTGCTCTTCGCTTTGCTGCTGGGGATCGCCTATCCGCTCGCGCTCACCGGCGTCGGCCAGCTCGTCTTCCCGCACCAGGCCAATGGCAGCCTGATCGTGGACAAGGGCAGGGTGGTCGGATCCGAATTGCTCGCGCAGGGCTTCGCTTCCGACCGCTATTTCCATCCGCGCCCGTCGGCAGCCGGCAAAGGCTATGATCCGCTCGCCTCGGGCGGATCGAACCTTGGCCCCGCATCGCAGGCCCTGTACGACCGGATTGCGGGCGACATGCGGGCTCTCAAAACGCTCGCACCGGGCGCTCAGGTTCCGCTCGATCTGGTGACGGACTCGGCCTCGGGGCTCGATCCCGACATCACGCCCGAGACGGCTTTGTATCAGCTGCCGCGCGTCGCCAGGGCACGCGGAATGGACGAGGAGCAGCTGCGGGTGATGGTGATGGGTGCGACCGCGCATCCGCTGCTGGGCTTCCTCGGCGAAGATCGCGTCAACGTGCTGATGCTCAATCGACAGCTCGACGCAGAAAGCGCTAAACCGTCCAAGTGAGCGCAAGCGACGATCGCCCCGATCCGGACGCCCTGCTCCGCCAGGCGGAACAGGAGACGCGCGGCAAGCTCAAGGTTTTCCTTGGCGCAGCACCCGGCGTCGGCAAGACCTACGAGATGCTGAACGAAGGCGCTGCACGCGAACGCGCCGGTACCGATGTCGTGATCGGCGTGGTCGAGACGCATGGCCGGGCGGAAACCGAGGCCCTTGTCGTCGGGCATGAGGTGATCCCGCGCCGGACGATCGACTATCAGGGCCGCAAGCTCGCCGAGATGGATCTCGACGCGATCCTTGCGCGCAAGCCGCAGCTCGTCCTGGTGGACGAACTCGCCCACACCAACGCGCCCGAATGCCGCCATCCCAAGCGCTATCAGGATGTGGAGGAGTTGCTGGCGGCGGGGATCGACGTTTTTTCGACGATCAATGTCCAGCATATCGAGAGCCTCAACGACGTCGTCGCCTCCTTCACCCGCGTCCGCGTGCGCGAGACCATCCCCGATCGCATCCTTGAACAAGCCGAGATCGAGGTGGTGGACATCCCGCCTGACGAGCTGATCGACCGGCTGAAGGATGGCAAGGTCTACGTTCCCGACGAGGCGACGCGCGCGCTCTCCCACTTTTTTTCCAAGTCCAATCTGTCGGCTTTGCGCGAGCTGGCACTGCGCCGTGCCGCGCAGGCGGTCGATGCGCAGATGCTCGATTATGTCCGCGCCCACGCGCTCGCGGGCAATTGGGCGGGCGGCGAGCGGATCGTGGTCGCGGTCAGCGAGTTGCCGGGCGCCGACGGGCTGGTGCGCACCGCCAAGCGCATCGCCGATACGCTGCGCGCACACTGGACCGCCGTCCACATTGAAACGCCGCGCACGCGCACGCTTGGCGAGGAGGACAGGAAGCGCCTTGCCGCGACGCTCAACCTCGCAAGCCAATTGGGTGCCAGCGTGACCACTGTGCCCGCCATGTCGGTGCTCGAAGGCCTGACCGCCTTCGCGACCGAGGCGCGCGCGACCCAATTGGTGGTGGGCAAATCGGTCCGCTCGCGCTGGTTCGAGATGCGGCACGGTTCGGTCGTCGACCGCCTGGTACGCGACACGACGGGCATCGCGATCCACGTCCTGCCGATGGACGATCCGGCGCCGACCCGGCAGCGCGCGCGCAAGCCGCGGCCGGGCAATTGGGGCTCGCGCAGCGACTATCTGTGGGCGGCTCTGATGGTCGCGGCCGTGACCGGCTTCGGTTCGGGGCTGAGCTATATCCACGCCAATCTCGGCAATATCGCGCTTCTCTATTTGTTGCCGGTGATGGTCGCGGCGAGCCTGTTCGGGCTGCGCGCCGGCCTGTTCGCCGGACTGCTGTCCAGCCTCGCCTATAATTTCTTCTTCCTGCCGCCGACCGGCACGCTGACGATCAACAATCCCGAAAATGTCGTCACTGTCTTCGTGCTGTTGGGGGTGGCGTTTGTCACCAGCCAGTTCGCGGCGCGCACGCGGGCGCAGGCCGACCTTGCCCAATCGAGCGCGCGCGCCAATGCCGCACTGGCCGGCTTCCTCGGCCAGCTCACCCGGACGGCGGGCGAGGAGGAACTGGCGCAGGCGATCTGCGGTGAGATCGGGCGGATTTTCGACGTGCGCACCGTCATCCTCACAAATTCGCCCGACGGGCCGCTGGTGCGTGCCGCCAACCCGGCCGAGGACCGGCTCGACACGATCGAGCTGGCGGCGGTGAGCTGGGTGTTGGAACGCGGCGTGCCGGCGGGGCGGGGGTCAGATACGCTGACCGCGTCGGACTGGCTCTTCTACCCGTTACGCAGTGCCTCGCAGACGCTGGCGGCGATCGGGATGAGCCGCGACGACGGCAGCGAGCCGGTAACGTCGGATCAACTGCCCTTGCTGATGAACCTGCTCGATCAAGCCGCGCTCGCGATCGAGCGCGCGCGGCTGACCGAGGAGATGCAGGGAATGGCGCAGCTCAAGGAGCGCGACCGGCTGCGCGCGGCATTGCTTTCGTCGGTCAGCCACGATCTGCGCACGCCGCTCACCGCGATCCTCGCGGCCACGGCCGAATTGCGCCGCGCGCCATCGCCCGAAATCGTCGATGGGATCGAGGCGGAGGCGCTGCGCCTCAATCGCTTCGTCGCCAATCTGCTCGACATGGCGCGGGTCGAGGCGGGGGCGCTCAAGCTCAGGATCGAGCCGGTGGACCTCGCCGATGCGATCGCCAGCGCGGTCCACGATACGAAGCGCGCTCTCGATGGTCATGCGATCGAACTCGGCGTGGCGGCAGATCTGCCGCTCGTGCGCGTCGATCCGCAATTATTCCATCATGTCCTGATCAACCTGCTCGACAATGCCGGTCGCTACGGAGCGCCGGGGACGCCGATCGCCATCCGCGCGACCCGCGGGCCGGGCAGCCTCGATCTGTCGGTTCTGGACGAAGGACCCGGTCTGCCGCCGGGCCGCGAGCGCGACATGTTCGAGACGTTTCGGAGGATCGAGGGATCGGACCGCAACCAAGCGGGGACCGGGCTCGGGCTTGCCATCGTCAAGGGGTTCGCCGAGGCGATGGGGCTCGAGGTTGAGGCGGCCAATCGCGGCGATCCTTCGGGCGCGCGTTTCACCTTGCGCTTCCCTGAAGCGGCGCTGGTCTGGGGAATGGACGAACAATGAGAGAAGTCGCGAGCGTGCTGATCGTCGATGACGAGCCGCATATCCGCCGGCTGCTCCATGGCGCGCTGACCCGCGCCGGCTATGCGGTCACCGAAGCCGGTTCGGCACGCCAGGCCCTTGGCGAGGTCAGCGACAATCCGCCCGACGTCATCTTGCTCGATCTCGGGCTCCCCGATCGGGATGGCCTGGAATTGCTGCCCCTGATCCAGCAGAAATCGCGCGCGGTAGTTCTGGTCATCTCCGCGCGAGAAAGCACCGATGAGAAGGTCGCCGCGCTCGATCTGGGCGCGATCGATTATGTCACCAAGCCGTTCGATACGGAGGAGCTGCTCGCGCGCGTGCGGGTCGCGTTGCGAAGCCGGCTCGTCGCGGACGGAGGCCGCGCGCAGGTCGATGCCGGCGACGTCTCGATCGATCTCGTCCAGCGCCGCATCCATCGCAAAGGCGAGGAGGTCCATCTCACGCCCAAGGAGTTCGCCGTCGTGGCCGAGCTCGCACGATTTCCAGGAAGGGTGATCACGCACGACAAATTGCTGATCGCGGTGTGGCCGCGCGATTATGAGCGGCACATCGAATATCTGCGCGTGATCGTACGTAACATCCGCCAGAAACTGGAGGACGATCCCGCCCGGCCCGCCATCATCGTCAACGAGCTGGGCGTGGGATACCGGCTGATGGGCGTTCCGACTTGATTTGAATGGAAATCGGATCGTCGAGATATTGTTGCGCCTCTCCGCCGAACAAGTTGATCTTGTTCGAATAACGCCCAAGTGAGGCTGAAATTCTTCTTCTCCGAGCTAAATTAAACGCCACCTTTCCCTCAGATTAACGAAATCTGTATGCTGGATTAACGGGTGTAATTCGTCCCGTCACGGGATCATTTCATCGTTGTGGACCGCAACCTATTGGCACGTGCGTGGGTTGTCTCGATGCTATGAAACAGAACCTCGCCCCAATCCGCCCCGCCATGACCGCGATTGCCGCTGTCATCGCGCTTTCTTCCACCTCGTTATTGGCTCAGGCCGCTGACACCCCGGACGCGCAGAGTGCGCCCGCAATTGTCGCACCGCCTGCCCCTACGGTCGCGCCTGCCCCTGCCGCGGTCGCGCCCGACGTGGCACCGGCCGCGCCGGTCGCTGCGCCGGAGCCGGCGATGAAGACGATGAGCACGCCGGTCGAACACACAGCGGAAGCCACCGCGCCATCGGTGACGACCGGCGCAGGAGAGGCCGCTTCGGTGCGCCGCCAGCCCTCCGCACCGGCCGCACAGCGTCGCGCTTCGGCACCGCACACAACCGCGGCTGCCGCTCCGGTCGCCAGCACGCCCGCACCTCGTATTGCGCCTGTGGCAAAGACGGCGGCGCCCGCCGTTCCGGAGCCCGCCGCCCAACCTGCCGCTGCTCCCGCACCGACCGCCGCGGCGCCCGCGGTGAGCAGCTCAACCACGCAAAACCGTACCACCACTGACGAGACGCTGCCGGTCGCCGGTGCGGTTCTCTTCGGTGCGCTTGCCGTCGGCGCGGCCTTCGCCATGCGCCGCAAGCCGCGCGACGAAGACGAGCTGGTGCTCGATACTGCCGCGCAGTCGCCCACCGTCGTTACTGCGGATCCCATCATCGTCGCGCCGAAGGCGGCGGAGCCTGTCCCCGCCGCTGCCGCCAGCCTGGGCGCCGAGGGCACGACCAAGCTGCCCAACGGCTTCGATATGTCACGCTTCGGCCGGCATACGCGTGCCGCCTATCTCGGGCGCACGCCGGACAATCCTTCTTATTCGCTGAAGCGCCGTCTCAAGCGGGCAAGCTTCTTCGATCAGCGCGAGCGTGAGGCGATCGCCGCCGGCGGCGCGCCGCTCAAGGAGCCGGTCTATGCCCGCAGCGAGGCCGGCCAGGCTGCCCAGGCCGACAATGGCCAGGTCACCGTCCGCCTTTCGCCCGAACGCAAGCGGAGCCGGTTCGGCTACATCCTGCAACGGTAACCGGCGGGAGCCGGGACGAGGGCGCCGTCGCTCATTCGAGCGGCGGCGTTTCTCATTTTGCGCGGGCGGACACCGCCAGTGTGGATCATCTAGATCTCCAACTGGCTGCCGAGCTCGACTACCCGATTGATCGGCAGCTTGAAGAATTCCATCGCGCTTTCGGCATTCTGCACCATCCACGCGAATAATTTCTCGCGCCATATCGCCATGCCGGGCTTGGAGGAGGGGATGAGCGTCTGGCGGCCGAGGAAGAAGCTCGTATCCATCGGCCGGAAGACTGCGCCGCAACCATCGACGAGCGCGAGCGCGGCCGGGATGTCGATCTCCTCCATGAAGCCATAATGAAGGATCATGCGATAAAAGCCCTCGTCGAGCACCTCCAGCTGGACGCGCCGTTCCTCCGGCACCTGTGGCACGCCCTGGATATGCACGGTCAGGATCACGATGCGCTCGTGCAGCACCTTGTTGTGCTTGACGTTGTGCAGCAGCGCCGGCGGCACGCCTTTCGCGCTGGCTGACAGGAAGACCGCGGTGCCCGACACGCGCTTCAGGCTGCGCGCCGTGGACCCGATGAACATCTCCATCGTCATCGCGCTCTGGTTCAGATGCGCACGCACGATTTCCCGGCCGCGCGCCCAGGTGGTGAGCAGGGTGAAGGCGATGGTGGCCACCAGCAGCGGAAACCACCCTCCCGCGAACAATTTGGTCATGTTGGACGCGAAATAGGTGCCATCGACCACCAGAAAGACGCCCGTTACCAGCACCACGACCGGCCTGGGCCATTTCCAAACCGACCACGCCAGCACGCCCATCATGCAGGCGGTGATGAACATCGTGCCGGTCACCGCGATGCCATAAGCGGCCGCAAGATTGGTCGAACTGCGGAAGCCGAGGCTGATCAGGATCACCATGATCAGCAGCGACCAGTTCACGAACGGGACATAGACCTGGCCCGCCGCCTTCGCGCTGGTATTGACGATCCGCAGCCGCGGCAGAAAGCCGAGCTGGATCGCCTGCTGTGTTACCGAGAAAGCGCCCGAAATCACCGCCTGGCTCGCGATCACGGTCGCGATCGTGGCGAGGAAGACGAGCGGCAGCCGCGCCCAATCGGGCGCCATCAGGTAGAACGGATTCTCGATCATCCTGGGATCGCTCAACAGCAGTGCGCCCTGTCCCATATAATTGAGCAACAGGCATGGCAGCGCGACGTACAGCCAGGAGATGCTGATCGCGCGCCGGCCGAAATGGCCCATGTCGGCATAGAGCGCCTCGGCGCCGGTCACCGCCAGCACGACCGATCCCAGCGCAAGGAAAGCCAGCTTCGGATCGACCGTGAAGAAGCGCACCGCCCAGATCGGATTGACGCTGCCCAGGATCGCGGGATGGGTCATCACGCTGCCGATCCCAAGCACCGCCAACACGCCGAAATAGAAGATCATGATCGGCCCGAACAAGGCGCCCACGCGCGCGGTGCCATAGGATTGGATCGCGAACAGGCCGATCAGGATCAGGATCGATATCGGCAGCTCCATCGCGGTGAAGGTGTCGCTGACCGTGCTCAGTCCCTCGACCGCGGAGAGGACCGAGATTGCAGGCGTGATGATCGCGTCGCCATAGAAGAGCGCGGTTGCCGCCACCCCCAGCATGACGATTCCGGCGGACCAGCGTCGCTCGCCCAGCCGTCGCGCGATCAGGGCGAGCAAGGCCAGGCTGCCGCCCTCGCCATGATTGTCCGCGCGCAGGATGATGAACACATATTTGATCGTGACGATCAGCATCATCGTCCAGAAGATCAGGCTCAGCACCCCGAAGATGTGCGGCTGATCGACCGCGAGCGGGTGATGGCCAGCGAAGCTTTCCTTGAGCGCGTAGAGCGGCGAGGTGCCGATGTCGCCGAATACCACCCCGATCGCGCCGAGCGCGAGCAGGGGAAGCGGCTCTTGCTCATGATGGCTTTCGGAATGCGAAATCTCTTCGGACGAGGTGGACGCGAGCATTGCTTACAAGACTTCCCGAAAGGCGGATCAGTCCGCCGCGCAGGGCGAGATGCGCGCAACGCCATAGGCTTTCGAGCCGCCCAAGCGGGGCATGGCGTAGGTTTTTCATATGTTTTCGCGGCCGCTCGGCTAACGCGATGCTTATGCGATGGCCCGCCGGCGCGGCTCGAATCCCTATGCGCGCGCCAATAGATCTGCTCCCGGTCGGGAGATGTGGCGATGGCATGGCACCAACGTAAAAATGCGAATGTCGGGCTCCGACTGCTCGGGCTCGTTCTGCTCACGTTGGGGGTAATGCTCGGTCGGCGACTATTTGCTGTCGCCGATCCGCAGGCGAAATTTACACTCGTGGCTTACCTGCGCGGCCTGCTTGCGTTCGCCGGTACCAGCAGCGGCGCGGCGCTGACGCTGCTCGGGCGGCATCTCTTCGATCAGGTGGAATTGTCCGCGCGCTGGAAGATCCACAACCGGCGCGGCAAATAATCAGGCGCTCGCCCGCCCTCGCGCGACCTGCAAGAGCCATTCCCGCATCTTCCGCTGGGTCTCGTCTGCGAGCCTGATCACGACACGGCGCGTGTCGCCGGTGTCGCGCGATTTGGTGAGCACGCCGCGTGATACCATCGCGTGGATGCAGCGCGCGGCGGTGGTGGTCGGCACCGCTGCGGCGATGCACAGGCTCGACATGGTCACTGGGCGCCCGCGACCCTGCTCCACATAAAGATCGAGCAATATATCCCATTCTGGGTCGGCGAAGGTCAGCGGGGCCAATATGGCATCGCGTTTGCGGCGCCATTGGCTGATCCGTCGCGCAATCGCGACCAGGTCGGCTTCGCTGAAATCCTCGTCCGCCCGGCCGTGTGCCCGCACAGCCTCTGCACTCACAAAGGATTGCTTTCGACGGTGGAGTGGCCGAGCGAAAATTCGGACAGGTCGAACGGCCTGTCGGGGAGGCCGTTGGCGCGGCGCAGCATCTCGATCACGAGCGACAAACGGCTGAGGCCCGCCAGATCGCCCGCCTCTACCATCAATGCTTCCGCCGCCTCCAGATGCGCCAGGCAGTCTTTCAGTTGCCGCGCATTCACAATGCCATTCCCATCACCAACCCCCAATCGCCCTAATCGGCGGTTCACCCTAAAGGAGGTCCCATCGTCACGGAAGGGGGGACGATACGCCAGTCATGAAATTGATATGACTTCTGGATTATTGGGGCGGTTCGAGATTCGGGGGCTGTGCGCGTAGAACAAAAGGCTCGCCAGCGCTGATCCGGTTACCGGTCTCTACGCCGGCCGCCAACGCCAAGCCGGGCGTCGCCACGCCCGGAATCACGCGGCCTGGCTGAGCCATTCTACGAGCGCCCGACTCACCGCCTCGGGGGATTCCAGCGGCGACATATGGCCGCTGCCTTCGAACGTTATGAAGCGGGCATTGTGTATCGCCTGGGCAATGGCGCGGTTCTGGGCGGGGGTACTCCACGCGTCCTCACTGCCGACTCCGACCAAGGTCGGCACCCCGATCGAACCTAGGAGCGCGCGCGCGTCGGGCCGAGCGAGCAGAGCATCGATCTGGCGCCGATGTATGTCCGGCGTCATCCGCTCCACCATCGCGTAAAGTGTCGCTTTCACCTCGCCCTGGAAATTAGCCGGCGCGACCATTGGCGGCAGCCAGGCGTCGGCGAGTGCGCGCATCCCCGATGCCCGGCTCAAATCGGTCAGCCGGTGCCGCCGCTCGGGCTCGTCCGGGCTTGCCGGATGCACACCCGTATCAAGCAGCGCGATATGCGTGAGCCGGTCGGGTGCCTGCCGGAACATCTCCAGCGCGATGCGTGCACCCATCGAATGGCCTGCCACCGCGAACCGCTCCGGCGCGTCCCGCAGAACATGGGCTGCCATCGCCGGGATGGAAGCAACGCCGGTCAGGTCGGGAACGGATACGCGCCATTGCGAAGACAAGGCCGTGATCTGCGGTTGCCAGATCGCGCCATCGCATAGCAGGCCGGGGATCAGATAGAGCCGGGTCATCACGAAAGCAGCCCAGGATCGGCCGCTCAGCGCGCGAGCCGTCCGTCGGTCCGCGCTTCCGGCTCATATTCGAACAGGATATCGGGGTCCGGCGGGCCGGCGTCGGCGGCAATCTCCGGCGACGCGACCCGTAGCAGCAATTGGCGGATGATCGCCAGTCGCGCCGGCTTTTTGTGATCCGCCCGCACGACATACCAGGGCGCGATCGAGGTGTGGGTGCGCTCCAGCATCGTGTCGCGCGCGGCCGAATATTGCTTCCATTTCTTCTGCGCGACCGCATCCAGATCGGAAACCTTGAGGATCTTGAGCGGGTCGTTGCGGCGCGCGTCCAGCCGTTCGGCCTGCTCCTTCTTGGAAATGTCGAGCCATAGCTTGACCAAAGTGATTCCGCTTTCGACCAGCATGCGTTCAAATTCGGGGGCGTCGCGCAGGAATTCCGCCTGCTGGGTGGGCGTGGCGAAGCCCATCACCGTCTCCACGCCGGCTCGATTATACCAGCTGCGGTTGAAGATCACGAACTCGCCCGCCGCCGGCAGATGCGCCGCATAGCGCTGGAAATACCATTGCGATTGCTCGCGGTCGGACGGCTTGGGCAAGGCCACGACCCGCGTATTGCGTGGGGAAAGATGCTCGGTGATGCGCTTGATCGCGCCATCCTTGCCGGCACCGTCGCGGCCCTCCAGCACCAATATGGTACGCGCGCCGTTCGCCATCAGCGCCTGCTGCATCCGCACCAGCGCGCATTGGAGCGCGATCAGCTCGTGCTTGTAATCCTTCATCGTCCCAGCGCTGCGCGCCTCCTGCGGCGAAGTCAAAGGCTAGGGGCAAAGACCTGCGACCGGCTGCAGGCATTTGCCGTCCACTTGCGGTGCCGGTACGTGCGCGATCGCGGCCAGCGTCGGCGCGATATCGACCGTCTCGACGGGCTCATGGCGATCATCCGCGGCCACGCCTGCCCACCAGAACAGGATCGGCACGCGCCGGTCATAATCCCAGGGCGAGCCATGGCCCGCAACCTTATCGCCCGGCCCGCGCGGCATGCCGATCGAGGCATATTGCGCGAGCTGGACCTGGATATCGCCGCTGCGTTCCGGGTCGTAGCTCTCGTGGAAACGCTCGACCACCGAAAGCTGGTCGGCCGGCTTGCCGGGCGGCGGCGCGGCGGCCGCGGTCTGGCCGGCGGTGAACACGGCGGCGACCTCGGGCTGCTGCTTCAGCCAGGCGACCGCCGCATCGCGCACTTTGGCATGCAGCGCCGCGTCGGGGCCGACATTGATCGTGAGCTGCTGCGGATCGTCACCGACGATCGCCTCGAAATCGATCCCGAGTTCGGCCTTGAGCGCGTCGTTCAGCCGTTTGAGGAATGCGACGGGGTCGATCCGCGGCGCGGCGATACCATGCTCGCGCATGCGTTCGGCGGCGTCGATCCCGCCATGATCGGCGGTGAGCGCCACGACATAAGGAACGCCGGTCCGATCCAGCGTCGCCAGCAATGTCCCGAGCGCCCGATCGAGCGCGGCCATCTGGACGCACATCTCGGCACCCCCATTGCCGTAGCGATGGCCGATATAATCGGTCGAGGACAGGCTGATCGCGAGCAGGTCGGTTGCGGGGCCGTGGCCGAGCCTGAGCCGATCGACCGTCTGAATGGCGAAGTCGATCGTAATTGGATCGAAGATCGGCGAGACGCGCAGCTGGTCCTGAAAATCGGAGCGGTTCAGGAAATCGCCGCTTTCGACCGTCAGCGAGAAATCGGGCGGGACCTTGCCCGACAAATCGAGCTTGCCGAACCGGTGCGGCTGTTCGAGCGCGCGACAGCGGGCGGGAATTTGGGTCGGCCACAATATGGGCGGCGCCGCCTTCCAGCGCGCGAACAAGGCCCGGCCGAACGCCATTGCGGGCGCGGTCACCGCCGGCGTTGCCGGTCCGGCATAGGACGATGTGGTGAAGCCGACGCCATCCTTCCACCAATAGACCGCATCGGGGTGATGGCCCGCCATCATGATCGCGGCGCGGTCCTTGCCCGATATCGAGACGACCCGCGCCTGCGGCTCGGCCTGCTTCAGCCATTCGCCCAAAGTCGGCACGCGCAGATTCTGCGGACCGCGCGCATTCGGATCGGCGGTTCCGCGCACCCCGACGCAATAGATGCTCGATCCGCTCTTCACGTCGAACCAGTCATTGGCGACGATCCCGGTCGCAGCCGGATGCCGCCCCGTCAGGATGGTCGAATGGCCGGGGCAGGTTTCGGTCGCGGCATGGCTTTGATAGCCAGTGAAGGCGATTCCGTCGGCCAGGCGCCTCAATCCGCCGGTGAAGCTCGCCCGGTAACGCTGGAATAATTCGGCCGAAAATTGATCGACCGCGATCGCGACCACCAATTTGGGCTGAGGCGGCGGCGCGGCCGGCGCATTCCCGGCACAGCCGGCCACCATGGTCCAGGCCGCCGCGATCCAAATTCCTGCCCGCATTCACCTGTCTCCCTGGTCCATCATCCTCAGTCGCGGCGCGATGTTGCGAATAGATGACGCAACCGCTTTCCGTAATGCCGCGCAAGGGTTTATGCAGTCCCGCATGACGATCCGGACACTCGCGCTGGCAGGCGGCTTGTGCGTTTTTTCGCTGACTGGCGAGGCACAAGCCGCGAACGCCGATCTGCTGATCCGGGGCGGGACGATCTATACCGGCTCGGCGGCGCCCTTCACCGGCGATGTCGCGATCACCGGCGATCGCATCAGTGCGGTCGGGAAGCATCTGCCGCCGGGTGCCCGCCGCGTAATCGACGCGAAGGGCATGATCGTCGCGCCGGGCTTCATCGATCCGCACACTCATGCCGGCGACGATCTGGCATCCGCCGATCCGCACAAAAGGCTCGTGGCCGCTTTCCTGATGCAGGGCGTCACCACCGCCTTCATCGGCAATGATGGCGGCGGCGCGATCGATGTAAAGGCGGTGCTGAACGCTGCGAAGACGAAGCCGGTCGGGATCAATTATGCGACCTATACCGGCTTCGGTTCGATCCGCGGACAAGTGATCGGCGAAGCCGACCGCGCGCCGACCGAGGCCGAACTCTCGCGGATGAAGGCGATGGTCGGAAACGCGATGTGCCAGGGCGCGCTCGGCCTTTCGACCGGGCTGTTCTACGCACCCCAAAGCTTTTCCAAGACGGACGAGGTGGTCGCGCTCGCCAAAGAGGCGGCACGGCGCGGCGGCTATTATGACAGCCATATCCGCGACGAATCCTCTTACACGATCGGGCTCAAGGCGGCGATCGACGAGGCGATCACGATCGGGCGAGAGGCACATATCCCGGTCCACATCTCGCACATCAAGGCGCTCGGCGTGGACGTGCAGGGCCAGGCGCCCGACATCATCGCCAGGATCGAAGCCGCGCGCCGCGAAGGCATCGACATCACCGCCAGCCAATATCCCTGGTCCGCGAGCGGGACGAGCCTGGTCGCCTCGCTCATCCCCTTATGGGCGCAGGACGGCGGGCGCGAGGCTTTGCGCAAACGGTTCGACGATCCTTCGCTCGCCCAGCGGCTGCGCGCGGATATCGCCGAAAATCTCCGCAAGCGCGGTGGCGCGGACAAATTGCTGATCGTCGAAGGGCCGTTCCGCAACCGCACGCTCGCCGACGTCGCCAGGGGGCAAGGCGCCGATCCGGTCGCCGCCGCCATTGCCGCGATCCGCGTCGGCGATGCCGGCGTGGTTTCCTTCAACCAGAGCGAAAGCGACATCGCCGCCTTCATGAAACAGCCCTGGGTGATGACCGATTCCGACGCCTCGCCTGGCCATCCGCGCGTCTACGGGAGCTTCGCGCGCAAATATGCGAAATATGCGGTGGGGGATCATGTCATCACCGTGCGCGACTTCATCGAACGCAGCTCAGCGCTGACCGCCGACTGGTTCCATCTCGCGGGAAGGGGCCATATCAGGCCCGGTGCCTATGCGGACGTGGTCGTGTTCGATCCCAAAACCTATTCCGCGCGCGCTACCTACGAAAAGCCGACCCTCTTCGCGGCGGGGGTAAAGACGGTGATCGTCAACGGAATTTTGGCGGTCGATCACAGTAGGTTAACCGGTCGTGCGGCAGGACGTGCGCTAGCCCATCAGCCGCCACCGGAAACCTGCCCGTGATCCTTTCTGCCTTCGACCCTGCCGATTATGATCGCGATGGCTATGTCATCCTGCGGGGCGTGTTCAGCCGCGACGAGGTGGCGGGGATCGGCGAAGCGATCGATCGCGTCCATGCCGAAGGTGTCGCGCACGGGCGCAGCTTCCGCCATGGCAATCTCTTCTACAATGTCGTGACCGGTCCCGACGGCAGGCCGCAGGTGCGGCTCGCGCAGTGGTTCTCCTATCACCAGCCGGTGCTCAACGCAGTCCGGCTGGACCCGCGCTTCGCCACCATTCTCGAACCGTTGCTCGGGCGTGATCTCAAGCAGATCATCAACCAGCTCCATTGGAAGACGCCGGGTTCGCGCGGCGATTTCGCCTGGCATCAGGATTCGCGCTTCCGGCAGCCGCGCGACGCCTATCGCAACCTCGCCACATCCTATGTCCAGACCGGGCTCGCGATCGATCCGCACACACCCGAATCCGGTTGCATGAAGTTCATCCGCGGCAGCCACACGCACGGCGATCTCGGTCTCGACACCTCGACGGAGGTGCTCGGCAGCGCGCTCCAGCAGGACGCGCTCGAACGCGCGGGCCTGTCGGCCGACGATCTGGTCGAGGTGATCCTCGAGCCCGGCGATCTCGCCTTGTGGAATCCCTATCTGGTGCACGGATCGGGCGCGAACCGGTCCAATCATCTGCGCCGGCTTTACATCAACGGTTATGTCCGCGCCGAGGATTGCGATCGCGGCGAATGGGCCTTCCGGGACGGCAAGCCCGTGCCCTTCGGTCCCGAACCCGCCTTGGTCCATTATGAGGCGCTGCGCGAACGCGGCGAGCCGCATTATGTTTAGGCGTCTCCGCTAGCCCTTCCGGAAGGAGGGGGCCTTCGGGCGCTTACGCTATCGCCTTCTGCACCGCCCGCACGATCTGCGGCGCGGTCAGCGGCTTTTGCAGATAGACGCTGTTGGGCACACCTTCGGACGGCCAATCGGCGGCGCTATGGCCGCTGAAATAGATCACCGGAAGATCGGGCTTCAGCTTGCGGGCATAGCGCGCGATCGCCCAGCCATCCGGCCCATCGCCCAGACGCACGTCTGTCAGCAAAGCGGAAACCTTTTCGTCGGTGTCGTCCAGCAGCTTGATCGCATCGCCGCCGTGGCCCGCAGCCTCCACGCTAAAATCGGCATCTTCGAGCGACGCCTGGATGAGATCGCGGATGAGAAATTCATCCTCGACCAGAAGGATCAGCTTCTTGTCCAAACGCGCTTCCTCTCCGCAACACCGGGCGGCCTTCGCTCCGATGGTCGCTGTGTCAACACCTTTCGTCGCCACTTCGACGCAACCCGGCACAACCGCAATTCGTTCCGCACTCGTCAATCCACCTCAGTATTGATCAGAAGCATCTGTTTGAAAAGTCTCAAGATCGTAAATAAATGTTATCGGCGGATGCTTGGGTGGAGCAGCGTGTCCGCCAGGAACTTGTCGGCAGCGCGATAGCTCGTCAGCCAATCGGCATAGCGAAGGAAGGCGTGTCGTTCGTTCGGCAAGACGAGGTCGCGATAGGGAATGCGCCGCGCTGCCAGCTCGCGTGCCAGCAGAAGCGATTGGCCGAAATCGACATTCTTGTCGTCGTCGCCATGGATCAGCAGCACCGGCGATCGCCATTGGTCGATCGATCCCATCGGCGAAGATTGCCATTGAAGCTGGTGCGCCGCAGCCTGCGCGTCGGGCGAGAGGTTGTTCTCGACCGGCCGCACCATCGCATGCACGCCGTGGAAGTCGACGCCCGCCGCGAACAGATCGCTGTTCCGCGCGAGCGCGAGTGCGGTCAGATAGCCGCCCCAGCTTCCGCCCCAGATGCCGATCCTTTTGGGATCGACATCGCCTTGCGCCGCGAGCCAGCGGCCGGCGGCGAGGACGTCCCGATATTCGGCGGCGCCGTCGCGCGCTATGCCCGGCGCATCACGGAAGGCGCGGCCATAGCCGGTGCCGCTGCGATAATTGACCGACAGCACGTCATAGCCCTCGGCTGCGAAATGCTGGTTGAGGATATAAGCGTTCGAATAATAGCCCGACGGATGGAAGCCGAGCAGCATCTGCCGCTTCGGGCCGCCATGGACGAAGATCAGCGCCGGATGTTTGCCCGGGCCCTTGCCCCGAAGCAACTGGCCATGCACCGTCACCCCGTCCTCGGCTTTGAAGACGACCGGCTCGGGCGCGGCGAAGCCGGTCGCGGTGGGGGAGGGGCCGATCGGCGTCAGCGCCCGTCCTACCAGAGCGGGGTGGGCCGGGCGCGTCACGTCGGTGGCGGTCGTCGCCAGCACATCCGCGGCGAAAACGGGGTAGGATTCGACACCCGCACCCTTGGTCAATGGCACCGCCGCGCCGCCTTGCAGGGACACCCGCCCGAGATGGTGGCGATCCGTCTCCTCGGTCGAATTGGCGGAATAGATCAGCGTCTTTCCGTCAGGGTCCAGCACATAAGTGTCGAGTTCGAGCGCGTTCGGGGTCAAATCGCGCGGCGCGCCGCCCTCGGCGGGGATCGCATAAGCGTGGAGGAAGCCCGTCCTTTCCCATGGGAAGAGGATCTCGCCGTTCGCGGCCCAATGAAGGTTGCGCCCGCGCGTGCCCGCCCAGCGTTCGCCTTCCCCGCCTGGCGCCGACCACAAGGTCCGCGTCTCCCCCGTCGCAACATCCGCGATGCGCAGCGACCAGTAAGGCCCGCTGTCCGGCGCCGCACCGGCGGGCGGATCGACGAAGAAGACGAAGGCGACTTGTTTGCCGTCGGGCGAGAAAACGGGCTCGTCCGAAAAACCCAGCTCCGGCTGGAAATAGCGCACCGCGCTCGCGCCGATCGCGAACAGGCCGACGAAGCTGTGATTGCCGCGATTGTCGGTGAAGAGCAGGCTCGTGCTGTCGGGCGACCATATCAGATTGCCGACCTCGCCCGCGACCTTGGCGATGCGGTGCGCCTCCTGTCCACGCTGCCACAGGAAGATCGAACCGCGATAGGTGAAGGCCAGGCTCTTGCCGTCGGGCGAGAAGACCGGCGAATGGCCTTCGCCGATCAGCTGCGGCGCGCCGCCATCGAGCGCGGACACGAATAATTGCTGCTTCGGCCAGTTCGCCAGCGCGGCGGGATTGGGCAGATCCTCCATGTCTGGATATTCGGCATCGCCACCGCGCACGAACGCCAGAGCGCTGCCGTCGCGGGCGAAGGCCAGATCGTAGATCTCCAGGCCGTCATCCTGATCGAACGTCGTCAGCCGCCGCGCGGGCGCGCCTTTGTCCGCGATCCAGACATTGCGGACCCCCGCTTCATTTTCGACCCAGGCGAAACGGGCCTTATCTTTCGCACCCACCAGCCCGCCGGCGACGGGTAGCGAAAGCGTCCTGGCGATATCCTCGGCGGGTGCGGGCGCCGCCGCGAGCAGCGCCGCGCCCAGCGCGAATATCCACCCCGATCTTTTCATCATCGCGCACCGTTGTGAGACGGCTTACCCCTCCGTGCAAGCCGCTGATTTACAATCGTCATCGCCAGGAGCTCGGCGAAAGCCGGGCGACGCTTTCGCCGGGGTCGCAATGACGATTCACTTGTCCTAAGCCGGTGCCCATGAACCGGGCACTTGGGATCGCTGCCGCCGCGCTGCTGACAGTAGGCGCGGCGTCTGCCCAGCCACCAACCGAATCGCTCCAGCAACGCGTCGACGCGATATTGCATGCGGCGGGTCCGGGCCCCCGATATGGTCTCGTCGTCGCGGACGATACGGGCAGGGAGATCGTCGCGATCAACCCCGATCAGCGCTTCATCCCCGGCTCCAACACCAAGATCTTCACCACCGCCGCCGCTTTTGCGACGCTCGACGCGCTCGACCAGCCCGACGCGGATGGCGGCGCGGCGGTGCGGCTGGAAACCTATCGCAAGGGCGCTCCCGACGTGGTGCTGGAGGGCCATGGCGACGCCCGCCTGTCGAGCGCCTCCGATTGCGCGACCGACTGTCTCGCCACGCTCGCCGACGCGGTCGCCGCGAAGACGAAGCATATCCACGACGTGATCGGCGACGACAGCCTCTACCCGTTCGAGGAATGGCCGCAGGGGATGAGCTGGAACAATATCCCGACGCGCTCCGGCACCAACATTTCCGCGCTCACGCTCGACGACAATGAAGTGCCGATGACGGTCAAGCCGGGCGCGATCGGCGCCGCGCCGACGCTCGATCTGCCCGCGTACTACAGCGTCGACAATCGCGCGGTGACGGTCGCGGGCGACAAGGTCGACCTGAACTACGACCGGGCGCCCAATGGCTTTGAAGTGCGCCTGCTCGGCACGATCGGCGTGTCGGCCAGGCCCGAAATCTTCCGTATGGGGATCGACGATCCCGCGCGTTACGCCGCCTGGCGCTTGAAGGCGCTGCTGGAAGCGCGGGGCGTGCGCGTCACCGGTAAGATCGACGTGCGCCACCGCCTCCCCGAATGGGCGGATGATGCGGCGCACCGCAATGGCGCGCCGCCGATGCGTCCGCCGCAACAGACTGTGCTGGCAAAGCTCACCCCGCCGCCGCTCTATGCTGACATGATCCGCACCAACAAGATCAGCCAGAATCTCCATGCCGAATTGTTCCTCCGGCGAGTGTCGCTCAAGGCCGGCAGCGGCTCGGCAGCGGATGGATTGGCAGTGGTGTACGCGATGCTCGACAAGGCCGGCGTGCCCCGCGCCGATTATGATTTCGCCGATGGCTCGGGCATGTCGAGCTACGATCGCGTCGCTCCGCGCGGCGCGGTGATCTTCCTGCGCTGGGTCGCGGCCCAACCATGGGGCGCACAGTGGCGCGCGACGCTTCCGATCGGCGGCGAACAAGGCACGCTCGGCCGCCGCTTCCGCGGCACGCCGCTCGAGGGCAAGCTCTTTGCCAAGACCGGCACCCTCAACCAGAGCAATGCGCTGTCCGGCTACATGATCGCGAAGAGCGGGAAGACGCTGACCTTTTCGTCGTTCGCGAACGATGTGCCCGACGATGTCCACGCCACCCGCGCGGTGGACGAAGCGCTCAACCTGATCGCGGCGGAGCGCTGATATTAAAATCCAGGTATACGGCGACGCTTGGCGTGAAAGATGCGATAGATGAATAGGCAAACATTAATCCGCCGTACTTACAAGGTGAGTGTGGCGGCTATCATGCTTGTAATGTGCTTCATCTCTCTCGAGGTGGTAGCTGGTCTAACCAGCTTCTATACGGATGGGCTGACTGGATCAAAACTGGCAGCATTCGCGGTCGTTACTGCATTTCCAGTTATTGTTGTCACCGGCTACGTCTTCGCCAACCGAAGATCGGATAGGCCGAAGCTAGCTCTGGCGTTAACGCTGGGCGCGCTTGCGTGCGATCTTATCCTCCTCTCATTTGCGAACGGTAGATTGTAGAGCGAGGAGGCCGGGAGCGTCTGCAAGGTAAAGGACTGCCCCTTTTAAGGTAAGCCATGGAACCGCGCCGGCCTTGCCGGAGGTCCCACGTCCCGAGAAGGTAGAGTGATTGCTCCAACTTGCCGCTGAAATGCTCAGCCGAGCCCTGGAGCACCGCCCTGAGCATGGGTTCGAAAGCCGGTACCACCCCGTTCTCCGTGTATCCCCGGAGTTGCGGCCGACCGGTGCCGCAAGCTCCAAATCATCAAGTTCGTTTTTAGTTTTTTCCCCTCGGCACTGGAGGTCCAGAGCCGGCTCGAAAGCCGCGGTTAAACCGCGGCGATCACCGCATCGCCGGTAGCCTGCCGCAGCTCCATTATTCCCGTTTCGCGATGCCGCGTGGGATGCACGCGATTGGTCAGCAAGGTCCACGCCACGCCGCGTTCGAAATCCACCCACAGGCCGGTGCCGGTGAAGCCGGTATGGCCGATCGTCTCGGCGGAACACGCATCGCCGCCGTGCCAGCCTTCGAACTTCTTCTCCCAGCCGCAGGTGCGGTGGTCGCGATACGGCGTCCGGATTTCCCTCAGCATGAACGGCGAAGCGCCGCTCCCGTCGAGCAGCCCCTGCGCGAAATCGAGCACGCCCGCGACCGTGCCGAACAGCCCGGCATGCCCCGTCGCCCCACCCAGCGCGAAGCAATTCTCGTCATGCACTTCGCCCTTCAGCACGCGGCCGCGCCAGCTGCACGCTTCGGTCGCGACAGCAGGGCCAGGCGGGGGGCCATAGCTCAGCCCTTCGCCCAGCGGCCAATCGCGCATCGAACGGCCGGTCAGCCGCTCGAACGCGATCCCGAGCAGGATGAAATTGATGTCCGAATAGACGGCCGGCCCGTGCTTCCATTCGCGCTGCAGCACGAAGGCGCGCAGCCGGTCGGGATCATCGCCATAGGTATAGATCGGCTCGACCGCGGGCAGGAAGCTGTTGTGCGTCAGGCAATCGCGGAAGGTCAGCCGCCGTTCGGGCGCGTTCGCGATGTCATATTGGCGCAGGTCGGGAATCGCGTCGGTCAGCGGCCGGTCTAGGTCGATCCGGCCTTGCTCGGCCAGCGTCAGGATCATCGGCGTGGTCGCGATCACCTTGGTGAGAGAAGCGAGGTCGAACCAATGGTCTCGCGTCAGCGGCTCGGGAACGGGCAGCAAGGCCGCCATGCCGGCATAACGCACCTCGCGCCGCCCGTCGGCATGCACGATCCCCAGCGCGGCGCAGGGAATGCGCCCCTCGGCGATCGCGGCGGCAGCGGGCGCGAAGGCACGATCGATCATGCGTCGTCCGCGCGCGGCTTGGCCTTGGCGATGAACGGCAGCAACAGGATCGCCGAGGCGCTCAGCCCGCCCGCCAGCAGGAAGAAGCCGTCATAGCCGATCCGCACCTGCATCGCGCCGCTTGCGCCCGCCACCAGCCGCGGCAGCAGGAAAGCCAGGCCCGACAGGAAAGCATATTGGGCGATCGGGTAGCGCAGGTTCACCAGAATCGACAGATAGACCACGAACACCGCGCTCTGCAGCCCATGCGCGAACTGGTCGACGCCGGCCGACAGGTAGATCACGAAGTTGCTCGGCGGTACCAGCCACAGCCAGGCGAAGATGCCGTTGCCGATCGCCGAGCCGATCGCTCCCGCCGCCAGCGCCAGGCCCAGCCGCCAGCGCGCCGCCATCCAGCCGCCGACCGCGACCCCCGCCACGCTACAGAGGATCGCAACCGGACCGTCCGCGACGGCGATCTGGTTGAGGCTGTAGCCCCGCGCATTCCATAGCGGGTGCGACAGCGTCAGCGTCATCACGTCGCCCATCCGGTATATGGCGGTGAAGGCCAGCACCGGCAGCACCGCATAGCCATAGCGCCAGAAGATATCGACATAGGGCCCGATCGCGGCCGATCGGCGCGCGGGCGCATCCGTCGGCAGTCGGGTGATCCACGGCAGCGCCAGCGCCAGTGCGGCGAACGGAAGCAGCGCGATTGCGAGAACGAACGGCGTGATGTTGGTCTTGCTGCTCACGCCCAGCCGCGCGGCGGCGTCGAGCGCCAGCCAGCCGACCACCGCCGCCACCAGCAGCGAGGCAAGCAGGATGGCGACGCTGGCCGCCAGACCCTTCGCCAATGCCGCCCCGCGCGCCCCGCGCCCTCGGCCTGCGTCAGACTCGGGCCGCATCGCGCACAGGATCGGGAAGGGAATGAAGGCGAGCATGGCGATGGCGAGATAGGCCCAGGTCCAGCCGAGCTGCCCCGCGACATAGGCTGCACCGCTGCCGGCGACGACCATCGCGCTGCGATAGCCCCACAGATTGGCGGTCACCATCGGTGCCTGTCCGGCCTGGGTGGGCGCGAGCTCGATCCGCCAGCCGTCGGCCGCCACCTCCAAGGTGGTCGCCCAGAAGGCGAGCAGGACGGCGAACAGGGCGGTCAACGGCAGGCTCGCGTCGTCCGACGTGAAGGCCATCGCCACCATCGATACGAAGATGCCGAGCTGCGCCAGCATGATCCAGCCGCGGCGCTTGCCCCAGAATTGGCTGAAACCAGGAATGTCGAACCGGTCGAGCAAGGGCGCCCAGGCGAATTTGAAGGCGGGCAGCAGCGCGACCCAGGCGAAGAAGCCGACCAGCACGATGTCCACATCGTGCCGCGCCAGCCGCAACAGCAGCACCGCGTTGAACATGTAATAAGGCAGGCCGGCGGACGAGCCGAGCAGCAGGTAGAGGGCCAGCCGCCCCGGCGGCAGCCGCATCGGCGCGTCAGTCAAGGCGGCCGGCTTTTGCGGTCAGCGTCATGGGGCCAAGCTCCTCCGCCGCGCGGCTCACGTCAATCGCGCGAGTGTTGCCGCGCTGCAACGAGCGGCGCTCTGCGTCGGCGCCGGCTCGATATTCGCTGGCGCAGCCCCGATCGCATGTTAGCTTTTCTTTCAGTTCCATGAACATGTGGACAGCCAAAGGGGGCTCCGACATGACCATATCGCCATCCTTCAAACTAAAGCTGATCGCCGGCACCGCCTTGTGCGCGCTCGCGGCGGGAATGCCCTTCGCCGCTTCGGCGCAGACGGTGCCGGGTGCCACCACGCAAGAGGCGGCGACGCCAACCGGCGCGGCCACCCCGATCGTCGATTCGAGCAGCAGCGCGAAAGCCTCCGGCAAAGACAGCGGCGAGGTGGTCATCACCGGATCGCGTATCCGCCAGAATCCGAACAACAGCTCACTGCCGCTGCAGATCATCACCACGCAGGAAATCCAGCGCAACGGCATCGCCAGCCCGGAACAGCTGATCTCCTTCCTCACCGACAACGGCAATTCGTCGGATAATCTCGCGTCCAATTCGGACGTGGTCACTGCCGAGCGGCGTGGCAATAACGGCGCCTCCTACGCCAATCTGCGCGGTCAGGGCTCGGCCGCCACGCTCGTGCTGCTCAACGGCCGCCGCGTCGCCGCGCAGGGCACGACCGGCGCCGCGGTCGACGTCAACCAGATCCCGTTCATGGCGATCGACCATGTCGAAGTGCTCAAGGCCGGCGCCTCGGCGGTCTACGGCACGGATGCGGTCGGCGGCGTGATCAACTTCATCACCAAGAAGAACTACAAGGGCTTCGGCGCGTCGGGCTATTCGGACATCAGCCAATATGGCGATTCCCCGATCTATCGCCTGTCCGCGATCGCGGGTTATGGCGATCTCGACGAGCAGCATTTCAACATCATGGGCACGGTCGGCTATAGCTGGGTGTTCCCGCTCCAGGCGAAGGATCGCAGCTGGATCAATACCTTCCAGCATGACAAGGGCCTCGGCGTCGACACGCGCGGCACGCCCTTCGCGACGATCGTGAACCTCGCGGGGACGGCTTTCCCCAGCAGCTCCGCTTTCCCATTCCTGCCGGGTAGCACCACCCAGCGCGCGACCGGCGGCATCAATCTGCTGCGCCTGCCGGGCCAGCCGGGCTGCAGCGCCGGCACCGACATGGGTATTTACGACCAGGATGTGTGGGGCGCGCCGGGCAACGCGCTCGCTTGCGCGTTCGATACCGGCAAGAATGTCTATCTCCAGCAGCAGATCAACACGCTCACTTATTATGGCCGCGCCGCCGCCCGCTTCGGCAGCCATGAGATCGCGCTGGAGCTGACCGGATCGAGCGCGGATTCGAACAAGAAATTCTCGCAGGTGCAGATCACGCCCAACACGACCACGCAGAATTACCAGTACAAGCTCGTCCCCGGCGTGAACGACGCGGCGTACGCGCAGGTGTACAACACGCTGACCACGGCCTTCCCGACGCTCAAGGCGACGATCCCCTATGGCAGCGGCTTCGCCTATCGCTGGCGCTGCATGGAATGCGGCGAGCGCGAGATCGACACCAAGACCGATACGCTGCGCGCGCAATTGTCCGCGACCGGTCCGCTCGGGTTCGGCGACTGGAATTACGACGCCGGCGTCTCCTATGCGCAAAGCAAGTCGCATTCGACTCTCGGCACCGGCTATTATTATCAGGACGCGCTCGTCGCCGCGCTGAACAGCGGCGCGGTCGATCCCTTCCTCTTCCCGGGTCAGTCGCAGAGCCTTGGCGGGATCGCGGCAATCCGATCGGCCTCGGCCCAGGGTCTGGTCCTCTATGCCGGCAAATATTCGGTCAAGCAGGGTGATGCCTCGGTCAGCGGTTCGCTGTTCGATCTACCCGGCGGAGCGGTCAAGATGGCGGCGGGCGTCGATTATCGCCGCGAACAATATAAGTTCACCGGCGATCCGCGCTCGGTGCAGCGCACCGTCATCGCGGCCCCTTATGACAATGGCAACGCGCTGAGCGGCGTGCACCGCGACATCAAGGCCGCTTATGCCGAGTTGCTGATCCCCATCCTGAAAAGCCTGGAGTTCGACGCGAAGGGCCGTATCGACCATTATTCGGGCTTCGGGACGACCACCAACCCCGACCTCAGCCTCAAATTCCGGCCAATCAAATCGCTGATGTTCCGCGCGTCCTATAACACCGCCTTCCGTGCGCCGGCCTTCAACCAGATTTTCAATCCCGACACGGATTCAACCTACACCGGTTCCGACTTCGCCGATCCGAAGAGCTGCCCCGGCGGCAAGGTCAATGCGGCGGCGGGCTGCCCGTCGCTCAACAACAACGTCAATATCCGCAACGGCGGCCGGCTCGACCTAGGCCCGGAAACCGCGAGGGAATATGGCGCCGGCGTCGTGTTCGAGCCGTCCGCGCATTTCAGCGCGAGCGTCGACTGGTGGCGGATCGATCGCAAGAACACGATCCAGGTGCTGCCGCTTCAATATATCTTCCAGAACTACACCATCTTCCAGGATCGCTTCATCCGCGATTCGAGCGGCAAGCTGGTGGTGGTCGACCAGACCTATGCCAATGCTGGGGGCACAAAGACCGACGCGATCGACATCACCGCGCGCGGCTCCTTCCCCGCGCTCGGCGGCACGATCGGGGCGGGCATCGACGGCACCTGGCTGCTCAAGAAGAATGAGAAGGTGAACGCCGCCGCCGCCGCGATCGACGAGCTCGGCGTCTATTCGCTGGCGAACGATCTCGGCCTCAAGTGGAAGCACAATGCCTATGTCAGCTATTCGCGGGACAAGTGGAGCGTCTCGCTCACCCAGATCTTCCGCGACGGCTATCTGAACCAGGTGCTGCCCGGCATCGCGGCGGGCACGTTTGATCCCTGCTGCGACGTCACGCGCGTCAAGAACTACATCGTCTACAATTTGTCGGCGAGCTACACCGGCATCGATCACATGCGTTTCGTGGTTGGCGTCAAGAATCTGCTCAACACCAGGCCGCCCTTTGCCATCTCCTACGATTCGAACAACGGCACGGGCAGCAATTGGGAGCCGCGCGTCGCGGATCCGCGCATGCGCTCGTTCAACTTCCTCGTCGAAGTGAAATGGTGATCTGAAGCGGCGGGGTCGCGGTCATGCCGCGGCCCCGGCGGCGGTTGACCTTATGATGCTGATCCCGCTCCTGCTCGCCGCCGCACAGCCTGTCGCCAGCGTGCGTGTCGCCTTCGATCGAAACGGGGAGACGTCGGTCCAGGTGGGCGGTCTTGCCGACATAGCCGCGGGACGGGTCGTTACGGCCGATGATCCGGTGCGGATCGCGTCCATTTCCAAGCTGGTGACCGCGATCGGTGTGATGCGGCTGGTCGAACAGCACAAGCTCGATCTCGACGCCGACGTCTCGGCGCTGCTTGGCTGGCGGCTGCGCAACCCCGCTTTCCCGGACGTGCCGATCACGCTCCGGCTGCTCCTGTCGCACCGATCGAGCCTGACCGACGGCATCGACTACGTCCTGCCGCTCGACATGCGCCTGCAGGACGCGCTGGCCGACCCCAAGGCCTGGGATGCCGCGCACGCGCCCGGCAGCTGGTTCCACTACACCAATCTCAATTTCCCCGTCGTCGCGACGGTGATGGAGCGCGCGACCGGCGAGCGGTTCGATCGGCTGATGCACCGGCTGGTGCTCGCGCCGCTCAGGATCGACGCCTGCTACAATTTCACGACCTGCTCGGACGCCGCCGTGGCGAGCGTGGTGGTGCAATATCGCAAAAGCGAGGCGACCCGCGACGACAACCATGGCGGTCGCCCTGCCTGTCCCGTCACCCGTGCCCGCGATGGCGGCTGCGACCTCGATAGCTATCGGCCCGGCGTGAACGGCGCGATCTTCTCGCCCCAAGGCGGCCTTTATATTTCCGGGCGCGGGCTGGCGAAGATCGGTCGGCTATTGCTGGGGAAGGGGCAGGTCGATGGCGTTCGGCTGCTCAGTCCGCATTCGGTAGCGATGCTGGAAACGCCGCTCTGGATATATGACGGCCATAATGGCGACACTGGCGAGGATCCGTCGGGCAAGCCCGATGCGGGCTTCCTGTGCAGCTACGGCCTTGCGCTCACTTTGCTCGCGACCCCGAACCCCGCCTGCCACGACGATCCGTTCGGCGACGGCAAGCGCCGCCTGGGCCATGCAGGCGACGCTTACGGGCTGCGTTCGGGTCTGTGGGTCGATCCAAAGACCGGCACCGGCGTCGCCTATTTTGCCACTGACGTGCCGCTTGATCTGCTGCCGCATCGATCCGCCTTCACGCGGACCGAGGAAATACTGGCCAGCCCCAAAGGACAGTAGTAGCGGGCCCGGTCAGCCGCTCGTCTGCCGCAGCAGATCCGCGCGATAATGACGCCCCAGCGGGATTTCGCGTCCGTCACTCAGCGCCAGCAGATAGCTGCCCGCCATCTTGCGCCTGATCTTGGCGATCAGATCGAGCCGCACGACATAGGATCGGTGCACCCGCATGAAGCGTGCGGGATCGAGCTGCGCCACGATCGCTCCGACCGACGCGCGGTGCAGATAGGATTGGTCGCCGACGAACAGGCGAACATATTCGCCCTCGGCCTGGACCAGTTCGATCGTGTCGAGATCGACCCGCACCCGCTCGGCGCGGCGATGCACCCAGATCTCGTTCGCGGGCGAGGATAAAGCGCGGCTCTCGGCGCGCAGCGCGTCGAGTTGGCTCGCAAGCTCCGCCAGCCTCCGTTCCGCGTCGCGCCGTTCAAGCACCTCGCGCACGCGTGCCACCGCGGTTTCAAGCCGGGCGGATCGCACCGGCTTGATCAGGAAATCGATCGCACCGGTATCGAAGGCGTGCGCTGCGAATTGCGGATAAGCGGTGACGAACACGATCAGCGGCGGCGGTCCGGCGCCGGTTTCTGCCGCGAGCGCCTCGACCACGTCGAAGCCATCGAGCGCGGGCATTTCGATGTCGAGGAAGATCGCGTCGGGCGCGGTGCGCGCAATCAATGCGAGCGCGTCGCGGCCATTCTGGGCGCTGCCTTCGATCGTCACGCCTTCGATCCGTTGCAGCATCCGCGTCAGCCGCTCGATCGCGAGCAGTTCGTCGTCGCAGACCGCCACCCTCACGCTTTTTCCCCCATGATCGCGGGCAGGATCAGGCGCACGCAGAAGCCGCCATCATCCGACACCGCCAGGCAGCGGCTTTCGAGTGGATAACGCATCGTCAGCCGTTCATTGACGTTGGCGAGCCCAATTCCAGGCGGCCCGCGCATCGCATCGGGCGCGTCGCCGAAGCTGTTGCGGATCGTAAGCTCCAATTTGCCGTCGGCCAGGCGTGCGAGGATGCGCAGCTCGATCGGGCTAGTGCTCTTGCGCACCGCGTGCTTGATCACATTCTCGATCAGCGGCTGCGTGATCAGGCTCGGCACCAACAGCCCCCGCAATTCGTCGGGCACGTCGACATGCGTGATCAACCGGTCGGCGAAACGCGCTGCCTCGATGCTGAGATAGAGCTGCTGCAGCTCGAGCTCGCGCGCGAGCGTGATGTCGTCCTCGGGATTGAGCGCCAGCGTGGTGTGGAGGAAGTCCGAAAGATTTTCCACCATCGCCTCGGCGGCTTCAGCCTCGTGGCGTCCGACCAAAGACGCGATCGAATTGAGCGTGTTGAACATGAAATGCGGGTTGAGCTGGTAGCGCAGCGCCCGGATCTGCGCGGATTGCGCGACGGTGCGCAGATACGCCAGACGCCGGTCGCGCTCACGCAGATCGGCATAATAATAGATTGCGATCAGCAAGGCCGCGATCGTGCCATAGGTCCAGAACCACACCGTCGTGGCGGCGATATAAGAGGACAAAGTCGCCCGCTGCATCGCATCTCCCGGCCCGAACAGGCTGAACAGGGTGAAATTGGCGAAAGCGTGCAGCAGCGACGCGGCGACTGCGCTGGCTGCGGCGACGGCCACGCGCCAGCCAAGCGGCGTCTCGCGCTGGCGGCTGAGAATCAGGATCAAGCCGGTCGAGATGACGATACCCATCAACGACACAGAGGCGCGTGCGAGTAGCTCGGAGCCGCGCAATATCGGCAATCCGGCGGCAGTCTCCGCCATCGTCATCTCGCCTGTCAGCAGGACGAACTGGGTCAGCCAGCAGAGCAGGATCGTGAGCACGGCAAGGCGGTTGGGCGACGAGCCCCAGCCCCTGTCGTGCATGATCGGCGTCTGTTCCACTATGCCTTGGTACGAGTTCAGGCTCCGCTAGGTAAGCTGCGGCTTATGCGCTTCATGGGCAATATGTGGCTGTTGACGGACGATCCGGCTGTCTGACACGGGTTTAGCGGTACGACGGCGCTTGCTCTCCGCCCTTACAGCTTCTGCGTCAGCTCCGGCACGATCTGGAACAGGTCCCCGACGAGGCCGAGGTCCGCGACCTGGAAGATCGGTGCATCCTCGTCCTTGTTGATGGCGACGATGACCTTCGAATCCTTCATCCCGGCGAGATGCTGGATCGCGCCGGAGATGCCGACCGCGACATAGACTTCGGGCGCCACGATCTTGCCGGTCTGGCCGACCTGATAATCGTTGGGCGCGTAGCCCGCATCGACCGCAGCCCGGCTCGCGCCGACCGCCGCGCCGAGCTTGTCGGCGAGTGGATCGATCACGCGATGAAAGTCCTCGGATGATCCCAGCGCACGGCCGCCCGAGACCACCACCTTGGCGCTGGTCAATTCCGGGCGCTCCGATTTGCTGGTCTCGGCCCCCACATAGCTCGACAGGCCGGCGTCGCCGCCGCCGCCGACAGTCTCGACGCTGGCATTGCCGCCGCTCGCCGCCGCCTTGGCAAAGGCGGTGCCGCGTACCGTCAGCACCTTCTTGGCATCCGACGATTTGACCGTCGCTACCGCATTGCCGGCATAAATCGGCCGCGTGAACGTGTCCGCGCTCTCGACCGAGAGCACGTCTGACACCTGCATCACGTCGAGCATCGCCGCCACGCGCGGGGCGACATTCTTGCCGACCGAGGTCGCGTTGCAGAGCAACGCGTCGTAGCCGCTCATCATCCCCGCGATCAGCGGAGCCACATTCTCGGCCAGCATATTCGCATAAGCCGCGTCGTCCGCGAGCAGCACCTTGGTGACGCCGCTAATCTTCGCTGCCGCATCGGCGGCTTGCTTCGCTTCCGCACCCGATCCCGCGATCAGCGCATGGACCTCACCGAGCTTCTGCGCGGCGGTTATTGTGGAAAGCGACGCATCCTTGATCGCACCGCCCTCATGCTCGACCAGAACCAGCACGCTCATGCGACGACTCCCAGATCCTTGAGCTTGCCGACCAGTTCATCGACCGAGCCGAGCTTGACGCCCGCCTGGCGCTTGGCCGGCTCCTCGACCTTCAGCGTGGTCAGGCGCGATGCGATGTCCACCCCGTAATCAGCAGGCGTCTTCGTCGCCATCGGCTTGGTCTTGGCCTTCATGATATTGGGCAGGCTTGCATAACGCGGCTCATTGAGGCGCAGATCGGTGGTGACGATTGCCGGCAGCTTGAGGCTGACTGTCTCGAGTCCACCATCGACCTCGCGCGTCACCTCGACATTGTCGCCCTTGACCTCGATCTTGGACGCGAACGTGCCCTGCGGCCGCCCGGTGAGCGCCGCCAGCATCTGGCCCGTCTGATTGCAATCGTCGTCGATCGCCTGCTTGCCGAGCAGCACGATGCCCGGCTGCTCCTCATCGACCACCGCCTTCAACAGCTTGGCCACGGCGAGCGGCTCGACCTCCTGCTCTGTCATGATCAGGATCGCGCGATCCGCGCCCATCGCGAGCGCGGTGCGCAACGTGTCCTGCGCCTTCTGCGGCCCAACCGAAACGACGACGATCTCGCTCGCGGCACCCTTTTCCTTGAGCCGGATCGCCTCCTCGACCGCAATCTCATCGAACGGGTTCATCGACATCTTGACATTGGTCAGGTCGACGCCGGTCCCGTCCATCTTGACGCGCGGCTTCACGTTGTAATCGATCACCCGCTTCACAGGCACGAGTATCTTCATCGCATCCTCAGTCCGAAATCGGCGTTGAGGGCCCCTAGCGCGACCGGACCGGGAAGGTCGAGTGCGGAGCGGCCCGAAAGCTCTGGCACGGCAAAAAAAGACCGGCGTGAGCCGATCGACAGATGCCGATACCGTCGCTTGACGTATAGGTAAAGCAGCCTCGTTCGAACAGGTTGGAGACACGATGCCGGAAGTTCGCAGCCGAACGGTCGAAGCCAATGGCCTGCACTTCGCGATCGACGAAGCGGGCGAGGGGAACAAGATTGCGCTTTTGCTCCACGGCTTTCCGGAAAGCCGGTTGTGCTGGCGCCATCAATTGCCCGCGCTTGCCGCGCTCGGATGGCGCGCAGTCGCGCTAGATATGCGCGGTTACGGCCAGAGCAGCCGCCCGCACGGCCGGCCCGCCTATCGGATCGAGCGGCTGGTAGAGGACGTGGGCAGCCTGTTCGACTCGCTCGGCGCGAAGCGGCGCCTGCTGATCGGTCATGACTGGGGCGGCATCGTTGCCTGGGCTGCCGCCATCCGGCGGGTGCGGCCTCTCGATGGCTTGATCATCGTCAATGCGCCGCATCCTGCGGTCTATGCGCGGGTCATACGGCGCAGCTGGAAGCAGCGGCTTCGCTCCCTCTACGTGCTTTATTTCGCGCTGCCCTGGCTGCCGGAAAAAATCCTCACGGCCGGTCATGCGCGACAGATCCAGACCGCGCTCAGGCGCACAGCCGTTCGCGACGATGTGTTCCCACCCGAAATATTGGCCCAATACCGTGATAATGCCGTCCAACCCGGGGCGATGACGGCGATGCTCGATTACTACCGCGCGAATCTCGATCTTAAGCGGATCAGCGCTGGCCCGGGCGTCGACGTGCCGACCTTGCTTTTATGGGGCGACCGCGACTTCGCGCTCGGCAAAGAGCTGGTTCCCGGCACCGCCGATCATGTGCCGGACCTTACCGTCCGCATGCTGGCCGGCGTCTCGCACTGGGCGCCTGAGGAGGCACCTGACGAGGTAAACGCCGCTATCGGCGAGTGGCTGACGAGTAGACATTAGTTCGATGCGTCATTGCGAGCGAAGCGAAGCAATCCAGGCTTGATTCTGGATCGCTTCGTCGCTGTGCTCCTCGCGATGACGAGGCGAAATCGACCGCCAGACGCGGGCCCTCAGGCCGCCTGCTTCACCTGCGCCACGATCTTCTTCGCCGCGTCGCCCAGATCGTCCGCCGCCACGATCGGCAGGCCCGAGTTGGCGAGGATGTCCTTGCCCTGCTGGACGTTGGTGCCCTCGAGGCGGACCACCAAGGGAACCGACAGGTTCACTTCCTTCGCCGCCGCGACGATGCCGTCGGCGATGATGTCGCAGCGCATGATGCCGCCGAAGATGTTGACGAGGATGCCCTTCACCGCCGGATCGCTCAGGATCAGCTTGAACGCCGCGGTCACCTTCTCCTTGGACGCGCCGCCGCCGACGTCGAGGAAGTTGGCGGGGAAGGCCCCGTTGAGCTTGATGATGTCCATCGTCGCCATGGCGAGGCCGGCGCCGTTGACCATGCAGCCGATATTGCCGTCGAGCTTGATGTAGGCGAGGTCATATTTCGATGCTTCGACCTCGGCCGGATCCTCCTCGGTCTCGTCACGCAGCGCGAGGATATCGGGGTGGCGATAGAGGCTGTTCGAATCGAATGAGACCTTGGCGTCGAGCACCAGCAGCTTGGCGGCGCCAGAAGAATCCGGGGCGGTCTCGACCAGCGGATTGATCTCGAGCATCGCCATGTCGGTGCCGACGAACGCATCATAAAGCTGACCGGCCAGCTTGACCGCCTGCTTGTTGAGATCGCCCTTGAGCTGGAGCGCGAACGCCACCGCCCGGCCATGATGCGGCTGGAAGCCTTCGGCCGGATCGATTGTGATCGTGCGGATTTTCTCCGGCGTGTCGTGCGCGACCGTCTCGATGTCCATCCCACCTTCGGTCGAGACCACCATCGCGATCCGGCCGGTGCCGCGATCGACCAGCATCGACAGATAATATTCCTTGGCGATATCGGCGCCATCGGTGACGTAAAGGCGATTGACCTGCTTGCCGGCCTCGCCCGTCTGGATCGTCACCAAAGTGTTGCCCAGCATGTCGGTCGCGTTCGCGCGGACTTCGTCGAGTGTCTTCGACAGGCGCACGCCACCCTTGGCGTCGGCAGGAAGCTCCTTGAACTTGCCCTTGCCGCGTCCGCCCGCATGGATCTGCGCCTTCACGACATAGATCGGGCCGGGCAGCTTGCCGGCGGCCTCGACGGCTTCATCGACGCTCATCGCCGCAAAACCGAGCGGCACGGCGACGCCGAACTTCGCGAGCAATTCCTTGGCCTGATATTCGTGGATGTTCATGTGGAGGCGATTCCCGTGCGGATTCGAAAGGAAGAGGACGGGCGTCCTCTACACAGGCGTGCCTGCAAGGCAAAGCCTCAGCCGGCTATGGTGCAACCGATCGCCGCACGGCCGGTCACCTCGACGATTTCAGGATCGCCGATCGCGGCCACCCTTTTGATTATGCGTTTCGCATTCATCTTTTCGCCGGGTTCCCGGTCCCTGGCGAGCGCCTTCAGTTCCCTGAGCTGCTCGATCGAGAGCTTGCTCGCCATCCGTTCCGCCATGCAGTGTGCGACGCGCGGCGGCACGCCCGCCTGCTGAAGCGCGGCATCGACCTTTTGCTCGGGCGTCACCGCGCAGCCGGCAAGCGCGAGCAGGGCAGGCGCTAACAGAAGAAGGCGTTTCATTGCGGTGCTAGAACGCTGACCGGCCTGAAAGGGAGATGAATGGCCGCCTCTCCGGCAAGCCGGCCCGAAGAAGGTTCTACAGATCCTCCGCTCGCATGCTGGTAATCGGCGCGGCGGGCACATGCGCCGCCATCCGCACCAGCAGGTCGTCGAGATCGTCGCTCGCGATCAGCAAATCGCGATGCTGCGGCCGCAGGAATCCCACCTCCTGCATCTGCCGCCAGAATGCGAGGATGCCGTCGTAATAGCCACCGACGTTGAGCAGCCCGACCGGCAGATCGTGATAGCCAAGCTGGGCCCAGCTCAGCGCTTCCCATAATTCGTCCATCGTCCCGGTGCCGCCGGGCAGGGTGAGGAAGCCGTCCGACAGGTCGGTGAAGGCCTGCTTACGTTCGTGCATCGTCTTGACGACAAGCAGTTCGGTCAGCCCGCGATGCGCCACCTCCAGATTGACCAAGGCCTCGGGAATCACGCCGATCACCGCGCCGCCCGCTTCGAGCGCGCCATCGGCGACCGCGCCCATCAGCCCGAGCCGCCCGCCGCCATAGACCACGCCTATATTCCGTTCGGCCAGCTTCTGACCGACAAAGCGCGCATTTTCGATGAAGCGCGGATCGGCGGGCGAGGCCGAGCCGCAATAGACGGCGAGACGGTTCACAAATCCTCCCGGGGCTGGGCCGCAGCCTTAGCCCAAGCCGCGCGGCCTGCGAACCGCCAAGGCGATTGCAATTCATGCAACATCACATGCAATCTTTTTGCACGTTGCAGTGCAAAAAATGCTTGCGGCACCGCACAATGAAAGGCAAATTCATCCTGCCTTTCAGGCATCCTCTCCTAAGACTTAAGGGCCGGTTCGCCGGCCCTTTTTTTATGTGCCGCGGGCTCGACCCCCAACGCCATTGCTCTACAGGGGCAGGATGGATCCGATCGCACGGCGATCCCCCGGGCTCGCCATTCCGGCCCTTCTTGTCGGCAATATCGCGCTTGCGATCGGCCCGTGGCTGGTGCGCCTGGCCCAGACCGAAGGACAAGTCGGTCCGATTGGCTCGGGCTTCTGGCGCCTGGCGCTGGCCCTTCCCATCATCCTCCTCTTCGCGCGTGGCGAGCGGGCAACCGGGGGGGAAGGTATCGGCCTGCGGCCGGCGATCATCGCCGCACTGTCCACGGGTATTTTTTTCGCGATCGATCTTGCGACCTGGCACAGCGGCATTCTTCGTACGCGCCTGTCGAACGCGACCCTGTTCGGCAACGTCACCGCGATCCTGTTGCCGCTCTATGGCTTTGTCGCGATGCGCGCATTGCCGACGCGCCGGCAGGCCTTGGCGTTGGCGCTCGCCACGATCGGGGCAGCTTTACTCATGGGGCGATCCTATGAATTGTCGGCGCGCAACCTGGCGGGCGACTTGCTCTGCCTGTGCGCGGGCGTCTGTTACACCGGATATTTCGTCGCTGCCGAGCGTGCGCGCACCGCTCTCGGCACCTGGACGACGCTCAGCTGGTCGATGATCGCAAGCCTGCCGCTTTTGCTCTTAATCGCCTTCGCGCTCCACGATCCGATCTGGCCCCACGTCTGGTGGCCGCTCATCCTGCTCACCGCGGGTAGCCAGGTGCTCGGGCAGGGCCTGATGATGTATGCGGTGGTGCGCGTCTCGTCGTTGGTGATGGGATTGATGCTGCTGGTTCAGCCGGTGGTCGCCGCCACGATCGGCTGGATCGTCTATGGCGAACGGCTGACCGGCTTTGACGTGATCGGGGCGGTGTTGATCGCAATCGCACTGCTCATGGTGCGAGCTTCGCGCCGGACTTTGCCTGCCGAGCGGAAGAGCCTAAGCTCCGAACCATGACCGAACCGCTCGACATGACGCTGGATGAGCTGCGCGCGGCGCTGGCCGAGCGCCTGCCGCAGGAAGCGGTATTCGATGGCTGGAGCGACAAGGCGCTCGATGCCGCCGCGGAGGCGATCGGCGTGCCCCCCGACCGCGCGCACCTCGCCTTTGCGGGCAGCGCCGGCCAGATGATCGACGCCTGGTTTGCCAGCATCGATCGGCATATGGCCGACTCGCTACCCCCCGAAACGCTGGCCGCGATGCGCATCCGCGAACGCATCACCGCGCTCGTGCTCGCGCGACTCGCCGCGGCGGCGCCCCATCGCGAGGCGCTACGCCGCGCGCTGGCGGTGCTCGCCATGCCGCATAATGCCGCGATGGCAACCGCGATCGGCTGGCGTTCGGCAGACGCGATGTGGCGGCTGGCGGGGGATAGTTCGACCGGTTTCGCGCATTATACCAAGCGCATGACACTGCTCGGCGTCTATGGCGCGACCTTGCTCGTCTTCATTGACGATACCAGCGAGGATTATGCCGAAACCCGCGCCTTCCTCGATCGCCGGATCGAGGATGTGATGAGGTTTGAGAAGTTCAAGGCGCGGATGAAGCCCGATCCCGAACATCATTTCAGCATCGCGCGCTTCCTCGGGCGATTGCGTTACCCGAGTCGGTAACCCGAAATCGTCACGCTGACTTGTTTCAGCATTCCCCGAGAGAAGATCTTCAAGCCGCGAAATGACCACGGAAACGCGTTCGCGGGGCGGTCAGTGGTCGAACCGCCCGGGCGAATAGCGCTCCACATCAATCCCCGCCACCGCCTCCGGCATTGCCTCGCCAAGCAGCAACGCCGCGCCGATCATCGCCGCGGCCGGCGCGGTCTGGATTCCGAATCCGCCTTGTCCGGCGAACCAGAAGAAAGCCGGCGCGCGTGTATCGAATCCATAAACCGGCAGCCTGTCCGGGGCGAAGCTGCGCAGCCCCGCCCAGGCACGCTCGCGGCGTATCACGCGCCAGTCGACGGCATGTTCGAACCGGTCGATCGCGATTGCCACGTCGAGCTCCTCGGGTGCGACGTCGTGCGGCTCGACCGGTGTCTCGTCATGCGGTGACAGCCACAGCCGCCCACCCGATTCTGGCTTGAAATAGAAGCGCCCGAGCGCGTCCATGATCAGCGGCATGTCGGCCGCCATCGGCGGATCGGTGGCGAGCTGCGCGATCGTGCGGCGATACGGGGTAATCGCGACTCGCGTCGCGTCCGCCATCGTCGCGACCGGGCTGGCCCAGGCGCCCGCGGCATTCACCAGCAGCCGCGCCCGCACCTCGCCCGCCCGCGTCGCAATCCGCCATTCACCGTCCTCGCGATCGATCGCCGTCACCGCGGCGTCGGTGAGCAGGGTCGCGCCCCCGCGGCGTGCGCGTGCCAGAAAATCTCCGTGCAGCCCGCCGACGTCGATGTCGCGACAGGTCGGCTCGCTCAGGCCAACGCGATATTCGGGCCGAAGCCCTGGGATCGCGGCCTCCAGCGCCGCGCGGTCGAGCCACTGGTGCGCCACGCTGCCAATCGCCATGTCGTCGGCCAGCAGGTCCAGCGCCGCCAGGCCTTCATCGCTGGCGATATGGATGCAGCCGCGAGGGTGGAGCAGCCCGGCTTCCTCGAGCCACGCGCTCGACGCGGTGGTCAGCGGCTGCACCAGCGGTCCGCCATAGCTTTCCGACCAGAACGCCGCCGAGCGCCCGGTCGAATGATAGCCGGGCTGCGATTCGCCCTCGATCAGGACGACTCGCGCGCGGTCACCGACCATCGCGGCGAGGCTTGCACCCGCAATTCCGGCCCCGACGATGGCAATATCGGCTTGCGCGACGCTCACCCGCGGCTGGTTACGGTTTGGCAAGGCGTGACGTCTAGAGTGTTCACCATGTCAGCCTTTGCCATAGCCATGTTGTGCCTGCTCGGCCTGCTGCTGCTCACCGCGGCCGTGACCGATATTCGCGCGCGAATCATCTCCAACCGCCTGAACGCCACTATCGCGATCCTGGCCGTGCCGTGGTGGTTTGCCGCTGGGTTCTCGGGTTATGAAATCCTGTTCCAGCTTGGCCTTGCGGCGGCGTTGCTGGCGCTGTTCGCGCTCTGCTTCGCGATGGGCATGATGGGGGGCGGCGACGTCAAATTGCTCGCGGCGCTGGGCCTGTGGCTGCCGCTCATCAAGATGCTGATCCTGCTCGAATGGATGGCGCTCGGAGGCGGCCTTCTCACGCTCGGCATGGTCGTGTGGCACCGCATCCGCAAGGCGCCGGGCAAGCCGGAAATTCCTTATGGGGTCGCGATCGTCGCGGCGGGGCTGCTCGTGGTTACGAACGATATCTTAACCAAGTCAATTGCATGAGTGCCCAGGGGCCCGTTTCGGCCGATGACAGGGGTAAGTGATCGCCATGGACGTACGTAAGCTGATGCTGATGGCGGGTGCGCTCGTCTTCGCCGCGATTTGCGCGGTTACAGCACGCACCATGATTGGCGGTTCCTCCGGACAGCCGGTCGTCGCCGCCGCTCCGGTCGTCCCGACCGGTCCGCAGGTTCTGGTCGCGGTAAAGACGCTGCCGCCCGGCACGATCATCGGGCCCGGCGCGGTTCGCTACCAGACCTGGCCCAAGGATCTGGTCGACAACGCATATTATATTCAGGGCCAGCAGCCCGGTCTTCAAGCCGTCATTGGCACCGTGGTCCGCTACACCGTCACCGCCGGCCAGCCGGTCACCCAGGGTGCGCTGATCAAGCCAGGCGATCGCGGATTCCTTGCTGCGGCGCTTGCGCCCGGTATGCGCGCCGTCTCGATCGCGGTCACCGCCCAGGCGAGTGTCGCGGGCTTCGTCTTCCCCGGCGATCGTATCGATCTGCTGCTGACGCAAACCGTTCCCGGCGGCGATGGGCAGCCGCTCAAGGCGACCGAAACGATCGTGCGCAATCTGCGCGTGCTCGCCACCGACCAGAAGACAGACAAGACCACCGACGCCGACGGCAAGACCCAGGTCGTCGCTTTTTCCAACGTGACGATCGAGGCCACGCCGAAGATCGCCGAGGAGATCGCGGTCGCGCAGGCGGTCGGCACCCTGTCGCTTTCGCTGCGTTCGCTCGCGGACGATCGCATGGAGCTCGAGCGCGAGATCGCCGCGGGCGAAGTCAGCGCGCCTTCGGATGCCCGAGCGGAGAAGGCGATGCTGCTGCAGATCGCTTCGCGTCCAATCGATACCAGCACCACCGCCACCACCGGCGGAGATGTTTCGCGCTACCAGCCGCGTACCGTTGCGCCCAAGGCTTCCACGCCGCCGGCCGGCATGCCCGGTCCCGCCCCGGCTTCTTCCGCCCCGGCCGCTCCGCGCGGACCGATCGTGGTGGTCGCCCGTGGCAACAACGTCACCGTCACGCCGGCTTCGGCGTCCGCGGCCACCGCCGGGAATTGAAACTCATGCGTAGCCAGACCCTCTTGCGCCAGAGTTGTGCGCCCATCTTCATCGCGGCGGTTGCGACAGCGACCCTGCTCAGCCCGGGCACTGCGCGTGCCGCTGACGGAGCGACTGCGGTCGCCGAAGCGCCCGCCCGCGTAATCAACATGTCGGTCGGGTCCGGCCAACTCATCCGCCTGTCACGCCCGATGACCGGCATGTTCGTCGCCGACGACAAGGTCGCCGACGTCCAGGTCAA
>Ga0070658_10000068_pt1 | contig 102788 bp, 97 predicted proteins | sample KBSC13metaG_FD_64664 | JGI IMG/M metagenome (GOLD analysis project Ga0070658, IMG submission 64664) | Corn rhizosphere microbial communities from Kellogg Biological Station, Michigan, USA - KBS C1-3 metaG | ecosystem: Host-associated > Plants > Roots > Rhizosphere > Soil ...
CCCCGGGTGGCGCGGCAGAGTTGGGCAAACTCAGGAGGAATGCTCATGGAATCGTCGCATCTCAATGCTTTGCAGATGAAACATGCAGGTCTGGAACGGCAGATCGCGGAAGAACTGAACCGCCCCGCGCCGGACCTGTCGATGATCCAGCTCCTCAAGAAGCGCAAATTGCGCATCAAGGAGGAGCTCTCGCTCCACTAGTGACCGGCCCCGGCCCCGTGACAGACGCGGGGTCGGGTCGCTCGCCGGAACCTTTCGGCGGTGCCGCCCGATAGCGACCTTGCGGGGCGCAACCCTCGCCCGTTTCCAAACGGCGTGCTTTGCGATAACCCGGAGTCATGCTCACTGCCGTTGCTGCCGCCCGCACCATCCTGACCCGCCTGCACGAGGTCATGGCTTCCCGCAGCCATGCGCAAGCAAAGCTCAACACCGTGGTCGAGGTGATCGGGCAGAGCCTCGATAGCGAGGTCTGTTCGATCTACCTGCTGCGCGAGGGCATGCTGGAGTTGTTCGCGACCCGCGGCCTTGCCCAGGAGGCGGTCCACGTGACCCGCATGGCCATCGGCGAGGGGCTGGTCGGCACGATCGCCGGCAACACCGAGACGCTGAACCTCGCCGAGGCGACGGCCCATCCGGACTTCTCATATCGTCCGGAAACGGGCGAGGACAAGTTCCACTCCTTCGCCGGCGTGCCGATCGTCCGGCGCGAACGCTGCGTGGGCGTGCTCTGCGTCCAGCACGTCGAGCCGCGCCGCTACGAAGAGGTCGAGATCGAGGCCCTGCAGACCGTGGCGATGGTCCTGTCCGAGCTGATCGCCAACGCCGAACTGGTCGACGAGGACGAGGCCTGGGGCCTTTCGCCCAACCACACCGGGACTGAGAGGCTGCGCGGGCTGGTCCTCGTCAAGGGGCTGGCCATCGGCCATGCGGTGTTCCACCAGCCGCGCGTCACTATCGAGCACACGATGGCCGACGATGTCGAGGCAGAGCGCCAGCGCGTCTATCTCGCCTTCGACAAGATGCGCGACCAGATCGAGCGCATGGCGGCCCAGGCCGAGTTCGGCGTGGGGGGCGAGCACGAGGAGGTGCTCGAGACCTACAAGATGTTCGCCTATGACGAGGGCTGGAGCCGGCGGATCAACGAGGCGATTGATTCCGGGCTGACCGCCGAAGCGGCGATCGAGCGCGTCCAGCAGCGCACCCGGATGCGGATGCGGCAGATAGACGACCCCCTGCTGGCGGATCGGATGCACGATCTGGAGGACCTGTCCAACCGGCTGTTGCGCACAGTTTCCGGACAGCTCGGCACGGCAGCCAGCAAGGGGTTGCGGCAGGATGCCATCCTGATCGCCCGCAACCTTGGCCCGGCCGAACTGCTCGAATACGACAAGCGCCGGCTCAAAGGCGTCCTCCTGGAAGAGGGCTCGCTCACGTCGCACGTGGTGATCGTCGCCCGGGCCATGGGCGTCCCGGTGCTCGGCCGGGTTCGCGGCCTGCGCGGTATGGTGCGGGAGGGCGACCAGCTTCTGCTCGATTGCGACGAGGGCGCTGCAACGGTTCGTCCTTCCCCGGCACTGACCCAGGCGTTCGAGGCGCGCTTCGCCCGCAACCGCGAGCGGCAGGCCGCCTATGCGGCCATGCGCGACGTGGAGCCGGTGACTCTCGATGGTACGCGCATCGCGGTGATGATGAACGCGGGCCTGCGCGATGATGTGCCGATGCTGGCGATGACCGGGGCGGACGGGATCGGACTCTACCGCACCGAGTTCCAGTTCCTCGTTTCCGCGACCCTCCCCCAGCGCGAACGGCAGACGCGGCTTTACCGCGAAGTGCTGGAGGCCGCCGGAAGCCGCCCGGTCGTGTTCCGGACGGTCGACATTGGCGGGGACAAGGCGCTTCCCTATCTCCAGCATCACGACGGAGACGGGGAGGAAAACCCGGCGATGGGGTGGCGTGCCCTGCGCGTTGCGCTGGAGCGGGAGGGCTTGCTCAAGGCCCAGGCCCGCGCCCTGCTGGAGGCGGCTGCCGGGCGGACGCTCAACGTGATGTTCCCGATGGTGTCCGAACCATGGGAATTCGATGCGGCCAAGGCCGTGTTCGACCGCCAGATGGCATGGCTCAAGGCACAGAAGCGGATGCTGCCCGATACGATCCGCTATGGCGCGATGCTTGAAGTGCCGGCCCTGGCCGAAGTGCTGGACATCCTGGCGCCCAAGCTCTCGTTCCTCTCGATCGGGACCAACGATCTCACCCAGTTCCTGTTCGCGGCAGACCGGGCCAATCCCAAACTGGCCGAACGGTACGACTGGCTCAGCCCGTCCATTCTGCGCTTCCTGCGGCGCGTGGTGAAGGGCGTGGAAGGGTACAATCTCGACGTGACGGTTTGCGGGGAGATGGGGGGGCGGCGGCTTGAGGCTCTGGCCCTGATCGGGTGCGGTATCCGGCGACTGTCCATCACGCCGGCCTCGATCGGTCCGATCAAGGAACTGGTTCGCAAGATCCCGTTGGCTGAATTGAGCCAACAGATGAACGCGTGGCTTGCGGTGCCGCCGGCGGACATGCGCTCCGCACTGTCGCACTGGGCATGGGGTTTCGGGATAGATTGCGATTGATCGTCGCGGTCGGTCACTCCGTCGCTATCGCACGGCCCGCCGAGTGAGGCAGCTTGACAAGTCGTCCGGGGCCGCCTTGGTTTGCGCCGCGGGGGCGCCCATCCATATCCGACGGGACCGGAATGGCAGATAAAGACGATCAACCGGCGTTCGCGCCGGACACTGGCGTGGGGAGTAGGCTCAAGGCAGCTCGTGAGAGCGCCGGGCAGTCCTTGCCGCAAATGGCAGCACAGACCAAAATTCCGGTACGCATGCTCGAACTGCTGGAGGCGGGCAACTTTGCCGCCCTCCCGGCCCGAACCTATGCCACTGGGTTCACGCGGACCTACGCGCGGGCGCTTGGACTGGACGAGCAGGCGATGGTCGCCTCCGTGCGTGCCGAACTGGGCATGCAGGAGCGCAAGGAGACGAAGGTTATCGCGGCATTCGAGCCGGGCGATCCGGCGCGCGTGCCCTCGGCTAAGTTTGCCTGGGTCGCGGCTCTTGCGGCGCTGGTTATCCTGGCGGCGGGCCTGTTCCTGTGGCGTACCTACTATGCGCCTGCCGTCGCCCTGCCCGCGCTGGTGCCCGAAGGAGCGGCGACCGCGGCCCCTTCGATGGCGGTTCCCACGGCGGCGCCCGAGATGATCGAGCCGACGGCGCTGCCCGGCTATGCGGCGACTGCCATGCCCGCTGTGCCGGTCGTCCCGCCCGGTCCTGCGGCAGCGCCATTGCGCAGCCCCGCCGGCCCGCGTGCGGAGCGCAGCGCACCGGCGGCGCTGCCGAGCCCGGCGCTGGAACGGCCTGCCGCCGAGGCGGCTCCGGCGCCGCAATCCACCGTGCAGAACTGACCTCCATCTCGACAGCAGGGCCGAATCCGGGGTAAGCGGCCGCAGGGGACAGATGGACGGAAAGCGCATGGAATTCAGGAAATACAAGCCCGCTCGCCGCAGTTCGCTGCTTCGTGGCAGCCTGTTGGTCGTGGCCCTGCTCGGATCTGCCGCGCCGGTGCTGGCGCAGACCGCCCCCGCCGATGGCGAGGCCCGGCTGCGCAAGATCGAGGCGGAGGTGCGCGCACTGCAGCGGCAGGTTTTCCCCGGCAGCGACGGCAAGTTCTTCACCCCCGAGGTGAGCCGCCCGGCCACGCCGACGCCGGTGCCCGGCGCCCCCGCTAGCACGCCCGTGTCCGATCTCCTCGCCCGGATGGATGCGGTGGAGTCGCAGCTGACCCGCCTGACCGCCCAGAACGAGGAAACCGCCAACCGGGTCGCGCAGCTTGAGGCGAAGATGGCCGCGCTGTCCGCCCCGCCGACGGCTGCCGCAGCAACAGGCGCCCTGCCGGATATGGCCGCCGCCGCGACGGCTCCTGCCGCAGCAGTGGCCGTGGCAGCGGCGCCGAAGCCCGCCGCTGTCGAGCGGCCTGCTCCTGCCCCGAAGCCGGTGGCCGCCCGGCCCAGTGTCCAGCGCGTTGCCGCGGTCGAGAAGATCGAGAAGCCGGCCACGGGTAATGCGGCCGACGACGAATACACCTATGGCTTCCGGCTGTGGGAGGCGAAGTTCTATCCCGAGGCTCAGCAGCAGTTGCAGCTTTACGTGACGAAGTACCCGCGCGACACCAAGATCAGCATGGGCCGCAACCTGCTGGGTCGGGCCTATCTGGACGACGGCAAGGCGCGCGAGGCTGGCGCTTGGTTCGTGAAGAACTACCAGACCGACAAGGCCGGTACCCGCGCGCCAGACAGCCTGCTGAACCTGGCCGAGGCGATGCGCCAGCTGAAGGACACCAACCGCGCCTGCATCGCTCTTGCCGAGTTCGGTGAGGTCTATCCGAAGGAGGCGGCGGGCCGGCTCAGGGGCCAGTTCGAGGCGCTCCGTTCGCAGGTGAAGTGCGATTGACCCCGCGCCCGAGGAGCTGACCGGGCGCTTCGCCGAAAGCCTTGCCAGGGTATGGCCCAGGCGCGGCGGCGAGGGACGGGTCGGTCTGGCAATATCGGGCGGCCCGGACAGTCTGGCCCTGCTGCTGCTGGCGGCGGAGGCCTCGCCCGGCCGGGTCGAAGCGGCAACTGTGGACCATGGGTTGAGGCCGGAGGGCCGATCCGAGGCAGAGACCGTGGCTGCCGTGTGTGCCGATCTGGGCGTGCCGCATGAGATTCTCGCGGTCACGGTGGCGCCGGGCAATGTCCAGGCGGAAGCACGCGGTGCGCGCTATGCGGCGCTGGCGGCGTGGGCGGAACGGCGCGGGCTGGCCGCGATCTGCACCGCCCACCATGCCGACGACCAGGCCGAGACGCTGCTGCTGCGCCTGAATCGCGGCAGCGGGGTGGCGGGGCTGGCGGGGGTGCGGGCCAAGGGTTTGGTTCCGGGCACCCGCCTGCCCCTGCTGCGCCCGCTGCTGGACTGGCGGCGCGTCGAACTGGCAGCTGTCGTTGAGCGGGCGGGGCTTGTTGCGGCGGACGACCCGAGCAACCGCGATGCCCGGTTCGACCGCGTGCGGATGCGGCAGGTTCTGGCGGGGGCCGACTGGCTCGATGTGGCCGCGCTTGCACGCAGCGCCGCGAACCTTGCCGATGCCGAGGCCGCGCTGGAATGGGCGGCGGCGCGGGAGTGGAGCGAGAACGTGGTGGCGGGGGCCATGGGCAGCTATGTCTACCAACCGCAGGCACCGCGCGCGATTGCGCTGCGCGTGGTGGCCCTGCTGGTGGCGAGGCTGGACGGCGGCGAACCGCGCGGCGGGCAGGTGGCCCAAGCCTTCGACAGGTTGGTGAACGGCCAGCCGGTGTCACTCGGCAATGTCGTGGTGCGCCCCTCGCACGAAGGCTGGACCTTCATGCCCGCTCCGCGCCGGAGGGTCTGACCGGCGTATCAGCCCTTCAGCGAAGCCCCGAGCCCGACCATCTTGCCGCGCGTGATGTAGACCGGAGTGCCGAGCCCCGCGATGCCATAGAGCTTGCGGGCGAACGGCAGCGGAATCCCGACGCAGCCATGGCTGGCGTAGCCGTTCTGGACCTTGGTGGCGTGAATCGTGATCCCGTCGTTGGTCAGGCGCAGCATGTAGGGCATGGGCGCGCCGTCGTAGATGTTGGAGACGTGATCGGCATCCTTCTGGGTAATCGGGAAGAGCCCGGTCGGCGTCGGCTTTTCACTGGTGCCGAGGAGCACGGCCGTCGCGCCGATCTCGTATCCGTTGCGAAACACCGAGAGGACGCGCGCATCGAGGTCGACCGTGATGACGAGCGGCCCGGCGGGCACCCCGGCTTCGTCCCAGTGCCAATCCCCGTAGCGGATCGCGCCCTTGATCGGGAGGATCCGCTTGATCACGAAGGCCTGGTCTATCGGCGCCGCCGGAGCAGCCGGTGCCGTTGCTGCGGATGGCGCAGGCGACGCCTTGCCGCCGGGCGTCTCGGCAAGGACGAGGGGACGCATCCCGCTGGCGGGAGCCGGGGCCGGGGCTGGCCTTCCCCCGGCAAGGAAGCTGCCGCCGACGAGGGCCAGGCCCAAGCCGGCGATCACCAGTCCTGCCCATCCTCGCGTGCGAAACTGCATGTGCAAGCCCATGATTTTCCGTGAACACACGGTCTCGCGCAAAGCCGGGCGAGTCGCCAGCGTGTCGTAGCCTGCGTCCCGCAGCGGGACTCAGGCGGGGGAAAGTGTTAACGCCGGCGTGCGGCAGGGGCGGGGCTCGGCAACGGCGGCAATGAGTTCGGCATAGCGGCCGACGATCGTATCGACCGAGAACTGCCGGACCCAGTCCAGCGCGGCGGCTGCACGGGCCTGGCGCCGGTCGGGGTTCGCAAGCAGCCGATCCATTGCCGCCGCCAGGGCCGCGGCATCGTCGACCGGAACAAGCGTTCCGAAGCGCCCGTTGCCGGTCAGTTCGCGTGGGCCATAGTCGCAGTCCGCCAGCAGAAGTGGCGTGCCGACGGCCATGGCTTCGGCTGCGGCGTTGGGGAAACCTTCCCAGCGTGATGGCATGACGAAGAGGTCCGCGCGCGCGCTCCACGCGTGGGGATTGCGCTCTACCCCGACGAAGCGGACCCGTTCCGAAAGGCCAAGCGAGCCCGCCAGGGCGCGCAGTTCCGCGGCGCGGCTTCCTTCGCCGAGGACGACGAGATCATGAGTGGTCCGGGCGCGCGACGCGGCGAAGGCGGCGAGCAGGATCTCGTGACCCTTCTGGTACTCGAGCCGTCCCGCGGCCAGCAGGTAGGGCCGCCCGGAGTGAATACGTAGCGGGCCCCGGGCCAGCCGCTGCACGCGGTCGATGTCCACCGGATTGTGGATCGTGCGGACCCTTGCGGGGTCTAGAGCGAAGGCGGAAACGAGGTCGCGGGCCATGTCGCGCGCGTTGGTGAGAACCGCATCGGCGCGGCGATAGGCCATGGCGGTGAGGCCAAGAGAGGCGCGCCGCATCAGCAGGTGCGGGGTTTCCTCGAACGCGGTGGCGAACACGTTGTTGCCCTCGCGTGCGATCCAGCGCGGCCGTTCGCGCAGGCCCATGAGCGCCAGCCAGGTAAGAATCGCGGTGCCCTTGAGAAAGCTGACCACTACGTCGGGGCGCGACTGCCGGATCATGGCGCGCAGGGCTCGCGGGCCGTGGAGGGCTCCGCTGACAAGGGTTCCAGCGCGAAACAGATCGGCGTTTGGACGGTCATAGCGGAAGCGTGCGGCCGCCTGAGGCGCGACGAGGACACGCTCCGGACCGAGTTCGTCCATCCACGCCGTGCCGGCGTGGAGCAGCCCGAGGCGGACGTCCCAGTGGGCGGGCAGGGCATTCATCAGGTGCACGGCAACGCGTTCGGCTCCGCCGACGACCCAGTTGCCGAGCAGCAGCAGGACGCGCAGCGGCGCCGTCGTCCGCCGCGCGGGGAAGGGTGGTGTTCTCATGCTCAGCCCCGCTGCGGAAGTGGTGGCCTCGGCGGACGAATGCCCGGGAGCCTGAGTGAGAAATAACCGAGAAAAGGGGCGCGGGTTCCGGAATTACCCGACCTAACCGGTGGCCGGTTGTCAGCCGTGCGCGCCGAATTCGTTGGCAATGGCCAGCGTGATCCGCAGCGACTGGTGCCAGGCGCGCTCGATCGGATCGATGTATTCGCTGCGGATGGCTTCGTAGCCGGTGCCGCTGCCATCGGGATAGTCGGTGGGTTCGGTCACGGCGAAATCGTCGATCCGGGGAATGCTGGTGGGGAAAGCCCGCCGCAGCTGGGCAAGCGCATCCTCGATCCGCAGCGTGAAGACCATTTCCAGCACGTCGTCACGGCTGACGTCGTTGGCCCGGCTGAACGGGGGGATCATCATCACGCGCAGGAACATGTGCTGGAGCAGGGCAAGGCGGATCGCCTGGAGCACGCCGAGCGAGCGGCGCCGGTGCTCTCGGTCGGGCAGCGGAGCATCATCGGGCACCAGGGACAGCAGGCGGTGCAGCTTCAGTGAATCGACCCGCAGGCGCGAGGCCAGCCGGCGGAACACGCCCGTCCTATCATCCGAGGTCAGATATTCGGCGAGCGCGAGGCAGGCGGGCGCAATCTTCTGCTCGTCGCCGCGATAGGGCCGGCTGGCCCAATAGGCGGAATTGAACAGCTCGCCAAAGGCCGCCACGGTCTTGATCGAGGCCAGGGCATTGGCGGCGCGCACCATGCGCACCATCTGCCGTCCGCGTTCGCTTTCCCGCAGGAGCGCGGCGATTTCTTCAACGTTGCCGTCCGCCGCAGTGCCGAAGCCGGCAATCACGTTCACCGGATAGCCGAGCTGCTGGAGGATTGCATTGTGCGGGATGGCGCGAATCTGGCGCAGGTTCATCTGGCGATCTGCGGCAAGGTCGGACTGGCGCCGCGACTTTCGGCTGCCGGTGTCGTTCAGCAGGCCGAGGCCGAAGGCGGTAACCGCTCGGGCATAGGTGTTGCTGGCGAGGTGGCGCTGCTGGACCCGGCGCACGGCGCGGTAAAAATCGAGGCTGAGGTCGGTCCGGCGGTAGAACGGATCGACCGGGGCGGATGGGTCGGCTGCGGCGGGATCGTTCTCGGCAAAGCGGGCGAGCGTGGCGATGGCGAGTTCGGGAGAGCCGAAGTAGAGATAGCCGTCGCCGCCCTGGAAGCTCACCTCCGGTTCGAGCCGGATGCCTGCCCGCTGGAAGCGACGGCGCGCCCAGGGCGACATCTGCCATTCGACCCGGTCCTGCATGGAGCTGGGGTGGCAGCCCCGGCCCATGGATTCGCCACCCGTGTTGAAAATCAGCGCGGAAACACCCGTCAGGCCGTTGGCCGCCATGGCTTCCGCGAGGCGGCCATGCAGCCGCTCGATGGCCAGGGCAGCCGGGATCTGGCCGACGAACCGGCCGGCGTCGGAAAAGCCGCACTGGATGGCGACCCGGCCCCGCGCGCGGGCATAGTCACGGTAGGCTTCCTCGCCCAGCAGCGCGTCAAGAAAGCGGCCGCCGTGTTCGAGCGCAGCTTCCGTCTCGAACAGGGGCGATACGTCCACCTGGTTCTCGATCCCGAACAGGCGGGCGAAGTAGAGCGCGGCCAGCACTGTCGTCGGCTGTTCGCATTCGGCAATCAGCATGCGGATCGGGGCATCGGCGTCCACGTGGCGCAGGATCTGCGCCATGGCGAGGAACTGGCGGATTGCGGTGCTGTTCTCCACCGCGAGCGCGGCGAAATTGGTGCGCAGCGGCCTCGCCTCGGCCAAAAGCTCGCGCATCCGGACAAGGGCTGCCTGGCTGGCGAGGTCCAGCTGCCGATCCGGATCGATGCGCGAGCGGATCGCGTTCTGGAGCTGGGACGAGTTCACCCGGAAGTGGATCCAGCCCATGCCGAGCCCATCGGCGCGCATGGCGGCGGCAGTGACGAGGAGGGTGCGCGCGGCGGCGTCCTCGGCATGGCCGGCCTCGCTCTCCAGCTCGCTGATGATCGCCGAAAGGCTCACGAGCTTGTCGGGATGATCGGCCGTGAGCCGGTTTGCGGCGGCGGCGAGGACCGCGGGATCGGCAAGGTCCGCCGTGAAGTGAGTGGCAAGCTCTCGGCTGTGGAGTGCTGCCCGGTCCAGCCGGGCGGCGATGTCCGGAGCCGCGGCGGCGAGATCGGCGGCATATCCGGCAAGCCGCTGCGCCTTCTCGGCCAGCCGGTAGGCCACCGAGGTGTGCCAGCCGATGTCCGTGCGGCCGTCCATGTCGTATCCGACCCAGGTGGCCAGCCGGAAGGGCATCGGACGCACGTCGCGCCACCGCCTGGGCCAGCGCGCGCGCGCCATGTCGAGCACTTCGCCGACAATCCGGGAGCGGGCCTCCTGCGCATGGGCCAGCGCGTTCATCGCCTCCGCGTGTTCGTAGTCCAGCGTGATCGTGTCGCGGTCATGCGGTGCGATGCAGACCGTTTCGGCGCCCACCGCATCCTGCGAAGCGGCGCTGGCGACAGCGGCGCTCTGTGCGCGGGAAAGCAGGAAGGTGGGGTGGGCGGTGAACACCACGTGGACAAAGGGGCGCTGCCAGCGCGCCACGAACGCGCCAAAGTCCGCCTCATCGCACAGGCCGGCGACGGCGGCGGCGTTGCGGTCCGGCGCCACCGGCCCCACGGTGTGAACCAGCCGCGCCGCGCGGACCTGCAGGCTTGCGCATTCGAGCTCCGCGATCAGTCCGTCGAAATCGGCGAGGGTCCAGCTTCCGCTTTCGAGCCCGCGCGACAGGTCCAGCCCGAGCTGGAACACCGGATTGAATAACGGGGTCTGCGCGGTGAGCTGGTGGAGGTCCTGCAGCCGCTCATCAAGCGCTGCGACGCCGAGTTGCCCGATCACGAGGCAGCCCCTCCGGCCGGAGGCGTGCCGAGCGCGGCCGCTGCCTGGGCCGCGCGCGTGATGGCGGCGGGATCGGGCGCGCCGGGGGGGACGAGCCAGGACCCGCCGACGCAGATCACCGGGTCGAGCGCCAGCCAGTCCGGCGCCGTGGCGAGGGTGACGCCGCCGGTGGGGCAGAAGCTGGCCATGTTGAAGGGGGCGGCAAGAGCCTTGAGCGCGGGAATCCCTCCTGCCGTGGCGGCGGGAAAGAACTTGAAGTGGCGCAGGCCGAGATCAAGGCCAAGCATGATGTCGGAGGCGTTGGCTACTCCCGGCAACAGCGGCACGCCGGACGCCAGCGCCGCTTCGCCGAGGCGCTGAGTCACGCCGGGTGAAACGATGAATTCGGCCCCGGCATCCACCACCCGGGCGAGCTGTTCCGGATCGAGCACCGTGCCGGCCCCGACAATGGCGCCGGGAACCTGGCGCATGATCTCGATCGCCTTGAGCCCGGCCGGCGTGCGCAGGGTGACCTCCAGCACCCGGATCCCACCGGCGACCAGCGCCTCGGCCACGGGCCGCGCGTGGGCGATATCCTCGATCACCAGCACGGGGATCACCGGCGAGACCCGCATCACGGTTTCGATGGGCTTCATGGGCGGGTTCCTTGGCTTGGGGTTCGCTGCTGGTCAGAGCCCTGCAGCGGCGAGAAGGGGCGATCCGCCGGTCTCGGCGCCGTCCGCATTGGTGCGGAACAGGGCGAAAAGTTCGCGCCCGGTGCCCGCCGCGGCAGGGGGCGGCGTGGCCGGGGTGCGGGCGGACAGGTCGGCAAGTACCTCCAGCGTGCCGGTGCGGGCGCAGAGCCGGATCGGATCGCCGTCTGCCACGAGCGACAGGGCGCCGCCGCCAAGCGCCTCGGGCGTGACGTGGATGGCCGCCGGTACCTTGCCCGATGCTCCGGACATGCGCCCGTCGGTGACGAGGGCCACGCGGTAGCCCCGGTCCTGCAGCACGCCGAGCGGTGGAGTCAGCTTGTGCAGTTCCGGCATGCCGTTGGCGCGGGGCCCCTGGAAGCGCACGACGACGACGACGTCACGGTCCAGCTCACCGGCCTTGAACGCGGCGTTCACCGCCTCCTGGCTGTCAAACACACGGGCCGGCGCCTCTATCGTCCAGCGATCCTCGTCGACGGCGCTGGTCTTGAAGGTTGCCCGACCAAGATTGCCGGTGACCAGCCGCATCCCGCCGTCCGGCAGGAAGGGGCTGGCAACCGGGCGCAGCATCGTCTCGTCCGCGCTGGGGCCATGGAGGGGCCGCCATTCCAGCGTCTCGTGATCGAGGAACGGCTCCTGCGCATAGGCGGCCATGCCGTGCTCGGCCACGGTCAGCGTATCGGGGTGGATCAGCCCGGCGCCCAGCAGTTCGCGGGTGACAAAGGCCATGCCCCCGGCGGCCTGGAAGTGGTTCACGTCGCCCGCGCCGTTCGGGTAGACGCGCGCGACCAGCGGGACGACGGCGGAAAGATCGTCCAGATCCTGCCAGTCCAGCCGGATGCCCGCGGCGCGGGCCATGGCCGGCAGGTGAAGCGCGTGGTTGGTCGAGCCACCCGTTGCCAACAGGCCAACGGCCGCGTTGACGATGGCCTTCTCGTCCACCACGCGGCACATCGGCCGGTAGTCTTCGCTGTGCCGGCCAATCGCGGCCAGCCGGTGCACCGCCGCTCGGGTCAGGGCGGAGCGCAAGGGCGTGTTCGGCGGTACGAAGGCCGCGCCGGGGATGTGGAGCCCCATCAGCTCCATCATCATCTGGTTGGAATTGGCCGTGCCGTAGAAGGTGCAGGTGCCGGGCGCGTGGTAGGACTTGCTTTCGCTTTCCAGCAGATCCTGACGGCTGGCCTTCCCCTCGGCATAAAGCTGGCGGACCTTCTGCTTTTCCTTGTTGCCGATGCCGGTGGGCATCGGTCCGCCCGGCACGAAGATCGCCGGCAGGAAACCGAACCGCAGCGCCCCGATGACGAGGCCCGGCACGATCTTGTCGCAAATGCCAAGCGCGGCGATGCCGTCGAACATGGCATGGCTGAGCGCCACGGCGGTGGAAAGGGCAATGGTGTCGCGGCTGAACAGGGACAGCTCCATGCCGTCCTGCCCCTGGGTCACGCCGTCGCACATGGCCGGGACGCCGCCGGCGACCTGCACCGTGGCGCCGACTTCGCGTGCGTAGATCTTCATCGCTTCGGGATAGCGGCCATAGGGCTGGTGGGCCGAAAGCATGTCGTTGTAGGCGGTGACGATGCCGATGTTCGGCCGCCGTCCGGAGGCAATCGTCGCCTTGTCGTCGAGCGCGGCGGCAAACCCGTGGGCCAGGTTCGAGCAGGAGAGGAACTCCCGGTCGCCGTGGCGCTCGCTCTCGCGGTCCATCAGGTCGAGATAGGCGGACCGACCCGGACGGGACCGTTCGATGATTCGGTCTGTCACGCGTTCGACAACGGGATGCAGGGTCATGTCGGGTTACTCATGCCAGGTTACGCCGTCCCGCTCGGCCAGGGCGATGGCGGCCGACGGGCCCCAGCTTCCCGCGGTGTAGCTCTTTGGCGGATCGCCCTGCTCCGCCCAGGTGGAGCGGATCGCATCGATCCATTCCCACTGGGCTTCCACCTCGTCGCGGCGGACGAACAGGGTCTGGTCGCCTTCGATCAGGTCAAGCAGCAGCCGCTCGTAAGCGATGCGCTTCTTCGGGCCGGCGAAGGCATCGTCCATCGCGATGTCGAGCGGAACCCGGCGCAGGCGGATGCCCCCACGGTCCAGCCCGGGCACCTTGGCCATGAGGGAAAGGGTGATGTTCTCTGCCGGCTGAATACCGATCACCAGCCGGTTGGGCTCGGTCCGCGCGCCGCCCTTGCTGCCCTTGGGATCGGCAAAGATCGAATGGGGCACCGGGCGGAAATTGACGACGATCTCCGTCACTCGTTCGGGCAGGCGCTTGCCGGTGCGCAGGTAGAAAGGGACGCCCTGCCAGCGCCAGTTGTCGACATGGGCCTTGATGGCGACGAAGGTCTCCGTATCGGAATCCTTGCCGAGCTCCTGATCGTAGCCGGGGACGGCCTGGCCGCCGATCGCGCCGGCTCGGTACTGACCGCGGACGGTCTCGTCCGTCCCGACCGTGCGGAGGGAACGCAGCACCTTCACCTTCTCGTCGCGCACGGCCGTGGCGTTGAAGCTGGAAGGGGGCTCCATCGCCACGAGGGCAAGGAGCTGGAGCATGTGGTTCTGCACCATGTCGCGCAGGGCGCCGGCCCCATCGTAGAACCCCACGCGCCCCTCAAGGCCCACCGTTTCGGCCACGGTGATCTGGACATGATCGATGTGTGCCGCGTTCCACAGCGGCTCGAACAGCAGGTTGGCAAAGCGCAGGGCAAGAAGGTTCTGGACGGTTTCCTTGCCGAGGTAGTGGTCGATCCGGAAGATGCGCTCTTCCGGGAAGGCGGACGAGACCGCGCCGTTGATGTGGCGGCTGGAGGCGAGGTCCGTGCCGAGCGGCTTCTCCAGGCCGATCCGCGTCCGCTCGCCGGCAAGGCCGCTGGCCGAGAGGCCGGCGATGGTCGGCTCGAACAGGTTTGGCGCCGTGGAGAGGAAGATCGAGAGGCCGGCGTCGATCGGTCCGACCTTTGCAGCCAGCGCGGCGAACTGTTCTGTGTCGTTCGCGTCGAGCGGCTGGTAGTGCAGACGCTCCAGAAAAGGCGGGATCGCGCTCTTCCGGTCGGCCGGCAGGAACGTGTCCAACGCCTCGCCGGCGAACTGCCGGTAGCCATCGTCGTCATAGGGGTGGCGAGCCGTGCCCACGATCTTCAGGTCCCGGGGCACCAGCCCATCGGCGTCGAGGGCGCAGAGCGACGGCAGAAGCATGCGTTTGGCAAGATCGCCCGTCGCCCCGAACAAGAGCAGGCAATCGGCAATGAATGTCATCGGTGTCTCCGCAGCCGCCCGGACCGGCTCGGTGTTGGGCCGCCATTCGCAGCCTGTCTACCCGGGATTGATCCGCCAATCGTCCCTTCGGAGACGAATACGTCTGCGCCCGCGCGATGATCCCGAAAAGGCCGACTTTACAGCTGCGACCCCGGTCCCTTGCCCTGCTTGAGGACGAGAACGGCCAGTTCGGTCCGGTTTTCGATGCCGAGCTTCTGGTACAGCGAATGGAGGTAAACCTTCACCGTCCCCTCGGTGATGCCGAGCTCGCAGGCGATGTCGCGGTTGCGCTGGCCCTGGGCCACGAAGGTCACGATGGTCCGCTCCCGCGGGGTCAGGGTCGCGAACGGGGAGGGTGCCCGGCGGCGAGTGGCTTCGTTGCGCGCCCTTTCGGCAAGGTCGGGCGCGATGACCCGTTCGCCGGCGATCACCTTTGCCAAGGTCTCGACCAGCAGGCCTTCGGCGCCCTCCTTGGAGAGCACCGCGTTGACCTTGGCCTCCAAGGCATCCAGCAGCCGGCCATCGTCGATCTGGGCGGTCAGCAGGACGACCGGGCGGTCATCACCCTGTTCGCGCAACGCTTCGAGAACGGAAACGCCGTCGCCGTCCGGCATGGCGACGTCCAGCACGCAGATATCGGGATCGTGCTGCTTCACGGCGGCCAGCGCCTCGGCGCCCGAGCCGACGGCGGCCACCATGTGAAAGTCGGTCTGGGCCAGCACGGCTTCGACACCGGCACGGATGAACGCGTGGTCGTCGGCCAGAAGTACGGACGTCATGCAAGCGCTCCGGCAAGGGTGGCGGGAAGACGGATCGCCAGAATCGTACCGGTAGGGCCGCTCTCAACCCCCAGTTCGCCGCCGAGAGCGGCGACCCGCTCCCGGATCGACCACGGCTCGGCAGGACGGGTGGCCGGCGCAAAGCCCGTTCCGTTGTCGGATATATGCAGGATGAGGCCCCCCCCGGCAAGCGCGATACGCACGGACAGGTGGGTGGCCTGGCCGTGTCGGGCCGCGTTGGCGACAGCCTCGCGGACCAGTTGCTGCAGCTCGTGGTTTAGCCAGCCGGGTACCCGCATTGCGCCCGCCGCATCCAGCGCGATCCGGACCCCCCAGTGGCCACTGGCGTCGCGGAGCGTCGAATCGATCTCTGCCCTGAGATCGCGAACCTGGAGATCCTGGGCAGGGGTTCTGAGATGGGAGATCAACTGGCGGATGTGGCCCTGTTCGGCCCGCAGCGATTCCTGCACGATGGCGATTTCGCACCCGGCCCGCTCCGCGCCGTCAGCCATGTAGGAGGGAAGTCCGCGCCGAAGGGCTTCCAGACGGAAGCAGGCTCCCGCAAGGGACTGGGCCACGCTGTCGTGAAGGTCACGAGCGATGGCGCCGCGCGTCCGTACTATCAGTGCTTCGCGTTCAAGCCCGGCCAGCGCCAGCCGGTCCAGCGCGCTGGCAGCCTCGCGCGCAAGGGCCTTTGCCAGGACGAGATGGTCCGCATTGAGTCCGGCAATTCCGCCCAGCACGATCTGGCCTGCGGCGTTGGCGCCCTGAAAGGGGATGGCAATGCCGGTCTCGATGCCGCTGCGCTCGGCCAGCGGCAGAGATCCGCGCAAGAGCACCGCGCGGGGCCGGCCCTGGTGATCCAGCACGATCTTGCGACCGCGCCTGAGATCGAACAGGTGTATGCCCGGTTCGCGTCCGTCCCATGACTGCAGGCTGTCCGGCCCGGCGCGCAGGGCCTCGCGGCCGCCCGGGCCGGCCGTGTGGATGTGGATCCACGGTTCCTCGTCAAGGCCGACGGCCAGTGCGGTATGGTTCGCGCCCATCAGGGTCATGGCATGGTCGACGATGCGCCAGAGCAGCGCCGCCATGTCGGATTCGTCGAGCGGCGCCGAAACCGGGGCCACCAGCGGTTCGCGGCGCTGCATGCCGAACCAGACCAGCACGAACATCAGCGCAAGCATGTAGAAGGTGCGCCGGGCGAAGCGCAACAAATCTAGCGGCAGTCCGTAGTGCTGGATCAGTGCGCCGCACAGCACGTACAAGCATGTGAGCACAAGGCCCGTCCGGGCCGCCGCGCGCCAGTCCCAGCGGAAGGCGGCCGACAGGATGGTGAGCGCGAACATGGCCAGGAACGGGCTGGTGAAATCCGCGTCGATGCCTTCGGTGACGAAAACGGCAACCAGGAAGATCAGCGCGTCGGTCACGAGCATCAGCCGCGCCAGCAAATGGTCATACCACCAGCTGCGCCAGGCGACCGGCAACCAGGCAATGCTCATCAGGAAATAGGCGCCGAGCAGGTTCCGGCCGACGATCAGGTTCTCACTCTTCGCAACTGGCTCAACGAGAAAGGCGACGAGGAACACCGCGGCCAGCATGGCCCGGAACACGGCGATGACCCGTCCCGAGCGATTGTCGAAAAGCCCCTTGATGTTCATTACGTCCTACCGTTCCCAGTCACGACTGTGCCTTCCTATCGATCCGTAGGCAAGGAGCGGCGCCGGCTTTCCTACATCGTCGAATTCGGCCATGTGTTCGTTTTTTGTTCTATAAGCGAGCCCTGCCATGACAGATCCTCACACCGCCGCCGTGCCTGACCGGCTGTCCCCTTCGTCAATTCCGGCCAACAGGATCTCCGGCCTCGATGGCCTGGCCAGGGTGCTGGGCGTGGACGGGAGCGCTGCCGGCACCGCAGCGCTCCCGGCGGCCGCGCCGGTCTCCCGGCTGGGCGCGCTGTCGGAGCGTTACGAGAGCGGCGGGCGGGGGGCGGGCACGGTGTCCAGCGGCCTGCGCGATCCAGGCGGCGTGTCCTATGGACTTTATCAAATGTCCAGCAAGACCGGGACCGTCGCGGCCTTCCTCGCGGCGGAGGGCGTGCGCTGGTCGCGCGATTTCATCGGCAAGACGCCCGGTTCGCCGGCCTTTGGCGAGTGCTGGACGGCCATTGCGGCACGCGATCCGGTTGCCTTTGCGCAGGCGCAGCATGCCTTCATCGAGCGGACCCACTATCGGCCCCTTGTTCGCACGGTACAGGGCCAGACCGGGCTCGACCTCGATACACGGTCTGCGGCGGTGCGCGACGTGTGCTGGTCGTGCGCCGTGCAACACGGAGGCGCGGCCAAGATCCTGCTGCAGGCGATCGCCAAGGCAGACTCGGCCTGTCCGCGGGGCGGGCCGGGCTTTGATCGAGTGCTGATCGAAGCGATCTATGCCGTCCGCTCGGCCTATGTCACTGGCGTGGCGGGAAAGCTGGAAGCGGGTAGCCGGCGCGCGTTGCAGGACATCGTGCGCCGCCGCTACCCCGATGAACTGGCCCGTGCCCTCGCCATGCTGCCTGGCGGGGCTGAACAGGGGCAAGGCGAGGCGGGTCGCTAAAAGCGTATTGAGAAGCGGTGCGAACCGCGTCACACAGCACCGATGAACAGAAAGCGGCACACGATGCGTCGGGGGGGCGTTGCGGTCGCGGCGCTCCTCCTCTTGCAGGGAACGGGCGGTGCAGGGGCGGCCCCACGCACGCCGGAACAGGTGGCCGCTGCCGCGCTGAGGGCCGCGCCGGTGTGGGATGGCCACAACGACGTTCCCGAACAGCTGCGCGAACGCCACAAGGACGTGATCGCCGGGTTCGACTTTCGCGACACCACCGGCACCGCCGATCCCGCGCACGACTGGATCGCCATGCACACCGACTTGACGCGCCTGCGCCAGGGGCGGGTCGGCGCGCAGTTCTGGTCCGTCTTCGTACCTGCCACGCTGACCGACCAGCAGGCGGTGCAGGCGGTCATGGAGCAGATCGACGTCACCAAGCGGCTGATCGCCCGCTATCCGGCTGATCTGCGGTTTGCCGACAGCGCAGCTGATGTGCAGGCAGCGACGAAGGCCGGCCGCATCGCCTCGCTGATCGGGATGGAGGGGGGTTATGCCATCGCCGGTTCGGCGGGCGTTCTCCGCCAGTTCCGTGCCCTGGGCGTGCGCTACATGACCCTGGCGCATTTCCGCTCGACCGACTGGGCCGACAGCGCCACCGATGGACCGCGCAACAACGGCCTTTCAACGGCCGGCAAGGCGTTGGTGGGAGAGATGCAGCGGATCGGCATGCTGGTCGATCTCAGTCACGTCTCGACCAAGACGATGAACGATGCGCTCGACGTGGCGCGGGCGCCGGTGATCTTCAGCCACTCGGGTGTGCGCGCGGTTGACGATCACGCCCGCAACGTCCCGGATGACGTGCTCGTCCGGCTGCGCCAGAACGGCGGGATCGTGATGATCGTCTCGCTGCCCGCCTATGTCAGCCAGAAGGCGCGAGACTGGCAGTTGGCCCGCGCCGCCGAGAAGGCCCGCGCCGAAGCGCGGTGGAGCGAAGCCCCCGACCGGGCGAAGGCCGCATTGGCGGACTGGGTGAAGAACAATCCCGCTCCTCGCGCCACGCTCGCCGACCTTGCCGATCACATCGATCATGCGGTGAAGGTCGCTGGGATCGACCATGTAGGTCTGGGCGGCGATTTCGACGGAATGGCTGAGGCCACGCAGGGCTTCGACGACGTGGCGCATTACCCGGCCGTGTTCACGGAGCTTGCGCGCCGCGGCTACAGCCAAAGTGACCTCGAAAAGATCGCCAGCCGCAACATGCTGAGGGTGCTGAAGGCGGCCGACGCCTATGCGGTGGCCCACGCCGGCGATCCGCCGCTGGAAACGCCGACGACCTTCTGAGCAGACTCACCCCTTGTGCTCGGGAAGCCCCTCGCGGCTGGTGGCGGCAAGGTCTTCCAGCTCCTTCTCGGTCATGGACTGCTCCATGCCTTTGGAGGCACCCTTGAGCCTGGACTTGGAGGTTTCACCGCGCTTGGCGGACAGGGCTGCGCCGGCCGCCTTCTGCTGTGCCTTGGACTTCGCCGGCATCGCAGCCTCCCGCTACTGAGGCGTTGCCTGGTTGCTGACCACGCCGTTGCGCTCGCCCTGCGGCGCGGACAGCGCGCCGCTGATCCAGACCGCCGAAAGGGCCAGGATGGCGAGGATGAGTCCGATGGTTAGCACGTAGCGAACCACGTTGTTGGTTTCGCCCGAACGGGCGTCTTCGGTGTTGATGTGGACTTCTTCGCCTTGGCGTTCCATCGTTCTGCTCCATATTCGGCAGGACTGCTGCCGAATCTACGCGCTGACCGATGGCTTGTTCCGGACGTGCCCTTTCCGGGCCCTGTCCGGCTCAGTCGCGAAGCAGTTCGTTGATCCCGGTCTTGGAGCGGGTCTGCGCGTCCACCGTCTTGACGATCACCGCACAGTAGAGCGACGGACCGGGCGTGCCATCGGGCAGGGGCTTGCCGGGCAGGCTGCCGGGCACGATCACCGAATAGGGCGGAACCCGGCCCACGTGGACCTCGCCGGTCGTCCGGTCGACGATCTTGGTCGAGGCGCCGATGAACACGCCCATCGACAGGACGGCCCCCTCGCCGACAACCACGCCTTCGGCCACTTCGGAGCGGGCGCCGATGAAGCAGTTGTCTTCGATGATGACCGGCCCGGCCTGCAGCGGCTCAAGCACGCCGCCGATCCCGGCGCCGCCCGAAATGTGCACGTTCTTGCCGATCTGCGCGCAGGATCCGACAGTCGCCCAGGTGTCGATCATGCTGCCTTCGCCGACGCGGGCGCCAAGGTTCACGAAGCTGGGCATCAGCACCACACCCTTCGCGATGTGGGCGCTGCGCCGCACTACCGCGCCTGGCACGACGCGGAATCCGGCGGCCTTGAACCGGGCCTCGTCCCAGCCCTCGAACTTGAGCGGAACCTTGTCGAACGCGGGCGCGCCGCCGGCGCCGTATTCCATCACGCCGTTGTCGGCCAGGCGGAACGAGAGCAGCACCGCCTTCTTCAGCCACTGGTTGACCGTCCAGCCACCCTGGCCGTCAGGCTCCGCCACGCGTGCCTCACCCGAATCCAGCAGGTCGAGCGCACGGTCCACGATGGCGCGAACGTCGTCGCTGGCGGGGGTCACGCTGTCCCGTGCTTCGAAGGCGGCTTCGATCTGGCTGGCAAGGTCGGTCATCTGAAGGGTCCTGCTTGAACGGGCGAACGTGGCGCGCCTAGAGCCACCGCGCGGGCGGGGCAAGTCCGATTGCTGCCCGGCTGGTCCGATCGGTGCACTCAGGCCGGGGGCTGACTGCTGAGCTTGCGGACGAAATCGATCAGGCCGGTCTGGCGGGTCCGGCGCATCCGCTCCGCGCCAAGGATCTCGCGGACCTTGCCGAAGCAGGTCTCAACGTCGTCGTTCACGACCACGTAGTCGTAGCCGTCCCAGTGGCTGATCTCGGCCTGGGCGCGGGCCATGCGGGCGGCGATCACGTCCGGCGCGTCAGTGTTGCGGCCGACCAGCCGGCGGTGCAGCTCGTCAAGGCTCGGCGGCAGGATGAACACGCGCACCACGTCGACCTCGGCCTTCTGGTAGAGCTGCTGAGTGCCTTGCCAGTCGATGTCGAACAGGAAATCGCGGCCTTCTTTCAGCCCCGCCCGAATCTGCGCCTTGGGCGTGCCGTAGCTGTGGCCGAATACGGTTGCCCATTCGTAGAAGGCGTTGTCCTCCACCATGCGGTCGAACTCGGCCTGGTCGACGAAGTAGTAATCGCGCCCTTCGACCTCGCCCTCGCGCATCGGCCGGGTGGTGACCGACACCGACATGGCGATCTCGCCATCTTCATCGAGGAGCTTGCGGGCGATCGTCGTCTTCCCCGCGCCCGAGGGAGAGGACAGGATCAGCATCAGACCGCGGCGGTGGAGCGTGTCGAAGGCCATGATCGCCCATGGCCCAGGCCGGGCCCGCGAATCAAGGGGCCGGCGCGCACGAAGGTTCAGGAACGGCCGCGCCTGGCCTGCTTTTCGACAGCCTTTTCTCCGGCGTCCGCCGCATCCTTGCCATGCTTGCGATCATAGAGTGTCTTTGCCAGCAATCCGCCGCCGACGATCAGGGCGCCGGGGACCGAGCGGGTCGCAATCCGGGCGATCGCCGTGCCGATCAGGGTCTGCTTCATCGAACGGCCCTTGATCAGGCTCTTGGCTTTTTCGGGACTATAGGACTTGCCCAGCAGCCCGCGCTCCACCGCGTGGCGCAGGAGCTGGCCGCCGCCGCGCAGGGCGAGGTCGGCGATGAGGAGATTGGTGGCGGGGCTGGGGCTGGGCCGCACATCCTCAGCCGCCTGGGTCGCGGACTTTCCGGTGCGGCCAAGCTTGTTCAACGATTTGCGCAGAATTCCCATCGAGCCTTGCCCTTCCGGCCCGCGCCTGCGGGCTATTTCTTCCGGCCGAAGTCGACCGTGACGACGTTGGAGCCATCGTCAGGCGAAACGCGGGGTTCCTCGCCCTGTTCCGGCTCCTCCTCTGGCTCCGGCGCAAGATCGCTGACCACCGCCTGGAACTGCAGGCCGAAATCGACTGCGGGATCGACGAAGGCGGTGATCGCGGCGAACGGAATGACCAGCTTGGCCGGCATCTGGTTGAACGAAAGGCCCACGCTGAACCGGTCGTCCTCCACCACCAGATCCCAGAACTTGTTCTGGAGGACGATGGTCATCTCGTCGGGAAACCGCTCACGCAGGTGCGTGGGTATATCGACGCCCGGGGCGCCGGTGCGGAAGGTTATGTAGAAGTGGTGGTTCCCGGGGAGCGCCTGGCCGGCATCCTCCACCTGCCGCAACACCCGTCCGACGACGGCGCGAAGGGCCTCTTGCACGATCTCGTCATAGGGGATCAGGCTGTCAGGCGTATCGTTCATCACCTTTCAAGTGGCGACGGCCATCGTCCGGGTCAAGCTTTCAAAGCGCGGGTTGCACCGATTGTCATCAGGTCTATAGGCGGCCCGGAACCCAGGGACTCAAGGCAAGCCAAATCAAGGACCGGCCCATGCGCACCGCCCGGATCGCCCGCAAGACTCACGAGACCGACATTGACGTCGAGGTGAACCTGGATGGCACCGGGGCTTTCGACGTGTCCACCGGCATCGGCTTTCTCGATCACATGATCGAACAGTTCAGCCGGCACTCGCTGATCGACATCCGCTGCCGCATCGCCGGTGACCTGCACGTGGACCAGCACCACACGACCGAGGATTCGGCCATCGCCATCGGTCAGTGCATTGCCCAGGCGCTGGGCGACAAGGGCGGTATCGGCCGCTACGGCATGGCCTATTCGCCGATGGACGAGGCGCTGGCCCGCGTCGCGCTCGACATTTCCGGCCGCCCCTGGCTGGTGTGGCACGCTGCCTTCACGCAGGAGCGGCTGGGCGAGATGGATACCGAGCTGTTCGAGCACTGGTTCCAGTCGATCGCCCAGGCGGTGGGGATCACGCTGCACGTAGAACTGCTCTATGGCACGAATAACCACCATATCATCGAGGGCATCTTCAAGGGCTTTGCCCGCGCCATGCGCCAGGCCGTGGAGCTCGATCCGCGCAAGGGCGGGGCCGTGCCGAGCACCAAGGGCCTGCTGGGCGAGGGTTCGCTCGGCTGACATGGCGGAAACGCTTGCCCTGATCGATTACGGCGCCGGCAACCTGCACTCGGTCGCGAATGCGCTGGCGGCGGCCGGGGCCGGAGGCGTGCGGATCACCGCCGATCCCGACGTGGTCCGCGCGGCGGACCGGATCGTACTTCCCGGCGTCGGCAGTTTCCGCGCCTGCGCGCAAGGGCTGCGGGCGATTCCCGGCCTGGTCGCGGCCATGGAAGAGCGCGTCCAGGTGGGCGCCGCGCCGTTCCTCGGCATTTGCGTCGGCATGCAGCTTCTTGCCACACGGGGCGTGGAGCACGGGATCACCGAGGGGCTCGGCTGGATCGGCGGCGAAGTGCGGCTGATCGAGCGGGCCGACCCGTCGATCAAGGTGCCGCACATGGGCTGGAACGACGTGGCCCTGCCGCCCCGTCCGTCGCATGGGGCCACTGACGGGCTGGTGGAGCCGGGCGAGGCCTATTTCCTGCACTCCTACCACTTCGTGCCCGACGAGGGCGCCTCGGTGGCGGCGATGACCGATCACGGCGGCGGAGTGGTGGCGGCCGTGGCGCGGGACAATATCGTCGGCGTGCAGTTCCACCCGGAAAAGAGCCAGGCCTACGGGCTGGCGCTGCTCACCCGTTTTCTCGACTGGAAGCCGTGAGATGATCGTTTTTCCCGCGATTGACCTGAAGGGCGGGCAGGTCGTCCGCCTGTCCGAGGGCGATATGGCCCGTGCGACGGTCTATGGCGACAACCCCGCCGCCCAGGCGCGCCTGTTTGCCGAGGCCGGGTCGCAGTATCTCCATGTGGTTGATCTCGATGGGTCCTTTGCCGGCCGTGCCGAGAACCGCGAGGCCGTGGAGGCGATCCTGGGCGCGTTCGAGGGCCACGTCCAGCTTGGCGGCGGCATCCGCACGCGCGAGGCGGTCGAAGGCTGGTTCGATCTGGGCGTCAGCCGCGTCGTCATGGGCTCGGCCGCGCTGAAGGATCCGCAGTTCGTCAAGGACATGGCGCAGGAGTTCCCGGGCGGAATCGTCGTCGCCGTCGATGCCAAGGACGGCATGGTCGCAACCGAGGGCTGGGCCGACGTGTCCGACGTCGAGGTGGTCGATCTTGCCCGCCGGTTCGAGGACGCGGGCGTTGCCAGTCTGCTGTTCACCGACATCGGCCGGGACGGCCTCTTGAAGGGCGTGAACATCGACGCGACTGTCGATCTCGCCCGCCGGGTGGACATTCCGGTCATCGCCAGCGGCGGCGTCAAGGGTCTGGATGACATACATATTCTCTCTCTCCACGCGCACGAGGGGGTCGAGGGCGTGATCACCGGGCGGGCGCTCTACGAGGGCCGGCTGGACCTGAAGGCAGCCATCGCCATGGCGGAGCGGGTGTAAGATGACCGTCCGCGTCCGCGTCATTCCCTGCCTCGACGTGCGTGATGGGCGCGTGGTCAAGGGGGTGAACTTCGTTGACCTGATCGACGCCGGCGACCCGGTGGAGCAGGCTCGCGCCTACGATGCGGCGGGCGCGGACGAGCTGTGTTTCCTCGATATTTCAGCCAGCCACGAGGGGCGGGGGACCCTGCTCGACGTGGTCCGGCGCACCGCCGAGGTCTGCTTCATGCCGCTGACCGTCGGCGGCGGGGTGCGGACGGTGGAGGATGCGCGGGCGCTGCTGCTGGCCGGGGCAGACAAGGTGGCGGTGAATTCGGCTGCGGTTTCAAGGCCGGAGGTCGTCTCCGACATTGCCGAGAAGATGGGCAGCCAGTGCATCGTCGCCTCGGTCGACGCACGGCGCAGCGGGCCGGGGCGGTGGGAGATCTTCACCCATGGCGGCCGCAAGGCGACGGGCATCGACGCGGTGCAACACGCTGTAAAGCTTGCCGATTATGGCGCGGGCGAACTGCTCGTCACCTCGATGGACGGGGACGGGACCCAGGCCGGCTACGACCTTGAACTGACCCGCACGATCGCCGATGCGGTGACCGTGCCCGTAATCGCCAGCGGCGGCGTGGGGACCTTGGAGCACCTCGTTGCCGGAGTGACCGAGGGCCATGCCAGCGCGGTGCTTGCCGCATCGATCTTTCACTTTGGAAAACATAGCATTTCCGAGGCCCACGCGGCGCTCAGGGCGGCCGGAATCCCCGCCCGGGGTTGACCGGATTGCAACGGCGCTGCAAGCGGACTGCATGAGCGACACACTGGCCCGGCTGGAAACTGCAATCGCCTCGCGGCGCGGGGCCGATCCGGCTTCGTCCTACGTCGCCAGACTGAACGCGAAGGGCCTGCCCAAGATCGCCGAGAAGGTCGGCGAGGAAGCGACCGAGACGGTGATCGCCGCGCTGGTCGGCGAGCGGGGCGAGCTGGTCAGCGAGGCGGCGGACCTGCTGTTTCACCTGATGGTCCTGCTCGGCGCGAAGGACGTGCCGCTGGCCGAGGTCCTGGCCGAGCTTGACCGGCGCGAGGGCACATCCGGGCTGACCGAGAAGGCTGCAAGGAAGAGCGACTGATGCCGATCGATGCCAAGGCCCCCTACGACAGCAACAACGTCTTCGCGCGGATCCTGCGCGGGGAACTGCCGTGCAAGAAGGTCTACGAGGACGAGTTTGCCTTCGCCTTCCACGACATCAACCCGCAGGCGCCGGTCCACATCCTGGTGATTCCCAAGGGGTCTTTCGTAAGCTGGGACGATTTTTCGGCGCAGGGCAGCGAAGCGGAGATCGTCGGCTTTGTCCGTGCGGTAGGCAATGTGGCGCGCGAGCTCGGGCTGGTCGAGCCGGGCTACCGGATGTTGGCGAACGTCGGCCAGCACGGGCACCAGGAGGTGCCGCACCTTCACGTCCACCTGTTCGGCGGGCGCCAGTTCTACGCGATGCTCCCGCAGTAAAGGCTGCTCCGGGTTGCCCTGCGAGTCCCGCCCCGGCTAAGACCGGGGCATGACCCTGCCTGTCCCACCCTCCGGCATGATCGACGGCGCGGTGCACCGCTTTGCGCTGCGGGCCTATTACGAGGACACGGACCTGTCGGGCGTGGTCTATCACGCCAACTACCTGAGGTGGTTCGAGCGTGCCCGCAGCGACCTTGTGCGCCTGATCGGGATCGATCAGCGCGCCGCGCAGGAACGCGGAGAGGGGACCTATGCGGTGCTGGACCTTGCTATCCGCTACCGCGCGCCGGCGCGGCTGGACGATGCGGTGCTGATCGAGACGACGGCCGAAGAGCTTGGCGCGGCCTCGTGCCGGCTGCTTCAGCGCGCGTTCAGGGACGAAACGCTGCTTGCCGAAATGCGCGTGAAGGTCGGTTTCGTCGGACCCGACGGCCGTCCCAAGCGTCAACCCCCGGAATGGCGCGCGGGATTTGCCCGCCTGCTCGAAACGGAAGAATGATGAACCTGCTCAATCTCCTTGCTGCCGGCGCCGCCCCGGCTCACCTCAATCCGGTCAAGCTGTTCCTCGATGCCGACATCGTCGTCCAGCTGGTCATGGTCGGCCTGCTGCTGGCCAGCGTCTGGGTCTGGACGATCATCGTCTCGTTCAGCCTGCGGATCAGCGCGGTGCGGCGCAAGTCGCGCGCCTATGAGGATGGCCTGTGGCAGGCCAAGGATATGGAAGCCTTTCACGAAGCATCCGGTCCGGACGGCTCTCCTTCGGCCAGGGTGGTGCACGCCGGCCTTGGCGAATGGCGCCGCAGCCTTTCGCTGCGCGCGCTTGACCGGGAGGGCACGCGCCAGCGGCTTGCGGCCGCGATGGGTTCGGTGGTCGAGCAGGAGAGCGACCGGCTGGGCGACCGGCTCAACTTCCTTGCCACGGTCGGTTCGGCCGCGCCCTTCATCGGCCTGTTCGGCACGGTCTGGGGCATCATGAATTCGTTCTTCCAGATCGGCCAGCAGCAGAACTCTTCGCTTGCGGTGGTCGCCCCCGGCATTTCCGAGGCCCTGTTCGCGACGGCCATTGGCCTGTTTGCGGCGATCCCGGCGGTAATCGCCTACAACCGCTTCTCCAATGCGGTGAACCAGTACGAAGCCCGGCTGCAGCGCTTTGCCGACCGTTTCCACACCACGCTGAGCCGCGAACTGGAGGCCGAATAGCATGGCCATGGGCCTGACCGGAGGACGCGGCGGCGGACGCCGCGGGCGCAGGGGCAAGCGCGGGGCCATGGCGGAGATCAACGTCACCCCGCTGGTCGATGTCATGCTGGTGCTGCTGATCATCTTCATGGTCACCGCGCCGCTGCTGACCGCCGGGGTGCCGATCGAACTGCCCGACAGCCGCGCCAATGCCCTGCCGAGCGAGCCGAAGCAGGTGACGATATCAATGACGGCAGACGGCAAGACCTTCCTCGACGCGGCCGAAGTCGCGCCCGGGGAGCTGGCCGACCGGCTGGCCGGGCTGGTCCCGCCGGGCGGCGCAAAGCCGCCGCTGGTGACGCTGCGGGCCGACCGCGCGCTGCCCTATGGCGAAGTGATGCAGGTGATGGGCGAGTTGAATCGTGCCGGCTTCAACACGATCTCGCTGGTCACCAACAGTTCAGTCGAGGCGCCATAGCCCGGACATGATGGTTCGTTCACCCCTTTCCTGTCCTGATGGCTCGGTCCGCAGACTGACTGCGGAGCGGGCGGCGTGAGTGCCGTTGCGCTTCGGGACGGCCACGGCCTGCGGCCCGAGGAACGGGCCGGACTGCTGCTTGCCCTGGCCGCCCATGCCGGGCTGGTCACCTGGCTGGCGCTGAAGCCGCCGGCGCCCGCGCCGATCCCTCCGCCCGAGCGGATGACGGTGACGATCTCCGACCAGATTGCCGCGAGGTCCACCTCGCCCGATCCCTCGGCCCAGGCTGCGCCAGCTGTCGCGCCGGTGCTGGCGGAGAACCCGGTGCCTGCGCCTGCGCCGAACCCCGAGCCACAGCCACAGCCGCAACCCCGGCCCGCGCCCCGCGTGGCGCCGGCACCGAAGCCCGTCCCGCGCCCGGCCCCGGCCCTGCGACCGCAGCCGGTGCAGCGCGCCGCTCCGCAGCCGCAGCCCCGGCCGGCCCCGGCCAAGGCCGTGCAGCAGCCGGCCAGGCAGCAACCGGCGAAGCCTGCCGGGGGCGGAGGCAGCCGGATCGGGAGCGATTTCCTCAAAGGGCTGGCCGGGGGGCAGACGCCCAATGCCCGCTCCAAGGGCCAGCCTGCGCAGGACATTGGCCCGGCGGTGCGCTCCGCCCTCTCGGGCGCGATCGCGCGGCAGCTCAAGCCGCACTGGGTTGCGCCGCAGGGAGTCGATGCGGATCAACTGGTTACGGTGCTCACCTTCGATCTCAACCCCGACGGCTCGCTTGCCGGTTCGCCCCGGCTTGTGTCACAATCGGGAGTGACGGACGCCAACCGCCCGCAGGCCCAGCGCCATGTCGAGCAGGCGATTCGCGCGGTGCGCCTGGCCGCGCCGTTCGATTTGCCGGCCGACCTTTACTCCGCGTGGAAACACGTGGCCTCGTTCCGCTTCGACAGGAAGTTGTCGCAATGAAGTTTTCACTCGCTCCCGCTCTTGCACTTGTCGTCGCGGCTCCGCTGGCCGCGCAAACCGCGTCCGTGGCGCCGTCACCGGCTGCCGATCAGGGCCTGACCGGCTCTGTCTCCGACGAAACCCCGTGGCAGGACCTTGGCATCGCCATCCCGACCTTCCCGACCGACGCCGACGTGCCGACCCAGGCCAGCGCCGGGTCGACCGCCGCGCTGGGCAAGGCGCTGGCTCAGGTCATCACGGCGGATCTCAGGAACAACGGCCTGTTCAAGCCGACCGGGCCGGACAGCCTGCCGCAGCCGACCATCGGCCAGGTCGTGGCGCCGGACTTCGGCATCTGGTCGGGCCGGGGCGCGGAGATGCTGGTCCATGGCTATGTCCGCGCGGCGCCGGGCGGCAACCTGACGGTGGGCTGCTATCTCTATGACGTTGCCCTCAGGCAGCAGCTGGTCAAGGGCGGCTGGGAGGTGAGCCCGGCCGAATGGCGGCGCGCCGCGCACAAGTGCGCCGACCTCGTCTATTCGCGGCTGTCCGGCGAAAGCCCGTTCTTCGATTCGAAGATAGCCTACATCGCCGAGACCGGGCCCAAGGATCACCGCATGAAGCGGCTGGCGATCATGGATTCGGACGGAGCGAACCACCGCTACATCACGAGCGGGCAGGCTCTGGCGCTGACCCCGCGCTATTCGCCGGACTACCAGTCGATCCTGTACCTCTCGTACTTCAACGGGGCGCCCCGCATCTATGTCTACGATGTGGAGAAGGGCACTCAGCGGCTGATCACCCAGAGCCGGAACCCCACCTTCGCCCCGCGCTGGTCACCCGACGGGAAGTGGATCCTCTATTCGATGGCGGTGGCCGGCAGCACCGACATCTACCGCATTCCGTCGAGCGGTGGCGGTACGCCGCAGCGGCTGACGAACGCACCGGGGATCAACATCGGCGGGTCCTTTTCGCCCGACGGCAGCAAGATCGTGTTCGAGAGTGACCGGTCCGGCAGCCAGCAGATCTATGTGATGAACGCCGATGGTTCGGACCAGCGCCGTATCTCGTTCTTCGGCGGCCGTGCGGCCACGCCCGAGTGGTCCCCGCGCGGCGACCAGATCGCCTTCACCAACATCGTTGGCAACCTGCGCATCGCGGTCATGTCTCCCACCGGGCAGAACCTGCGCTACCTGACCGATTCGTGGCAGGACGAGGCGCCGACCTGGTCGCCCAACGGACGAATCATCCAGTTCTTCCGGACTGCGCAGGGATCGGGCAAGACCTCGATCTGGCAGGTCGACCTGACCGGGCGGAACGAACGCCGGCTTCCCACTCCGGTTGACGCATCGGACCCCTCGTGGGGACCTGTGCGGCCGTAACCATTTCTACCCCGATGACCTCGCAACCGAAGGAGGACGCGATGAACCCGACCACGATGAAGATGTCGCTGAAGGCGGGCACCCTGCTGGTGGCCGTCAGCCTGGCCCTGTCGGGCTGCGCGAAGAAGGCCCCGGCCGAGCTGCCGCCGCCGCCGGCCCCGACCACGACGAGCGAGGGCCCGGCCCCGATGCAGGGCCCCGCGCCCGGCAGCCAGGCCGATTTCGCCGCGCAGATGATGGGCCGCGACACGATCTATTTCGACACCGACAAGTACAACGTCGATGCCGAGGACCAGGCCGCGCTGGCGCAGCAGGCGCAGTGGCTGGCGAAGTACCCGTCGAAGCGCGCCACGATCGAGGGCCACTGCGACGAGCGCGGCACCCGCGACTACAACCTGGCGCTGGGCGAGCGGCGCGCCAATGCGGCGAAGAACTACCTCGTCAGCCTTGGCGTGGATGCGAGCCGGCTCTCGACCATCTCCTACGGCAAGGAACGCCCGGTGGCGCTTGGCTCGGACGAGGCGAGCTGGGCCAAGAACCGCCGTGCCGTTACGGTTACGATCGACTGATCCGGCGCGGATTTCGCCGCGCCTCGCTTGCAACGGACGGGTCTTGCGAACTATCTGCTGATGATGAGCAAGGCCCGCCGATCCAATGACTGGGGTTTCCCGCGCTGGCGCGGCTATGGCAGCGCCAGCGAGGCCGCGCCCGTGCGCATGTGCGACCGGGCGGGCTGCGGCGAAAAGGGCGATTGCCCGGCGCCCAAGTCTCCCAACAACCCCGATCGCTGGTGGTTCTGCCAGCGCCACGCCGCCGAATACAACTCCGGCTGGAACTACTTCGAAGGCCTGACCGCCGAAGAAGCGGCCGAGCGCGAGCAGCGCGAACGGGCCGATGCCGAGGGGTTCCGCGAATCGGCCCACTATGGCTGGGCCACCTCGGGCGACGGCACCCGCAGCCGCGACGAACTGCGCGCGCTGGAAACGCTGGGGCTGGACCCGGACGCGGACTTCGACGCGGTGAAAAAGGCCTGGCGGACCCGCGCCAAGGAGGTCCACCCCGACGTGAAGCCGGGCGACGAGGAAGCCGCGGCGCAGTTCCACAAGCTCCAGGTCAGCTACGAAGTCCTCCGCGCCGCCGAAGAGCGGCGGGTGTGGAAGGGCTGAGCCTGCGGCTTGGCGTGTCTTGACTTCGCTCGACACGCACGGAGCGGCGACCGCCCCTCAGTCGAACAGGCTCGAGACCGAGCTTTCGTCGGCGATGCGGCGGATGGCTTCGCCGATCAGGGGGGCGATGGTGAGGATGCGGATGCGGTCGGAGCCTTGCGCGGCTTCGGTGCCGAGGATCGTGTCGGTGATGACCAGTTCCTTAAGCGCCGAGCCGTTGACCCGGGCCACGGCCGCGCCTGAGAGGACGCCGTGGGTGATGTAGGCGGCGACGCTGGCGGCGCCGGCGTCCATCAGGGCCTGGGCCGCGTTGCACAGGGTGCCGCCCGAATCGATGATATCGTCGATCAGGATGCAGGCGCGGCCCTTCACGTCACCGATGATGTTCATCACCTCGGACTGGCCGGGCTTGTCCCGCCGCTTGTCGACGATGGCGAGGGGGGCGTTGTCGAGGCGCTTGGCGAGCGCGCGGGCGCGGACCACGCCGCCGACGTCGGGCGAAACGACCATCAGCGACTGGTCGCCGTAGCGGGCCTGGATGTCGGCCGCCATGACGGGCGCGGCGAACAGGTTGTCGGTCGGGATGTCGAAGAAGCCCTGGATCTGCCCGGCGTGGAGATCGACGGCGAGGACCCGGTCAGCCCCGGCGGTGGTGATGAGGTTCGCTACCAGCTTGGCCGAGATCGGGGTGCGCGGGCCGGGCTTGCGGTCCTGCCGGGCATAGCCGAAGTAGGGCACCACGGCGGTGATCCGCTTGGCCGAGGCGCGGCGCAGCGCATCGATGCAGATCAGCAGTTCCATCAGGTTGTCATTGCAGGGAAAGCTGGTGGACTGGACGACGAACACGTCCTCGCCACGCACGTTCTCGTGGATCTCGACGAAGACTTCCTCGTCCGCGAAGCGGCGCACGCTCGCGTCGGTCAGCGGCAGTTCGAGATAGCCCGCAATCGCCCGTGCGAGGGGCAGGTTGCTGTTGCCGGCCATGAGCTTCATCTGCGATTTCCCTCCTGAAACGTGTGCCGTGATCAGCGCGGACGGCGGTGTTCGCCCTTGACCCAGCGCACCGTGCCCGAAGAGGCGCGCATCACGACGCTCTCGGTCGTCATGGTGCCGTTCTTGTGGCGCTTCACGCCATCGAGCAGCGAGCCGTCGGTCACGCCGGTGGCGGCGAAGATGCAGTCACCCTTGGCGAGTTCGTCACGGGTGTAGATCTTGTTGAGGTCGGTGATGCCCCACTTGCGGGCGCGGGCGCGTTCGTCCTCGTTCCGGAAGACGAGGCGGCCGTTGAACTGGCCGCCGACGCAGCGCAGGGCCGCCGCGGCCAGCACGCCTTCCGGCGCGCCGCCCTGACCCATGTACATGTCGATGTTCGTTTCGTCGTTGGTGACCGCGATCACGCCGGCGACATCGCCGTCCCCGATGAGGGCAACGCCGCAGCCCAGAGCGCGCAGTTCGGCGATGAGTTCGGCATGGCGCGGACGATCGAGCACGCAGACGATGATCTCGGCCGGGGAGACGCCCTTGGCCGCAGCAACGGCCTTGACGTTTTCCGACGGGCTCCTGGCGAGGTCGATGATGCCTTCGGGGTAGCCGGGGCCGACGGCGAGCTTGTCCATGTAGACGTCGGGCGCGTTGAGCAGGCCGCCCTCTTCGGCGACGGCAAGGACGGCGAGCGCGTTGGGGCCGGCCTTGGCGCAGATGGTAGTGCCTTCCAGCGGATCGAGCGCGATGTCGATCTTCGGGCCAGTGCCGATGGCGGCGCCGACCTTTTCGCCGATGTAGAGCATCGGCGCCTCGTCGCGCTCACCCTCGCCGATCACGACGGTGCCGTCCATGTAGAGTTCGTTGAAGGCCGTGCGCATCGCCTCGACGGCGGCCGCATCGGCGGCCTTTTCATCGCCCCGTCCGATCAGCGCCGCGGCGCCGATGGCGGCGGCTTCGGTCACGCGGACCATTTCGAGGACGAGAACGCGATCGAGAACCTTGCTGGCGGGCGTCGAGCTCATGGGAATCCCTGGTTACCTTGCTGTGCGAGCGACCGCTTAGACACGAGGGTTCCTCCTGTCGAGTATGGTCAGGCCCGGCGGGCGCGATATACACCGGTTCCACGGGGGAGACGGGAGTTGCAGGTGGATCGATTCGGGCGGGTGCTGGCGGTGTGCGTTGTGCTGGCGCTGGGGGCGGCATCGCCCGGGCGCGCCGCGCCGCCGACCGGGGATGCGCCGACGGAGGAGGAGGCCCCGCGCACGGACCAGCAGATCGCAGAGGGGCTGTTCTCCTCGACCATGCGCCTCACCACGCCGCGCAAGCGCCCTGCCGATTGCGGCACGACCAATGCAAGGGGCGAGATCGTCGTCTGCGGGGCGGACCGGGGCGAGCAGTGGCGGGTGCCATCGACCACCGATTCCGACCCTACCTCGCGCCAGGCGATGAACACCGGCGTGCCGCGCGCGCCCAATGTCAGCGCCCTGCCCGATTGCAGCCGGGGTTGCCTGCACTTCGGCAAGCCGACTCCCAAGGTGCTGACGCTGGATCTGGCGAAGATTCCCAAGGCGCCGGTGGGTTCCGACGCGGATCTCATTGCGCGGGGAGAGCGGGGGGAGCGTTAGTGCGTTGACCGGTCAGGCGCTTCGCACCTGACCTCGCCGGCACCGGCACTATTCCCCGAGGATGTGCATCACCAGCGGCGCGTCGGTCAGGCTGGGCGAGCCTTCGAGCAGGCGCAGCGCCTCGCTCACGGCGCTTTCCGGTCCTTCGTGGGTGACCATGGCGACCATGACCTCGCCGTTGGCATCGGCCCGGCCCTGCTGGATCAGGCTTTCGATCGAGACCCCGGCATCGCGCATGGCCGCGGTGATCTCGGCGAGGACACCGGGACGGTCCGCCACGACGAAGCGCACGTATGAGCGGCCCCTGCGATGGCCCGATTCGGCCGGCGGCAGCTTGTCGAGCTCGGCCACGGGGACGGAGAAGGGCGCGCCGATTTCCCCACGAGCGATATCGATGAGGTCGGCAACGACGGCGCTCGCGGTCGGCCCGTCGCCGGCGCCCGCGCCCTGGAACAGCAGGCGACCGGAGAAATTGCCTTCGGCGACGACCGCGTTGGTCGCCCCGTCGACATGGGCGAGCGGATGATCGAACGGCACGAGGTGCGGCTGGACGCGCTGGAACAGGCGCGCCTCGCCGCCGCTCGAATCGGGCTCGGCCATGCCGATCAGGCGGATCACGTAGCCGAGCGAATCGGCCTGGGCGATGTCGGCCGCGCGAAGGCGGGCGATGCCGGCGGTGTCGACTGCGGCGAAATCGACCTCGGACCCGAAGGCGATGGAGGCAAGGATCGAAAGCTTGTGCGCCGCGTCGATCCCCTCGACGTCGAAGGTCGGGTCCGCCTCGGCATAGCCGCGTGCCTGGGCTTCGGCCAGCACGTCGGCAAAGTCCCGCCCGCTGTCTTCCATCGAGGAGAGGATGAAGTTGCAGGTGCCGTTGAGGATGCCATAGACCCGTTCGATGGCGTTGGCCGCCGCACCTTCGCGCAGCCCCTTGATGACCGGGATGCCGCCGGCGACCGCCGCCTCGAACTTCAGCGCCACGCGGGCGGCCTCGGCCTTGGCGGCAAGCTCCAGCCCGTGGTGGGCGATCATTGCCTTGTTGGCGGTGACCAGCGCCTTGCCCGCCTCCATCGTGGTGCGCGCGCAGGCGAGCGCCGGGCCATCGGAGCCGCCGACCAGTTCAACGACGACGTCCACGTCGGGCCGTTCGCCGAGGATGACCATGTCGTCTTCCCAGGCATAGGGCGAAAGATCGACGCCGCGCTTCTTCGAGCGATCCCGCGCGCTGATCGCGACGATCTGGAGTGGCCGTCCCGCCCGGCGCGCGATGAGGGCGGCGTTCGTTTCCATCAGGCGAATGACGCCTGCTCCGACGGTCCCCAGTCCTGCCAGTGCGATACGAAGCGGTTCAGCCATGTTCTTCCCTTTCGGCCGCGCACCTAGGCGGCCTGAAGGGATTTCACAAGGCGGTTACCCCCGCGTGCGCGGACACTCACCCAGCTGGCCAAGGACATAGCCGTAGTCCGCAGCGGCCTGTGTCTTGTCCTGCGCGGAGGACGAGACGTTGACAGCGGGATCAAGCCGGCGCGGGAGAAAGCAGGCGAGACGGTACCAGGCGAGGGTGTCGCGGGAGGGGGGTGTTCCCTCGGCGTTGACGACCTCGGAAAAGGACACGTTCCAGTGCGGCTCCGACCCGGCGCGGTGGGTTACGGTGATCGAGGCTGGCTCATGGTCGGCCGTGTCGAGGAATATCTGCGTCTCGCCCTCGCCGGCAAGGTTTCCCGGGACATAGATCGCCTCCGACACGCGGGTGACCCGGCCCGGTGCGCCGGGGGCGAGCAGTTCGGTGAGAATGGAGCGCAGCCGTTCCTCGTTGGCGGGGCTCCACAGCACCTGCGCGTCGGGCGCGACGAGCTGGAGCTCGCCCGGCCGGGCCGGCACGGTGTGGGCGAAGAGCAGGACCTCGCGCTTGGCGAGCTTCGGCGGCTTGCCTCTGGCATCGAGCGGCACATCGGCAAGGTAGCGCAGCGAATCGCCCGTGAGCGGCGGGCCGGACAGGAGCCCCGTGGTCTGCGCCTCGATATAAAGCCGGGCCTGCCCCGCGCGCACGCCCGTGGCGCGGGCCGGCTCCACCGTGGCGGTGCTGCGGATCCGGGCGCGCACCACCGTGGGGGCATGATCGGCGAGATCGGCAAGGTCGGCATAGGGAAGCAGCGGAACGGGCGGCGGGGGCGCGCCAAAGGCCGGCACGGCAAAGGCGGCACCGCAGGCGGCGAGCAACAGCGATGCCGCGGCAACAGCAGGTCTCAAAGCTCGATCCGTCACATGGCCTCCGATTCGCCGGGCGGGATATTCTGCATTGCACGTATTGCCCGATGGGGCCTGCCCTTAGATGTTAATGGTTGTGAATTGACGGTTAACCCGTCGTTGAGGCGGATTCAGGCGTTGCGCAGCGCGGGAACCGGCGCTAATGCTCGCGCAAAACAAGCACGTCCGATCAGGGCGGCTGCAAGACTTGTCCCGGGGTACGGTTGAATCCCGCGGGCATTCCGGATTTTCCGGCAGGGTGAAAATTAAGGTTTTGCTGGCCGTGCGGCGAAAGCTGTGTGGTCGGGCTGCCTTGGGTGTTTCCGAGGCACGTATTATGGAGTGATGCGTCTGAATGGCCTACGCTGACCAATCGATGAGCGGTAACAAGCTTACCGCACTGATCATCGTTGCACTGATCCACATTGCGCTCGGGTATGCCCTCGTCACCGGTCTTGCCTATGAGGGCGCTCGCCAGCTCATCAAGAAGGTGACGACGGTGGACATCAAGGAGCCGGAGAAGCCGAAGGCTCCGCCGCCGCCGCCTCCGAAGAACGCGCCGCCGCCGCCGATCGTGGCGCCGCCGCCGAAGATGAACGTGGCCCCGGCCGCGCCGGTGCTCGACGTGGCGCCGGCTCCGGTCCCGGCGCCGCCGCCCATCGTCCTGGCGCCGCCGCCGGCCGCGCCGCCGCCGCCCTCGCAGGCTCGCGGCGCGCGTCCGAAGAACCAGAGCTCGTGGGCTGCCCGGATCCAGGAAAACTATCCGAGCGACGCTGCGCGCATGGAAAAGGAAGGCCGCGTCGGCGTGCGCGTGTCCATCGGAACCGATGGCCGCGTGACCGGGTGCACCGTCACCAGTTCGAGCGGCACGGCCAGCCTCGACCGGGCGGCGTGCGACGGCATGCAGCGCTATGCGCGCTATGATCCGGCGCTCAACGATTCCGGCCAGCCGACGGAAGGCTCCGCCTCCACGGCCATCGTCTACAGGCTCAACTAACCCCGCATTCGGTCCGGCTATCCTTGACCCGGATCTTTCACCGCTGAATTCTTGAGAGGACTATCGCATGCTTATTGAAATTCTTGCGGCCGGTGCCGCTCCCCAGAACAAGTTCGGCTTCGCCGAAGCGCTGCAGCAGGGCGGTTTCATCGCCTATGCCACTGTGACCATCCTTGGCATCATGTCGTTCGGTTCGTTCTTCATCCTGTTCACCAAGTGGTTCGAACAGGGCAAGATCCTGCGTCAGGGCCGTGAGCTGCGTTCCACCTTCTGGCGCGCCAGCACCCTGCGCGAAGGCACTGCCAAGCTCGAGAAGAACAGCGCCTGGCGCCAGATCGCCGAAGACGGCCTTGCCGCTGAAGAGCAGCACGGCAAGATGACCGACGCCACCGACGCGCACGACTGGCTGGTCGGCTCGCTGACCCGCTCGGAAGCCTCGATCAACGCCCGTCTCGCCGGCGGCCTGCCGTTTCTCGCCACCGTCGGCGCGACGGCGCCGTTCATCGGTTTGTTCGGTACCGTGGTCGGCATCTACCGCGCGCTGATCGCCATCGGTCTGGCCGGTTCGGCCTCGATCGACAAGGTTGCCGGCCCGGTGGGTGAAGCGCTCATCATGACCGCGCTCGGCCTGCTCGTCGCCGTTCCGGCCGTGCTTGCGTACAACTACCTGCAGTCGCGCAACAAGCGCATCGCCGAGCACCTCCAGGGCTTCGCGACCGACGTGCTTGCCAACATCAACTCGAAGGGCGCCGTCAAGCCCGCCATCGTTGCCGCTCCGGCTGCGAAGGCTGCTCCGGCCAAGCCGGCGGCCGCTCCGGCCAAGCCGTAAGCCTGGTGCGCACGGCGGGAGCCCGGTCCGGGCTTCCCGCCACGCCGGAGGGCGGACTGCGGCATGCGGGTCCGCCCCCACGGCTCTCCAAGACAGGATAGGATGTAACCATGGCAATTTCGATGGGCGCCGGCGGGGAAGAAACCCCGATGTCCGACATCAACACGACCCCGCTGGTGGACGTGATGCTGGTGCTGCTGATCATCTTCCTCATCGCGGTCCCTGTCGCGATCCAGACGATCGAGAAGCTGCACCTTCCGATCATGGTTTCGCAGGAATCGAAGGACAAGGTCGAGAATCTGCTGTTGACCGTGACGACGACCGACGATGCAGGGCGCAGTGCCGGCGACCCCGGTTACGAGGGCGCGTCCCGCAATGGCGAGTGCCGGATCTACTTCAACAACATCACGCCGGTCGATTCGGTGGAACTGCGCGACATGGCGTTCAAGCGGCTCGACACGATCGTGAAGCGTGAAGGCGGTCCGGAAGCCCTGCGGGCCAACCCGGACAAGGTTCCCCAGGTCCACATCCGCGGTGACGTGAACGCCCCGTGGCGGTGTATCGCCGGTGCGATCTACAACGTGCAGATCTCGGGCTACCCGACGGTCGGCTTCATCTCGAACCCGGTCGACCCGAACGGCTGAGGCCGCATCGCACTCGGTCAATTCAGGAGTAATTTCCCATGGCAATGTCAGGCGGCAAGGATGATGGCTCGCCGATGATGGACATGAACACGACGCCGCTCATCGACGTCATGCTCGTGCTCCTCATCATGTTCATCATCACCATCCCGGTGGCGACGCATGCGGTGAACATCGATCTTCCTTCGCCCACTCCGCCGCCGCCGAACGTCGAAGTGAAGCCGATCAAGAACAAGGTCGTGCTCACTTATGACAACAAGGTGCTGTGGAACGGCAACCAGGTCACCAACAGCCAGCTCGTCGCTCTGCTTCAGCAGTCGGTGCAGATGAAGCCCGAACCGGAACTGCAGTTCCAGCCGGAAGCCGGCGCCAGCTACCAGCTGTCGTCCGCCGCGCTCAACATCATCAAGGGCTCTGGCGTGACCCGCTTTGGCTTCGTCGGCAACGAGGCCTACTCGGAGTTCGGCAAGGCACCCAACGCGGGCAAGGCCGAATAGGCTGCGCGGTCCGATCGAGACGGAACAGGGGCGGAGCGATCCGCCCCTTTTTCGTTGGGCGCAGATTGGCCTGGACGTCCGGCCGGATCAGCCTTCGGCTTCGTCGGACACCGTGCCTCCCGCGTCCGCCCGCATGGCCTGTCCTGCGAGCGTTTCCGCTTCCAGCAGCAGGGCGTCGTCGGCCGTTCCTTCGGGCAGGCTTTCGCGGCCGATCATGACCAGCACCGGCACGGCCAGCGGGCTGACCCGGTCCAGCCGGACGAGGACCAGCTGCTCTCCGGCGCGGTCCAGCAGGTCGGCGACCCGCCCGAGGTCGGTCAGGCGGGTGCGGGCGTCGGCCCAGGCGGCTTCGAGCAACACGTGGTCGGGCTCGTAGCGGCGCAGCACATCATAGACGAGGTCGGTCGAGAAGGTGACCTGCCGGCCTGACTTGCGCCCGCCCTTCGTGGGCACCTGCCGCTCCACCAGTCCGCCGATCACCGCCACTTCGCGGAAGGCGCGGCGCAACAGGTAGGAGTTTTCGACCCACGCGACGAATTCGTGGGCGAGGATATCCGGCGAGAGCAGGGCAGCGGGATCGGTGACCGGCTTCAGCCCCCAGACGGCAAGCGCATAGTCGTTGGCGATGAATCCCAGCGGGGTGAGGCCAGCCTCCTCCATCCGCCGGGTGATCAGCATGCCGAGCGACTGGTTCGCGTTCCACCCCTCGAAGGTGTAGAACACCGAGTATTCCCGCTTCTCGTAGGCAAAGCTTTCCACCAGCAGGTCGTCCGGCCCGGGAAGGCGCGAGCGCCAGTCCTGCACCTCGAGCCATTCGCGCACGTCGTCGGGGAAGCGGCCCCATCCGGCGCGGTCCACCAGGAGGCGCCGCACGCGATCGGCGAGGTGAGCCGAGATCGGCAGGCGCGCGCCCATGTAGCTGGGGATCTGGCCGGCGCGTTTCGCGCCGCGGACGGTGATCTCGCCGTCGCGCATGGCCTCGACCTCAAGGTCCAGCCCGGCAAAGCGGAAGGTGTCGCCCGGCGACAGCGAGGCGCCGAACTGCTCCTCCACCCGCCCCAGCGACCGCCCGTTGCGGAAGCGGACGTCCAGCATTTCGGCATCGACGATGATCCCCGCGTTCATCCGGTGGCGCTGGGCGAATTCGGGGTGGGTGAGGCGCCACATGCCATCGGCCGCCCGCACGATCCGACGGTAGCGGTCATAGGCGCGCAGGGCATAACCGCCGGTGGCGACGTATTCGAGGACACGGGCCCAGGCCTCGGGCGTCAGCGAGGCATAGGGCGCGGCCGAGAGCACCTCGGCGTAGAGCGCATCCTCGTGGAAGGGAGCGGCGCAGGCACAGGCCATGACGTGCTGGGCGAGAACGTCGAGCCCGCCGGGACGGAACTCCTCCCCGTCGCGCTGGCCCTCCTCGACCGCTTCCAGCGCGGCCATCGCTTCGAGAAACTCGAAGCGGTTGCCGGGGACCAGCAGGGCCTTGCTCGGGCTGTCGAGCCGGTGGTTTGCCCGTCCGATCCGCTGGAGCAGGCGTGAGGAGCCCTTGGGCGCGCCCATCTGCACGACGAGGTCTATGTCCCCCCAGTCGACCCCGAGATCAAGGCTGGCAGTGCAGACCAGCGCGCGCAGGCCGCCGCGGGCCATCGCCGCCTCGACCTTGCGCCGCGCCTCACTGGAGAGCGAGCCGTGATGGATGCCGATCGGCAGCTTGTCCTCGTTCACGTCCCACAGCAGCTGGAAGATGTATTCCGCAAGGAAGCGCGTGTTGGTGAAGACCAGGGTGGTGCGGTGCTGGCGGATTGCCTCGTAGATCTGCGGCACGGCCCAGGCTGCGGCGTGGCCGCCCCATGGAACGCGGCTGTCCTGCGGGAGCAGGATCGATACCTGCGGCGGCGCGCCGGGCTCGCCCGGAACGAGGCGGACGCGGGAGCCATCGCCGCCCGGCGCCAGCCAGGCCCTGAAGGCATCGGGATCGCTGACCGTGGCCGACAGCCCGACCCGCTGCGCCCCCGGGGCAAGCGCCTGCATGCGTGCCATAGCCAAGGCAAGCAGGTCTCCGCGCTTGCCCGTGGCGAAGGCGTGGACCTCGTCGATAACGATCCGGCGCAACGAAGCGAACAGGTGCTCGCTGTCCGGATAGCTCAGGAGGAGCGAGAGCGATTCGGGGGTGGTAAGCAGGACGTGCGGCGGCCGCGCGCGCTGGCGGGCCTTGTGCTCGGACGGGGTATCGCCGCTGCGGGTCTCGACCGTGATCGGCAGGCCCAGCTCCTCGATCGGGGCCAGCAGGTTGCGCTGCACATCGTGGGCCAGAGCCTTGAGCGGCGAAACGTAGAGCGTGTGCAGGCCTTCGGGCGGCGGGCTGCCGGCCAGCGCGCCGGGGGTGAAATCGCAGAGTGTCGGGAGAAAGCCCGCGAGCGTCTTGCCGGCCCCGGTATCGGCCACGAGCAGGGCGTGGGTTTCCTCTCGCGCGGCTTCGAGCATGGCGAGCTGGTGGGCGCGGATGCGCCAGCCCCGCCGCGCGAACCAGTCGGCAATTTCAGGTGGCGGCGCGGCGAAGCTCATCGGGGTCGATATTGGCACGCGCACGCCCGGGCGCAACGGCGGTGCCTTACGCCGAAGCGCCGCCTGCTTGCGGCGCGGCCCGAAAAGCTCCGGCAACATCGCGGGCGGCGGGCGTTTATCTTGCAGGACAGCTCTGAGCCAACGAAGGAGAGAGACAATGACCGACCGCAACCGCTGGGACGAACAGCGCCGCGAGCAGGGGCAGGACTACCGGTCCGGCCAGCAATCCGGATGGGACGAGAACTGGCGCGACCGCCAGCAGCACCAGCGCGACATGGGTGGACGTTCCGGCAGCTATGCCAGCCGTCCGTGGGGCGGCAGCAGCTCGGCGCAGCAGGGCGGTAGTTACGACTACGAGGACTACCGTGACCGCGACCGTGCCCGGCGCGGCTCGGGCGAGATGGGCGGCGCTTCCGGATATGGCTGGAGCGAACAGGGCGATGCCGGCCGCAGCTCTGGCTCGCACGATTACGCGGGGACCCGCGATTGGGGCGGCAGCGACTGGGGTGGATCTGACCGTGGTGGCACCGATTGGCGCAGCCGTGACAACTGGCGCAACGCGGGCAGCCAGAGCTTCGCTTCCGATTACGGCATGCGCGACGGCCAGAACTATGACGAACGCTTCCGGCGGCAGGGCTTTGGCGGCGGCGGTGCTTACAGCAATCCGGGTTACGGCCGTGGCTATGGCCCGGACTATGGGCGCGATCGGGACGACGGCGACTATGCGGAGCGTGCCCGCAGCGGCCGGTCGGAACGCGGCTTCTTCGAACGCGCGGGTGACGAGATCGCCTCGTGGTTCGGAGACGAGGAGGCGAGCCGCAGGCGCGAGCAGGACTATCGCGGCCATGGACCGAGCGACTACACCCGCTCCGACGAGCGGATCCGCGAAGACGTCAATGACCGGCTCACCGACGATCCGCGGGTCGATGCCCGCCGCATATCGGTGGCCGTCGACAAGGGCGAGGTGACGCTGAGCGGGACTGTCGCCAGTCGCGAGGCCAAGCGCCGGGCCGAGGACGTGATCGATCGCGTATCGGGCGTCAAGCACGTGCAGAACAACCTGCGCGTTGAGGAACGTGATCGCGCCGGCCAGAGCGGCAGCGAAGGCTGGCAACGGTCATATACCACAAAGACCAGTACCGGCGATGCCGCGATGGATGCCGGGACCGGCACCGGAACCGGCCCCTATGCCGGCAACTCCGGCGGAACGAGCGGAATAACCGGAGAATCCACCGGCAGCAGCGGGGCTTCGGCCACCGGCGCGAGCGGTTCGACCACAGTGCCGAGCACCCGCAAGGACAGCTGATCGGCTAAGCTTGAGGCCCGGTCTCTGCAGTAGAGGCCGGGCTTTCGCTTGCCCGCCGCTCGCCCGCCTGCCACTCTTTTCCCTTGAAAGGGGGAGGGAATGCACGGCGACACGGTGGTTGTCCTCGGCCTCGCGGACCTGCTCGACCTGGCCTTGGCGCTTGGACTGGGCCTGCTGGTCGGGGTCCAGCGCGGGTGGGTGCAACGCAAGGAGGCAAGGGGCACCCGGTTCGCCGGGGTGCGCACCTTCGGCCTGTTCGGCCTTGCCGGGGGCATTGCCGGCGCGGCTTCGGCGCACTGGGCGGTGCTGTCGGGCGTGCTCGTTGCTGCCACCGCCCTGCTGATCGTTGCCGGCTACTGGCGCAGCGGGGCTACGAGCGGGACAGCAAGCGAGGCGGGGCTGTTGACGCTCGCCTGCGGGTTCATGGCCGGAACCGGCGCCCGTGCCCCGGCCGCCGCCGCCGCCGGGGCGCTGGTGACGATCCTTGCCTTGCGCACTCCGCTGCACCGGCTGGTGCGCAGCCTCGACGAGCGCGAGGTGATGGCCATCGGCCGTTTTGCGCTGATCAGCCTGGTGGTCCTGCCGCTGCTTCCCAATACCCCGTTCGGCCCGCTCGACGCATGGCGCCCGCGCACGCTGTGGATGGTCGTGGTGCTGGTCTCGGGATTCTCGTTCCTCGGTTATCTCGCCTCCAAGTGGCTCGGTGCCTCGCGGGGCACGCTGGCGACCGCCGCCGCCGGCTCGCTCGTCTCGTCCACGGCGGTGACGGCTGCCATGGCCGGCCGGCTGCGTGCGGGCGATCCGGACACCAACCTGCTGAACGCCGCCGTGGCGCTGGCATCGGCGGTGATGTTCGTGCGGGTCATGGCGCTGACCGCCCTGCTTGCTCCGTTCGCCTTGCCAACGCTGGCCATGGGAGCGGTGCCGGGGATGGGGCTGAGCCTGGTCGCCGCGCTGCTGCTGTGGCGGCATGGGAGCGGGGAGGTGGCCGCCGCCGCTCCCGGCTCGGTGCCGCTGCGCAACCCGTTCGACATTGCGCCCGCGCTGCTGATGATGGCGCTGGTGATGGCGCTGACCCTTGCCGCGCGCTGGGTGCTGGCGCGGTTCGGTGACCATGGGCTTGCCGTCGTGCTTGCCATAACCGGTTCGGTCGATGTCGATTCGGCGATTATCACGATGGGCAATCTGCCACCCGGCGCCCTGTCGGCCCGCATTGCCGGACTGGTGCTGCTCCCGCCCATCCTGCTCAACACCCTGCTGAAGGCGGGCATCGTCCTGTCCGGCGGAGCGCGGCGCGGCTGGCCGGCAGCAGCGGCGCTGATCGCCAGTGCCGCCGCGGCGCTGCTCCCGCTGTTCGTCTGACCCGGTATCAGTGCCCCGCTTGGGGTCCGCGCTCGAGCCCGGAAGCGGCCAGCTGTTCGTCGATCTGGGCCATCAGCCGGTCGAGCCCCGCGTCGCTTTCGCTTTCGGCCCGGGCGACGAGGACGTCCTGCGTGTTCGATGCGCGCAGCAGCCACCAGCCGTCCGGCGTATCGACCCGCACGCCGTCGGTGTCGTTGACCTTGGCGCCCGACGTGGCGAGGCGTTGCTTGACCTCGTCGATGACTGCGAACTTGCGGCTCTCGTCCACCTGGAACCGCAGCTCGGGCGTGTTGATCATGGCCGGCATGGCACCGCGCAGCTCGGTCACCGACTTGCCCAGGCGGGCCGAGGCGGCGATCAGCCGAATCGCCGCATAAAGGGCGTCGTCGAACCCGTAATACTGGTGGGCGAAGAACACGTGCCCGCTCATCTCGCCGGCCAGAGGTGAATGAACTTCCTTCATTTTGGATTTGATCAGGCTGTGTCCGGTTTTCCACATAAGCGGCTGTCCACCAAGCCGCGAGACCTGGTCGAATAGAGCCTTCGAAGCCTTCACGTCCGCGATAATCGTGGATCCCGGCTGCTGGCGAAGCAGGTCCTCGGCATAGATCATGAGCAACTGGTCACCCCAGATCACCCGTCCCTCGCCATCGATCGCACCGATCCGGTCCCCATCGCCGTCAAAAGCCAATCCAAACTGGAGGTTCTTCGCCGCGACCAGCTCCTTCAGGTCTGCGAGGTTCTTCTCCTCGGTCGGATCCGGATGGTGGTTCGGGAACGTGCCGTCGACTTGGGTGAAGAGAAGATGATGTTCGCCGGGAAGCTTTTGCGTGAGCAGTTCAACAGCCGGCCCGGCCGCGCCGTTGCCGGTGTCCCAGCCGATGCGCAGGGCAGAGAGCTGGTCGGCCGGAATGCCGGCGAGCCCTTCGATCAGCCGGTCGACATAGGCGTTGAGGATCTCGCGACTCTCGGCCTCGCCCTTTCCGTCGAGCCAGTCTCCCGCGGCGGCCATGGCGCCGAGCTGCTGGATGTCCGCCCCGAAAAACGGGCGGCCCATGAATACCATTTTGAAGCCATTGTAATTGGCGGGATTGTGGCTGCCAGTTATCTGAATGCCGCCCTGCACATCTTCCATTGAGGCTTCGGCATAGTAGAGCATCGGGGTCGGCCCCATGCCGACGCGGACCACGTCGACTCCGCTGCAGGTCAGCCCTTCGACGAGGGCGTGTTCCAGGATCGGCGAACTGACGCGCCCGTCGTACCCAACCGCAACCTTCGTTCCCCCGGCCCGGCGCAGCAGCGTGGCGAAGCCACGGCCGATGGCACGCGCGTCATCCGGGCCCAGCGTTTCGCCGATGATGCCGCGAATGTCGTATTCGCGCAGGACAGTGGAGTGGAACTGATGGGACACGGGGTACTCCGGTAATCGGTGGACAGGTGCCCGAGCGCGGGCTCAGGACGTGTGGCGCTGTTCCGGCAATCCGGCAAGCAGCAGGTCGCGCGCGGCGTTCGCCTCGTGCACCTGCTCGTTCGTTCCCCCGCGATCCGGGTGAACCATGGCGACCAGGCGCTTGTGAGCCTCCAAGATGTCCGTCCGGGACGCATCCCGTTGAACGCCAAGCAGGTTTCTGGCGCGCGCTTCCGCCCCCGAACGGCGGGGCCCGCCCGAAAGTTCCCGCCGCGCCAGGTCCCACGGCCACCGCCCCGTTATCCACCGGCAGGCAAGGCAGGCCAAGCCGAGATAGATCAGGAGCCGAACCATCTCCGCTGCGCTCAGGCGTCCACGGCCAGGGGCAGGCCGGGTTCACGCTGCACGGCGGGCGGCAGGTTCAGGCCGGCAACGAGCTGGCGCAGCTCCTGCCGGGCGACGAGGTGGCTGGTGCCGAGTTCGCCGAGGTGCCCCTTGTCCAGCAGGGTCAGGCCGGAGGGGAACAGTTCGCGGTAGATCACGCGCTCCGACAGGCCCTGGGCGATCCGGAAGCCGACCCGCTTGGACAGCTCGGTGAGAGCGTTGTCGAGCCGGCGCATGTTGCGCGCCTCGACGTGCTGGGTGCGGTTGCGCACGACCACCCAGTCCATCTCCCGCCGGTTGTCGCGGATCGTGGCCATGGCCCGCTTCTTGCGCGCTTCCCAGATCAGTTCGGCGTAGAACGACAGGCGGCGGACCTTGAAGGTTTCCGCGTCCACCTGGCCGATCAGGTCGAAGTCCACGAAGCTGTCGTTGAGCGGAGTCACCAGGGTATCGGCCCGGGTGGCCACGTGGCGGGCGAATTCGTCGTCGCGGCCGGGGGTGTCGAAGATCAGGTAGTCCGCCCCCTCGCTCATCTCGGCGGTCAGTGCGTCAAGTTCTTCGAGGGTCGAGCCGTTGAACACGGCGAAACGTGCGTGGGGCAGCTCGATCTCGCGCCGCTTCATCGTTTCCGCGCGGTTTTCGAGGTAGCGGTGGAAGGTGCGCTGGCGCGGGTCCAGGTCAATCCCGGCGACGCGCGCGCCCTGGTAGGCGAGGGCCATGGCGATGTGCACGGCCGTGGTGGACTTGCCGGTACCGCCCTTTTCATTGGCGAAGACGATGCGATGCGGGGCGGGCAGGCTGGACACGGGGAGGGCGACACCTTGTTGCAACGGGTTTGACGCGAAGGCCGGCGGCGCTAGGGCTGCAAGCGAAGCGATGGACCGGTTCTATCGCAAGGGGATCGGCCCATGCAAACCGTCAATGCCATTGATCCACTGCGCCGTGCCGTCGAAGCGCTGCGCCGCGACGGCCCTGTCGCGCTCGTGCCGACGATGGGCGCGCTCCACGAAGGGCACCTGACCCTGGTGCGCGAGGCAAAGGCGCGGGCGGCGCACGTGGCGGTCTCGATCTTCGTCAATCCCCGCCAGTTCGGCGCGAACGAGGACCTTGCCGCCTATCCGCGCCAACTGGCGCAGGACAGCGCGCTGCTGGAGGGCGAGGGGGTCTCACTGTTGTGGGCGCCGACGCCGGAGGCGATGTATCCCGATGGGTATGCGACGAATGTCTCGGTGGCGGGCGTCAGCGAAGGGCTGTGCGGCGCGGCGCGGCCCGGCCATTTCGACGGGGTGGCGACGGTGGTTTGCAAGCTGTTCAACCAGGTAAGGCCCGATCTCGCCCTGTTCGGCGAGAAGGACTGGCAGCAATTGGCGGTGATCCGCCGCATGGCCCGCGACCTGGATCTCTCCGCCCCTGCGCCCGATGCGATCATTGGCGTGCCGACCGTGCGCGAGGCGGACGGGCTCGCCATGTCTTCGCGCAACGCCTACCTCACCGCCGCGGAGCGCGTGGCCGCCGCTTCGCTGCCGGCTGCCATGCGCGCGGCCATTGACCGGATCGCGGGCGGCGCGGCGGTGTCGGCGAGCCTTGCCGGGCTGGAGCAGGCGCTGCTGGCGGCCGGCTTCGCCTCGGTCGACTATGCCGCGCTGTGCGATGCCGACAGTCTCGAGCCGCTGCGCGAGCGCGGCACCGGGCCTGCGCGCCTGCTGGTGGCGGCGCGGATCGGCAAGGCGCGCCTGATCGACAACATGGCGGCGTGAAGCAATGGCCCGCCGATACTGCAGGCGTCGAACCTGGGGATTTGAGGTTTGCTTGGCCGCCATTAGCGACTAACTTGCCGCGCGACGCCGATCGGCGGGCGTCCGCGGAGCTGCGGGCGCGGGGCAACTGAGGGAGTGTTCGAGAGATGAGGAAGCTGGTCTACGGCCTGGCGGCTGCGGGACTGATGGCATGCGGCAGCGCCGCCATGGCCGACAACAAGGGATCGTCCAGCCACCAGCAGGAGCAGAAGGGAATCCAGCAGATCCCGCAGTGCTCGAAGAAGCTGGGCACTATTGCCATTGTCGAGCCTGACAACCAGTGGTGGCGCGAGTTCAACCTTGGCAGCCCCGAGGCGATCATCAAGGTCTTCGTTCAGCAGTCCGGGTGCTTCGGGCTCGTCAACCGCGGCCGCGCGATGCAGAGCCGTGCGATGGAGCGGGCCATGGCCGACGAAGGTGAGCTGCAGGGCGGCTCCAACCTCGGCAAGGGCCAGGTCAAGGCGGTGGACTACTACATCGAGCCGGACATCGTGCAGGGCAACAAGAACTCCGGCGGGACCAACATCGGCGGGATGCTCGGCGGGTTCGGCGGCATGTTCGGCCGCGGCTTCGGCGCCATCGCCGGGGGCATCAACATCAAGAAGAGCGAGGCCAGCGTGACCCTTTCGGTGGTCAACGCCCGCACGACCGAGGAAGAGGCGCTGGTCCAGGGCTATGCCCGCAAGTCCGACCTCAGCTTCGGCGCGGGCGGTGGCGGCCTGTTCGGCGGCGGCACCTTTGCCGCGGCCGGCGGCGGCGGCTACCAGGACACGGCGATCGGCCAGGTCATCGTGCTGGCCTATCTTGACGCCTACACCAAGCTGGTGACCCGGCTGGGCGGCCTGCCCGACAATGCGGCGGCGGCGGCGCCCCAGGCCAAGTAAGTTGATGAAACACATGCGCGCGGGGGCAGTTGTTCCCGCCCGTTTTATTTGTAAAACAGATACTTAGATATTGGCCGGCCTGTCCCGGCGGAAAGGCCGGCCGCCATGCAGTTCCACCGCTTCGCGCTTGAGGGACCGGTCGAGATCGTCCCGCGCCGGATCGGCGACGAGCGGGGCCACTTCTGCGAGACCTTCCGGCTGGACCGTTTCCGCGAGGAAGCGGGCGATTTCTCCTTCGTGCAGGACAACGAATCGCTGAGCCGCCGCCCCGGCACGCTGCGCGGCCTGCACTTCCAGACCCCGCCCTTCGTCCAGGGCAAGCTGGTGCGCTGCACGGCCGGAGCGCTGTTCGACGTGGCGGTGGACCTGCGGCCCGGCTCGGCAACCTTCGGGCAGTGGACCGGCGTGGAGCTGAGCGCGGGGCGCGGCAACCAGCTGTGGGTGCCGCCGGGCTTCGCCCACGGCTTCTGCACCCTGCTGCCCGACACGGTGGTCAGCTACAAGGTTACCGCCCCCTATTCGGCCGAGCACGACATGGGCGTGGCCTGGAACGACCCCGACATCGCGATCGACTGGCCATCGGCGGCCGACCCGGAGACGCTTTCGGCCAAGGACCGGAGCCAGCCGGGGCTGCAGGAGGTGCGTGAGGCGTTTTGCGGGTAGGGGCGATCGCTTCTCCCGCCGGTCCGCACGCGGCGTTGGCGGGACGACCCCAGCGGGCTGCGGCCCGGTCCGGCGTGCAGTGCGTGCGACAATTTACGGAGGGCAAAAATGGAATCGAAGCGCACGGCGGTGGTGACGGGGGCCAGCAGCGGCATTGGCGAATACGTGGCCCGCGAGCTTGCCCGCCAGTCCTGGCGGGTGATCCTGCTGGGCCGCAACCGGGCGCGGAGCAAGGCTGCGGTCGAGCGGATCCGGGCCGACATCCCGGGGGCCGACGTCGACCTTGTCATCGCCGATCTCTCGTCGCTGGCCGAAGCGCGGCGGGCGGCCGATGAGGTGGCCGCCAAGGTCGATGCGATCGATCTCCTGGTCAACAATGCCGGCGGCACCAACCCCAGGCGGCTGGTCACGCCCGAAGGGCTTGAGGCGACATTCGCGGGCAATCACCTTGGCCCGTTCGTCCTGACCGAGCGCCTGCTGCCGCTGATCCGGACCCAGGCGGACGCGCGGATCGTCAACGTCAGTTCGGTCGGCCATACCATGATCAAGGACATGGTATGGGACGACCTGCAGATGGAGCGCGGCTACAACGACAACCGCGCCTATTTCCAGAGCAAGCTGGCCAATGTGTTGTGGACCCGGGAACTGGCGCGCCGGCTCGCGCCGCAGGGCATCACGGTCAACGCCATGCACCCCGGAATGGTGGGGAGCGATTTCGCCCGGCGGTCCAACCTGGTCACGCGGGTGGTCTATGGGCTGGCGCGGCCGTTCGTGAGAACCGTGGCAGAGGGCGCCGACACGGTGCTGTGGCTGGCGACGGACCCTGCCGTCAGGGGCGCGACCGGGGGATATTACCATAACCGCAAGCCCGGCAGGACAACGCCCGCCGCGCTCAGCGACGAAGGGGCCGCGCGCCTGTGGCGGATCAGCGAGGAACTGGCGCGGCTGTAGGCGCGCGGGGCGGGTTCGCGGGCCGGCTCATCCGTCCGGGTAGGGCCGGCAGAACAGCATGGTCGTGGCAGCGACGAGGAAGCTGGCGCCAAACCAGAGGACCGTCTCGGCATAGCCGCCGCCGATGAAACCGGGGAGCTGCTGTCCCGTGAGGCAGCCGATGGTGAACAGGCAGAACAGGATCCCGCCAACCGTGCCGTAGTTATTGAGGCCGAAATAGCGCGCGGTGAGAAACGCGATCATGTTGTATTCGGCGCCCGAGGCCAGCCCGAGAAGGATGGCGGCGAACAGGATCGCGACACTGGCGGGTGCCGGCAGGGACAGGATGACGCAGCTCGCCAGCGGCAGGGCCAGGGCGGCGGCGGCGATGCGCGGAGCGAACAGGCGATCCATCGCGAAGCCGGCGAGCAGGCGGCCGACGATGGCGGAGACGCTGAGCGCGCTGACCATGGAGGCCGCCTCCAGCGTGGAGAAGCGCTTTTCCAGGAGAATGGGGGCGAGGTGGATGGTGTAGCCCGCCATGCCCACGCCGGCGAACATGAACGAGCAGCACATCAGCCAGAATTCGCGGATGCGGGCCAGTTCGCGCAGCGACAGTTCGCGCAGGGCCGGGTCCGGCCGGGAGTGGGCGGGCGGGGACTGGGCGGGCGGGGACTGGGCGGCCCGGGACTGGGCGGGCGGGGAATGGACGGCCGTGCCGTTTGCCACGGCGGCGCGGGGCGCGAACGAATGGGTGCGGGTCTCGCGGAAGTACAGGACCGTAAGGGGCAGGGTCGCGACAATGTAGCCGGCAAGGGCGAAATAGGCCATCCGCCAGCCCGACAGGTACACCGCCTCGGTCGCCAGCAGCGGGGCCGCGGCGCCGGCGATGTTGGGGCCGCACAGGACGATCGACACGGCAAGGCCGCGCGCGGTGGCGAAGCGTTCGATGACGATCTTCTGCCAGACGATCGGCGACAGCAGCACGTGTCCGAGGGCGACGAGGACGTAGCAGCCGAAATAGAGCGGGACGGAGCGCGGGATGAGGCCCAGGGCAACGGTGGCGAGCGCCAGGATGCCGGTTCCGGCCAGCGTCAGGTGGCGGGCGCCGAACCGGGCGATGAGCTTGCCGGTGAAGATCGCGCCGAGCCCGGACAGGCCGCTCGACACGGAGAAGCCGGTGACGATCACCTGGGGGCTCCAGCCGAAATCCCGGCTGATCGGCGTGATCAGCACGCCGACGGCATAGGCCAGGACGGCGGAAAGCCCGGCGCCCATCATCGCTGCGCCAAGGAGCGGCCAGTCTGCCCGGAATTCTTCGCGCGCGGTCCGTGCGCCCAGGGTGGAGGTCACCTTTATCCTCTCGTCATTATTGTGGTTTTTCCGCGACGATTGTGTTCCCTGACGGCCTTGCCGTAGCCTGGAGGGCGGGGCAAGACCCGGGTTTACTGCCTAAGAGCATCGCGCCGTGGCGTGCGCTGACCGGGGAGATTCTGGAATGGACACGTTGAGCGGCCTTGAGCTGTTGCTGGCCGAGCGCGACATTCGCGCCTGCATGGGGCGTTATTGCCGCGGAGTGGACCGGGCCGACGCCGAACTGCTCGCTTCGGCCTACTGGTCCGATGCCTTCGACGATCATGTGGCGTGGCAGGGGCTGGCCAAAGACCTGGTGCCGTGGCTGATCGGCGCGATGGAGGGGTTCGACCAGAGCTTTCACATGATCGGCCAGTGCAACATCGCGTTCCGCTCTTCCCGTGAGGCCGAGGTGGAGACCTACCTGCTCAATTACCTGCGCCCGGCGGGCGGGGGCACGGACATCCTCCAGGTCGGGCGGTATCTGGACCTGTTCGAATGCCGTGCGGGCGAGTGGCGCATTTCGCATCGCCGGTTCATCACCGACGGAATGCGCGAGGTGGCCGATGCGGCTGGCGCTTCGGCCGAGATTGCGGGCGCGCTGTGGCCGCGCGGCGGGCGGGGGCCAGGCGATCCGAGCTATCGCATCGGCGAGTAGAGCCTGCGCCGGGTCAGCCCCCGGGTCAGCCCGGTGAGCGGGATTTCCGCAGCGGGTGGGCGGGGCCGCGCTTGCAGTGAGCAAGAAGAAGGGCGAGCCGGACAGTTTCAACGCCCGGCTCGCCCCTGCTTTTGCGCTTTTCGCGGTTAGCGTTCGCCGCCGAAGCGCTGGGTCAGCTGCAGGCCGAAGATGCGCGGCTCGCCGGCCCACAGGACGTTGAACCCGACGCTTTCGAGCGAGGTGCCGGCCACGTCGTAGCCCTTGTTCAGCAGGTTGCGGCCATAGAGCGACGCCTCCAGCCCGACATCGTTGAGCCGGAGCGTCAGCGATCCGTTCAGCAGGCCGTAGCCGGGCTGCACGTTCTGGGACCGGATCAGGGCCTGCGGCTGAAGGTTGCGTTCGCCCGTCCACACCCATTGCAGATAGGCCGAGAGGGACGCGGATTCGCCGATGCGCGTATCGTAGCGGGCATCGACCGTGTAGGTCCACTTGGGCGCCGGCCACGGTTCGCCCGTGCGATCGCCGAGGACGATGTCGCTGAACTGCAGGTACTTGGGATTGAGGTAGCCGAAGTTGCTGCCCAGGGTCAGTTCCGGCGTAACCTTCAGCGAGGCTTCGCCCTCGATGCCCCACAGCCGCGCGGAGCCGGCGTTGGTCAGCAGCGAATAGGTGCCGACGACGCCATCGGTCCGCGCCAGCGTGACGGTGCGCTGAGCATTGGTGTACTTGTCATAGAAGGCCGCCAGGTTGAGGCGGAGCCGGCGATCGAACAGGTCCGACTTCAGGCCCCCTTCGAACTCGGTCACGAATTCCGGCAGCACCGGAGAGAAGGCGGCCACCACGGTAGAGTTGGTCCGGGCCTGGACGGCGCCCGCGCGGAACCCGCGCGAGGCCTTGACGTAGACAAGCACGTCGGGCGTTGCCTGATAGTTGATCGAGGCCAGCCAGGACGGCTCGCTGGCTGCGGTCCGCTGGCTCGACAGGCATTGCACGGCAACGGTTGCCCCCAGCGGGTTGGTGGCGTTGCCCTGCGGCGCTCCGCCGCCGCCCGGGTTGTCGAGCAGGCTGTACGGCAGGCCGCAGTTCACGCCTCCCGTCGAGGTGATCTGCCGGTTGCGGATGTTCGCCTTGCGGATTTCCTGCGTGTAGCGGCCGCCCAGGGTCAGGGTCAGCTGATCGGTGATCTTGTAGTTTGCCTGTGCGAAGACCGCCTTGGTGATGTTGATGACGGTCGCATCGTTCAGGCTGTAGTTCAGCGCGCCCGGGGCCTGGATCTGGGCAGTGGGCGAATAGTCCAATCCGTCTTCATAGCCGGCGTAGAGGCCGGCAACGAAGTCCAGCCGGCCGAAATTGCCGAGCGTCTGCAGTTCCTGGCTGTAGAAATTGGCATAGGGCGTACCGTTGCGGGTGCCGTAGATCGGGATCGGCGTGCCATCGAGATCGTAGGAATCGTAGCGCTTCCAGGTGCGCCAGCCGGTGATCGACTTGATGGTCAGCTGATCGCTGGCCTGGTATTCGAGGTTGAGCGAGGCGCTGCCGCCGCGGGCCGTCGAGGTGTTGTCGGCATAGTTGGGATCGCCGAAGTAGGTGCCGCCCGAGGTCTGGTAGGTGTCCCAGAACCGGCCGGTGACCGGGTTGTTGCCCCGCTGAACGAACTGCTGGAGATAGGCCGAGCCGGCATCGACGCCCGCCGCGGTGTTCGGCTGGCCCAGGTACTGGCGCGCCAGATTGGCTGCGGCGCCGCCGGTGACGCCGTAGAACGTACCCGATCCTGCCGCGCCGCCGGTTGGCGTGCAGGTCCCGCCGAGACGGTTCGGATCCGCACCGGTCAGCCCGGTTGCGGTCGGCAAGCAGACGCGGCCGCTGTACTTGGCGGCATTGGGCGAACTGGCATCCGCCGGCACCAGCCCCGACATCTTGCCGATCTGGCCATCGCCGTTGTAGTCGAAGTAGTCGCCGGCCAGCGTGATCTTGAACGGCCCGCGATCGAACTTAAGCTTGGCGCGGAAGTAGGTGGTGTCCTCGCTGGCGAGCGACTGGCTGGTGAGGACCTGGCGGCCCAGCGCGCCACGGCCGGTTTTCTGGGCGGTCATGCGCAGGCCGACGCCGTCGGAGATCGGGATGTTGAGCGTGCCGCCGACCGACCAGCTCTTGTAGTTGCCGATGCTGCCGGTGACCATGGCGCCGAGCGTGGGCTTCGGATCCTCGGTGACGACGGAGACGGCGCCGCCGGTCGTGTTGCGGCCGTAGAGCGTGCCCTGCGGGCCGCGCAGCACCTCGACCCGCTTGATGTCGATCAGGCCGGTCTTGAGGCCGACGTTGCGGGGGACGTTGAGCCCGTCCACGTAGACGCCCACCGCGGGATCGACGTACTGGACGATCGAGGCGGCCTGCGACTGGCCGCGGATGGTCAGGACGACCGAGCCGCCGCCCGAGTTCGACTGCTTGATCTGCAGGTTGGGCACGGTCGAGCTGAGATCGCGGATCTCGCGGATGCCCTGGCGCTGCAGCGCGGCCGAGCTGACCGCGGTGACGGCGAGAGGGACCTTCTGCAGGCTTTCCACGACGCGCCGCGCGGTGACGACGATATCGCCGTCGCTCTGCGCCTGGGAGGATTGCGGGCTGGCCGGTACGGTGGGAGCGGTCTGGGCTGTTGCAGGCGTCGCCAGCAGAACGGTGAGGAACGACGCGGTGGTAAGCAGAGCGGTACGTGCCTGAGCAGTCATCTCATCCCCCTGTGTGTGTTTTGTCTATCGCCTGCAAAGACGGCGGCAGAGGGCGGCACCTGTCCGCCGTCTGCCGAATTATCCACCGTCTTTCAGATGCATGGATGTTTAGTGGCCCTGCAACCCGGCGCCAAGCTGCGTTTTTGCGGGATGCTCCGCGAACTTGCCGGATCGTGCGGCCTGCGCCGGTTCAGGCCAGTTCGCGGCGTTCGGTTCGCGGGTAGGCCCGGCACAGCAGCATCAGGAGGGTGCCGAGGAAGAAGGCGCTGCCGAACAGTTCCACGACCCGGTCGAACCCGCCGGTGTGGAGCAGGCGGGCGGGGAGCAGCTGGCCGCCAAGGCCGCCGAACATGAAGGCGCCGTAGAAGATTCCCGAGACGGTGCCATAGGCGCGCAGGCCGAAGTAGCGGGTGGCGAGGTAGGCGATCATGTTGAATTCGGCGCCGGCTGACAGTCCGGCGAGGATCGCGGCGACCAGGGCCACGCCGTAGCTCGGTGGGGCGTAGAGCAGCAGGAGGCTGCCGATGACGGGCAGGCCCAGGGCCAGCGCGGCAAGGCGCGGGGCGAAGAAGCGGTCCATCGCGAAGCCGGCGAGGAGCCGCCCGGCCAGCGCGGCGACGCTGAGGCTGCTGACCACGCTGGCGGCGACCAGCGGGGCGTGGCCCTGGGCTTCGAGCATGGGGACGAAGTAGATCATGTAGCCGGTGATGCCGAGGCCGGCGCAGGCAAAGGAGACGAACATCAGCCAGAATTCGCGCCGGCGCATCGCCTCGCGCGGGGGCATTCCGGCGGGTGGCGGCGCAGGCGCGACAGGCGCTTCCGCCGTGGCCGGCGCGGGGCGGCGCGGGGTTTCGCGGAAGAACAGCCAGGCGAGCGGGAAGGCGGAAAGGAACAGGTAGGCGGCAAGGACGAGGTAAGCCGCGTGCCAGCTGACCCGTTCGATCACCAGCGTGGCGAGGACCGGCGAGATCAGCCCGGCAATGTTGGAGCCGCACAGCGCCACCGAGACGGCAAGCCCGCGCGCGGTGACGAAGCGTTCGACCACGATCTTCTGCCAGATCACCGCTGCTTCCATCGTGTGGCCGATGGCGATGGTGAAGTGGCAGGCGATGTAGGCGACGTAGGAATTGGGGATGAGGCCCAGCCCCATGGTCCCCGCGGTCATGAAGACGATCCCGGCAAGGACGATGCGGCGCGCGCCGAACAGGCGGATGAAGGTGCCGAAGAAGGGCGAGATCAGCGTGCCGAGAATGCCGATGAACGATTGGCCGAACAGGACCGCCTCGGTGCTCCAGCCGAACTCCCGGCTGATCGGGCCGATGAAGGTGCCCGAGGCGTAGGGCAGGACCGAGGTGAGCCCCACGCCCATCATCGCGGCGAGCAGCAGCGGCCAGTCGGCCCGGAATTCCTCGCGGGCGGTGCGGCTTCCGACAGGCGGTATCATCTCGTCCCAATCGTTGCGCGGAGCCTGCATCGGGGAGGCCGCATAATTTGCGCCCGTGGGTACAGGCACCGGTCGGCCATTGCACCACATTTCCGCTGCGCCCGCGCGGGAGCGGTCTGCGGATCTGCCGACTGGCGCAGGCGACGGGCTTGCGCCATGCTTCGCCCAGGCAAGGAGAGGAAATGACGGGTGGTGCAACCGGTCATCATCACCGAGAATTTCGCGCGGCGGCCGGGCGGGCGCGGGTTGTTCTACCTTGCGGCCGGGCCGGAGGACGGACCGCTGGTAATGCTGGTGCACGGTTGGCCGGAACTGGCGATCAGCTGGCAGAACCAGTTGCTGGCACTTGGCGGCCTGGGCTTTCGCGTCGTGGCACCCGACATGCCGGGCTATGGCCGATCGTGGACCTCGCGCGAGGTGGAGGACTACCGGACGGAGAACATCGTCGCGGAGATGCGCTTTCTGCTGGGAGCGTTGGGGCGGGATGCGGCGGTGTGGATCGGGCACGACATGGGCTCGCCCATCGTCTGGTCGATCGCCAATCACCACCCCGGGATCTGCCGGGCGGTGGCTTCGCTCGGCGTGCCCTATCACACGGTCGAGCTGAGCCTCGAGCATCTGGTTTCGACGATCGACCGCGCGGTCTATCCGGAGGCGGTCTATCCGGCCGGGATCTGGGACTACCGTTATTTCTACCGCGACAACTTCGCGCGGGCGACGCAGGTTTTCGATGCCGATCCCGAGCGGACGGTCAGGTGCCTGTTCGTGCGCGGCGATCCGGACTGCGCGCGCGAGCCGGCCTTCATCGCCAACGTGCGGCGCGACGGCGGCTGGTTTGGCGGGGCGGACATGGCGCCGGACGTGCCGCTCGACACCGAGGTGTTGAGCGAGGCTGAGTATCACGCCTTCGCCTCATCGCTAAAGCGGAACGGGTTCTTCGGGCCTGACGCCTATTACATGAATTTCGCGGCGAACGACGCCTATTCGAAAACCGCGGTGAATGAGTTCCGTCTGGACATGCCGGTGCTGTTCATCGACCTCGCGCACGAGAACACGCCCGAATGCGCCCACTCCGGCTTTGCCGACCCGATGCGCCGGCTGTGCAGCGATCTCACGGCGGTTTCGATCCCGAGCGGGCACTGGGTCTCGCAGGAGCGGCCGATCGATCTCAACGCCGCAATCGTCCACTGGCTGGCGACGCGGGCTAAGGTCTGGCCCGGTCTGGCGGAGCCGGCCTGGCAGGCGCTGTAGGGGACTGCCGACCATCGACCCGATGAAGCATCGATCCGGAGCATAGACCCGACAGGGACAGGGGGAGAAGACCATGCCGCTTACCTTGAGCTTTCCCGAAGGCGGTGCGCTGGTGACCGGGGGTACGGGCGCCGTTGGCAGCGGGATCGTGCGGTCCCTGGCCGAAGCCGGGGTGCCGCTGGTGTTCACCTACAAGTCGAGCGCGGACAAGGCACGGGCCTTCGAGCGCGAGCTGATCGAACAGGGCCACGAGGTCGAGGCGCGGCAGATGGACGCGGCGGATACGGACTCGATCAATGCGGCGCTCGACGCGGTGATCGCCCGGCATGGCCGGGTCCACACGGTGTCCTGCGGCAGCGGCACGCTGGTCAGCTTCGACCGGCTGGCCGATTTTCCGGAGGAAACCGTTGCCAGCTACATGAACGACGATGCGCTTGGCTATTACCGCATCTTTCGCGCCGCCGTGGCGCGGATGCGGGGCAGCGGGGGCGGTTCGATCACCACCTGCACCACGCTCGCGCTGCAGCGCCACCTTGTCTACGATGCGCTGTCGGCCTTTTCCAAGGGCGCGGTCCACCAGCTGGTGAGGCAGATGGCGGCAGAAGAGGCGCAGTACAATATCCGCTGCAATTCGGTGCAGATCGGCTGGGTACTCAACCAGAGCTTCGAGCAGTTTCGGGCGAAGATACCGGTGGAAGATCCGGCCAACCCGACCAGCTGGGACGAGCGGCTGGGTGTGCTGACCAACGAGATGTACCGCTGGTCACGGATCAAGCGCACGACCCAGCCGAAGGAGGCCGGCGACCTGTTTGCCTTCCTCGCCTCCGATCAGGCCTCGTTCCTGACCGGGCAGTATCTGACGTTCGACGGCGGCATGACGCTGTAGGCGGTCGCTTGCATAGTCCCTCGACAAGGGCGGGCGGAACGGCGATGGGTGTTGGCTGAGGGATCCTGGCCGGCTGGGCGGCGGCTTCCCGGCGCGAAGGAACGTTCAGGCGATGTACGATGGGAAGGCCGGCCGATGCGGGTGATCGTGACCGGCGGCGCCGGGTTCATCGGTTCGGCCGTGGTCCGGCACCTTGTGCTGGAGCGCGGCTTCGAGGTGCTCAACGTCGACGCGCTGACCTATGCCGGCAACCTTGCCTCGCTGCGCGATGTGGACGGGCACAGCGGCTATCGGTTCCTCCATGCCGACATCTGCGACCGGGCGGCGATGGAGCAGGCCTTCGCCTCGTTCCGGCCGGACCGGATCATGCATCTGGCGGCCGAGAGCCATGTCGACCGTTCGATCACCGGCGCGGCCGACTTCGTGCGGACCAACGTGGTGGGCACCTTCACCCTGCTCGAAGTGGCGCGCGGGTACTGGGACGGGCTGGCGGCAGGGTCGAAGGACGCGTTCCGGTTCCTCCATGTCTCGACCGACGAGGTCTATGGCTCGCTGGGCGGGGAGGGGCTGTTTGCCGAGACGACGCCCTATGATCCGTCCTCGCCCTATTCGGCATCGAAGGCGGGGAGCGATCACCTCGCCAAGGCATGGCAGCGGACCTATGGCCTGCCGGTGGTGGTTTCGAACTGTTCGAACAACTACGGGCCTTACCACTTTCCCGAGAAGCTGATCCCGCTGACCATCCTCAACGCGCTGTCGGGGCGGGCGCTGCCGGTCTATGGCAAAGGCGATAACGTGCGCGACTGGCTTTACGTGGAGGACCATGCCCGCGCGCTGGACCTGATCGCCGAGCGGGGGCGGCCGGGCGAGACCTATAACGTCGGCGGGCGCAACGAGCGGCGCAACATCGACGTGGTGCGGCGGATCTGCGCGGTGCTGGACGAACTGGTGCCAGAGGGCGCGCCGCGCGAGGGGCTGATCGCGTTCGTTGCCGACCGGCCGGGGCACGATGCGCGCTATGCGATCGACGCAGGCAAGCTGGAGAGCGAGCTGGGCTGGCGGGCGCAGGAGGACTTCGACAGCGGGATCGCGAAGACGGTGCGCTGGTATCTCGACAACGAGTGGTGGTGGGGCCCCTTGCGCGAACGCTATGACGGGGCGCGGCTGGGGCTGGTGGCGCCGGCCAGGGCATGAGGCTGGCGGTGACCGGCACGACCGGGCAGGTGGCGCTGAGCCTGGCCGAGCGCGGGGCCGCGGCGGGGCACGAGGTGGTCCTGCTGGGGCGGCCGGAGCTGGACCTTGCGACGACCGGCGAGGCGGCGATGCGCGCCCTGCTGGCGCGGACGACGGCGGATGCGGTGGTCTCGGCGGCGGCCTATACGGCGGTGGACCGGGCCGAGAGCGAACCGGACCTTGCCCATGCGGTGAACGCCGGCGGGGCCGGGCGGCTGGCCGGGGCGGCGGCGGCGCTGGGGCTGCCGCTGATCCACCTTTCGACCGACTACGTGTTCGACGGAAGCGGCGCGCGCGGCTGGCGGGAGGACGATCCGACCGGGCCGCAGGGCGTCTATGGTGCGAGCAAGCTGGCGGGCGAGGAGGCCGTGCTGGCGGCTCATCCCGGCGCGACCGTGCTGCGGACGGCCTGGGTCTACAGCCCGTTCGGGGCAAACTTCGTCAGGACCATGCTGCGGCTTGCCGAAAGCCGCGACGAGGTGGGCGTGGTGGCGGACCAGTTCGGCAATCCGACCTCGGCGCTGGACATTGCCGATGGCGTGCTGGCGCTGGCGGAGCGCGCGGGCGGGGCGCCGGCAGGCCTGTTTCACATGGCGGGCAGCGGCGAGACGAGCTGGGCGGGGCTGGCCGAGGCGGTCTTTGCCGAGAGCGCGGCGCGCGGCGGGCCAAGCGCGGCGGTGCGGCGGATCGCGACTGCGGACTATCCCACGGCGGCGCGGCGGCCGGCGAACTCGCGGCTGGACTGCGGCAAGCTGGAGCGGGCCTGCGGGGTGCGGCTGCCGGAGTGGCGTTTGTCGCTGGCGGCGGTTATCGAGCGCCTGGTGGGCGCGCAGGAGCAGCGGACATGAAGGGCATTATCCTTGCGGGCGGCAGCGGCAGCCGGCTGTTTCCGATGACCATGGCAGCATCGAAGCAGCTGATGCCGGTCTACGACAAGCCGATGATCTACTATCCGCTGACCACGCTGATGCTGGCCGGGATCCGCGAGGTGCTGGTCATCACCACGCTGCACGACGCGCCGCTGTTCGAAAACCTGCTCGGCGACGGCTCGCAGTGGGGCATGGCGATAGGCTATGCGGTCCAGCCCGAGCCGAAGGGTCTGGCGCAGGCCTATACGATCGGGGCGGACTTCGTCGCCGGCGGGCCGAGCTGCCTGGTGCTGGGCGACAACATCTTCTTCGGACACGGCCTGCCCGAGGTGCTGGGCAAGGCGGCGGCGCGGACCCATGGGGCGAGCGTGTTCGCCTATCACGTGGCCGATCCGGAGCGCTATGGCGTGGTCGAGTTCGACGCCGGGATGCGCGCGCTGAGCATCGAGGAGAAGCCCGCCGCGCCGCGATCGAACTGGGCGGTGACGGGGCTGTACTTCTACGATGCGCAGGTGGTGGACATTGCCGCGAACCTTTCGCCATCGGCGCGGGGCGAGCTGGAGATCACCGACGTGAACCGCGCCTACCTGGAGCGGGGCGAGCTTTCGGTCGAGGTGATGGGGCGGGGCTATGCCTGGCTGGACACCGGGACGCCGGACAGCCTGCTCGAGGCGGCGGAGTTCGTCGCCACGCTGGAGCGGCGGCAGGGGATGAAGATCGCCTGCCCGGAGGAGATCGCCTGGCGCAAGGGGTTCATCGACGCGGCCGGGCTGGAGCGGGCCATCGCCCGTCACGGCAAGAGCGCCTATGCGGGCTATCTGCGCGGTCTCGCCAGGAATTGAGGTCCGGCACCCGAAGATTCGGTTGGGGGTGGCGATAAGCTCCGCTCTGGGTTAACAGGCGCCACTTTCGTCAGACTGCGCGGCCCCTTGCGGGGGTGCCTGCGGGACCAAGGGAATTCGAGAATGCCTCACGTGAAGTACATCAATGCCGACGGGGTGGCCCGGGACGTGGACCTGCCGGCGGGCATTTCGGTCATGGCCGGTGCGATCAACAACGATATCAGCGGCATCGATGCGGACTGCGGCGGCGCGCTCGCCTGCGCGACCTGCCACGTCTACGTCAGCCCGGAGTGGGCCGACCGCCTGCCGGCTCCGCAGGCCGCCGAAACGGACCTGCTCGAGATCGTCGCCTCGGAGCGCAAGCCGACCAGCCGCCTGTCGTGCCAGCTGATCGTCAGCGAGGAGCTGGACGGGCTGGAAGTGACGATCCCCGAAACGCAGATCTGACGGATCGGCAAAGCGCGCACGAAAAAGGGCCGCCCGGTGGGGCGGCCCTTCCTGTTTGGGCGATGCGCTTCAGGCCTGGGCGGTGAGGCCGGCGGCAGCGATGCCGGCGAGGGCGGCGGCCTCGTCGTTGTCGGACAGGTCGCCGGTGATGCCGACGGCGCCGATGATGTCCGTGCCATCGACCACGATCACGCCGCCGGCGGCGGGGATCACGCCGTCAGGGGCGATGCCCGACAGCGAAGCGACGAAGCTCGGGCGTTCGGCGGCCATGTCGCCGATCTTGCGCGACGAGATGCCGAGCGCGAGGGCGCCGGCAGCCTTGCCGATGGCGATCTGCGGGCGCAGGGTCGAGCTGTTGTCCTCGCGCTGGAGGGCGATCAGGTTGCTGCCCGGATCGAGCACGACGACCGTGAGCGGCTTGAGCCCCATCTCGCGGCCCTTGGCGAGGGCGCCGGCGACGATGGCATTGGCCTGCTGCAGAGAGATACGCTTCATTGGGTGGTTTCCTTGAACGGAGGGGAGGTTTCGAGCGTGGCCGGCAGCGGACCGCCGGTCGCCCAGTCGAGCAGTTGCACGGTGTGGACCACGGGCGCGCCGGCCCAGCGGCTGATCTGCACCGCGCAGCCGATGTTGCCAGCGGCGATCACATCGGGCGTGGTCTCGTCAAGGCTGGCCGCCTTGCGCAGGCCAAGCTCGTTCGCGATCTCGGGCTGGAGGATGTTGTAGGTGCCGGCCGAGCCGCAGCACAGGTGCGCATTGCGCGGCGTGAGCACGGTGAAGCCGGCCTTCGCAAGCAGGCGCTGCGGATCGGCAGTGACCTTCTGCCCGTGCTGGAGCGAACAGGCCGAGTGGTAGGCAACCCGGATGCCGGCGGCGCGGCCTTCGGGAAGCTCGATCCGGTCAAGGAACTGGCTGATGTCGAGCGCGAGTTCGGAGACCCTGGCGGCGCGATCGGCATAGGCCGGATCGTGGCGCAGCATGTAGCCATAGTCCTTGATCGTCGTGCCGCAGCCCGAGGCGGTGATGAGCACCGCATCGAGGCCTTCGTTCTCGACCTCGGCCATCCAGGCATCGACATTGCGGCGGGCGGCCTCGAGGCTCGCTTCCTCGCGGCCCATGTGGTGGACGAGGGCGCCGCAGCACTGTTCGCCCCGGGCGAAGACGACCTCCCAGCCGAGCCGGGTGAGCAGGCGCACGGTTGCCTCCCGGATTTCCGGGCGCAGGACCGGTTCGGCGCAGCCCTGGAGAAGTGCGACGCGGCCCTTGCGCTGCGGCACGCTGGGCGCTTCGAGGCTGGCCGGGGCGGGCAGGCGCGAGGGCACGAGGCGCAGCATGGCCGCCAGGGGCTTCGTGGCCTTGGCCATGTCGAACAGCCCGGCGAAGGGCCGGCCGAGCTGGCCGAGTTCGAGCGCGAGGCGGAAGCGGCCGTGGTGGGGGAGCACCCAGGCGAGCACGCCGCGCAGGGTGCGGTCCCACCACGAGCGGCGGTAGTTGTCCTCGATATAGGCGCGGGCCTGATCGACGAGGTGCATGTAGTGCACGCCCGAGGGGCAGGTGGTCATGCAGGACAGGCAGGACAGGCAGCGGTCGATGTGCTTGACGACCTTCTCGGTCGGCTGCCGCTCGTTCTCGAGCATGTCCTTGATCAGGTAGATGCGGCCGCGCGGGCTGTCCAGCTCGTCGCCGAGCAGGGTGTAGGTCGGGCAGGTGGCCGTGCAGAAGCCGCAGTGCACGCACTTGCGGATGATCGCCTCGGAGGCGGCGATCGCCGGATCGGCCAGGGCCGTTTCGCTGAAGTTGGTCTGCATGTCAGAAGCGCCCGGTTTCGAACAGGCCGGCCGGATCGAAGGCGCGGCGCACCCGCTCTTCCAGGGCGGCGACGGCGGGCTCGCGCGGGGGGAGGGCCGGGACCGTTTCGCGCATGGCCTCGCCGGCGCGGACCAGCGTGGCATGGCCCTGCGCCGCGGCGGCGGCGGCGCGGACGGTTTCGGCGGGAAGGTCGGAGGCGAGCCAGACGAGGCCGCCGGCCCAGTCCAGCAGGTAGGCCGAGGGCGCGAGGCCGAGCTCGGCGATGAGCGCCGCGGCCTTGCCCGAGGCGATCGCGAGGCGCCACAGCGGCAGGTCGGCCGGGAGCGCCACCGGGCAGGCGACGGCCTGCCAGAAGGCGTCGGATTCGGCATTCTCCAGCCCCGCCGCATCGCAGGCGCCGCCGGTGAGATCATCGAGCAGCCGCGCGCGCGAGGCGACCGAGGGCGGGAAGCCCGAGAGCAGCAGCGCGGTGACCGGCGCGCCGCCGTGGGCCGCCGAGGCGGGAACATGGGCCGCGGCGCTGACCTCGGCCGCCGAGCCCATGACGCGCGCCATCAGTGCCACGGCCTCTGCCGGGGCAAGTCCGCGCACGAGGCGGGTGAGGCGCAAGGCCGGGCGAGGCAGGACCTTGACGGTCAGTTCGGTGAGCGCGGCAAGGCGGCCCCACGAACCGGCCATCAGCTTGGGCAGATCGTAGCCGGTGACGTTCTTGACCACCTTGGCGCCGCCGATGAAGGCTTCGCCCCGGCCGGAGACAGCGTGGAACCCGAGCAGGTGATCGCGCGCGCTGCCGGCCATCAGGCGCAGCGGCCCGGCAACCCCGGCCGCGATGACCCCGCCGATGGTGGCCGCGCCGGCCGGTTCGCCGAACAGCGGGGCGTGATCGAACGGGGCGAAGGCGAGCATCTGGTTGCGCTCTGCCAGCAGGGCCTCGATCTCTGCCAGCGGCGTGCCGGCCCGGACGGTCAGGACCAGTTCGGCCGGGTCATAGTCCACCACCCCGGACAGGCCGCCGAGCGAGAGGACCGTGGCGGCAGGCTCGGCCCGGCCGATGTGGCGTTTGCTGCCGCCGCCGCGCAGGGCGAGCTTCGCGCCATCGCGAGCCGCATCGGCAAGGATGTCGCGCAGTTCGGCCGGGCTGGCGGGCCGGAGGGTTTCGGTGAGGGTCTGGGTCATCAGAAGCGCGGAAGATCGGGGTGAGGCAACTGGCCGTGGTGAACGTGCATCCGGCCAAGCTCGGCGCAGCGGTGAAGGGTCGGGAAGACCTTGCCCGGGTTGAGCAGGAGATCGGGATCGAAGGCGCACTTGACCCGCTGCTGGTGCTGCAGATCGGCCTCCGCGAACATTTCGGGCATGAGGTCGCGCTTTTCAACCCCGACGCCGTGTTCGCCGGTGAGGACGCCGCCGACCTCCACGCAAAGGCGCAGGATATCGTTGCCGAAGTCCTCTGCGCGGGCGAGTTCGCCGGGGCGGTTGGCATCGTAGAGGATCAGCGGGTGCAGGTTGCCATCGCCCGCGTGGAACACGTTGGCGACGCCGAGGCCGTAGTGCTGCGACAGGGCCTCCATCCGTTCGAGCACTTCAGGCAGGCGGCGGCGCGGGATCGTGCCGTCCATGCAGTAGTAGTCAGGGGCGAGGCGGCCGACGGCGGGGAAGGCGGCCTTGCGCCCGGCCCAGAAGGCCATCCGCTCCGCCTCGTCGCGCGAGGTGCGGACCGAGACGGCGCCGTTGGCCTGGGCGATGCGTTCGATTTCGCCCACGAGGTAGTCGCACTCACTGGCCGGGCCATCGAGTTCGACGATGAGCAGGGCGTCGACGTCGAGCGGGTAGCCGACGTTGACGAAGGCTTCGGCGGCGTGGATCGCCGGCCGGTCCATCATTTCCATGCCGGCCGGGATGATCCCGGCGCCGATCACGTCGGCCACGCACTGGCCGGCGCCTTCCACGGTGGAAAAGCCGATCAGGAGGGCACGGGCGGTATCGGGCTTGGGGAGGATGCGCACGGTCACCTCGGTGACGACGCCGAGCAGGCCTTCGGAGCCGACGACCACGCCGAGCAGGTCAAGCCCGCCGGCGTCGAGGGTGCGGCCGCCGAGGCGGATCACCTGGCCGTCCATCAGCACCAGCTGCACGCCGAGGACGTTGTTGGTGGTGAGGCCGTACTTCAGGCAGTGCACCCCGCCGGAGTTTTCCGCGACGTTGCCGCCGATCGTGCAGGCGATCTGGCTGGAGGGATCGGGCGCATAGTAGAAGCCGCGATCCTCCACCGCCCGCGTCACGGCGAGGTTGGTGACGCCCGGCTGGACGACGGCCACGCGCTCGTCATAGTCGATCGAGAGGACGCGGTTGAAGCGGGCCATGCCGAGGAGCACCGCATCGGCCAGCGGCAGGGCCCCGCCCGAGAGGCTGGTGCCGGCGCCGCGCGGCACGACCTTGATCCCCTCGGCCTGGCACCAGGCGAGCACGGCGGAGACCTGTTCGACCGTTTCCGGCAGGACGACGACCATCGGCGGCTGGCGATAGGCGGTGAGGCCATCGGATTCGTAGGGGCGCAGTTCGTCCGCATCGTCGATCACGCCTTCGCCCGGCACGATCGCGCGCAGGGCGGCGACGATCTGCGTGCGGCGCGCCAGGACCCCGGAATCGGGTTCAGGCATGACGATGGACATCGATGCTTCAGCCTCTGGATCGGGCAGGGGCGTGGCCCCCGCGAATCGCCGCGTTCATCGACCAAGCGGCGGCGATTGTCCATGCTTGCGGGATCGCCGGCGATGCGGCCGGTCCGCCGGCCCGGGCGGCGGCGCCGCCTGCGGCCGGGGCGGCGCGGCCGCCGAGCGGATCCGGAGTGGATCCGGAGAGGGTCATCCCGGGGCGGACCAAGGGTGGGGTTGATGCCGCCGCGGCAACAACGTTCGACGGCAACGGCAGTTGTCTGCGGTCCGGGCGCGAGGTATCAGGCCAGCCAGCGAAAAGGCTCGCCCTGCACGGCATGCGTGAGCCACAACGGGAAGGATGCCAAACGATGTCTGAAGCCGGCCTGCAACGGGATGTCGACCCGGCGCGATTCGCCGAAGAGCCTGAAACCATGCTGTGGATGGCGGTGGGCGACCAGCTGGCAATGGATCCGGCCGAGGTGGAAAAGATCCAGCTCGCGGCGATCCGCAACCGGCTGGCCGAGCTGCGCGGCAAGATCGCGGTCCTCGGCAAGCTCGCCGACGAACAGGGGATCGACGATGTCGCCTCGATCAACGAGGCCGCGCCGCTGCTGTTCAAGCATTCGATCTACAAGTCCTATCCGGTCTCGCTGATCGAGCGGAACAGGTTCGACCGGCTGACCAACTGGTTGCAAGGGCTGACCACCATCGACCTGTCGGGCTTCGATGCCGAGGGGATCGATTCGATCGACGGCTGGCTGGACGCCCTGCTTGAGCAGAAGGGCCTCAGGATCATCCATTCCACCGGGACGAGCGGCAAGCTTTCCTTCCTGCCGCGCGGCGCTTTCGAGCGGAGCAATCAGCTGCGCTGCGGGCGGCTGACCCTTTCCGGCTCCGAGGGCCCGGAACCGACGGGGCTCGATACCATGCCGATGATCGTCATGGGCCACCGCTACATGTTCAACGGGTACGGCGCGAGCCTCGAGGCGATGATCGGCGACCTGTACAAGGGCGACGAATCCATGGCCTACACGCTCTATCCCGGGCGGATGAGCGCAGACCTGCTCTCGCTGGCCGGGCGGCTGGCCTCGGCCGAGGCGCGCGGCGACCTCGGGCGCGAGCAGATCCCGGCCTCGCTGCTGGCGCGGCGCGACCAGTTCGTGGCCGAGCAGAAGGATGCCCCGGCCCTGCGCCGCGCGTTCTTCCGCCGGGTGCTGTCCGAGCTGAAGGGCCGCCCGGTCCTGATGACCGGCAACTGGATCATGTTCTACGACCTGATGACCGCGGCGCGCGAGGATGGCGTGGCCGACGGCGTGTTCCACCCGGACAGCCGGTTCGTCTCGGCTGGCGGCACCAAGGGCCGGACCTTCCCCGACGGCTACCAGGAGGACATCAAGCGCTTCCTCGGCGTTGAGCGGATCGCGGTCGGCTATGGCATGAGCGAGATCATGTCGCTGATGATGACCTGTTCGGCGGGCAAGTATCACGCGCTGCCGACCCAGGTGTGCTTCGTGCTGGACCCGGAGACCGGCGAGCCGGCCCCGCGCCAGGGCACGCACACCGGGCGTTTCGGCGTGATCGACCTGGCCATCAAGAGCCACTGGGGCGGCATCCTTTCGGGTGACGAGGTGACGCTGACCTATGGCAAGTGCGCCTGCGGCCGGTCCGGCCCGCACATCGAGGACACGGTGCGGCGCTATTCGGAGAAGGAAGGCGGCGACGACAAGATCGTCTGCGCCGGCGCTCCCGAGGCGCACGACAATGCGCTCGACTTCCTGGCGGAGATGGGGTGATCGCGATGAGCCATGACTTCCACGTACCGCTGATCGTGCGGGGCACGGTGATCGAGGACCGCGACGTCAGCCATGGCGGGCGCGGCGGCGGGGTGGCGTTCAGCGCGCCCGACGTCTCCAAGCACGTCTCGCGGCTGGTCCAGTCCTCGCCGGCGGCGCTGACCGACCTCTATGCGCTGAGCTTCGAGGAGATCCTCGACTATCTCGAAGAGCTGGGCCAGCGACTGACCCTGGGACAGAACCGCTGGGTGCAGGAAGCCTTCGAGCTTTCCTGCCGCACTTCGGGCCTGGGCGAAGACATCCTGCGCGCCATGTACGAAACCATGGGCAGCACCCTGAACCGCGAATCGCTGCGCGAGATGACCCAGCAGACCGTGGGGATCGATCACCTGGAGGGCTGGGTCGAGACGAAGCTGGCGAGCGGGATCACCGCCCGCGTCCGCGCCTTCGGTTCGCGCAGCGTGCACATCGTGGCGGGCAACGCGCCGGGGACCTCCCTGCTGACCGTGGCGCGCAACGCGCTGACGCGGGGCGATGCAATCATCAAGACGCCGAGCAACGACCCGCTGACCGCGGCGGCGATTGCCCGCACGATGATCGAGATGGCTCCGGACCACCCGCTGACCAAACACCTCAGCGTCGCCTACTGGAAGGGCGGGGACGAGACGGTGGAGCGGGAGATCTACAAGTCCAGCAACATCGAGAAGATCGTCGCCTGGGGCGGCATGGCCTCGATCTCGCACATCGCCAAGTACATCGGGCCGGGGATCGAGCTGGTCGCGCTCGACCCCAAGCTGTCTTCCACCATCATCGGCAAGGAGGCCTTCGCCGACGAGGCGACGATGGAGCGCGTGGCCGGGCTGCTGGCGGTCGACGCCGGCGGGATGAACCAGGAGGCCTGCGTCAACGCGCGGGTGGTCTACGTCCAGAGCGGGACCGACGAGGAGGGCGTGGCCCGGCTCGGCCGGTTCGGCGAGATGCTGTATGACGCGATCCGACGGCTGCCTTCGCAGATCAGCGGCCCGGCGGTGCGGATGGACAGCCGGCTGGAGGAGGAGATCGAGGGGCTGCGCTTCACCGGCGACGACTGGTTCAAGATCATCGGCGGCGGGCGCGAGGGGGCGGTGATCGTCTCGCAGGAGCCTGAACCGGTGGACTTTGCCCGGATCTTGGCGAACCGCGTGGTCAACCTTGTCCCGATCGACGACATGCGCCAGCCGGTCCGCTCGGTCACGAGCTATACCCAGACCATCGGCATCTACCCGGAGAGCCTGAAGCGGGCGCTGCGCGATGACCTGGCGATCCACGGGGCGCAGCGGCTGGTCACGCTGGGCAATGCGCTCGGCATGCCGAACCACGGGTTGCAGGACGGGATCGAGCCGATGCGCCGGATGTGCCGGTGGATCGTGGAAGAGGAAGCCCCGGAAGCGGTGGCCTGACGATCGGTCGAACGGGCGCTTGATCGCGGTCAATTATGTCCGGCCCGGGCCTGGCTTAACAGTTCTGGACAGGATGCCGGATCCGCGGACCCTTTGGGGGGACGGCGGAGCCGGCCTCCCTCCGAACCGCAGGAAGCCCAGACCATGACCGACACTCCCGCCCGCACCACCGTCGATGCCGCTGCCCTCGCCCGCAAGTACGAGGAGGAGAAGCAGAAGCGGATCAAGGCGCACGGGCGCGACTATCTCCGGCTGGACGGCAAGCTGGCCCATTTCCAGGCCGACCCCAATCGCCGCGGGATCGAGCGCGAGCCGGTGGTCCGCGAGGTTGAGGTGGCCGTGCTGGGCTCCGGCTGGGGCGGGCTGCTGAGCGCGGCCCGGCTGCGCCAAAACGGGATCGACGACATCGTCATCCTGGACAAGGCCGGGGACTTCGGCGGGGTGTGGTACTGGAACCGCTATCCGGGCGTCGCCTGCGACACCGAGGCCTATGTCTACATGCCGCTGCTGGAAGAGATGGGCGTCATGCCCAAGGCGAACTTCGCCAGCGGGCAGGAGATCCATGAGCACGCCCAGCGCATCGCGCGGCACTTCGGGCTCTATGAGAAGGCGCTGTTCGAGACGGCGGTGAACGAGGCGCGCTGGGACGAGGCGACCGGGCGCTGGACGATCACCACCGACCGCGGCGACACGATCCGCGCGCGGTTCTTCGTGATGACCTCGGGCTCGCTGCAGATCCCCAAGCTGCCCGGCATTCCCGGGATCGAGAGCTTCCGGGGCCATTCGTTCCACACCAGCCGCTGGGACTATGCCTATACGGGCGGCGATTCATGCGGGAAGCTGGACAAGCTGGCCGACAAGCGGGTGGCGATCATCGGCACCGGCGCGACGGCGGTGCAGTGTATCCCGCACCTGGCCGAGGCGGCCATGCACCTGACCGTGGTCCAGCGCACGCCCTCGGCGATCGGGGAGCGCAACGAGCATCCCACCGACGAGGCATGGTACAAGGCCCAGGCGCCGGGCTGGCAGATGCGGCGGATCGAGAACTTCACCGCGCTGACCGCCGGCGAGCCGGTCGAGGAGGACCTTGTCAACGACGGCTGGACCGAGCCGGTCAAGATCAACAAGACCAAGTTGAGGCCCGACATGACGCCGGAGGAGATCCGCGCGGTCATGCAGGAGACCGACTACGAGATCGGCGAGCGGATCCGCGCGCGGGTGGATGCGGTGGTCAAGGACAAGGCGACCGCGGAATCGCTGAAGCCCTGGTACAACCGCCTGTGCAAGCGGCCCTGCTTCCACGATGGGTTCCTGGACGTGTTCAACCGCCCCAACGTGACCCTGGTCGACACCCAGGGCGAGAGCGTGGAGCGGATCACCGAGCGCGGGCTGGTGGTGCGCGGGCAGGAATACGAGGTGGACTGCATCGTCTATTCGACCGGCTTCCAGCTTGGGCCCTATGCCGATGCGCCGATCGTGCCGGTGATCGGCCGCGACGGGCTGACGCTGGCCGAAAAGTGGAGCGAAGGCGCGCAGACCCTGCACGGCTTCCACGTCCACGGCTTTCCCAACTTCTTCATGGTCTCCATCACCCAGTCGCCGTGGGGCGCGAACTTCATGCACATGCTGCTGGAGCAGTCCGCGCACGTTGGCCACGTGATCGGCGAGCTGGCCGCGCGCGGCGTGACCCGCGAGGAGGTGACCGCCGAGGCCGAGGCGGCCTGGGTTGCCCACCACGAGGAGCTGGCCGCGATGATAGCCGGCGTCTGGGCGGACTGCACGCCGGGCTTCTTCAACAACGAGGGCAAACTTGACCGCCGCACCCTGCGCAGCGGCTCCTACGGCGGGGGCGTTCGGGTCTTCGTGGACACGCTGCGCGCGTGGCGGGAGGCCGGGACGTTCGAGGGGCTGGAACTGGCCCGGGCCACCGCGCCGGCCTGAGCGGAGCCGACTGGCCGGGGCGGCGCCTGTGCGGGCTTGACGCCGGGGGCTGTGGTTAGCGGAAGGCGCGGGCGAGCTGGTCGGCGAGGGGCTTGGTCAGGTAGCTGAGGAGCGTGCGTGATCCGGTCTGGATGAAGGCTTCGGCGGGCATTCCGGCGCGCAGCTTCAGATCGCCCAGTTTCGCCAGCTCCCCCCGGTCAAGCGCGATTTCGACCGAGTAGAAGGCCAGGCCGTGCTGGGGATCGACCGTGCGGTCCGCGCCGATGCGGGTGACATGGCCGGCAAGCTCGGGCGTGGTGCGGCTGTTGAAGGCCGACATGCGCAGGATCACCGGCTGGTCCGGAGCGAGCTGGTCCACGTCGGCCGGGCTGACCCGCGCGGTGACCATCAGCGGATCTCGGTCCGGCACGATTTCGAGGATGGTCTCCCCGGCCGGCACGACGCCGCCGATGGTGGTGAAGGCGAGCTTGTCCACCACGCCCGCATAGGGCGCGCGGATCGTGTTCCGCTCGTTCGCATCCTCGGCCACGACGCGGCCCTGGCGCAGTTCGGTGAGGCGGGCCTCGACCTGGGTGAGATCGGCCCCGGCCTGGCGGCGCTGGTCCTGTTCGACGACGATCATCTGCTGGCGCAGCTCCGCAATGCGCGAGACGAGCTGCGAGGCCTGCCCCTCGGCCGAGGCGACCGAGCCATCGAGGCCGACGGCGGCGCGGGCCAGTTCGTTGCGGCGCTGGAGCGTGGTGTAGCGTTTTTCCCAGAGCTTTTCGTTGGCGACGCGTTCCTCCGCGATGAGTGCGGCCTGCTGGCGGTAGACATCGGCCTGGACGTGGTAGGACCCGGCGGCCTTGCCGGCCTGGGCGATCTGCGCGGCAAGGGCGGCGCGCTGCCCGGCGAGCGTTTCCCGGTCCAGCGCGAAGACCCGGCGTTCCTCTGCCATGGCCGAGGCGACGGCGGGATCGCCCTGGCGCTGGACCAGTTCGGCGGGAAACGTGATGCCGGCGAGGCCATCGCGCTCCGCCCGGAGACGGGCCTGACGGGCGAGCAGCTGGTCAATGCTTTCGACCGTCATCGCGGCGCTGGCTGCCGACACGTTGGTATCAAGCCGCATCAGGACCTGTCCGGCGGCTACGCGCGTACCAATGCTGACCTTGAGTTCGGCGATCACCCCGCCGTGGGGGTGCGCGATCTTCTTGACCTGGGTGGAGACTGTGACTTCGCCGGAGGCGATCACCGCGCCGCGCACCGGGACAAGGGCCAGCGGCGCGCCGAGGCCGAGGATGGTGGCGAGGATCATCCACTTCGCGCGGCCGGCGGTGCGGGCAAGGTCCAGCCCGGAGGGTGGCTCTTGGGCGGCGGCGTGCGGCCCGGACGGGGGGACCAGGGCGAGCATGGTCATCAGGCGGCTCCTGTGGCGCGGCGAGGCGGGGCTGGCGGTTGTGCGGAAGCGGCGGGGGATGCGGCGGGGGCGGCGGAGACTGCGGCGGGCGCCGGCTCCCCGATCAGGCGGGGGAGGATGTCACGCTTGGCGCCATAGGCCTGGACCGCGCCGGCATCGAGCCACAGCAGGGTATCGACTTCCGCCAGGGCGCTGGGACGGTGGGCGACGATCACGACGATGGCGCCGCGCTGGCGCGCCGCGGCGACAGCGCGGTTGAGTGCGGCATCGCCGGCGACGTCCAGGTTGGAATTGGGTTCGTCCAGCACGAGCAGAAAGGGATCGCGGAACAGGGCGCGGGCCAGGGCGACCCGCTGGCGCTGCCCGGCGGACAGGGCGCGGCCCGAGGGGCCGACGAGGGTATCGTAGCCTTCGGGCAGGTGGACGATGAGTTCGTGTACGCCGGCCTGGGTGGCGGCGGCGATCACGTCTTCGCTGGAGGCATCGGCGGCGAAGCGGGCGATGTTCTGGGCGATCGAGCCGTCGAACAGTTCGATGTCCTGCGGGAGATAGCCGACGCAGGCGCCGAGCCGGTCCGCCTCCCATTGGTCCAGCGTGGCGCCATCGAGGCGCACCGCCCCCTCCGACGGTTCGATCAGGCCGACGAGGCAGCGGACCAGCGAGCTCTTGCCCGAGCCGCTGGCGCCGACCACGCCGAGGACCTGGCCGGCCGAGAGGGTGAAGCTGACGTGGTGGAACAGCACGGCCTCGCCCTGCGGAACCCGGGCCGAGAGGGTTTCGGCCGCGAGGCTTTGCGAGGGGGCCGGAAGCTGGGTCCGCGTGGGTTCGGGCGGCATGGCGGCGAGCCGTTCGGCCAGCCGGTTCCACGCCTGCCGCGCGGCGATGAAGCCGCGCCAGTTGGCAATCGCGCTGTCAATCGGGGCCAGCGCGCGCGAGGACAGGATCGAGCTGGCGATGATGACGCCGCCGCTTGCCTCCCCCCCGATCACGAGAGCTGCGCCGGTGGCGAGGATCAGCGACTGGAGAAGGAGGCGGAAGGTCCTGGAGAAGGTGCGGACCGTGCCGAGCCGGTCCTGCGCGGCATGGCTGGCGCGGGCGTGGGCCTGGTTGAGCTGCTGCCAGCCGCGGGTCGCGGCGCCGGCCATGCCGAGGGCGCGGATCACCTCCGCATTGCGGCGGCAGGCTTCGAGGAACAGGCCGCGTTCGGCCCCGGTGCGGGTGGCTGCCTCTACCCCGGCGGCGCTCATCCGGTCGGTCAGCACGGTCAGCACGACAAGGATCGCCGCGCCGGCGAGGCAGACGAGGCCGAGCACCCAGTGGAACACGAAGAGCACGCCGAGGAACAGGGCCATCCACGGCAGGTCCAGCAGGGCCATGGGGGCGGGGCCGGCGAAGAAGCCGCGCACCGCATCGAGATCGCGTGCCGACTGGGCCGGATCACGCCCGGCGCGGGGATGGAGGACGAGGGCGAAGACGCGGCCCGAGAGGGCGGCCTCCGCGGCCTGGCCGACCGCCGTGGCGAGCCGCTGCCGCAGGTGTTCGAGCCCGGCCTGGAAGGCATAGGCGATGACCAGCAGGACGACGAGGCCGACCAGGCTGGGCAGCGAGTGGCCGGGGAGCACCGCATCGTAGACCATCAGCATGAAGATCGAGCCGGACAGCAGCAGCACATTGAGCACGGCGCTGAGCCCGATCGCGAGGCCGAGCAGGCCGCGCCCGCCGGGGAGGGCCCCGGTCAGCTCCGCACTGGGGGTGAGGCCGAGGAAGCCGGTAGGGGAGGTCGGGATAGGGGTGGCCGGCATGGGGGCTGTTCCGGATCGGGTGCGGGATGGAAGGCGGGCGGAGCCGCATGGACGCCGCTGTTCCCTGGGTATCACGCCGCGTCAGACCCGGCGGGCCAGTTCCTTCCGTTTCCGATCAATCCCCGCCCGGGGGGATCAGCCGGCGGCGAAGAGGCGGCGCAGATCGTCGTAGCGGTGCTGGAGGTGGTCCAGCCGGTCCGGCGCCAGACCGGGCCGTCGGGCTTCGGGATCGAGCGTGGTGGAGCGGCCGCCGCCAACGATCGAATCGAAGCGGTGGGACGAGAGGGGATCACCCGCCCCGCGGGCCGTCTTGGCCGGCGCGGTGTAATGGTTGGCGAGCGGGGGATCGAGGCCGAGGAGGGCCGAGGCGCGGGCGAGGAACGGGTCCGGCCCGGCGGTCAGCTCCTCGTAAGTGGTGCCAAGGCGGCGGTGGGCCGGGAAGGCGGCCCAGAGGCGGGCGAGCTGGCCAAGGCGTTCGTCGTAATAGGCGGCGGCGGCTTCGTCCGTCGGGTATTCGTTCGAGCCGAGGCTGGCGAACAGCGTGCGGATCGAGAGGATCGAGGGAAGCGGGGCGCGGACCAGGAACAGGGCGTGGGCGCGCAGCAGGCCGGGGTATGGCGCGGCGTCGTAGCGGGAGTGGAGGATCTTGTCGAACAGGTGGCGCGAGGCGGGGCGGAAGGCGCCGCGCCGGCGCTGGTTCACGGCGAGCCGGCCGAGCGCGCTGCGATCCGTATAGGCGACGTGGGCCTCGCCGTAACCGCTGATCTCGGGGCGGCTGCATAGTACGTTGGAGAGGGCGGTGGAGCCGCAGCGCATGTGGCCGAAGATGAACACGGCCCGGTCCCAGCTGCACTGCGGGAGCGTGGCGGCGGCGAGGGCGCCGGCGGTGTGCTTGAGCGCGGTGCGGGCGCGGGAGGAAGGTGAGGGCGCGGTCATCGGCGGGCTCAGCTGGTGGCGGGGGTGGCCGTGCGGGCGGCCGGTGCGGAGGGCGGCGCGGAAGCTGGGCCGGGGTGATGGCCGAGGCTGCCGATCGCGCTCAGCATGCGGTGGCGCACGGCGAAGGCGCCGACGAGGAAACCGGCGATGGCGGTGGCCCCGCCGGCGAGGACGGCGGGGAAGCCCGACAGCGGCGGACCGAGCAGGCGCAGCGCGGCGAGGGCAAGCGCGACCGCCAGGACCGGGGGCGCCGCCGTGCGCAGGAGGCCGCGCACGGCCTGGGCATCGGCCTGCGACAGGCGCATGACCATGCCGCCGTAGGCGAGGCTCATCGCGGCCGAGGCGAGGCCGACGGCGATGGCCACGGCCTGCGGCCCCCACGGCGAGGCGAGCCAGGACAGCGCGATCACGCTGGCGGCGGCCGAGACCTGCACCTTCAGCATGGCGCGCTGGCGATCATGGCAGACGAGGAACGAGGTGGTCACCGCATCGAGCAGGGAGAAGGACTTGACCACGCAGAACACGATCACGATCGGCACGGCCGCAGTCCACTTCGCGCCGAGCGCGAGGGGGACGAGATCGGGAGCGAGGACGGCAAGGGTGAGGAGGCCCGCCCAGGCGATCGCGCCGACGCCGGAAAGCATGGTGAGCCAGCTGGTGCCCATATCGTGCCGGCGGACGAAGGAGGCGGAGAGGTTGGCCTGGGCGATCTTCTGCAGCGGCTGGGCGAACAGATCGGTCAGGGCGGAGACGATGCGGCTGGCGGCGCGGTAAAGCCCGGTGGCGGCGGGGGAGAGGGCTACCCCGAGGATGAAATCGGCCCCGAAGGCGGTGGTGAAGTTGAGCAGGACCGCGGCGTGGCGGGCCACGGACCAGCGCAGCACGTCCATCACGCGGGCGCTGTCGGTGCGCAGGCCCGGGCGCTGCCCGGTGGTGCTGGCGTAAAGCACGAGCAGGACCAGCAGACGGGCATAGGCCTGGATCACCAGCGATGCGACGCCGTGCCCCCTGAGCAGCAGGGCCACTGCCACGGCGGCGCCCACCGTGTCACCGATCAGGGTGCTGGCATAGTAGCGCCGGACCCGCAGCGAGCGCAGCAGCACCGCTTCGTACCAGGCGGTCACGGCGACAAGCCAGACCGAGGGGACCAGCATGGCGAGGATGCGGCCCACCTCGGTCGAGGCGAAGAGCAGCGGCGCGGCCAGCCACACGCAGCCGAGCAGGGCGGCAAGGACGCTGGCCTGGACAAGGTTCGCGGCGAAGCAGGCCCCGAGCAGGCCCTGTTCCTCGCGCGCTTTCAGCAGGTATTCGTAGGGACCGACATAGAACAGCTGGCGAGCGAGGACGAGGAACAGCGAGCCGAGCGCATAGGCGCCGAAATCCGCCACCGAGAGCGTGCGGGTGGCGACAATGGTGACGCCGAACAGCAGGAGCTGGACGATGCCCCGGCTGGCGAAACCGACGGTTCCGCTGAGCACTCCGGCCCGGTTGCTTTGCATGGCGGGCGTGCCTTTCAGAGCCGGAGGATGCGTTCGGGGTGGATCCGGCCGAGCGCCAGATCAACGAGGGCGCTGGCGTTGCCGCGCAGCCGTCCGAAGCGATCGACATAGGGTTCCGGCCAGAGGCTGCGCGCGCAGTTTGCCGCGAGGTTGCGGGCCATCAGCCGCAGGGCGAGCCGGGGCGGGATGGTCTTCTTGCGCAGCAGGTAGACGGGGTTCGCTATCTGCGAATAGCCGAGCCGCTTGCCCGAGGTGCGCCCGCCCTTGGCGCCGAGGTGAACGCCGGCGAGGCGGCTGGTGTAGAGCAGCTTGCCCTTGCGGCCGAGCTGGTAGGAATAGTCGACGTCCTCCTGCCAACCGTAGAGCGGGAGAGCCTCGTCAAACCACAGGTCGGCAGCGGCGGCGAGGCGGACCGAGAGGTTGCAGCCGTAGAGCGCGGGAAGCAGGCGTTCGCCGGTCAGCGCGGCGGCAGGGCGGGGCTGTTCGACGAGGGCGACGGCGGCCTCGAACGAGATCCCCGGGGTCTTGATGCCATCGGCGAGGAGGACGGCGGTGGCGCCGACGAGATCCGGCCGGCGGGAGAATTCATCCTCCAGCACGGCGAGGTAATCGTTGGCGGGGACGAAATCGTCATCGAAGAAGACGACCACGTCCACCCCGCCGGAAAGGTGGCGCAGGGCGGCGTTGCGCTGGCGCGGGAGGCCGCGGGGGGCGAGGATCGTTTCGACGGGCAGCGGGCCATCGAGCGCGAGGCCGGCAGTGTCCGACTCGGTCACCGCGGCGACCACGATCCGGTCCGGCAGGCGAGTCTGCCGGGCGAAGCGGGCGACCGTCAGCGCGAGCAGTTCGGCCCTGCCGGTTGTGGCGACGACGACGGCGATCTTCAATGCGGCTCTCCTGATCAGGCCGGGTGCGGCCGGCCTGTGCCGGGATATGCCGGACCGGGCGCCGCTTCACCGACAAGTCCCACCGGATCGGATCGGGTTTGCCGCGGTGCAGCAAGATAGAGCCCGTAGGCGTGGCGCCTGAGGCCCAGCGAGAGCCCGGCGAGCAGGCCCCAGACAAGGCCGGGATCGGGCGACGGGGCGGACACGGAGGCGGGGACGAGGCTCATCAGCGCGGCCCAGCTGGCGGCGGAGGCCACGTCCAGCTCGGCCAGCCCGGTGCGGCGCCAGGTGGTCTGCGCGGTGGGCCGGAAGACGCCGCGCAGGTAGAGCAGCAGCGAGGCGATGCCGACGATCCCGCTCGACCCGAGGATCGCGGCGAGGATGCTGGACGAGCGGAACGATCCGGCGCCGATGCCGAGCCCCCACGAGGCGGCGAAGGCGGTGAGGCCCTGTTTGGCCCAGAGCAGGCGGGCGACGCCCGAGCCGGAGGAGAGCTTGTCTGAGGTGGTGAGGCGCAACATGCGGGCAAGCCCGCTGGCCACGGCATCGCTGCCGGCGACGAGGGCGAGCAGGGTGGCGAGCAGCGTGGCAAGGCAGGCGGCGATGACCAGCCCCTTGCCGGCGGGGATCGTGCCGACGAGGAAGGTCTGCCGTATGAGCAGGACGGCGCTGTAGGCGGCGAGGCCGACGTAGGCGGTGGTCGAGGTCGAGGCGAGGAGGGTGAGGAACAGGGCGAGGGCGGCCGGCCCCGTCCACCGCCGGTCCACGCTGCGCAGCCAGAGCTCGGTCACGAAAAGGAACCAGACGAGGCCGTAGGAGGCATAGAGCGAAGGCTCGGGCGAGATGCCGGTGAGCCGGGCCATGCCGCCGAAATCCTGATCGAGCTGCATGTAGTGGCCGTTGCGGAAGAAGGCGAAGACGGCCTGCAGCGGGGTGTTGCGCAGGGCCGCCGCGCTCCAGCCGATGGCGACGTGAGCGAGGGCGATCACGCTGGCGAGGCGGGCGATGCGGGCGGCGGCATCGGCGCGGCGCACGGCCATGTGGGCGCAGATGGCGCCGACCAGCGTCAGCGACATGTAGGCCGCCGTGGTGATGTTCTGCGGGGAGAAGCGCAGCGGATAGGCGGTGAGGCCGAGCGGGTTGTTGCTGGGGCGCAGGGGCACGACGGCGATGCTGCCCTGGAACAGCGCGGGGAGGAGGAAGGCGCCGATCGCGCTGTAGCCCACGAGCAGCAGCAGCCAGCCGTTGTCAGCCAGGGCCGAGCCGAGGACGGGCGCGCTGCGCCGGCCGGGGAGGGCACAGCGCAGGACGAGGAAAAGGGCGGCGAGGAGCGCGGGCTGGATCGAGACGCTGCCTAGCGCGGTGATGATCAGCGTGGCCGAGCCGTTGAACAGGCCGCAGAACAGCACGAAGCAGAGCATCTGCAGCCGTGTTCCGACGCCGAGCAGGATCAGGCCAATCGCGGCCACGACAAGGCCGATCAGGGTGATGATCATGGCGCGGGGTTCCCTTGCGAGGGGGTGGCAGGGCAGGGTGCCGGCGCATCGGGCGACACGGCGATCCGCCAGCGATAGGCGATGCGGCCGGCCGCGGAGCCGGCCACGGTGAGGTCGACCGTGGCTCCCGCCTTCACGGCGAGGGCGACCTGGGCAATGGCCGGGGCGGTGGTGCGGGCGGGGGCGAGGTCTGCCGACCAGCGGGTCTGCCCGGCAGAGGTCACCGCGAGGTGGACCGCCCGGCAAGGCGCGCGCGCGGCGCGAAGCAGGCCGAGGCGTAGACGGTGCCGGGCGCCTTCGCTGTCCAGCGGACGAGGGTGACGAGGCCCGGGGCGACCGCCATGGCGAGCGGGGTCACCGCGGCCTGCGGCAGGCGGGGGGAACCGAGGTAGCTGTTCCACTGCCAGTCCACCCAGCCGAGCGGGACAGGGGCCGAGGCCCCGGAGCGCGCGGACCAGGCGAGGGAAGGCTCGGCAAAGCCGTAGGTGCTGTCAGCCAGGACCTGCGGCGGGCCGAAGGCGAGGGCCTGGGCGCCGGTGATGACGAGGGGGTCGTCGCTGACCGTGCCCGGGTCTGCCACCTGCGTGCCGTCGGCGCGGAAGAAGCGGGGCGGACCGGAGGGGCCGGGCCGGACCAAGAGGGTGCGCGGCGCGCCCCAGACGACGTGGGCGTCCGGGCCGAAGGCGTAGTGGTAAAGCGCGGGATCGCCGTGGGCGATGCGCCGGGCCGGGCCGCGCGGGGCGAGGGTTTGCGCGGCGAAGCGGAAGGCAGCGCCGGCGGGCTTTTCGGTGCCATCGAACCGGAGGAGGCCCATGGTCGGAAAGCCGGGCTGGTCGGCCAACGCATACCACAGGTGGTAGCGCACGCCGGCGCCTTCCATCAGGGCCCTGGACTTGAGGTAATAGGGCGCGGCGTCCTGCGGACGGGCGAAATCGCGCGAGAATTCGGTGACCCAGATCGGGCGGACCTGGCCGGCGGCGGCCATGGCCGCGGCGAGGCGGGCAAGCTCGTGCTCCACGCCCTCGGGTTGGTCACGGTAGGGGTGGACGGCGATGCCATCGACAAGGTCGAGCGCGCCGGCGCGGAACAGGCGGGTGAGAAAGCCGGTGGGGATCGCGTTGCTGGAGCCGCCGAGCAGGGCAAGCCCGGGGTGGGCGGGCTTCACCGCCGCGTTGACGGCGCGCAGCAGGGTCACGTGGGCTTCGATCCGGTTCTGCGCGGCGGGGCCGATCATGCCGCCCTTGCCGTTGATCTCGTTGTCCATTTCCAGCGCGGTGACGCAGCCGGGCCAGCGGTCCGCCAGGGCGCGGGCGTAGCGGGCGAAGGCGGCCTGGCCCGCCGGGGTCCAGACCGTCTGCCCGCCATCGTAGAGCGGATTGCGCGGCTCGAGGCCGAGGAGGACCTTGAGGCCGGCGGCGCAGGCGCGGTCCACATGGGCGGAGTTTGCCGGGGTGAAGGCATAGGTGCCGGGAGTGCGCTCGACCGTGGGCCAATGGACTGAATCGCGGATCATGCCCGCGCCGAGCGCCTTGGCGCGGGGCAGGAGGCGGGGCGGCCACCCTTGCGCGAAGTGAGTCGTGACGCCGGTGACGACGGGGCCATCGGGCAGGGTGGCGGCGGTTTCCGCCTGGGCGCGGTTGGAGGCTTGCGGGTGGCAGGCGGCGGACAGGACCAGCGCAGTCACTGCGCCGGCGAGCGGCAGGGCTGGGCGGCGGCGGCGGGTCACTTGGCGGCCACCGCGCTGTCCACCGCTGCGCGGAAGGCCTCGTCGAAGGTTTCGGGTGCGAAGCGGCTGGCGTTGGCCACCGCGGCCTGGGGGGAGAAGTGCGGGAGCCAGCGCTCCATCTCCTCCACCCCGGCGACGATCGCGGCGGCGCTCTGTTCGGCGAAGAACAGGCCGGTCTCGCCCGGAACCAGCGAATCGAGCACGCCGCCCCGGCCATAGGCAAGGACCGGGCGGCCGCTGGCGTTCGCCTCCACCGGGACGATGCCGAAGTCCTCCTCCGCGGCGAAGACGAGGGCCCGGGCTTCGGCATAGGCGCGGCGCAGCGCAGTGAAATCGAGGCGGCGCACGACCTCCACCGTGGGGCCGGCGAGGCGGCGGACCCTGTCGAACAGGTCCCCATCCCCGACCATCAGCAGCGGGAGGCGCAGGCGGTTGAAGGCCTGCACCACGATCTCGGGCTGCTTGTAGGCGATCATCTGGCCGACCCAGAGATAGCGGGCGGAGGGCTGGTCCACCGGGCGGTAAAGCCCGGTCTGCACCGGGGGATGGACGACGCTGGCCTCGCGCCCCCAGGCGCGGGCAATGCGGTGGCGCACGAAGCGGGAGTTGGCGAGCAGCCGGTCCACCCGGGCGGCCGAGGCCATGTCCCATCCGCGCAGGTAGTGGAACAGCGGGGGCATCATCAGCCGGGTCAGGCGCCCGGCCGGGGCGCGATAATCGTGGTAATGGTCCCACAGGTAGCGCATCGGCGAATGGACATAGGCGAGGTGGCAGGCATCGGGCCGGGCGATCACCCCCTTGGCCGGCCCGCTCTCGCTGCTGAGGACCAGATCGTAGGCCGACAGGTCCAGCTGTTCGAGCGCCAGCGGCATCAGCGGCAGGTACTTCTGGTAGTGCCGCCGGGCGCCGGGGAGCTTCTGGATGAAGCTGGTGCGGATCGGCCGGGCGCGCAGGGCATCCGACAGGGCGGCGGGATCGCAGACGTGAGTGAAGATGTCCGCATCGGGATAGAGGTGGAGGATCCGCTCCAGCACCCGCTCCCCCCCGCGCATGCCGACGAGCCAGTAGTGGACGAGGGCGACGCGGGGAGCGCTGAACGGGGTGAGCGTGCGGATCACTGCCGGGGCCACCGGATTGGCATGGGCAGGCGCGGGCGAGGGCGCGAGCATGAAGGGGGACGGCTGCGGAGCGCCGGTCACGAGGTGTAGTATCTCTTGTAGGCCTGGTAATAGAAGGCCGCGTCGCCGCCGCCGAAGCTTGCCTGCTTGCGCATGTCCATGCGGTTGAGGGTGACGCCGATATCGTCGATCCCATGCAGTGGCAGGAGGCGCAGGGCGGCGCGCAGCGCATCGTCCGAGGTCTTGCGCCACAGGGCTGTTATCACGACGTTGTCCGCCAGGCTGACGATCTCGCGCGTGTCGGCGATCGGCAGGATCGGGGCGGTATCGAGGATGATGACGCCGAAGTGGTCGCGCAGGGCCCCGATCATGCGGTGGAAGTTGCCGCGTTCGAGCAGGCGCTCCCCATCGGGGAAGGCGGTGGTGATGGGCAGGATCATCGCCCCGCTCGCGCTGTCCTGGACCATGGCGCTGCCGAGTTCGGCACCATCGCGCAGCATTTCGCGCAGGCCCGCGCCGAGCGCCTCGCCCGAACCGCGCTGCCCGGCGACGATGTCGGACAGGCCGTGCTGGACGATGTCGCAATCGATCAGGATCACCGATTCCCCGGCCAGCGCCGCGGACCGCGCGAGCGAGAGGGCGAGCGAGGTCTTGCCCTCGGACGGGAGGGCCGAGCTGACGGCGATCACCTGGTTGCGATCGCGGTTGCCCTGCCGGGTGGCGCCGAGCAGGCCGCGCACCGCCTCGGCATAGGCGGACGCCGGGTGCGAGGCGAGCGAATCGGCCGGGTTTTCCTCGGCAAGGCCAACCGATGAGAGCAGCGGCACGCCGCCGAGATAGCGCACGCCGAGGCGCTGTTCGACCTCTTCGCCGGTGGTCAGCCCGCTGAACGAGGTTTCCGTGGCGATGGCAAGAGCCGCGCCGACCAGCGCGCCGACGATCAGGCCGAGCGCAAGGTTCAGCACGAGGTTGGGGCTGACCGGGCGGCCCGGCGGCTCTGCCCGGGTGAGCAGGCGGGCCTCGGCCTTCTCGATCCCGGTCTGCGCGAGCACGGCCTTGTAGCGCGCGAGGTAGGTTTCGTAGAGCGACTGCGAGGCCTGGGCCTTGCGGGTCAGATCGTCGAGCCCGACGAGCGCCTTGTTGTTGGTGGCCAGGCGCCCCTGGGCGGCGGCTAGGTTTGCCTGAAGCGAGCCGACCTGCTGGGCCGTGGCGGCGGCATCGGCGCTGAGCCCGGCCCCGGTGCCGCTGCGCGAACGGGCGACCTCGGCCGCGATCTGGCTGTCGATATCGGCCAGCTGCTGGCGCGCGGTGACGAGATCGGGGTGGCCATCGAGGTAGCGGGTGGACAGATCGGCGACGCGCACGCTGATCACGGCCCGCTGGGCGCGCAGGGCCTGGACGACGGGCGAGTTGACGGCGGCGGCCTCTCCCTTGCCGCCCGACGCGGCGGCGCGCCCGCGATCGACCGCGGCGGCGGCCCGCGCCTGGGCGAGCTGCTGGGCATAGGCGGCGGTTTCCTGTTCGGACAGGGACGTGGCCTGATTGCTGAGCAGGCTGTTCTTCACGCGGAAATCCTGCACGGCGCGGAAATCCGCCTCGGCCGCGGTGCGCAGTTCGGCCAGCCGGCCAGCGAGCATCTGCAGGGCGCGCTCGTTTTCTGCGCGCTTGGCCATGGCCGCGCTGACCGCGTAGCCATCGGCAAAGGCATTGGCGATGGCGGCGGCGCGGACCGGATCGGAATCGGTGTAGGAAATGCGGATGGCGTAGGCGGTGTCGAGCCGGCTGGCGTCGACATGGGCGAGCAGGGTGTCAGTCAGGCGGCGGCGCAGGTCGGCCGGGGCGGCGGCCCCGAGCCCGAGGGCGAGGCGCGCCCGCCCGATCAGGCCGCCGTTGCTGGCGCTGGAAACGAAGGCGGCGTCCTTGTCGAGCCGGAGCCGGTCCACCACGCGGGCGGCGAGTTCCTGGCTTTCGATCACCTTGATCTCGGTATCGATCTCCTGGTCGCGCGGGGGGGAATCTGCGCGCTGCTGTTCCTGATCGGGGACGAGCTCGGCCCGGTCGCGGTTGATCACCACGTCGGCGCTGGCGCGGTACAGCCGGGGCATGACGATCGTGACGTTGAGCGCGATCATCGTGCACAGGCCAACCGTCAGCAGGAAAAGCGGCAGGCGGCGCCGGAAGATCGAATAGAGGCGGCGCAGGTCCACCCGGTCCGGCTCGGCCAGGGGGCCGGCCATGCCCGGCAGGCGGGTGCCCTCGAGCAGGACGGGGAGGTTGGCGGCACGGTAGCGGTCCGGCAGGTTGGTCGTCGCCATAGGTTCCTCACAAGGTCAGGCGCAGGGACAGGCCACCCTCAACCGCGCTGCCCCGGCTGGGCAGGAGGGGGCTGTCGGAACTGCGGTTGCGAAAGCGGGCGAAGGCGCCCACGAGATAGCGGTTGGAAAGGGCGACGCGGGCTTCGAGGCCGGCGCCGGCGGTGTGGGCGGTGAGGCCTGCGGTCACGTCGTCACGGTAGGTTTCGCGGGCGAGGCCGGCGCTGGCGATCAGGTTCACGTTGCGCTTCAGCTCGTAGAAAACCTGGAGCCGGGCGCTGTCCACCACGACGCCGGCGCTGGTCGGCAGGCCGGAATCGACGATGTCGCGCCGGGCCGAGAGGGCCAGGCTGACAAGCGGGGTGGGATACCATTCGACCTTCGCGCGCCAGGCCGCGCCGCGATAGTCCCGCAGCAAGGGCGAGCGATAGTTGCGCCACTGGTAGCCGGCGGCGAGTTCGGCCGCGACGAGGTGAGTGAGATCGCCCTTGAGGCCGGCCACGACCTCCCCCCCGCGCGCGGTGCGATCGCAGCAAGGGGAGGGGTGCAGGCTGTTGCCCCAGCGATAGCTTGCCTGGGCGAACAGGGCGCGGCCGGCGGGCAGGGCGTGTTCGGCGCGCAGGCGCGCGGTGAGCACCCGCTGATCGCGGTAGGACTGGTCCACCCTGAGCCCGGCGCGGGCGACGGGGAGATAATCGAACCGGTCCAGATCGAGCCGGGCGGAGAGGCGCGTGGGGCCTAGATCGGCGGCCAGGCCGAGGGTGCCGCCAAGCTGGCGGTAAAGCGTGGCGCTGTCCCCCCCGGCGGAGCCCGCGGTGTAGTTCGGCTCCCGCTGGCGGGACCATGAGACGCCGGTGCCGAGCTGGAGCACGGCGCCGAGCGGGACGGCGGCCTTTGCTTCCAGTGCGTAGGTTTCGTGGTTCTGGCCGGTGAGGCGGGCATAGCGGACCAGGCTGCCGCTGGCGCCGAGGCCGAGCGCGGCGCGGCCGAGATCGGCCCGGGCGGCGAAGCCGCCCGACAGGGTGAGCGCAGTATCGCCGCGCTTGTCCGTCCGCCGGTTGAGGACATTGCTGTCCGCCTCTGCCGCGAGCGCGGCCTGCGGGGTGACGAGGAAGGCGCCCATGCGGATCCCGGGCGCGGCATAGCCGGGGATCTGGCGGGTGCCGGCCACATCATCGCGTAGCAGGGGAAGCGGCGGGCGCGGGGCGAAGGGATCCCGCTCCTCCGCATGGGCCGCGCCGGCGAGCGGCGCCGTGGCAAGGGCGATTCCCGCAAGGAGGCGGGCGCCGCAGGGAGAGACGGGCGAGTTCATCGGGAATGAAGCGATGCACTTGCGGGGAGATCTGGATCTGCCACTAAGCATCCTTCCCAAGAAGCGGAGACAACACCGATGCGTGAAGCCATCTTCCTGACTTTGGCCAACAATCTGCCAAGGCTGAGGATTTCTGACCGCATACGCTGGCTGTTCTACCGCCTGGCGGGGATATCCATCGACGCGCGCTGCGTTGTCTGGGGGCCCCTGGTGATCCGGCCCATCGGCGGCGCTCGCAACATTGCGATCGGCGCTGGAACCTTCATCAACACGAATGCGCGATTTGGGGTGCCAAAAGAAAGGGTTGCACTGGGCAACAACGTCCAGATCGGACCGAACGTCTGCTTCGAAACGGTGTCACATGGCCTTGTCTACGTGCCCGGAAAGGGGCGCGGGGACATCGTGAAGCCGATCCTGGTGGAGGACGAGGCGTGGATCGGCGCGGGGGCGATCATCACCGGCGGGGTGACCGTGGGCCGCGGCGCCGTGGTCGCCGCAGGGGCCGTGGTGACGCGCGACGTGGCGCCGATGACCATGGTGGGCGGGGTGCCGGCGCGGGTGATCCGTGAGATCGGGGCGATCGGGACCTAGGGGCTCCGCGGGCTTCAGTTTTCCAGCGAGCCGGACAGCGAGGGCTGTTCGCCCGCGCCGGCGGCCCAGCCGAAGCCCTTTTCCGCCACGACCAGGCCGAGCAGCGCGCCGGCCAGTTGTGCGGCGATGAAGGCGGGGGCGTCGGCCGGGGCTATTCCGGAGAAGGTGTTGGTGAGCGAACGGGCGAGGGTTACGGCGGGGTTGGCGAAGGAGGTCGAGGCGGTGAACCAGTAGCCCGCGACGATGACCAGCGCGACCGATACGGGGACGGCGTCGGGCCGGGAGCGGAGCGTGCCGAGGATTGCGAGGACGAGGGTGAAGGTGGCCACCAGTTCGGAAAGCCACTGGGCGGGGCCGCTGCGGGCGTGTTCGGAGAGCTGGAGCAGGGCCTGGCCGAACATGGCGTGGGCGAGCATGGCCCCGGCGATGGTCCCCGCCAGCTGGGCAAGCACATAGGCCGCGGCGAGCCGGGCCGGAAGCTCCTTGCGCAGGAGGAAGACAAGGGTGACGGCCGGGTTGAAGTGGGCGCCGGACACCGGGCCGAGCGCGGTGATCAGGACGTAGAGGATCGCCCCGGTGGCGATGGTGTTGGCGAGGAGGGCGACGGCGATGTTCCCGTCGGCCAGCGTTTCGGCCATGATCCCCGAGCCGACGACCGTGGCCAGCAGGAGCGCGCTGCCGATCACCTCGGCCGCGATCTTCTGGCGCGCGGCGTAGGTCATGCGACCCGCCTGCCGCTGGCGTCCACCACGAGCTCGCCGTCTTCCTTGCGGAATTCGCCGCGCTGGGGCGGGAGGAGATCGAGCACCTCTTCCGACGGACGGCAGAGCCGGACGCCGAGTGGGGTGACCACGATCGGGCGGTTGAGGAGCACCGGGTGCGCCTCGATCGCATCGAGCAGGGCTTCGTCGTCCAGCGCCGGATTGCCGAGGTCAAGTTCCGCGAAGGGCGTGCCCTTTTCGCGCAGGACGCTGCGCAGGGGGACGCCCATGCGGGAGACGAGTTCGCGGACCATGGCGCGCGAGGGCGGGCACTTCAGGTATTCGATCACGTGCGGCTCAAGCCCGGCGTTGCGGATCAGGGCAAGCGTGTTGCGCGAGGTGCCGCAGGCGGGGTTGTGGTAGATGATCGCGTCCATTGCGGGGACCTATTGCGGCAGCATGACAGTTTTGTGACGGCGGGACCGGGTCACTCGCCAGAGGCCCCGCCGAGCGCGCGGTCCAGCGCCGCGCGGTCCAGCGTGCCTTCCCAGCGCGACACGCCGATCGCGGCGACGGCGTTGCCGATGAAGTTCGTCAGGCTGCGGCATTCGGACATGAAGCGGTCCACGCCGAGGATCAGTGCCATGCCGGCAACCGGCACGGCGGGGACGATGGAGAGAGTGGCGGCGAGCGTGATGAAGCCGGCGCCGGTCACTCCGGCCGCGCCCTTGGACGAGATCATCGCCACGCCGAGGAGCAGCAGCTGCTGGCCGAGCGACAGTTCGACCCCGCAGGCCTGGGCGATGAACAGGGCGGCGAGCGTCATGTAGATGTTGGTGCCGTCGAGGTTGAAGCTGTAGCCGGTCGGCACGACGAGGCCGACCACGCCGGGCGGGCAGCCGGCCCGCTCGAGCCGGGCAATCAGCGCCGGAAGGGCGCTCTCCGAGGAAGAGGTGCCGAGCACGAGCAGCAGCTCGGCCTTGAGGTAAGCGATGAGGCGCAGGATCGAGAAGCCGCAGGCCCGCGCCGCCGCGCCGAGCACGACAAGGACGAACAGCAGCGAGGTGAAGTAGAAGGTGGCGACGAGCTGGGCGAGGCCGGCGACCGAGGCGATGCCGTATTTCCCGATGGTGAAGGCCATGGCCCCGAAGGCGCCCACCGGCGCGGCCTTCATCACGATGGCGACGACGCGGAAGAACACCTGCGCGAGCGTGTGGAGCAGGCCGAGCAGGCGCTCGCCCCGCTCGCCGGCCTGGGCCAGGGCAATGCCGAAGAGGACGGCGACGAGGAGGACCTGGAGGATGTTCCCCTCGCTCAGGCCCGAGGCGAAGGTTTCCGGCACGATGGCCAGGAGGAAGCCGGTGAGGCTGGTCTCATGCGCCTTTGCGGCATAGTCGGCCACCTTGGTGGGATCGAGGCTGGCGGGATCTATGTGGAGGGCGGCGCCCGGCCGCACCGTGTTGGCAACGAGGAGGCCGACGACAAGGGCGAGGGTCGAGAAGAACAGGAACCAGGCCATGGCCCGCGCGGCGACCCGGCCGACCGCGCCAAGATCGCGCATTCCGGCAATCCCGGTGACGATGGTGAGGAAGATCACCGGGGCGATCACCATCTTGACCAGCTTGATGAACAGGTCTCCGAGCGGCTTCATCGCTTCGCCGGCGGCGGGGGCGAAGTGGCCGAGCAGGATGCCGGCGGCGATGGCCACCAGGACCTGGGCGTAGGCGTGGCGATACCAGGCGCGGGGGTGGCGGCGGTGCGGATCGGCCGTGACTGCGGATTCCATGGCTGCGCCCCCTCCTTGCCCTTTGCCGGGGTGATGCCCGAGCGCGGAGTGCGGGGCAAGCCGCCCGGTCAGCGCCCGGTCAGTCGAGCTGGGCGATGCCTTCGGCCATGACCTCGTAGACCCGGTCGAGCTGGGCCTCGGTGATGCAGTAGGGCGGCATGACGTAGACCGTGTTGCCGAGCGGGCGGAGCAGGACGCCGTGGTCGCGGGCGAAGGCCGAAAGGCGCGGGGCGAGGGTGGCGAGATAGCCTTCCCCGCCGGGGACTTCGGCGGCGGCGATGGTGCCGCAGGTGCGGGGGTTTTCGACGCCGGGGAGCGCGACGATGCGGGCGGACTGGCGGGCGGCGAGGTCGGCCACGCGCTCTGCCACCGGCTCCTCGCGCCAGACCGCAAGGTTCGCCGCCGCCGCCGCGCAGGCGAGCGGGTTGGCGGTGTAGCTGCTGGAGTGGAAGAACATCTTCGCCCGGTCCGGCGAGAGATGTGCGGCGTAGATCGGCTCGGTCGCCAGGGTGACGGCGAGCGGGACGGAGCCGCCGGTCAGCCCCTTGGACAGGCAGAGCAGGTCGGGGACGATGCCGGCCTGTTCGCAGGCGAGGAGAGTGCCGGTGCGGCCCCAGCCGGTCATCACCTCGTCGGCAATGAACAGCGTGCCGTGAGCGGCGCAAATCCGGCGCAACTCGGCAAGCACCGCGGGCGGATAGACCAGCATCCCCCCCGAACCGAGGACCAGCGGCTCGACGATGAAGGCCGCCGCCCCGGCGCTGCACGCGGCTTCGAGCGCGTCGTATGTGGCCTGGACCGCGTCGGCGTGAGGGAAGGGCACCGTGGCGACATCGAACAGCAGGGGGGCATAGGTGCGGTTGAACACGCCGCGGTGGCCGACCGACATCGCGCCGATGGTATCGCCGTGGTAGGAATGCTCCATCACGACGATGCGGTGGCGCTCCTCGCCGCGGTTGGCCCAGTAGCCGAGCGCCATCTTCAGCGCGACCTCGACGCTGGTGGAGCCGGAATCGGAGAAGAACACGCGGGTGAGGCTCGCCGGCATCATCCCCACCAGTTCGGCGGCGAGCTGTTCGGCCGGTTCGTGAGTCCAGCCGGCGAAGATCAGCTGGTCGAGCCTGCCGGCCTGTTCGGCAATCGCGGCCATGATCCGTGGGTGGCAGTGGCCGTGAGTCGTCACCCACCACGAGGAGATCGCGTCGATCCACTGGCGGCCGTCGTCGCCATGGAGCAGGGCGTCTTCGGCCCGGGCGACCAGCGGAATCTCCTCGGCCAGGCCGTGCTGGGTGAAGGGGTGCCAGATGGGCGAGCCGCTCACCGGAAGTCCTCGATGCGGAAGTTCGCGGCGAAGGCGGCGGCGAGGGTTTCGGGCGCGAGCGAGGCGAGGAGGGGGAGGCGGCCGAGGCGGCGGACCTTGCCCATTTCGGCGATCGTGGCCTCGCTGTCTTCGTGGGGATCGCCGATGAAGGCGACGCCGGCCACGGGGACCCCGCGCGCGCGCAGGGCCTCCAGCGAGAGCAGCGAGTGGTTGATCGTGCCGAGCGCGGTGCGCGCGACGAGGACGACCGAGGCGCCCCAGCGGGCGAACTGATCGGCATAGAGGCACTGGCGGGTGAGCGGGACCAGCACGCCGCCCGCGCCTTCGACCACCAGCGGCCCATCGCCGGTGGGAAGGGCGAGGCGGGCGGGGTCGATCTCGACGCCGTCGATCTCGGCGGCGCGGTGGGGGGAGCAGGGGACGGCGAGGCGATAGGCCTCGGGATGGACGCGGCTGGCGGGAAGGCCGGCGAGGCGGGCGACCTTCTGCGCATCGGAGCCGCCGTTCTCATCCGGGCCGGCCTGCACCGGCTTCCAGTACCGCGCGCCGAGTGCACCTGCGAGCGCGGCGGCAAAGACGGTCTTGCCGACGCCGGTGTCAGTGCCGGTGACGATGAGGGTCTGGGCGGTCATGTGGCGGGAATAGTGCGGACGGAGCGGGGTGGCCAGTGGGACGTTTGGGGGCGGGTGTGCGCAAGGAAGCGGGCCCCCGGGTCAAGCCCGGGGCGACGGGGACCGGGTCACCCGGCCTTTTGCCACAGCACCGTGGCCACCTGGTAGGTGGCCTGCGCGCCTGCGGCTTCGAACTCGCGCATCACGCGGCGCAGTTCGCCGGGGGTGAGGGGGCGGTGGCCGGGGGCCGGGGTGGCGGCGCCGATGGCCTTGAGGGCGTGGAGGAAGTCACGCGCGGTCTGGTGGCGTTCGGTTTCGGTTTCGGTGATGACCCTAGCGCCCGGGAACAGGGCGGCGAACCGGTCTGGCGGGGGCAGGGGGACGGTGCCGGGCTCGCGGCCGAGGGCGGCGTGGGCCGTGCGCCATTCGTGGAAGGTCCGTTCGGACAGGGTGGCGATGGCGAGCCAGCCGCCGGGGCGGACCCAGTCCATCAGGCGGCGGGCGGCGCTTGCGGGATCCTCGAACCACTGGAAGGCGAGGCTGGAGCAGACGAGGTCGAACGGGGCCTCGGCGGGTGTGGGGCCGTGTTCGCCGTCGAGCGGGGCGAAGCGGCGGGCGGGGCTCTCGCCGAGGCGGGCGCGGGCGCGGTCGACCATGGCGGGGGCGAGGTCGGTGATCAGCCAGTCACCGCCGAGGCCGGTTTCGGCCAGGGCTGCGGTGAGGTGGCCGGTGCCGCAGCCGATTTCGAGCAGGCCTGGCCCGGGCGGGAGCGGCAGGGCGGCGATGCGGCGGGCCAGCCCTTGGGCGATGCGGGCCTGAACGCGGGCGTGGCGATCATAGTCATGCGCGGCGGCGAAGGCTGCGCCGATGCGGGCGCGGCGGCCGGGGCTTTCCGGCACGGTCATGCGATCCTGTCCGCCATGGCGCGGATGGCCGCAGCGCAATCGGCCGGCGCGGTGAGCGGCAGGAGGTGGGCCTGACCGGGGAACGTCAGTCGCCGGGCATCGGGCCGATCGGCGAAGCAGGCTTGCTGGTGGGCGGGCGTGACCACCGGGTCTTCCGCCCCGCCGAGCAGGAGCAGGGGGCCGCTCCACCGGCCCCGGCCGTCCCATTCGCGCAGGAAATCGAGGTCAGCGAAGAGGGCCGCGCGACCGGTGATCGGCGGTGGCTGGGTCCCGCCGCAGCGGGTGCGGAAACGGGTCAGTTCCGCCGCGGGGTCGGCCGCCAGCCGCTCCGCCAGCCGCCCGGTCGACAGCGGCGAGACGCCGTCGGGGAAATCGTCGCGCTGGGCGAAGCAATCGAACCCGTTGATCGCCACCAGCGCCCGGCAGCCGCGCGGCGGGTGTGCGAGGGCGTGGAGGGTGCCGAGGCTGTGGGTGACGACGATGTCGGCCGTCTCGACCGCGCAGGGCGCGCCGAAATAGCCGCGGTCGCCGGTGTGGCAGTCCAGCCCTTCGAGCAGGGGGATCACCGCGTCCCAGATGTGGCGGTCGAACCCCCAGCCGTGCAGCAGGCCGACCTTCACCGCAGCGCCCCGTGCAGGGCCCCGAGCAGGGTGTCGACATCGTCGCCGGTGTGGGCTGCGCGCAGAGCGATGCGGAGCCGGCTGGTGCCCCTGGCGACGGTCGGCGGGCGGATCGCGGCGGCGAGCAGGCCTGCTTCGGCGAGGCGCGCCGAGGCGGCGAGGGCCGCTTCCTCGGCGCCGATGATCGCGGGCACGATCTGGGAGGTGGAGCCGCCGGTGTCCAGGCCCTGCGCGGCAAGGCCGGTGCGCAGGCGCTCTGCCAGCGCGGCGAGGTGGGCGCGCTCTGCCTCCATGCCGGGGACGAGATCGAGCGCGGCGTCGATCGCACCAAGCACGGCAGGCGGCGGGGCGGTGGAGAAGATGAAGCCGGAAGCGGCGTTGACCAGCCAGTCGCGCAGGGCGGCCGAGCCGGCAACGTAGGCGCCAAAGCCGCCGAACGCCTTGGAGAAGGTGCCCATGACGAGGCCGACGCCCGCGACGCCCGCACATAGCCCCTTGCCCTGCGGGCCGAGGACGCCGGTGGCGTGGGCTTCGTCGACATAGAGGAAGGCGTCGTGCCGGAGGGCGAGGGCGGCCAGGCCGGGGATGTCGGCCCGGTCGCCGTCCATCGAATAGACGCTTTCGACGAGGATCAGGCGGGCGGGGGCAGCCTTGCCGTGGGTTTCGAGCAGTTCGGCGAGGTGGGCGAGATCGTTGTGGCGGAAGCGGTGCTGGCGCGCGCCCGCGGCGGCGCAGCCCGCGTGCATCGAGGCGTGGATCAGCCGGTCGGTGAAGACGGCAGCGCCCGGCGCGGCGGCGAGGAGCGCGGGGATGACCGTGGCATTGGCCTGCCAGCCGCTGGCGAAGAGCAGCGCGGCCTCGGCGCCCTTGAACGCGGCCAGGCGGGCTTCGAGGGCAAGGTGCGCGTCGAGCGTGCCGGTGACCAGCCGCGAGGCGCCGGCGCCGCCGCCGAGGCGGGCGGCCCATTCGCCGGCCCGCTCGGCCAGCAGCGGGTGGCCGGAGAGGCCGAGATAGTCGTTGCTGGAAAAGTCGATGAAGGTGCGGCCGCCGCGCGCGATGCGGCCGCCGGGGGCGAGGGCAGCCGGGCGGGTCTCACGCCACTGGCCGCGCGTGCGGACGGCGGCGAGGGCGGTTTCGAGGCGGTCCTCGAAGGAGGTCACATCAGCCGCAGCAGCCGGCGCGCAGGGGTTCGGGGCCGGACAGCGGCTTGAGGCCGAGGCGGGCGAACATGGCGGCGTCGCTGTCATCCCCGGCATTGGGCGCGGTGAGCAGCTTGTCGCCGGTGAAGATCGAGTTCGCGCCGGCAAGGAAGCAGAGCGCCTGGGTGCTCTCGCTCATCGATTCGCGGCCGGCCGAGAGGCGGACCATCGAGAGCGGCATGGTGATCCGCGCGACGGCGACGGTGCGGACGAATTCGATGTCGTCGATCCTGGCCAGCGGGGTGTCGGCCAGCATGTCGCCCAGGACCGTGCCCTTGACCGGGACGAGGGCGTTGACCGGCACGCTTTCCGGGTGCTGCGGCAGGGTGGCGAGGGCGTGGACGAAGCCCACACGGTCGGCCCGGCTCTCGCCCATGCCGACGATCCCGCCGGTGCAGACGTTGATCCCGGCGGCGCGGACATTGGCGATCGTGTCCAGCCGGTCCTCGAAGGTGCGGGTGGTGATGACCTCGGCATAGCGTTCGGGCGCAGTGTCGATGTTGTGGTTGTAGTAATCGAGGCCGGCCTCGGCCAGCTGTTCGGCCTGCGCGGGGGTGAGCATCCCGAGGGTCATGCAGGTTTCCATGCCCATGGCGCGGACGCCCTTCACGATCTCCACGATCGCGGGCATGTCGCGGTCCTTCGGGTTGCGCCAGGCGGCGCCCATGCAGAAGCGCTGGCTGCCGTTGTCCCTGGCGCGGGCGGCGTTCTGGAGCACTTCGCGCACGTCCATCAGCTTGGTGGCCTTCACGCCGCTTTCGGCCGAGGCCGACTGCGAGCAGTAGCCGCAGTCTTCCGGGCAGCCGCCGGTCTTGATCGAGAGCAGCGTGGCGAGCTGGACCTCGCCGGCGGCGTGGTGAGCGCGGTGCACTTCGGCGGCGCGGAACACCAGTTCGGTGAAGGGCAGGTCGAACAGGGCGGCGATCTCCTCCCGCGTCCAGTCGGTCCGTGCGGCGGCAGAGGCCTGGTCAGGCTGGGCGGGGGTGGCGAGAACCTCGGTCAGCGACATGGCGGCAGTTCCTGTTCGGGCCGAACGCACTTGCGGAATCGGCGCATCGCGGCCCCTCTACGACCGCCCTGCGGTGCGGGCAAGGTCACTCGGGGGCATAGGCGCCGAGGAACAGGCGCACGACGGTGCGGGCATCGCTGGCAATGACCTGGGCCGAAGGTCGCCCGGCTATGCCGGTCAGCCGCCGCTGCTGCCAGGGAGCGTTGCACAGGGCGACGAGGATCTGGGCGGCGAGCAGGGGGTCTTCCTGCCGCAGCACGCCCCGCTCCATCGCCGCCGCGAGGAAGCGGGCGAGCAGGTCGAGCGACGGACCCGGACCCCGCTCGAAATAGATCCGGCCCACCTCGGGAAAGCGCCCGGCCTCCCCCACGATGAGCCGCTGAAGCGCAATCGAATCGTCGCTGGTGGTCTTCGCAATGAAGCGTTCGGCAAATTTTCCTATTGCTTCCGGCACATTGCCGTTCGGGTTCAGGGTCACGGCCATTTCCTCGCGGAACAGGCGCGTGGCGCGGTCCAGAACGGCGGCGAACAGGACGTCCTTGGAGGGGAAGTAGCTCCACAGGGTGCCCTTGGAACCTCCGAGCCGCGAAGCGATTGCCGACATGGTCGTACCGGCGTAGCCATGTTCGTAGAACGAGCGTTCGGCCACGTCGAGGATCGCCTCGCGGCGTTCCTCCCGTCTGACTTCGCGCCGGCCGCCCTTGTGACAGGCCGTCCTCTCGTCCTTGTTCGTGTTGGAGCAATCGCCCATGTACCGTACCATACAGTACACTTTTCGGGTTGACAAGCGCGGGGCGGGAGCGCATCTGACAACTTCATACCAAGTGGTACGGTTTTCATGACAGTTGCGTTCGGTGATCGGGGTTTGGCTTGTTCCGCGGGGCCGGCGCGGCGGCGCGTGCGCGGCGGGCTGGCGCTGGCCACGCTCGCCCCCGGGCTGCTGCTGGCGGCCTGCGCCCCGATCCCCAATCTTGGCCCCCGCCCGCAGCCGCTGACGGCGGCGCAGGTCCAGGCGGACAAGAGCCTGCCGGGCACCCCCGGCGCGGTCTGGCCGGGCGATGACTGGTGGAAGGGCTGGGGCGATCCGCAGCTTGACGCGCTGATTGCCGAGGGCCTGGCCAATTCGCCCGACGTCGCGACGGCGCTGGCCCGCTTCCGCCGGGCCGGTGCCATGGCGGAGCAGGCCGGCGCGGCCCGGCTGCCGCGCGCGGATCTTCAGGGCAACGCCGGGCTTGAACGGCAGAGCCTCAACATGGGGTTCCCGCCGCAGTTCCAGGCGTTCCTGCCGCAGGGCTGGAACGATGGCGGGCAGGTGGCGCTGAACGTCGGGTTCGACCCGGACCTGTGGGGCAGAAATCGCGCCGCCTATGCCGCCGCCCGGTCCGAGCAGCAGGCGGCGGCGCTGGAGGCGCGGCAGGCACGCCTTGCGCTCACGGTCGGGATCGCTTCGGCCTATGTCGATCTCGACCGGCTCTATGCCGAGCGCGACGTGCGCCAGCGCCAGCTGGAATCGAGCACGCAGATCGTGAAGCTGACCTCCGAGCGGCAGGCCAACGGGCTGGAGAACCGTGGCGGCGTGGCGTTAACGGCGGCGGATCTTTCGACCGCGCGGGTGAACCTGGCGGCGGCCGAGCAGGCGCTGGCCCTGCGCCGCAACCAGATTTCCGCGCTCATCGGCGCCGGGCCGGACCGGGGCCTGGCCCTCGCCCGGCCACGACTGGCGCCGCCGCAGGCCCGCCCGCTGCCCGAAGCGGTGACCACGGAGCTTGTCTCCCGCCGCGCCGACGTGATCGCCGCTCGTTCGCGGGTCGAGGCCGCCGCCAGCCGGATCGGCGTGGCCCGGGCCGACTTCTTCCCGTCGATCAGGCTTGGCGCGCTGATCGGCTTCCAGTCGCTCGGGCTGGACCTGCTGTTCAACAAGAATTCGATGATGGGCACGGTCGGTCCGGCGATCAGCCTGCCGATCTTCCATGGCGGCGAGCTGCAGGGCCGCTATCGCGGGGCCCGGGCCGATTATGACGAGGCCGTGGCGGGCTACAACCGCACCGTGCTCATGGCCTACCAGCAGACCGCCGACGCGGTGACCTCGTCCCAGCTTGCGGCGCGCCAGCTGGGAGAGGCACGCGCCGGAGAATCCGCTGCCCGCGAGGCGCGCGACCTGATGCAGGCCCGCTACAAGGGCGGACTGGCGACGGCGATCGACGTGCTCATCGCCGACGACCGCCTGTTGCGCGCGCGGCTTTCGGTGATCGCGCTTGAGGATGCGCTGCGCAACGCCGATGTTGCCACGGTGCGGGCGCTCGGCGGCGGAGTGCCGCTTGCCATGTCCGGCCCCGCAGGCGGGGGCGGCGGGGCCATGCCGGCAGCTTCGCCCATGCCTTCATCGAATCCGTCTTCTTCCGCTCAAAATTCCAAGGATCCCGTCCATGGCTGAGGCCGCTACCCATTCTGCCGGACAGGCCGACCCGCACGAGCACCGCAAGGCCGTGCGCAAGCTGTGGCTGCTGCGCGTCGCCATGGCCGTCGGCGTGATCGCGCTGGTCTGGCTTGGCTGGTACCTGCTGGTGGGGCGCAACCACGTCAGCACCGACAATGCCTATGTGAACGCCGAAATGGCGCAGGTGACCCCGCTCGTCGCCGGGCAGGCGATCGAGGTGCGGGTCAAGGATACCCAGGCGGTCCGCAAGGGCGACGTGCTGGTCGTGCTCGATCCGACCAACAGCCAGATCGCCCTTGCCCAGGCCGAGGCGGACCTTGCCTCCGCACGGCGGCGGTTCCGCGAGGCCAAGGCGACCAGCGGCGCGCTTTCGGCGCAGGTCCAGGCAGGCAGCGCGGACATCGAGCGCGCCCGGGCGCAGCTTTCCTCTGCCCAGGCGGACCTGGCCAAGGCCAACATCGACCTGCAGCGCCGCCAGGCCCTTGCCGGGAGCGGCGCGGTTTCGGGTGAAGAGCTGACCACCGCGCGGCGCGGGCAGGCGGCGGCTGCCGCCGCTGTCACCCAGGCGCAGGCCATGGTTGCCCAGGCCCAGGCAGCGCGCACGGCCGCCCAGGGCCAGTACACGGCAAGCGAGGCGCTTGTCGCAGGCTCCAGCGAGGACACCGATCCGGCAGTTCTTGCGGCCAAGGCGCGGGTCGAGGCGGCGCGGCTGGACGTCCAGCGGGCCATCATCCGCGCGCCCATCGACGGGATCGTGACCCGGCGGCAGGTCCAGCTGGGCCAGCGAGTGGCGCAAGGCGCGCCGGTGATGACGATCGTTCCGGTCAACAGCCTGTACGTGGAGGCCAATTTCAAGGAACGCCAGCTGGAGCAGGTGCGGGTGGGCATGCCCGCCGAGGTGACCGCGGACATCTATGGCGGCAGCGTGGTCTATCACGGACGCGTGGCCGGCATTGCCGGCGGGACCGGCGCATCCATGGCCCTGATCCCGGCCCAGAACGCCACCGGCAACTGGATCAAGGTGGTCCAGCGCCTGCCGGTGCGGATCGAACTGGACCCCAGGGAGCTGGCGGCTCATCCGCTCCGCGTGGGCCTGTCCACCGAGGTGGATATCGACCTGAGGGACAAGTAGGCCGGTGGCCGCTCCCGCTGCACCCGCCACTCCGGCCCGGGGCGGCTTCCATCCCGGCTCGGTGCTGACCGACCGCCAGCAGTATGCCGCCGGCATCCTGATGGCGCTCGGCAACCTCATGATCGTGCTCGACCTCACGGTCGCGAACGTCTCGATCCCGCACATCGCCGGCAGCCTTGGCGTGTCGATGGACGAGGGAACGTGGGTGATCACGTCCTACGCGGTGGCCGAGGCGATCTGCGTGCCGTTGACCGGCTGGCTGGCGACGCGCTTCGGAGCGGTGCGGATGTTCATCGCGGCGATGTGCGGCTTCGGGCTCTTTTCCCTGCTGTGCGGCATGTCGCCCACGCTGGGGGTGCTGGTCGTGGCGCGGATCGGGCAGGGCCTGTGCGGTGCGCCGATCATGCCGTTGTCGCAGACGCTGATGATGCGGATCTTCACTCCCGAACGGCGCGCCAGGGCGATCGGCGTCTGGGCGATGACGACGATGCTCGGGCCGGCGCTCGGCCCGATCGTGGGCGGCTATATTTCCGACAACTATTCGTGGCACTGGATCTTCCTCATCAACGTGCCGATCGCCATCGGCTGCGTGCTGGCGGCGCTTTCGCTGTTGCCGCCGCTGGAGACCAAGACGACCAAGCAGCCGATCGACACGATCGGCCTGGCCCTGCTGGTCTTCTGGATCGGCTGCCTCCAGATCATGCTCGACATCGGCCGCGAGCACGACTGGTTCGCCGACTGGCGGATCGTGGCGCTGGCCGCCTCCTCTCTGATCGGCTTTGCGGTCTTCGTGGTCTGGGAGCTGACCGAGGAGCATCCGGTGGTGGACCTCAAGGTGTTCCGCCACCCGGGCTTCCGCTATGCGCTTGGCGCTCTGGGCCTGACCTTCGGCGCCTACATGGCCAGCATCGTACTGATCCCGCAGTGGCTTCAGGGGAACATGGGCTACACCTCGCGCCAGGCGGGCCTGACCACGGCGTTTACCGCGTTGACCGCGATCTGCGTCATGCCGCTGGCCCAGCGCATCATTCCCAAGCTCGATGCGCGGGTTTCGGTCGGCCTGGCGATCCTGTGGATGTCGGTCATCTCCATCGTCCGCAGCGGCTGGACCAGCGACGCCACGTTCTGGGACCTCTCCTGGCCGCAGATCGCGCAGGGCTTCGCCATGCCCTTCTTCATGGTCCCGCTCACCATCCTGTCGCTCGGTTCGGTGGATCCCGACGAGACGGCTTCGGCGGCCGGCATGCAGTCGTTCGTGCGCACGCTGGCGATCGCCATCGCCACTTCGCTCGTCCTGACCTCATGGGGGAACAATCAGCGGACGGCCCAGAACAGCCTGGCCGATGTGCTGAAACCCGATCAGACCATGACCACTCTGGCGAACGCCGGAATGGGGCCGGAGCAGAGCCGCGCCTACATCAATTCCCTCGTCGAGAACCAGGCGGTGATCATCGCGGTGGACCGGGTGTTCGTGTCCGTGGCGATCGTCATGATCGTTTCGGCCGTGCTGGTCTTGCTTTCACCCAAGCCGCGGGCACAGCAGATCCCCCAGGGCGGCGGCGGGCACTGAAGAACCGGCGCCGGCACCAGCGGAGCGCCGTCAGGACAGGCCGAGCCGTGCCAGTTCCTGTGCGATGTGGCCGGGGAGGAGATCGCCGCCATCGCCGTCCGCCAGGTCGGGCGGGCAGTCCGCCTCTTCCAGGTAGCGCCAGCCCTGGTGGGCGCGGCGCGGGCGCGGCTGGACCTCGACCAGCCGGGTCGAGATGTGGATGGCCACGCGCCCGCCCTCGGCCTCGCCGAAGCCGACGATCTCCGAGCGGGCGACGAGCTGGTGCTTGAGGATCCAGTAGACCGATCCGCCGATCATCTCGGCATGGCGCTTGGGCAGGTAGCGGGTGGTGAGCTGGGTCACCTCGCCCGCGCCGCGCCGGCCGCCCTCGGCAAACCAGCCGCGCACCTCGTCGAGCGATTGCGCGCCATAGGCGGCCTTGGTCATGCCGAGCGGCATCGCCGGGCCCTCAGTGCCCGCTGAGGGCGAAGAGGTCGGCGAGGCCGAGGAAGAAGAAGAACCCGAGCGTGTCGGTCATGGTCGTGACGAAGACCGTGGAGGTGACCGCCGGGTCGATCTTCAGCCGGTTGAGGCCGATCGGGATCAGCACGCCGGACAGGCCGGCGTTGAGGCTGTTGAGGATCATCGCCAGCAGCAGGACCAGGCTCAGCCACCAGTCATGGTAGATCAGCTGGCAGGCGATCGCCATCAGCACGCCCAGGCCCCAGCCGTTCGCGCTGGCAATCCACCATTCGCGCACGATCATGCGCCAGGTGTTGGAACTGGTCAGCTGGTTGGTGGCCAGCGCGCGGACCGTCACGGTCATCGTCTGGGTGGCCGCGTTGCCGCCCATGCCGGTGACGATGGGCATCAGCACGGCAAGGGTGACGAGGCGGCTGATCGTGCCTTCGAAGGCGGCGACCACGGCCGAGGCGAGGACCGCGGTGCCGAGGTTGATGAACAGCCACCACATCCGGGTGCGGATCGTCTCGGGCAGGGGCTCGTTGATGTCGCCATCGCCGGCGCCGGACAGCAGCAGGGCGTCCTCGCCGGCCTCTTCCTGGATGATGTGGACGATGTCGTCGACGGTGATCTGGCCGACGAGACGGCCCGAATCGTCGATCACCGCGGCCGAAATCAGCGCGTATTTCTGGAAGCGCAGCGCGACCTCTTCCTGGTCCATCCCCACCGGGATCAGGGTCTGGTCGCGCTTCATCACGTCGACCAGCGCGACGTGGCGGGGCGCGCGCAGGATCCACGAGAGCGCGCAGGTGCCGACCGGGTGGTGGCGGGCATCGACGATGAAGACTTCCCAGAACTCGGTGGCGAGCTGGCTGTCGTCGCGCAGGTAGTCGATCAGGTCGCCGACCTTCATGTGCTCGGGCACGGCGACGAAATCCCGGCTCATCAGGCGGCCGGCGGATTCCTCGGGATAGGCCAGCGCGCTTTCGATGGCGGCGCGGTCTTCCGGCTCCATCTCGGCGAGGACGGCCTGCTGGTCCTCCTCGTCGAGATCCTCCAGCATGGCCACGGCATCGTCGGTCTCGAGCTGCTCGGCGATGTCGGCGATGTCCTCGGCCGGCAGGTCCTCGACCAGCTGCTCGCGGACGTGATCGTTCATCTCGGCGATGACGTCGGCGCTCATCAGGTCGGTGATCGCGCGGGCGAGCAGCGGCCGCTCGTCCGGGTCGAGCAGTTCGAACAGGTCAGCGATGTCGGCCGGGTGGAGCGGCTCGACCATGTCGTAGACCTGGTTGTGCTCCTGGGCCTCCAGCGCCTCGCGGACGCGGCGGACGTAGTCGGCCTTGAGCCGGTTTTCCTTGTCGAGGCTGTCCGATTCGGCGCCTTCGTTCCCCTGCGCCGCTTCCTCGCCGGAAGCGGCGTTCAGCAGGGCGGGATCGAGATCGTCGGCGGCCATGCGAGCGGTCTATTGCCCCCGGCCGCAATTGCAACCGGGGAGTCTCGATGCATGAACCGGATCAGGCTTTTGCCTGATCCTTGCGCGGCACCAGCCCACTCCCCCGGCCCAACCACCCAAGCAGTGTACCCTGTGGGTGGTTGGGCCGGGGGAGTGGGCTGGTGCCGCAAGCCCCTGACGGATGTCAGGGGCGCACCCAACAAGAGACTCCGGCCGGTGCCGGCGAGATCAGGCGCGAAGTGGCTGGCCGGATAACGCACGCTGCCACCCGTGACATTATTGCTCCGCGCCTTATATGGACGGCACGAAACCTCTGGAGAGCGCCCCATGGCCGACGAATACCTGAACCTGACCCTCGACACCGGCAATGGCCAGGGTGGCGACGTGAAGATCAAGCTGCGCCCGGACCTGGCCCCCGGCCACGTCGAGCGGATCAAGGAGCTGGTCGGCGAGGGCTTCTACGACGGGATCAAGTTTCACCGCGTGATCCCCGGTTTCATGGCCCAGGGCGGCTGCCCGAACGGGACCGGCATGGGCGGCTCGTCCAAGCCCGACCTCCAGGCCGAGTTCAACGCCGAGCCGCACGTGCGCGGCGTCTGCTCGATGGCGCGGACCTCCTATCCGCACTCGGCCAACAGCCAGTTCTTCATCTGCTTCGACGATGCGACCTTCCTTGACCGGCAGTACACGGTCTGGGGCCAGGTGGTCGAAGGGATGGAAAATGTCGACGCACTGCCCAAGGGCGAGCCGCCGCGCGAGCCGGGCAAGATCGTGAAGGCGACCGTCAGCGAAGGCTGAGGCCGGCGGAGTGACGGATTGAGGGGCGGGGGAGTGATTCCCCCGCCCTTTTTGTTTGGCTGGACGTGGCAGGGCGGGCGCTTGCCCCTCTCCTTAGAAGGGCGAGGGCTTTACGGGCTTTTCATCCCGCCAACGCCCCACCCCGGCGTTCGCGCGAGGTGGGGTCGAACTCCACGCCGAAGGTGGCGGCTTCCGACCAGCGGACCATGCCCCACAGCACCGAGCCATCGGGCAGGGTGACCGAGACGACCTCGCCCGCCGGCGGGGCCTTGCCGCGGGCGACGGCGCTCATGCCGGAGGCGGAGATGTCGCGGGTCATCGCCTCGCGGGGATCACCCTCACCGCCTTCGACCTGGACGCGGACCAGCATCCGCTTGCGGCGCGCGCGGAACGTGGGGGTGGGGCGGAACAGGTCCTTGGCGACGAGGGTCATGGCCGCCGGTTTGCCCGGTGGATGGCGAAGG
>Ga0070658_10000069_pt1 | contig 101140 bp, 88 predicted proteins | sample KBSC13metaG_FD_64664 | JGI IMG/M metagenome (GOLD analysis project Ga0070658, IMG submission 64664) | Corn rhizosphere microbial communities from Kellogg Biological Station, Michigan, USA - KBS C1-3 metaG | ecosystem: Host-associated > Plants > Roots > Rhizosphere > Soil ...
GGTTGAGCCGCCTGTTGTTGTTGAGCCGGTTGTACGGCTGGTTGCTGAGCCGGTTGGTTACCATGCTGACGTTGGTGCGACGGTTGAGCCGCCTTCTGTTGTTGAGCCGGTTGTACGGCTGGTTGCTGGGCAGGCTGGTTGCCGTGCTTACGTTGTTGCGCCGGCTGAGCCGCCTGCTGCTGGGCCGGTTGTTGTTGCGCCGGTTGTGGGCGGGGGTTCACCGGTTGGTTTATACGAACAACTTTGTTGTCAGGTGTTTTGCTTCGCGCCACCACTGCAAGCTTGGCTGCATTAGTATGGTTGATCGTGGCGTTTGCATGGTTTGCTATGCGCTCGTTCGGGTGCTGGTTCCTGTATGCGGCTGCATCCACAACTCTGGTCGGGCGCGCATCGGGAACTGATTTTACAGCGGGACGATAAATATTTACCGTGTTATTGGTAATGTTGACCGCACCAGGCCTCGGCGCATTATTAATGTTGTACACGGTTACATTATTATTATGCGTAACCCGTCTGATATCCTGTACACGCGGCCCGGCGACGTATGTCACATTATTGTTGACATAGGTATTATTAATAATAGTGGTATTATGTATGATGGTAACCGAGCGTGAAGGTGGTACATAATAATTATTAATATCCGGCCTGTTGATATAAGCCTCGGGTGCGCATACCCAATAATTATCCGGTACATGATAGCTCCTGCCAAACGATATGGTAATACTTATACCAGGCTGCAGGGGAGCCCATCCATAATAGCCGCGCCCTTGACGCCAGCTAACCCATGCCGGTGCCCAACGATGACCTGGTACCCATTCCCATCCGTAGTAGTCATCATAGCGCCAGCGGCCATAGTGGAATGTGGCCCAACCCCATGGATAATCGGATACCCAGGTATTGCCGTACTCAGTTAAAACCCAATGGCCCCGGGTCGCATACGGCCTGAAGTCCTCGTCAACATCCGGCACCCATACATTTCCATATTGATCATCGCTTACCCAAGTGCCATAGGGCTGTAAGCTATCATAAAATTCCTGGTCGGTGACATAGCCGCCATCCTGCGCTATGCCCTGCTTGGGAGTAATGGTTGCCAGGGCAATAGCCATTAAGCCAACACTCCATATTTTATTTAAGATTCTCATTGCTTCAGTATATTATATAATGCGTCATTTAAAAATTTTGACTTAGTTTTAACTAAAGTGTTTAAGACGAAAATTGTTTTCATTGTTAACTTATTGGTGTGCTGGCATTTAAAATTATTCTGCTCGGTAGTGCGTTCGCCCAATCAATAAATTAATAATTTTACTGCACTCAAGATATTAATACTTATGAGCTCTGTAAACATTCCCCGCCTTGATCTGAACATGTATATCAATGGCAGCGCCGACCAGCGTAAACGCTTCTCGGACGAGATAGGCAAAGCATTTAATGAAACAGGCTTTGTTACCATTACCAATCACGGGCTAAGCAAAGAGCTGATCGACAAGTTGTATGAGCAGGTCAAATCGTTGTTTAACCTGCCGGAGGATGTTAAATTGAAATATGAGAAAGCCGAACTGGCAGGCCAACGGGGTTATACCAGCAAAGGCAAAGAAACGGCCAAAGGCTTTAGGGTGCCCGATCTGAAGGAGTTTTGGCAGATAGGCCAAACCGTTACCGACGGCGACCCGGTGAAAAACGAATATCCTGAAAACCTGGTAGTAACAGAGTTACCAGAGTTCAATACAACTACCCGTGAAGTATATCAAAAACTGGAAGCCGCAGGCAAAACTTTACTGCGTGCGATAGCGATTTATCTAAATCTTCCCGAGAGTTATTTTGATGATAAGGTTCACAATGGCAACTCTATCCTGCGCACGTTGCATTATTTCCCAATAGAGAACCCTGATGTCCTTCCGCCAGATGCGGTACGTGCAGGCGCCCACGAGGATATTAACCTGATCACGCTGCTGATCGGCGCCAGCGCTGATGGCCTGGAGCTGCTTACCCGCGAAGGCGAATGGTTCCCGGTAAAAGCGCACGGCGAGGACGTGGTAGTAAACGTGGGAGATATGCTGCAGCGGCTAACCAACAACAAACTGAAATCGACCACGCACCGGGTAGTGAACCCGCCACGAGAGGAAATGCGCAAATCGCGCTATTCGGTACCCTTCTTTTTGCATCCTAGATCGGGAATGGATCTCACCAGTCTTGATTCATGCATCGATGCTAATCACCCCAAATTATATAGTGATATGACCGCCGGGGAGTATTTGGATGAGAGGCTGCGTGAGATAGGGCTGAAAAAATAAGTTTTAAAACTTATTTGACTCCTATTTCTTAATCGTGACTGCTTCGCTATTGCTGCATGGGCTGCAAACCGGCGCAGCATCCAGCAATATGCTGCTTACCTTTATGATCGGGCAGCATTTTGGCGAATCTGTTTTCATGACAACGCGGATACTATTCGCCGAAAGGCTTGCCAACTTAATCGTAAACGTTTGGGTGGCCGTCGCCAGGATTTTCACAAAGCGGTTGTTCTTATCAGTGCTATCAACCATTACGTTAATATTATCGCCGTCTACCGAGCTGCTTACCTTCAAGTCGCTGAGTTTATAAGTCGAATTGGGCGAAAGGAACAGATCTGCGCCGGTTGTTTTATCCACGATCCTAAGATTGATGTAGGGTGCGAAAAATGCTATTAATGGGCAGGGTCCGCATTTACTGGTTACGTTTGTTTTGCACGACATGATTGTCATGCCGCCCAGCATCAAAATAAAAAGTGCTTTTGTTCTCATCGCCTTCGCTTTGATAAACTTACGTATCAAAAGGTCGATATGTAACAGATGACACTTACAAAAGATTTCACCTCTTCATCTCTTCCTGCACAGCGCGGTAAAATTCGTTGATGTGGCGCGTGCCAATGATATATACCAGCCCGGAGTTGTCGGTCAAATGAAGGGCATCCTTTCCTGAAGTGTAAAAGCGGATGGTGCCGTGTTTGTGCAGGTTGTAAACAGGGTTATTGAAGAGGTAACGGCTGTAAATGCCTTTTTCGACCTTCACTATGCTGTTGAGGTCTATTTTCACCAGGCGCATGGTCCATAACCCGGTTATTAAAACGCTTTTATCCAATACCCTAATGCGGTAATTCAGGAAAAAGCCCATGATAATGGATATGAAAATGATGCCCAAACCGGCTACAGCCAGAATGTCGGCCTTTTCGCCGGTATCGGTAAAAAAGTTGAAGGTATAGGCCGCGAAGCAGAACATGGCCAGCACCAGCCGTATGGTAACCGGCACCCATTCCCTGCCCAGGTATTGTTTTTCGGTAAAGACTGGTTTTTCGCTCATTAACTTGAATATTTGGCAATTTGAATATTTGAAAATTATGGCAGTATCTGAAAATTAAATCAATTTTCAAATTAGCACATCTTCAAATTTTCAAATTAACAAGTTCGAAGATAGTAACTTTTTTAGTCTTCGCGCTCACTTTATAACGTTCATCGGGACGGTAACCACCTATCCAGATGATATCGCCGTTCCCGTTTACCAGCAATGGTATTTGCTTTTTTTCGTGCACAGGTACTTTCTTACCAATAAAAAAATCGCTCAGCTTTTTCTTAGTCTTCATCCCCAGCGGGTAAAAATGGTCGCTTTGCTGCCAGGCGCGGATAGTTAACGGGTGAATCAGCAATTCCGTATCGATAGATGCAGCCATTGGATTATCTTTAATGATCAGCGGCGAATCATCATGTAAAATATTTAGCTGGTAATTTCCATACCGGGCTTCAGTGGTCATTTGCTCGATCTTGATTTCGGCGATAGCCTCTTGCCCTTTTTCAATGAGTATCAGCTGTTGCCTGTCGAGCACGATAGTATGGGTATCCGATTCAAAAAAGCGCCCGGAGTGTTTATCAAGAGATAAAGTCATATCCTTAACCGTAGCCTCATTAAAACCAAACTCCTGCAGCAAGCCAAACAGAAGTAGTTGCTGCGGGTGTAATTTTTTTACGGCGTCAATGGATAGGTGTATCTCATTACCGTGTTGTTCGAATAACTCTTTTCTTAGTTCGCCGAGTTTATCTTCTAACAGAATCTCCAAATTGCGGAAATGCTCCAGGTTGTGCTCGAAGGTTTCCTCCAGCGCAGGGTTAAGTTCTTTTAATTTCGGGATGACTTCCAGTCTCAGTTTATTCCGGGCATATTTTGAAGAACTGTTAGAACTATCTTCAACGTAAGCCAGCCCATTAGATTCAATAATATCGGCTATTTCTTCCCTGTTCAAAAATAATAGCGGGCGCACTAATTTTCCATTCTTCGGCAGGATGCCGTGCATACCCGCTATGCCTGTGCCCCGTGTGAGATTAAGCAATATTGTCTCGATTCCGTCGTTTTGGTGATGCGCGAGCGCGATATAAGCATAGCCGCTTTGCTGACTGATCTGCTGAAACCATGGATACCGCAAATCGCGCGCTGCCATCTGGATAGAGATTTTCTTATCCGCGGCATAAGCCCTGGTATCAAAATTGATCGTGTGAAAGGGGACATTTAGCTGGCCGGCCAGTTCCTGTACAAATTGCTGGTCGGCATCGGCGTCCTTTCCCCGCAATTGAAAATTACAATGAGCAATTCCAAAATTAAAACCGGCTGCTTTGAAGAGGTGGGCCATCAGCACCGAATCCATGCCACCACTAACAGCTGCCAAAACCCTGTCATGATGACTGAAAAGATCGTTCTGGCTAATGAAATGATTGAACCGTTCGGTGGGCAGCATCACCAAAATTATTAATTTAATAACCCCATCCAAAAAACTAATTTTGCCCCGTGATCAAATACGTGTTAACTTTCTTCGTGCTGACGGCCCTGGCAACCACCGCTATGGCGCAGGAGAAGTCGGTTATTAACCTGATCAGATCGGAAAGCGTTGAAGGCATCAAGATCAATGGCGTTAGCGTATTAAAGGTGTACAAAGGGGTGTTCCAACAAAAGTATTCGACGCTGCAATCCGACAGCGCCTATATCTACCAGGCGCAAAACACGTTCGATGCTTTTGGACACGTGGTAATCACCCAGGGCGATACCCTGCATATTTATTCGGACAAGCTGAATTATAACGACAACAGCAAAATTGCTATCCTGACCGAGAACGTAAAAATGGTGGATAAGGACGCTACCCTGACAACCAACTACCTTACCTACAATACAGCAACAAAGTACGGCACCTACATTAACGGCGGTAAATTGGTCAATAAGGATAACATATTGACCAGCAAAAACGGTTATTACTTTGCCAACACGCGCGACGCCTTTTTTCGTTACAATGTAAACCTCACCACGCCCGACGCTCTTATCGTAACCGATACTTTGCGGTACAATTCCAACTCGAAGATCGCCTATTTTTATGGCCCCACGAATATTTACGGAAAGAAGAAAACCAAGGATAACGATACGCTTTACACCGAGAACGGCACCTACAATACCAATACGGAGCAGGCATTGTTCGGAAAGAAGAACTTATATAAATCGGGCCCGAAGAGCTTAAAGGGCGACAGCCTGCAGTACGACCGGAAAAAAGGCATAGGGCACGCCATCAACCATATCACCTTTACAGATACCCAGGAAAAGATGATCCTGAAAGGTGATATAGGCGATTACACCAAAGCTGATGAACGTACGGTGGTGACCAAAAATGCTTACGTGGTGATGGTAACGGAGGAAAAGGATACCACCAAAAATGATTCGCTCAAAAAGGCTGGGACGGATACAACGAGATCTGCCGCGGACACGGTAAGCAAAAAGCAAGCTGAGGTAAAGCCTCCGGGTTCAAAAGCTGCAGATAAAAAGGAAAATAAAGGTAAGAAGGCAAACGCTTCTGCGGTTCAAACGCCACCTGTCAAGGCACCGGCAGATACCGCTGCGGTCAAGGCCGGGAAAAAGAATAAGGCAGCTTTAAACCTGCCAAAGCTCCCGGTTGATACCACGCATATGAAGAAGGATACCGGCAGGATGAAACATGATTCGATCTACATGACCGCCGATACGCTGGATACCAGGGTGATGACTTATAAAGATTATAAGGATATGCAGGAAAAGATAAGGCTTGCGCATATCATCGATACCAATGCCAGGCCGCCGTCTATCGTTTATAAAAAGCCGGTAAAGTATATCGAGTTGTCGCCGCCGAAAATGTTGTCCGATACTACTTTCCTGCACCGAAATTATTTCGGGAAGCCCAAACCAAAAGATGTTGCACAAAAGAAAGCGGACAAAAACGCACCGCCCCTAAAGAAATTGAGCAAACAGGATAGCGTCAAGCAAGCCAGGCTGGATAGCGTCAAAAAGGCCAATACGGTCGACTCGGTATATTTGACCCGAAAGATACAGTTGAGTGACACCACGCATATCCGGGTATTGAGTGCGTTCCATCATGTTAAAATGTTCAAGTCCGACCTGCAGGCCAAATCCGACTCGGCCTTTTATAGTAGCGGTGATTCGGTTATTCACTTATATGTTCACCCGATATTATGGACCCAGGGATCCCAACTTACGGGCGATACGATAACGCTGCAGATGAAGAATAAAAAGCTCAATAATATGGAGCTTTTCCCGAATGCCTTTATCGTCAATATCGAGAAAAAGGATTCGGTGAACTTTAACCAGGTATCGGGCAAAAAAATGCGGGGCTTTTTCAAAGATGATAAGCTGAACACCATGTTTGTAGACGGCAACTCCGAAACGATCTATTTTGCGCATGATAGTACCGGAAAGGTTACGGAAATGCAACGCTCGCTAAGCAGCAGGATACGCATCCGTTTTAAGGATAATAAGGTTGCTACGGTCGTATTCTCCGCTAAACCCGAACATAGGTATGGCCCCTTGAGCAAGTTCAGTGAAGACGAAAAAGTATTGAAAGGTTTTATCTGGAAGCCAAAGGAGCGGCCGGCTTCTAAAGAAGTGATCATCCACCCGGTAGATAATTATCCGGCAAAAAAGGCAGTGAAAGATAAGCAGCCGCCGACCAATGCGGGCAAAAAGCCGGCAGGCAAAAAAAGAACCAAAAAAACAGGCCTGGGAGCAGTTCCTGCGCAGGTTAATCCGGTTACGCCTGCTATTAAGACTGCAAAAGACAGCCTTCAAAAACCTTTACCCGGTAAAACACAGGATTCGCTAAAAAGAGGTATTGATACCACCGCTGTAAAGAAGAGGAGAGATACAACAGCGCTTAAGAAAGGAAAGGATAGCACAGATATCAAAAAGCCGGTTAATCAGTAAATTTATTCAAAAATTCAACTAGTTTTTCCACCGCTTTGGCACGGTGACTGAGTTTGTTTTTTTCTTCCAGGCTCATTTCGGCAAAGGTGATATCAAAGCCTGTGGGTTGAAAGACAGGGTCGTAACCAAAACCTTGAACACCGGTTCTTTCATACCTGATAGTACCTTCGACGGTCCCTTCGAAAAAGTATTCTTTGCCTTCCCATATCAGCGATATAATGGTGACGAACCGCGCTGCACGGTTTTCAATGCCCTCGAGATTTTTGAGTAGCTTATCAATGTTTGCGCTGTGGTTGCCGTGTTCGCCGGCATAACGGGCGGAATAAACGCCGGGCTCGCGGTCAAGAGCTTCTACTTCCAGGCCGCTGTCGTCGCCGAAACAATTGAGCCCGTATTTTTCATAAACATAGCGGCTTTTGATGGATGCGTTTTCGCGGAAAGTGACGCCCCTTTCCGGGATATCCTCATGGCATCCGATATCATTCAGCGTTAAAAGCTTAATCCTGCCCCCCAGTTTGGCCGATACCTCGTCCAACTTGTGTTGATTATTAGTAGCAAATACCAGTTCTAAAGGCATATCAAAGATTCTTCATTTGCTCCCAAAACGTCTTTTTATGCGCTACATCGGCCATCATCTCATCAAAGCTGAAGGTATAAAGCGCTTTAGTGCTGCCGGAGGTCTCAATGCTGTTGAATTTAAGATCAGCCGCGCCATCTGGGATCGCCATTTTGCCCAGGATCACCATAATTTTCGGATCGAAATAAGCCATTATTTCCCTATGCGTCACCTCACCTGCTTTTCCCAGGTTAAGGATAGCCACATCATCCCGGGTAAATCCTATCCTGCCCAGCACGCTTTCAAGGGCGGCCAGGTGCTCGTCTTTCATAAACTCATGTTCTTCGTAACTTACCAGCACCAGGAAGTTTTTTTTATTTAAACCGAGGTAATTAAAAACCGGTTGCTGCGTTTGTATTTCGGGTTGCTGTATTGGTGCGCTGGAGTATATACTTTTGTCTTCATCAAGCAGGTAAAGTTCATCCTGCAGGATAAAACGTAAGGCGTGGGTGTCTTCAACTTTCACTTTTAACAAATTTTAACCAAAAATAGTTAATTGTTAGCGCCTTTATCAGCATATTCGCACAAAATATGCATGCGCTTGTGCCGATAAATTCGCACCTTTGCATGTTTTACAGCACACATAGTTTACATGAGAAAGACCGGGATAGCCCTAATTTTAAGCTTATTTTTAACCATCACAATTGCCGGGGCTCAGCCGCGCAACCTGGATAAAATAGCCGCAGTTGTTGGCAGCAGTATCGTGCTGAAATCAGATATCGAGTTGCGCTACGCAAACGCGCTTGCCTCTGGCATGCCGCCAAACGATTCATATAAATGCGATATCCTGAAGAGTTTTATTACGCAAAAGCTTTTGGCACAACAGGCAGTTATAGACAGTGTAACCGTTACGGATGATGAGGTGGATAATGACATGGACCGAAGGATGCGCAACATGATATCTAAAGCCGGTGGACAGGATAAACTCGAAGGGTTCCTGGGACGTTCGCTACTACAGTATAAGGACGAGATACGGGGCGATATAAAAGAAAACATGGTGGCACAAAAGATGCAGGCGAAGATCACCGAAAAGATCACGGTAACGCCGCTTGATGTCGAGAATTTTTTCAAGAAAACAGCTAAGGACAGCCTTCCCACTTTTAATAAGGAAGTGGAGGTGGGGGAAATCGTATTTCAACCCAAATTGAACGATGCCGAAAAAGAAGATGCAAGGCACAAGGCCGAAGAATTGCTGGCCCGGGTAAAAAAAGGAGAAGATTTCGCGACGCTTGCTCGTCTCTATTCCAATGACACCGGTTCTGCTCCGGACGGGGGTGACCTTGGTTTCGCTGATCGTAACACATTTGTAAAGGAGTTTGCGGCCTGGGCTTTCAGGCTTAAACCGGGCGAGATATCGCCGGTATTTGAAACGGAATTTGGTTTCCATTTTCTGCAGGTGCTTGAAAGGCGCGGCGAACAGGTGCATGTACGGCATATACTCATCATGCCGGCTGTTACGCAAGCCAGTCTTGAAAGGGCTAAACTGAAGGCGGATAGTATTTATACGATGCTGATCAAAAACAAAAATTATCCATTTTCAACGGCTGCTGCTACATATTCGGACAATAGGGAGACCAAGTTTAACGGGGGTATGATGTTAAATGCCGAAAATGTTGAGGTGCGTTCAACATATATTCCGACCGACAAGCTCGATCCGCTGGTGGCATTGACTGTAGATACGATGAAGGTGGGCGAAATATCCAAGCCGCAACAATTTACGGAATCGAACGGCAAGAAGGATTATAAGATACTTTACCTGAAATCGGCAACCGACGCCCATAAAGCTAATTTGAAACAGGACTTTCCTAAAATAAAGCAAGCTGCCCTGGATGATAAGATCAGCAGAACGGTAAGTCAATGGTTTGAGAAGAGAAGAAAAGAAACTTTTATCAAAATCGATGCTGAATACCAGTCATGCCCGCAAGTGAATGGATGGGCCAATGTTCCGCTATCGGCGCAAACTAAACCTCAATAAATATGCAACACCGCACGGAAGTTGAGGCCGCTGATGCGCTGAAGGAGGCTTACAGGCAGATTACGGCCGAGATCGGCAAAGTGATCATCGGCCAGGATGATGTGGTCAAGGCGGTACTTGTTTCCATCTTCAGCAACGGCCATTGCCTGCTTGTTGGCGTGCCCGGCCTGGCAAAAACACTGCTGGTGCAAACAGTGGCCAAGGTTCTCGACCTGGATTTTAGCCGCATACAATTCACTCCAGATCTGATGCCATCGGATATCATCGGTTCGGAAATATTGAACGAGGACAGGAACTTTAAATTTATAGCTGGCCCTGTTTTTTCAAATATCATACTGGCTGACGAGATCAACCGAACTCCGCCAAAGACCCAGGCCGCTTTATTGGAAGCCATGCAGGAAAAGGCGGTTACCGTAGCCGGAATGACCCATAAACTGTCGCAGCCATTTTTTGTGCTGGCCACTCAAAACCCGATAGAGCAGGAAGGTACTTATCCGTTGCCGGAAGCGCAGCTGGACCGATTTATGTTTAACGTCGCGCTTGATTACCCTTCCTTCCAGGAGGAATTGCTTATCGTTAAAAATACAACCAGTACCGTCGTTCCGCAAGTGAATAAAATATTGAACGCGGAGCAGATCATTTATTTTCAGCAATTGGTGAGAAATATACCGGTTACGGATCATGTTCTTGAATATGCGGTTAAATTAGTATCTAAAACCCGCCCCGACAGCGAAATGGCCCCTGCCGAGGTAAAACGGCTGCTTAACTGGGGTGCCGGTCCGCGCGCATCGCAGTTTTTAATACTCGGAGCAAAATGTCATGCTGTGATCAGCGGGAAATATTCACCGGATATTGAAGACGTAAAAGCGATAGCCAGACCCGTGTTGCGCCATCGCATCATTCGAAGCTACCACGCTGAAGCTGAGGGGCTTTCAGCGGATGATATTATTCAGAAGTTGTTGTGATTGGTTAACTAGTGACTTGTGATTAGTTAATCTGTGATTAGTCGTTACCGGCTTGATTCTTTAGATAATTTATATATCCGTTTATCAGCTTCATGCAGTCTTCACAAATCGCTTTCAGGTTCTCAAAAATAACCTGGTCAATATAGTTTTCATCTAAAGCAATTATAAGATGATCAATTGTTTCATAAGCAGAGCCACGCGCATTTATGAAGAACTTCTTAGAATCAACATAGTGATACCGGCCGTGTCCTTCTGCAATGTTATTTCCTATTGAACGCGATGAACGGATAATTTGGTCAGTCAACCGATATTTTTCATCCTGCGGAAATCCTTTAACCAAAATGGAAATGTTTTTTCTAAGGTCGTGTGATTTTTTCCAGGCGTCAAGATCTGTAAAGCTTCTCATTTGTATTTTAAATTAGATAAGGCAAGATACTTATCGGATTAGCTAATCACTAATCACTAATCACAAATTAACTAATCACTAATCTACTGCTGCTCCACTGCCGAAAAAATCTCGAGCAGTATATTCCATCTGTGACTGGCGTCGATCTCCCAGATGCGAACGTAGTTATAGTCGCTTACAATATCCCCTTTTTTTATCCTTGCCGTACCGTAACTGTAAGCCAGGTCGCCGCTGGTTGAGCGACCCACGTCAAGGGTCTTGGCAGATATGCTTATGCCTTCGTTATCCAGGAATTTCATGACCTTATCGGTACCTGAAATGGGTTCAAATCCCGGGAAGTAGTACCTGCCTTCGGGACTGAGAAATTCCTTGTAGGATGCCAGTACAGAAACGGTAAGCTCATGATTGAATACCTTGTCGGTGTTGATAATAATAGTTTTACCGTTAAAAGGTTCTTTGCTTGCTGCCCCGCGTTTTGTTGTGTCCGGTTCTTTAAAATCTGTCAGTTCTTCCTTTTCAGGCTCGGGGTGCTGTATACCCAGGTCGATCAGTAATTTTAGTTTGCCGTCCTGGTCGGCCCGCCAAACGGATACATAGTCACCGAATACTTTATCGGTATCTGCTTTGCCATTTTGGTAAACATAGGGCCCGGCAGAGAATGCCAGGTCGCCATTGGCCGAAATGCGCGCAAATTTTGGCTGCCAGGTCAGGCTACCCGGCTGTTTATCTATAGAATTATAAAAATCGCTTATTTTAACCACATGCGGCCTGAATACCACACCTTCCGGGTCGGCAACGGTCAAAAAGGCTTCTTTGATACCCTTGCGCTCAACCAAACGGTTAAAGGACTGCTCGGCACTTACGACTTCACTCACCTTTGCGGCTTGAGCAAATACTAATCCATGGCAGCCGATAAGGACTGCGGCAACTAATATTGATCGTTTCATTCTGTTTCCAGGTTCTTGGGTCTAAAATTTAGATCAAGCACGGCTAATGCCAGTCATTTTGGCTTAAAGCGTCAAATCTAATCTGTTAACGGCATTCAACCGCATAAAGTACAAATATCATTTTTTTGTACTGAATTTATAATTTACTCCAGGTGGTACCCTCTTTGCCGTCATTCAATTGGAAACCGATCTTTTGCAGTCCATCCCTGATCTTATCTGACGTGGCATAATCGCGGTTTTGCTTGGCTTCGACGCGTAGCCCGACGATCATGTTCATCACATTCGGCAGGTCATTATCCGCGGCCTGTTCGTTTTTCAGTCCCAGCACATCTAAGATAAAATCATTCATCAATTGTTTCAAAAGCCCGAGATTTTTTTCGTCGATCTTCAGTTTCCCATCGTGTACCGAGTTGATAATACGTGACGCTTCAAACAGTTCCGCTATGAGTACGGGGCTGTTGAAATCGTCGTTCATGGCATCGTAGCAGCGCTGTAATAAAGGCGCTATATCCACTTCTCCCGAGGAGGCTGCTGTCAGGCTGTCCAATAAGGTAAACGCGTTCATCAGTCGTTTGAAGCCCTTATCTGACGCTTCCATCGCATCGTTACTAAAGTCAAGCGTACTACGGTAATGTGCCTGCAACATAAAGAACCGCACCATCATAGGGCTATAGCCCTTATTTAGTATGGAATTTTGCCCGGTAAATAGCTCATGCGGCAGGAAGCTGTTACCTAATGATTTCGACATCTTTTGCCCGTTCACAGTAAGCATATTGGTATGCACCCAATACTTTGCCGGGTTGGTATGACAGGCGGCCATGCTTTGCGCGATCTCGTTGGTATGGTGCGTTGGCACCAGGTCCAGCCCGCCGCCGTGGATATCAAATTGCTTGCCCAGGTACTTATTGCTCATGGCCGAACATTCGAGGTGCCAGCCCGGAAACCCGGTGCTCCATGGCGAGGGCCATTTCATCAGGTGTTCGGGTTTAGCTTTGATCCATAAAGCAAAATCAAGCGGGCCACGCTTTTCACTCTGCCCGCCGAGGTCGCGGGTATTATTGATCAGGTCCTCAAGGTTGCGCCGGCTTAATATGCCGTAGTCCTGCGTTTTGTTATATTTTTCGACATCAAAATAAATAGAGCCATCCACTTCGTATGCAAATCCGTTTTTCAGGATCAGCTTTACCAGCTCGATCTGCTCGATGATATGGCCCGTAGCGGTAGGCTCAATACTTGGCGGCAGCACATTGAGCATTTGCATCACTTCGCGGAAGCCAACCGTATATTTTTGGGCGATCTCCATCGGCTCCAGTTGGGCCAGCTTAGCTTTCTTCTCAATTTTGTCTTCCCCCTCATCACCTGCGTCACCCTCCAGGTGCCCTGCATCGGTCACGTTGCGCACATAACGCACTTTGTAGCCTAAATAGGTGAGGTAACGGAAGATCAGGTCGAATGAAATATACGTGCGGCAGTTGCCCAGGTGCGCATCGCTGTAAACGGTAGGACCGCAAACGTACATACCCACGTGAGGTGGGTTAATGGGTATAAATTTTTCTTTTTTTCGGGATAAAGTGTTGTAAACAAATAAATTTTGTTCCATAGCGGCAAACTTACGATTTTTTACGCCTGTGCTATAAACAGGGTCAACAGAGAGCGGTATTTTTTTATCATTTGTTTGCAAGGATTTACCCGAAGTTTAAAAGCCCTTCTTTTAGCGTAGCGAAGGTAGGATTGGTTGAGCTTTATGATTTGTTGATTACAGAAGCTGTAAATGATGAATTCTCGAGTACCTTGTTATCGTGACCTATAGCCTGCGTGTCAATGACGATCTGGAAAATGCCAGCTTTGTTAAATACGTTTGGGATTTGTACGGTATTGTTTTTAATCGCAAGATCTCTTTTAGCAACTCCATTAATAGTTATTCTAATCGCGACGCTTTTTACATGTGGTAGATTGGCAACTGTTATATACAAATCTTTAATGTCGCTGTACACATGATTAGGAGTTAATACAACTAAGGAACCTGTTTGACTGTTGACTGAATAAATTACATTACTTACCAGATATCCGTCGTACTTCGTTATATTTCCTGATTGATCGAACCATACAACATTAAATTTTTCACCTAAAATATTATACGCGTGATATACTTTTAAGGTGCCATCATCATTATAATAAAGTAGATCTCCAAATCTTTTACCATTTTTCCAGGAGCCATGATAATGTAGCTTCCCATTTTCATAATATTCATATTCTTCTCCATTCTCTTTGTCATCCTTATAAAATATTTTACTTTGGATATGACCGCTTTTGTAATAACCCAGCGCCCAACCGTTCATTAGTCCATTGACAAGATTTGCTTCTTTTGCTATGTTCCCGTCTTTATAGAAAGTGGCTTTCCCTTCAAGCTGTCCCTGGGCATTTTTATGAACAATCGAAAGGGTCTTCTTAAATAACTTTATATAAATTATCTCAAAACTCTCGCTTTTGCTATAAATAAAAAATGAAAGGAAAATAAACACAATGATCCCTACAAATACCCATTTTTTATATTTCATATAACCTATTTAGATCATTTCAACACCAGGTCACTACGCACCGGGTAATGATCCGAGAACCTTTTTTTGATAATGTGATAATCCAGCACATCAAAACCGGGCGCGGCCATAATATAATCGATCTGGAAATTAGGGAAGCTGCCGTTGTAAGTGCGGCCAAATCCCGAGCCTCTTTCCTCAAAAGCATTTTTCAGTCCTTTTTCCATTTGGTTCACCGCGAAGGAGGCCGGTGTATCATTAAAATCACCGCTAATCAGGTATGGATAGGGGCAAACAGCCGTATGTTCTTTGATCTTGAACACCTGCTCGCTCCTTTTTATAAAAGCCGTTTTCAACTTGCTGCCCAGCCGTATGGCCGATCCCTTTTCTGGCCCCTGGGCGTCTTGTGAAATGTTGTTGAGGTAGCGGTAATCTTCCGGATCAAAGCGTATAGATTGCAAGTGAATGCTGTAAAATCGGAACGTTTTATCACCCTTTTTGATGTCGGCGTAAATACATTGGTTCTCGCTCGAACGGTCCGATAGTTGCACCATGCCGTGCGCGGTAATAGGGAACTTAGAGAATATCGCCAGGCCGATCGCTTCGTCCCTATTGGAGCGGACGGAAAAGAAATAGTAATTGGTACTGTTTAATATTTTTTGAACAGAATCCAGCATATCATACTGCCCTTTATTGCGGGAGTAAAACTCCTGGAAACCTATGATATCTGGTTGCTCGTCCTTAACGATCTGTAATATATCCTGCTTGGTTGATATATCATTTTTCGACCCGTAACGCTTAAAGTTATGCACGTTATAGGTCATCACCTTCACCAGGTTAATATTTGGAGTATAACTCTCCGAGCGGGGAAAGCGCAGTCCAATATTTTTATTCAGCACTTTCCAGCCTATACCGATACAGATTATGGATAGCAACGCCCAAAGTCTTTTTCGGAACAACCAGTAAATGATCAGGATGACGTTGCCCAGCAACAGGTAGGGATAGGCAAGCCCGAAAAATGCAACGGGCCAGAATTTTGTGGGATTGGTAATGGGCGCCAGGTAGCTGATAAGCAAGCCGGTGCAAAGGAAAATATTGATCCAAAGGAATAGCTTATCAACAAAGTTTAACCCTTTTTTAGCCTTCATTATCCTTACTGGCCCTGAATAATATTTCCTTTTCCTGTTTACTCAGGCTTTCATAGCCCGTTTGAGAAATTTTATCTAATATACGGTCTACATCTTCCTGCCGTGGCTTATTGCCCGCATTTTTCAGATTGCCTTTAGCGGCCACTTTTAATTTCGACCGTTTTTTAAATAGCGTACCAATAAAAGCCGCCATGTCATTACCTCGTTGCAATTGTTTGATATAAATAAAACCAAACAGCGCCCCTCCCAGGTGTGATATCTCCCCGCCGGCATTCATGCCTGTAATGCCAAGGAAATCGATAACAACAAAGAACAGCGCCAACCACTTTAATTTTACGGGGCCGATAAACATCATATAAATGGTGTAATCGGGTACCAGTGTCGCAGTTGCTATAATAATGGCCATAATAGCTGCCGAGGCGCCCACATCGCTGCTTGCCGCAACAATTTCGGGATGTTGTGTAAACATTGGCAGCAAATTATAGGAGGCCACGAAAAAGAAGGCACCTGTAAGACCACCTAAAATGTATACCCCTATCGTTCGCTTGTTGCCCAGGTACTCTTCAAATATTTGCCCCATCCAGTATAACCACAGCATATTGAACAGGATATGAAAAATCCCCGCGTGCACAAACATATAAGTCAAAGGCGTCCACGCGTGGCGCAGCAGTTTAGGCAAATATGAGGGCAATGCCAGGTATTCGTTCGCTTCTGTGAGGATAACGCTGTGGCCGAAGCCTGTAAAAAGCTGTTCGATGACGGCGGGGACATACATAGCCAGGTAGACAAGGATATTGATCCATACCAGCATCATTACCTTGCTGCCCGAATGCAGCATTTTGAACTTGATATCGTTCCACAGCGTATTCATAGTTCAGTCCTTCATAACATAACGATATACGTTCAAAAAAAGTTGTTGGGCTTTTTAACGCCCCATAGTTTTATCATTAAAAAGCCAAATATCGCTCCACCGAGGTGCGCGAAGTGCGCCACATTATCGCCGCCGTACTGTGCCACGCCCAGCCATAGTTCAATAACGATATAACCGGGTACAATGTACTTGGCTTTAATTGGTACAGGAATAAAGAACAGGAATAACTCCATATTCGGATAGAGCATGCCAAAAGCAACCAATAAACCGAAGACAGCTCCGGACGCACCCAGAACAGGACCATTATAAATGGCTTCCAATTTTCCAATTACCTCAGGGCTAAAGCCTTGATTCATGTTTATGGTGAATGTGCCAACAAGACTATGCACTTCAATTGCCTGTACCAGCCACTGCAACAGGATTGCACCGATGCCACAAATAAAATAAAGATTAAAGAATTTTTTCGATCCCAGGCTATACTCCAATATTGGCCCGAACATAAACAGGGCAAACATATTGAAAAAGATATGCGCAATTCCGCCATGCATAAACATATAGGTAATCACTTGCCATGGACGGAAAAATGGTGAATCGAAATAAAACACGGCGAACCATCTAACCATATCAAAGCGGGCACCCAGCACATAGGTGGCTATGAAAAATATAATATTAAGTATAAGCAGGTTTTTTACAACCGGTGTTAAATTGGCGAATGGGGATTGCCTGTATTGACTCATAGTTTAATTAATTGTGGTTATTTCTCAAATCGTTCCGCTAGCTCAGCAAGGGTAAAAGTACTGATTATTGGCTTTCCATTCAGCGCAATATTTGGCATCTGGCAGGCAAAAAGCTGGTCGATCAGTAGATTCATTTCCCCGGATGATAACTTGACGCCGATTTTGGTCGCCGCGTTACGCGCCAATGCTCTCGCCAGGTTATCGCGCTTATCTAATTTCAGTATCGAAAGGTTGTTTTTAAATCCTTCCAGCAGGTGCTCAAGCAAGGTGTGTTCTGCTACATTGCCTAAATCAGCAGGTATGCCTTCAACTACCACCGTATTTTTACCAAACTCGCGGATATCAAAACCCAGTGCCCTGATATCAGGTAAAAGCTCTCTCAATAACTCAAAATCGCCGCCGTTTAGTGTGACCGATTGCGGGAACAGGCTCTGCTGGCTGGTACCCGAATGATTTTCCAACTGATGCAGGAAACGTTCGTACAAAATGCGTTCGTGCGCCGCCTGCTGGTTGATGAGCATAAACCCCGACTTGATCTGCGACAGGACATACCGTCCATGCACCTGGAACAATTGACGTTCGCTGGGTTTGCTTACCTCCTGCTCTTCTACGGCGATGGTTTTTTCGCTATGCAGATCGTGCTGGTGCGTTGTTTCCTTTTTGCTGATCTCGTACAGCGTATCCCAGTTTTGCGGGATGGCGGTTTTTCGGTGATCGCCGGTTTCGCGCAGGAAAGGGAGTTCACGCTCGGCTTTTTTTTCCGGTGCGAAGGGATTAAAATTGGGATTGAAGGAAATCGTCGGCTGAACGATCTGCTCCATCGGCTTTTGCGTGATCAGGTGCCCTATACTATTTTCCTGGTCGAAATCGAGTGTGGGTGTGATATTGTATTTACCCAGCGACCGCTTTACGGCCGAGCGGATAATAGCATAGATCGATTTCTCGTCCTGGTATTTGATCTCGGTTTTTGTCGGGTGGACGTTGATATCAATTTTTGAGGGATCAATATCGATGAAAAGCACATATAATGGGAAGCTTTCATCCGGCAACAACTCTTCAAAAGCGGTCAATACGGCATGGTTCAAATAAGCGTCGCGGATATAGCGGTGATTCACAAAAAAGAACTGTTCGCCGCGTGTTTTACGCGCGAATTCCGGTTTGCCTACGTATCCCCTCAGTTTGATAATGGATGTATCCTCTTCTACAGGCACCAATCGCTGGTTATAATTATTGCCGAAGAGGTGAACGATACGTTGTTTTAGCGCGGTAGCAGGCAAATGATAAACCTCCTGCCCTTCGTGGTGCATCGTGAAAAATATACCTGGATTGGCTAAAGCGACGCGCTGAAACTCATCCACAATATGCCGCATCTCCACCGGGTTGCTTTTCAGGAAATTGCGGCGCGCCGGGGTGTTATAAAATAAGTTCCTGATCGAAATCGACGTTCCGGTTGGTGCAGAACACGGTTGCTGGCTGATCACCTCCGAGCCTTCGATAATAATGCAGGTTCCCAGTTCATCGTCGTGACGACGTGTTTTGAGTTCGACATGTGAAATAGCGGCTATGGATGCCATCGCCTCGCCGCGGAAACCCATGGTACGGATAGCGAAGAGGTCCTCGGCTTTGCGTATTTTGGAGGTGGCATGGCGCTCAAAGCTCATTCGCGCGTCGGTTAGACTCATGCCGCAACCATTATCGATCACCTGTATCAGCGATTTGCCTGCGTCCTTTAGTATCAGTTGTATTTTATCCGCCCCCGCGTCTATCGAATTCTCTATTAATTCTTTCACCGCTGATGCCGGTCGCTGCACCACTTCGCCCGCGGCAATCTGGTTGGCAACGGAATCAGGTAAAAGCTGTATGATATCTGGCATTTAGAAAATTTCCCTTCTGTCATCCGCCGTAGCCTTGGCGAAGGCGGACTTTGTTCAGCCGCTAAATTAATTATTTGGCAGCATAACTTATGCTATTGACGATTGTATATGACAATTAGATTAATCCCGCCCGATTAATTTTTTAAACCAGTACGCCGGTATTTTGTTAGTGATGAGATTCAGCCAAATGCAATAAAAGTTGACGATATAATTTAATATTTAGATACTTGTAAATCAGCCCGTACTTATGAGAAAGTTATTACCCTTGCTACTGCTTTTTGCCGTTGCCTGCAAGCCAAAGGATTACAATGCCGACCTGCTGGTTAAAAACGCCGTAGTATACACCGTCGACAATAATTTTTCAACCGCGGAAGCTTTTGTGGTGAACGGGGGTAAGATCGTTGCGGTAGGCAGGGCTGATTCGCTCGAGACAATTTACAAGGCGCACCATGTGATCGACGCCGAAGGCAAGCCGGTTTACCCTGGTTTTATTGACGCGCATTCGCATTTTTATGGCTATGGGCTAAGTTTACAGGAAGCTGATCTTGTCGGCACAAAAAGCTGGGAAGAAATCGTGGACACGATAAACACCTATGCGAGGCGCAATCCCGAGGGCTGGATCATCGGCCGCGGATGGGATCAAAACTCCTGGAAGGTAAAAAAGTTCCCAACCAAAGATAAACTGGACGCGCTGTTCCCGGTAAGGCCGGTAGTGCTCACCCGAATTGACGGGCACGCGGCGATTGCCAACCAGGCGGCGTTGAATTTGGCAGGGGTAAAACCCGGTCAGACCGTCAGCGGCGGCGAAATAGAAACCATAAACGGTAAGCTGACCGGTATTTTGGTAGATAATGCGGTAGGTATAGTAACGCGTAAGATGCCCGGCCCGACGGACGAGGTTACCCAATCGGCATTTTTAGCTGCACAGGCAAAATGTTTTGCCGATGGCCTTACTACAGTGGCCGATTGTGGTCTGCCTTATACGATGGTGAGCACCATCGCCGAACTTCAGCACAAAGGCCTGCTGAAAATGCGCCTGTACGTAATGCTTTCCGACCGGCCGGAAAATTATGACTACTTGTTTAAAAGGGGCGTTTATAAAACTTCGGGCCTGGATGTACGCTCGTTTAAAATGTATGCCGATGGCGCGTTGGGCTCACGGGGTGCGTGCCTTTTGCAGCCCTATGACGATCAGAAAAACTGGCGCGGCTTCTTATTAAGCAGTCAGCAGCATTTTGCCGAGGTTGCAAAAAAGGTGTATGACAAGGGCTTTCAATTATGTACGCATGCTATCGGCGACTCGGCTAATCGCGTAATATTAAAAGTTTACGCCTCCGTATTAAAGGGAAAGAATGACCGCCGCTGGCGTATTGAACATGCACAGGTGCTATCGCCGGATGATATCCACTATTTCGGCGACTACAATATCATTCCTTCGGTTCAGCCGACGCACGCTACTTCAGATATGCGCTGGGCCGTTACTCGCTTGGGCGAAAAACGCCTGAAAACAGCTTATGCCAATAAGCAATTGCTTGAACAAAATGGCTGGCTGCCGCTGGGTACCGATTTCCCGGTAGAGAACATTAACCCGATTTATACGTTCTATGCTGCTGTAGAGCGTAAGAACCTGCAAGGCAACCCGCCGGGTGGTTTCCAACCTGAAAATGCATTAACACGTAAACAAGCTTTGCAGGGCATGACGATATGGGCCGCTAAAGGCAATTTTGAAGAAAAGGAAAAGGGAAGCATCGAGCCTGGCAAATATGCCGATTTTGTGATACTGGATAAAGATATCATGAAAGTAAAAGGGTCGGAATTGCCCGGGATAAAAGTATTATACACTTACGTGAACGGAGAGAAAGTATATGAGAAAAAATAGATGGCAGCTTTGTACGCTGATTTTGGCGGGGTTTATTTTAGTCAACTCTGCATGCGCACAAAACCCGCCATTTTTGGGCCAGGCTTATGTGAATGAAGAAAAACAGGTTGAGAAAGCAACCGTTCTGTTGAACAACGAGGAGGGACTGATACCACTCATGGACCTCGGCGAATTGAGGATAGCGAGTATCCATTTTACTTACCAGTATGCGACCAGTTTCGACAGCCTGCTAAATAAATATTCGGCAATTCAAACCTTCACCGGAACTGATTATGTCACTGTTAAAAGTTTGGCCGACCTGGATTACGATACCAAGACCTATAATACGCTCGTCATCCAGTTGGCAGATGCCGACCTGGACAATGCGCAGATCATCGGTTTTATCAACGATAACAAACGCATCAAAAACGTCATCGTAGCATTTTTTGGATCGGGTAAAAACCTGTCTAAACTGAATTCAATTACCGCACCCATTATATGGGCTTCGCGGCCATCGCAGGTTTCGGCATTTTTTAGCGCGCAGGCCATATTTGGCGGCGTGGCTATTACACAGAAACTAAAAACGGCCTATCGGCCCAAATATCCAGTCAATTCTGGTTGGACGACGACTAAAAGCCGCTTGCAATATACCGTACCGGAGGAGGTGGATGTCAATTCATCCAGCCTTGACAATATCGATAATATAGCTAACGAGGCAATTCGTAACCAGGCCACGCCCGGCTGCGTGGTATTGGTGGCGAAAGACGGCAAGGTGATCTATAATAAAGCTTTCGGCTACCACACTTATGATAAGGTGCAACCTGATAAACTGACCGACATTTTCGACCTGGCGTCGATGACCAAAGTGTCGGCGACGACGATGGAAGCGATGCGGGTGTACGAAGAAGGTCGCCTGAACCTGGATTCTACCATTGGTACTTATCTCGCTATGGCCAGGCATACCAATAAGGCCGACCTGACCATCCGCGAAGTGCTGGAACACCAGTCGGGGCTGATCCCTGATATCCCAACCTATGAGAAATTGAAACCGACCGATGTTAGCCTCGATTCGTCAGCTGCCTATCCGCATAAGGTCGTCGATCATTATTTTTTGCGTAAGGATTATTTTAAGGACGTGATGTGGGCCGATATCGTCAATTCCAATGTGAAAACGCGCGGACAATATGTCTATAGTGACCTGAGCATGGTGGTGATGAAGGAAATACTGGAAAGAATCACGGCTACGCCTCTAAACGTGTACGTTCAGCAAAATTTTTACGGACCGCTGGGGATGCAAACTGCGGGCTTTCTACCGCTGAACCGTTTCGCACGCGACAGGATAATACCCACCGAAGACGACGAGGTTTTCCGCCATACTTTATTACTGGGCTATGTGCATGATCCTACAGCGGCGTTACTTTCAGGGGTGTCGGGTAACGCGGGTTTATTTGCCAGTGCCAACGACATCGCTATCCTTTACCAAATGCTGCTGAATAAAGGGAGTTATGGCGGGGTACAATATTTCAAACCGCAAACGGTCGACCTGTTCACCGCAAAGCAATCGGCGGTTAGCCGCAGGGGGCTGGGTTTTGACCGGTGGGATCCCAATGCCGATAAGCATTATCCATCCAGGTTTGCGTCCGATCAAACCTACGGGCATACCGGTTATACCGGCACCTGTATCTGGGTTGATCCAAAATATAACCTGGTTTATGTGTTCCTGTCAAACCGTGTGAACCCAAAAGTAAGCGATAAGCTATCCAGCCTGCAGATCAGGGGCCGTATCCAGGATGTGGTTTATCAAGCCATAGGAAAAGGCTGCAATTGCGGCATGATGGGTTCACCGACCGGAAAATAAGTACCGGGATTCTAAAATCTGCAGTCAAAATATCTTTACACAGCTTTAACACTAATATCTTAAAATGCTGTTAAACTTGCACCAGTGAAACTATCACAGGCATACTGACCCTTATAGGCCGCGTGTGATAGTTTCATTACTACAACCAGAGAGAGAAAGATCACATCAATGAAGATCGGAATAGTTTGTTACCCCACTTTTGGCGGCAGCGGCGTAGTAGCCACTGAGCTAGGCAAAGCTTTAGCCGACCGCGGTCACCAGGTTCATTTTGTGACCTACAACCAGCCGGCAAGGCTCGACTTTTTCTCGGAGAACCTTTTTTATCACGAGGTGGCCGTATCTAAATATCCTTTATTTGAGTACCCGCCTTACGAATTGGCGCTTGCAAGCCGTTTGGTGGATGTGGTGCGTTTTGAGAAACTGGATATCCTGCACGTGCATTATGCCATCCCGCATGCCTCGGCAGCCTTTATGGCCAAGCAGATACTGATGACCTACGGTATTTATATCCCCGTGGTAACTACGTTACACGGTACCGATATTACTTTGGTTGGTAAGGATCGCACTTACAGCCCGGTGGTTACTTTTTCCATCAATAAATCTGACGGCGTAACGGCCGTTTCGGAGAATTTAAGGCAGGAAACCTTCGAGTTTTTCGATATAGAGAACGAGATCAGGGTAATCCCCAATTTTGTCGACCTTAACCGGTTCAGCCTCAAAGCCAAGGACCATTTCAAAAAAGCTATTGCTCCCGCAGGTGAAAAGATATTGGTGCATACTTCTAACTTCCGCAAGGTGAAACGCACGACGGACGTAGTAAAGGTGTTCGCCAAAGTGGTAGAAAAGATACCGTCAAAATTACTGATGGTAGGTGATGGCGAACAGCGTTCCGATTGCGAACAGTTAGCGCGCGATCTCGGCATAAACGACAATGTTCGTTTCCTTGGTAAACAGGATGCCATTGAAGAGATATTATCCGTATCCGACCTGTTCCTGATGCCATCGCAATCCGAAAGCTTTGGTTTGGCAGCGCTAGAGGCTATGGCCTGCAAGGTGCCGGTGATCAGCTCCAACGCGGGCGGTTTACCCGAACTGAACGTGGACGGTGTCACCGGCTTCCTGAAAGAGATCGGCGATGTCGACGGTATGGCCGAAAGCGCCATTTATATCCTGGAGGATTGCGACCGCCTGAAAGCTTTCAAGGAAAACGCGCTTGCCCGGGCCAAGGAGTTCGACCTGTCTATCATTCTGCCGATGTACGAGAACTACTACATCGAGGTGATCGAGAAGAGCAGGACGCACGTGTTGTAAGGAGGAGAAAGGTCAAAGGATAAAGGTGAAAGGTTAGAGTTTGATTACTCAAAACTCATAGCTTACCACTCAAAACCACTACACTATGTGTTCACGTTCACGCGCCTTTCGGCCATAAAAAGCCATTTAATGACTTAATTGTTAAGTATTTGATAGTTTACACTAAGCGTAAAATTGTCATGAACTTTGCCGTTTTCGTGAACATGTAAAACCCAATTCACTGCGCTACAGCCCATTAAATCATTTTAGTATATGCAGGAAAAAGAACCAATCCTGACGAAAAAGTCTGCAAATTTTCAATTTATATCACTTTTCGGCTCTTGTTAAGCCGAAAATGGCCGGAAATAATGCTTAGTGTATAGGTAACCTTGAGATACTGTTGAGCGTTTCTGAAATGTTCAGAACACTTATGTGTCGTCCTGAAATAGGTTTACACTGTAAACCTATTTCAGGACGTGACAGCGCGATCATAACCGTGCTTTTTTTTCTGTCTTTAAATTGCCCTGCAACTGTGGATTTTGCGGGGGCAGTTCAGCGACGACATGCTCAACTTCGGTTTGCTGAACATGAACAGCGTATTCGGCAGGTTCAATGCTGCTGCCAATCGCCTCGGCGTATACCTCGGTAAACTCGGCCCCGATATACAGGATGGCGGAGGTATAATATATCCAAACCAGCATAATGATGATGGAACCGGCCGCGCCATAAGCCGAACCCTGCGCGGTGTATTTTAAATACAAACCGATAAGGTATTGCCCAAGCATGAACATCAGGGCAGTAAAGATGGCACCTGAGCGTACGGCTCTCCATTTGATCTTTACATCGGGCAGGAATTTGAATATAATACCGAATAGCACCGCGATAACCACCAGGGTAACCACGAGATTGAGCACATCAAACAAGGTCACAGTAACGGCGGGCCAAAAACGCTCCAGGCGGTCGCTCAGGGCGTTGATAGCTATATTTACCATCAACGATGCCAGTAGCAGGAAGCCCAGGCCGATGATCAGCGAGAACGATAAAAATCGATTTTGCAGCCATTTGAGCCAGCTCCTCTTTGGTTTGGATTTTACCCTCCAGATAATATTAAGCGAATCTTGTATCTCAACAAACATACTGCTGGCGCCAACGAGTAATATTACCGCACCGACCACTAACGCGGTTCCGGTTTTACCGGATAGCTGGAGGTGCGTCACGACCTGTTGTAACTGTATTACGGCATCCTTCCCCATAAATTTGCTCATTTGGGCATAAAGGGTATCATTATAGTTATAATGATGCAATATCAGGCTGGTAATGGATATGATGATAATGAGAAGCGGAGCAATGGAAAAAATGGTATAATAGGCTAAGGATGCGCTTAATTTAAGCCCGTTATCATTAATAAATCCCATAAACGTGGCCGCGATCACCTTCCACAGGCGCTTTAAATATACCGTGCTGAACAATTTCATTTCAACTTAATAAATAAAATTCAATGGAAATTGTTTACTTACTTATTGCGTAAAATAATTAATTACAACAATACTTTTTAATAAATATTATTGGTTAAGTTGAGATCACACGAAAGGTGCGGTTGCACGGGTATAAATGTTATAAATTGTAACTTGCAGTGAGGGAAACACTTATTAAAGCGGCGAATAAATATTCGCGTAATATTTGCAACTACCGACTAAATTTCATTATTTTTAGGTTTTAAGAAAAACAGCTTCGGGGCTTCGCCTTTTCGCACAGAATGGACTTTTCCGGAGATGATATTACAAACTTTTAATTGTTAAATTTTTTTTGGGGAAAGCCGTCCTGCGCAAGCAGAACGGCTTTATTCGTTTAGTGCGCGTCGACCGGCATTTTCGCCGCACGCTTTTTAAAGGGCTGCAGGTACAGCAGCGGAATAGAAAATAACATCACAAGGCCGGATATCAGGTATGCCTCATCATAAGTTAATAACAACGATTGCCTGGTCACCGCGCCTTCAATGGCCTGGTATGCCATATGTGTTGCATCAAGTATCGATTTCCCTTTGGCTATAAACCCTTGCTCCAGCATATTGAACCGTTGCATAAACGCGTTGTTGTAAGGGTTAATATTTGAAAGAAGATCGCTGCGGTGTTTCGCCTGGCGGATGTGGATCAATGTAGTCAAAGCGGCGATACCAAATGATCCGCCCAATTGGCGCATCATGTTATTTAAGCCCGTGCCCTGTCCTATTTCGGGGCCTTTAAGGTCGGCAATGGCCAAAACGGTTAACGGTACAAATAAGAGCGCCATACCCACGCCCCTTATCAGCAGCGGCACCAAAACATTGAGTTCGCCGGTTTCGAGGGTTGAACGACTAAGCATAGACGTGAATACGAAAAACAGGAACATGCCCAGCGTGGCCATAAATTGTGCCGGTATTCCCCTATTGAGCCATTTACCGATGAACGGCATCATGAATATTGTACACAGCCCGCCTGGAAACAGCAACTCGCCGGTTTGCTGAGCAGTGAAACCCAGCAGGTTTTGACAAAATATCGGGAAAACGAATACCGAACCATATAATCCAAACCCCAGCACAAATGACGTAAACATGCCCACGGCAAAACTTCGGTGCCGCATGATGGAGAAATTTACTATGGGGTGATCTGTACTTAATTCGCGCCAGATGAATAGGAACGTACCGAGGATAGCCGAAATGGTTAATACAAGTATATAAGTTTTTGAGAACCAGTCTTCCGATTCACCCTTTTCGAGGATCACCTGCAAACTGCCAACAGCAATGGCCAGCAACGCTATGCCCCACCAGTCGATCGGTTTTCCATGAGTATCCCTGGGCGTTTCCCGCACAAATGTATAGGTGAAGAACGCGGCCACAGCACCAACAGGTATGTTTACGTAAAATATCCATTGCCAGGTAAAATGGTCGGTAATATAACCGCCTATGGTAGGGCCCACCGTAGGGCCCACAACGGCGCCCAATCCAAATAGGGCCGTGGCCGTGCCAATCTGTTCACGCGGCCAGGTATCCAGCAAAATTGCCTGGGCTGTAGATATTAAACCTCCGCCGGCGATACCCTGCAATATCCTGAAGCCAACCAGTTCGCCCAAGGTATGCGAATTACCGCAAAGGAACGAGGCTATGGTAAACAGGATGATGGATCCTAAAAAGTAGTTTTTCCGGCCGAAATAACTTCCCAGCCATCCCGACATGGGCAATATAATCACATTCGCGACCGCATACCCGGTTACAACCCAGGCGACATCTTCCAATGTAGCGCCAAGGTTACCCTGTATTTGCGGCAGGGATACATTCACGATCGTGGTATCGATCAGCTCAAGTAACGAGGCTGATATCACCGTGATCGTGATGATCCATTTTCTAAAACCTTTTTCAGCCATTATTATTAGTCTTTATAAATAACAGAAACATTCACGCTCATACCCGGACGCAGCATGGCCAGCGTATCTTTGCCGGCATTGATCTTGATCTTAACAGGTACGCGTTGCACCACCTTCACGAAGTTTCCGGTTGCGTTATCAGGGGGCAGCAACGAGAATTTAGCACCCGTCGCACCGGCGAAATTATAAACCTGGCCATGCAGCTTCCATTTAGGGTAGGCATCCACATCGATTTCTACCTTCTCGCCGTTCTTTAAATTGGTAAGCTGTGTTTCTTTAAAGTTTGCGGTAATATAAACACTATTATCATTTACGATAGAGAATAGGGTCTGTCCCGGCTGTACCAGCTGGCCCACCTGTATATTCTTTTTTGAGGCGATACCGCTAGCGGGCGCGGTAATAGTAGCGTATGACAACTGGAGCCTGGCGTAATCTACATCAGCCTGGCGCTGGGTAACGCCCACGCCGGTAACCTTCAACTGGTTGCGGGAAGTCCCAACTTGCTCTAATGCCGCTTTGTACTGGTCCTGTGCAGCGCGATAGGTGGCCTCAGCCACGTCACGGTTTGCCTTTACCTGCTCAAATTGCTGTTGGGTAACCGAGCCATCCTTTACCAGGTTTGCGTAGCGGGCATAGTCCTTGTCCGCTTGTTCGAGCTTAGCGTGGGCAGATTCCACCTGGGCCCTGGCGCTTGATGAGTTGGCAGCGGTGCTGATGATCTGTGATTGGCCAACACCAACGCCGGCGCTTGCACCTTGTTTGGCTGATAACGCCTGCTCCAGCTTCACTTTATAATCACGGTCATCTAATTTTACCAACACCTGGCCTTTTTCGACGTGGCCATTCTCTTCAAAGAAAATACTGTCCACATAGCCGCCTACTCGGGCCACTACCGGGCTGATATCACCGTCGATCTGCGCATCGTCTGTATCAACATGTTTTGAGTAATAAACGTATTCTTTTATCCCGAAGATGATACCACCTACCAGTATCACGCCGAGTACTATAGGTAATACCCTGTTGGGTTTCTTTTTTGCTTCTTGTTCTTGTGCCATTGTAATGGGAGATTTTATTATTTGTTAAGTTTTCCGGTTGATTTTAATAATGTGTAATAAGCAAGGCCTGCATCAGCTTTTGCCAGCTCCAGGTTAATTTGTGCCTGGTAGAGCAGGGTTTCAGCATCGGCCCTGTCGGTCGCTGATGCGATATTACTTTTGTATTTGGATTCGAGGATCGAGTTGTTTTCAGTCGCCTGGTCTATGGATGTTTGCAGCAATTTGATCTTATCCCGGGCTTCTACATAATTTTCATAGCTCCTGTTCACATCGTTGCGGATGTGATCAGCGGTAATGCCCTGGTTGATGCCAACCTGCTCGCTTTGGATCTTCGCCTCGGCCACCTTGTTCTTATTGGTCCACAGCGACGAGAAGTTCCACGCGAAGGTCACACCGAGCGTGATCGGGGTAATATAGCTGCCTGACCTGGGGATCGGGTTCGCGTTGACATCGACATAATACCCTCCAACAGAAGCAGACAGTGTCGGCAACTGGTTGGCGCGTACATTTTTGATACTGATATCGGCCACCTGCGATTGCAACATTAGCTGGCGCACTTCCTGGCGGTTAGCCATGGCCGTGTCGATATAGCTGCCCAATGGACCTACCTGGTGACCCGAATCGTTGATCTGGTCGATATTGATGTTAGTAGTTTCCGGCAGGCCCAGTAAAATATCCAGGTCGTAATTGATGATCTTGCGGTTGCTTTCCAGGTCTATCTGGTTTACCTGCACATTGGCGCGCTGCAACTGGAAACGAAGCACATCGTTTTTGGTAACCAAACCCTGGTCAAAAAAACGTTGCGCCTGGTGGATCTGGGCGTCAATAGTCGTCAGGTTCTGCTGAACAACCTTAATGCTCTGCAACACCTTATAAAGATTATAAAACGAGCTGATCACATCATAAGTGATATCATCCTTGTCCTTGTCAGCATCCAGTTTGGATACTTTCGTTAGCAAGTCGGTCGATTGCTGCGCATACTTAAGCTTACCGCCCGCGAGCAGCGTCTCATTCAGCGATACGATACCTAAGTAAGCGTTGGCGCTGGTAGGCAAGTTGAAGCTCGATTTCCCGAGCGATAGCATATTGGCCGGTATCTCAGCCCGATTATAAGCGAAACTGGCCTTACCCGAAGGCAATACCAAATCTTTGGCCTGGTTGTATTGCGATACAGCCTGGTCGATCTTAGATTGGGATAGTTTCAGCACTTTACTGTTCTGGATGCCCAATTTAACGGCTTCATCCAGCGTTAAGGTCCTGTCCTGCGCCGAGGCTGTGAAAGCCAGCGCGGGCATCAGAAGAACAGCTATCGAAAGGCAAATTGCTATAAGCGCCTTTTTGAATAGCTGTGTGTTGTGGGATTTATTTTGTCGTGTTATCATGTTCATTTCAGCAAGTAGCATTTTAATAGTGTTTTCAGGTACGCTTCAATGCGGGGTTTCAGCTGCCCTTCAAGCACTTTGTCGTTTTGTATATCGAACCCCATTACTTTTGAAGTGAGGTGGGGTGTATTGACGATGAAGTTTTTAGTGCCGTAAATAGTGGCTATCACCAGTTCGATATCGATGTTCTTTTTGAACTCGCCTTTCGCGACGCCATCCTGTAATATCTTTTGCACTTCGGATACATTCTTCATCAATATATCCGTGATCTGGTCCGATAGTTCGCCGCGGCGCTGCATGGAAAGTTCCTGGTAAAGCAGCTTCTGGAAGCAATTGTTGGTCACCACACGCTGTGTATACAACTCGATGTATTTTTCGATCTTGTCCCAGGCCGTCATGGTTCCATCGTTACCAAGATTTTTTAATAGGTCCTGGAAAGAGATTATTTTGCGTTTAAAAACCGCGAGGAACAACCCTTCTTTCGACCCGAAATAATAATTCAGCATCGCCATGTTTACGCCCGCTTCGCCCGAAATCGTCCGGGTGGAGGCGCCATCAAATCCGAGTTCTGAAAAGACTCTTTCAGCAACATCAAGGATGTGATCTTTCTTATCGATCTTGTCTTTGTCCATTTTCTTAAATCCGTTTGCAAAATTAATCAAGCGATTGATTAGTGCAAACGAGTTTTGTTAATTTATTGTAATCATTTGATTATCAAACCGCGAATTCTAATCAAATGATTGGTTTTCAGTATAATTACCGATGTAACAGTTTTGTTTTACATTTGAAGTATTAAAAAGAGCTGCCTATCTTTCCACCTATTTTCCTGACTATGAAGCGTATCCTGGTACTTGTAACCGCAATATTTACTGCCCTAAATGTGTTCGCCCAAACCAATCCCCCGCAGGATATGGTTACTATTGAACAGAACCTGAAGAAGCTGGATGTTTTAGGCAGCGTGCTTTATGTGGCCGCCCACCCCGATGATGAGAATACCCGTTTGCTGGCTTACCTGGCGCAGGAAAAACATTACCGCACCGGTTATCTTTCTATGACGCGGGGCGATGGCGGGCAAAACCTGATCGGTAACGAACAGGGAGAATTGCTGGGTCTGATACGTACACAGGAACTGCTTGCCGCCCGCAAGGTTGATGGCGCCGAACAATTCTTTACACGCGCTGTAGACTTCGGTTTTTCAAAAGGGCCAAAGGAAACGCTTGATTTCTGGAACAAGGAGAAAGTATTGGGTGATGTGGTATGGGTGATCCGCAAATTCAGGCCGGATGTGATCATCTGCCGCTTTCCAACCACGGGTGAAGGCGGTCATGGTAACCACACGGCCTCGGCTATCCTGGCGCAGGAAGCATTTGCGGCAGCGGCCGATCCGACGAAATACCCCGAACAATTGAAATATGTGCAGGTGTGGCAGGCTAAACGCCTGTTGTGGAACACCTTCAATTTTGGTAACACGAATACGATAGCGCCAGATCAGTTCAAGATCAATGTAGGCGTTTACAATCCGATCTTAGGCAAGGGCTACGGCGAAATGGCCGCAGAAAGCCGATCAAACCATAAAACCCAGGGTTTTGGCTCGGCAAGGCAAAGAGGCGATGCTTATGAGTATTTTAAAACCATTTTGGGTGATACGCCGAAAGATGAGTTAATGGACGGCGTAAATACCACCTGGAGCCGGGTAAAGGGCGGTGAGGAGATAGATAAAGAGGTGGAAGCTGTTCAAAAGAGTTTCGATCCCAACCACCCGGATAAGTCTGTTGCTGACCTAGTAAAGGTTTACGGGCAGTTGGAAAAGTTAAGTGATCCATACTGGCGCGAACAAAAGCTAAAAGGACTGAGTGATTTGATTGCGGCCTGTGCGGGGTTGTGGTTTGAAAGTTATTCGCCTCAAGCGGCGTACTTTGTTGGAGATAGTGTACCCGTAAAAACGCAAGTTATAAGCAGATATGGATTAAATGTTGCTCTACACAAGATAGTTTACCCAGCATACAATCACATTTCCCGTACTATTCTTTTTACAATCCCGCAAACTCTGTCAAAAAATATCTCGCAAGATTTCGATGGTAAATTTAAAGCGGGTGACATAACTCAACCGTATTGGTTATTGTTTCCTCATTCAATTGGATCCTACAATACAGATTACCTGGACAAAGTTGAGACAAAAGATATTGATGATGAAAAAGACACCTTTAGCAAGGTCAAGCAAAAATCTTTGCCTGAAAATATTCCTTATACAACACGTTTGACGTTTAATATACTAGGCGAGGACGTCCAATTTGAAAGACCAATTCAATATAAATATGTCGATCCCGCAAAAGGCGAGATATATCAGCCCGTTGAGATCACACCGCCCGTTACAGCCAACATTCAAAACGCGGTCTATATCTTCAATTCCCAGCAGCCGCAGACGGTACAGGTAAATTTGAAAGCCTTTAAAAACGGCGCTTCCGGCAGTATTAGCCTGAATGTGCCCGCAGGATGGAAAGTAAGCCCGGAAAGTGTGCCGTTCACCAATAAAGCAAAAAATGACGAATGGGAGCAGGATTTTACATTGACGCCGACCAGCGCCAAATCACAAACCGGCGAACTGGAAGCGCAAATAAGCGTTACCGGCGATAAAGACGTATATAACAGGGGTATTTTATCCATTCGCTATAATCATATTCCGAACATCACCATTTTCCCCACGGCGCAGGCCAAACTATTGCAGCTCGACCTGAAGCTGACAGGAAAAAAGATCGGTTATATCAATGGCGCGGGCGACCTGGTGCCGGATGCACTGCGGCAAGTAGGTTATGAAGTGCACGAGCTGAATGAGAACGAAATACTTAACGGCGATCTTTCCGGCTATGATGCGATCGTAGTTGGTGTGCGCGCTTATAACGTCGATCCGCGCTTAACCATCGAGCAACCCCGGTTATTGGATTATGTGAAAAACGGCGGCAACCTGCTGGTGCAGTACAACAACAGCAACGGTTTGGTGACCAAACATATCGGGCCATATCCCTTTAATGTAGTTAACGAACGCGTTACGGATGAAAATGCTAAGATCAACATTCTCGATCCGAACAACCCGGTATTGAATTACCCGAACAAGATCAATCCATCCGATTTCGACGGCTGGGTACAGGAACGCGGCTTGTACTTCACCAAAGATGCCGACCCGCAGTATCAGAAGGTTTTACAAATGGCCGATCCGGGTGAGGCGCCTAAGGACGGCGCGCTGATCACTACGCAATATGGCAAAGGGCGGTTTATTTATACGTCGCTGGCGTTCTTCAGGCAGCTGCCGGCCGGTGTTCCCGGCGCATACAGGTTGTTTATCAATTTATTGAGCAAGCCAAAGGTGAATCCGTAGCTGTTTGAACACGATTTTCGGGATTTTTCAGATCGACAGGATGAGCCTGTCCATCCATGTAATCGTTTAAAATTGTTCAAAAATTGCAACATGCTGCAACTAAAGTAGCAGTACCCGCGTCTTGAATAAACAACCTGATTTTAAAATCTTCAAAATATAGCCATGTTTAAGAATTACCTCAAAGTGGCCTTACGAGGGCTCTGGAAAAATAAGTTCTCGTCGGTAATCAATATACTCGGATTGTCCATAGGGCTGAGCAGCTGCCTGCTGATCGGGTTATACATCAGCCACGAGTTAAGTTACGACAAGTTCCAGCAGAAGGGCGACCGGATCGCGCGCGTGATCATGGAATATAAATTTGACGGGGCCGGCGAATCAAAAGCGGGTAATTTCACCAGTACCAAGGTTGGCCCCAAATTCAAAGCGGTGTTCCCCGAGGTTGAAAATATGATCAGGATGCAGGCCTCTAACCGGCCGATGCTTTACAAGGATAAGTTTTTTAACGAGCAGGGAATCGTGTATGCCGATCAGTCGTTTTTTGATCTGTTCAGTTTCAAGTGGATCGAAGGTGATCAAAAAAAGGCTCTTTCTGAACCCAATGAGATCGTTTTCACCCAAAGTTCGGCGAAAAGATATTTTGGAAATGATAACCCTGTAGGGAAAATGGTTAAGGTGGGCAGCGATTCGGGTTTATATAAGGTGACCGGCGTGATAGCCGATTGCCCGTCCAACTCGCAGATCAAATTCAACTTCCTGGCATCTTTTTCAACGCTTCATGCCGAAGAAGATACTTATTGGGATGCGAACTATACCACTTATTTACTGCTTAAGAACCCAAGCGACATTAAAACTTTGCAGGCCAAACTGCCGGCCTTCATGGCGAAGGAAATGAAGGGGCAAGGCGCTACGATCAATTATTATCTCGAGCCATTCAAATGGATACACCTGCATTCGGAGTACGATGGTTTTGAGCCTAACAATAGTATTACTTATATCTATATCATAGCTATTGTTGGCGTACTGATATTGGTTATTGCTTGCTTTACCTATATCAACCTCAGCACCGCGCGGTCGATTGAAAGAGGTAAAGAAGTGAGCGTGCGCAAAGTGGTCGGTGCAGGTAAGGGCCAGCTGTTCTGGCAATTTATCGGCGAATCGGCCTTATTATGTTTGCTCGCTGTCATGCTAAGCTATCTTATTGCCGCCATTTCATTGCCTTATTTCAATGATCTGACTCAACGCCAGCTGGAAACGTCGACCCTGTTTTCGATACAGTTCATAGGAGGCGTGTTGCTGATCGCGATCGTGGTAACGCTGCTTGCCGGCAGTTACCCCGCGCTGATCATATCAGGTTTCGACCCGATCAAAGGGCTCAAAGGCAGTTTCAAAAACACCGGGTCGGGCAAAGTGCTGCGCAATTCGTTGATCGTGTTCCAGTTTGTGATCTCGGTTTTCCTCATTGCGTCGACCTTTATTATGCAAAACCAGCTGTATTTCATCCAGCATAAGAAGCTTGGTTACAACCGCGAACACGTCTTAGTGCTGCCGATGAACCAGGCTGTCGGCGACAAACTTGATGTGATCAAGCAGGAATTCAAAACCGATGCTTCGGTCAAAAGCATTTCGCATTGCTTTTGGACGCCGGTAAACATATTGAGCGGTTTTAATATGCGGTCGGCTGCGATGCCCGAGAATTCGCAGCTGGCTGTTACCGCCGAACGTATTGATGAGGATTTTATACAAACGATGGGTATCGAGATCGTTGCGGGTTCCAACATCACCCGGCAGGATATGAAAGATGTTTCGCATGAGAAAGACAATGTATATCACTTCCTCATCAACGAATCCGCAGCAAAAGCGCTGGGCTGGAACAACCCGAAGGATGCCGTTGGCAAAAGAATGTTCCTGGATGCATCACGTCCGGGCTATGTGCGCGGCGTGATCAAAGACTTTAACTTCCAGTCGATGCACTATGCCATTAAACCACTGGTGTTTTTTCCCAACACTTACGGCCGGAATTTGCTGGTGAAGATCGATGGAAGGGACATACCTAAAACTATTGCCTTCATCCAAACCAAGTGGGCCTCCCTGGTGCCGTCCATACCCTTTAGTTACCATTTCCTGGACGACGATTACAATAAGCTTTATAACGCCGAACTGCGCCTGGGCAAGGTGATGAACATTTTTTCGGCTATAGCTATTGTGCTGGCTTGCCTGGGGTTATTTGGCTTATCTTCTTATTCCATCCAGCAGCGCATGAAGGAGGTGACCATCCGTAAAGTTTTAGGCGCGTCCGTATCAAACCTCACTTTTGTATTGTCGAAGAATTTTATCCGGCTGTCGCTTATCGCTATTGTCGTGGCGCTGCCGGTCACCTGGTACGCTATGGACAAATGGCTGCAGGGCTTCAATTACCGCATCACGATGGAATGGTGGATGTTCGCGATAGCCGGGTGCGCTATTGTACTGGTGGTGTTTATTACCGTTAGTTTTCAATCTATCAAGGCGGCATTTGCCAACCCGGTGAAGAGTCTTCGCTCAGAGTGAGCTATGGCCCTTGAAGAAAGTTTGAGGGCGGAGTGAAAAATATTTGCAATGAGTATAATTATTTATTGTTTAAATGTTTCGGGTTTAAATATTTTAATTCAACGACTGAACCGAAGTCTTTATCATTATCGGCAATTAGTGTCATATCATTGGCAATAGCTGTTGCGGCAATTAATGCGTCTGGTAATTTAAGTTTGTATAGTTTTCTGATACGGATAGTTTCCTGTATGATAGTGCTATCGATTCCGATAACAGTTGAATTAGCCAGAAATAATAAATAGACTTTCAAATCTTCAGGATTGGCAGGGTTCCAAACTTGTAGTTCAATTTCGGTTATAAAAGAAATGACACATTCCTGATCAATAATCTCATCAATTAATGTCAGCCCTTTGGATGGGAATGTTTCATTTAAATATTTGATAACGCCAGAGGTATCAATTAAATATCTCTCTGCCATTCGTCGCGAATAGATTTTAATTGGTTATCAATATCTTCATTGCTCATTTTGGCGTTTATTTTTTTTCGTAAAGAAGATATTTGTGCGGGGCCTTTGATTAGACGGATCAAATGAAGCTCTTCAAGTTCTCTTAAAAGCTTATATGCCCGTTGGTCGGTCAATTCTATAACATATGTTTCCATGATGGTTATCCTTTAATTAATTCAGGACAATAAACAAATTTACATTTTATAGGTCAATATTTCTAATTTAGCCCCTTGCTACACATTGCAGAAACAATTACTTTTGCGGTGTTGTAATAAGCAGATCATGGAACACCAGCACGAAGAAAAACAGATCAATATTAAAGGATTATATTACGTTATAGGCTTGCTTACCGGCCTGGTTACCGGCCTGGTAATTAATGACGGTATCGGCCTGACGATAGGCCTGGGTGTTACCGGCCTGCTGTTTACGGGATTATTCCTGAACGTATTCGTGCGGGGCCGTGAAGACCGTTGATCCCGAACTCCCCTCATTCATAAAAAGCTGGAACCAGTTTTACGGTATTGTTATCGTATGGCTGGTTTTTTTGATCCTGGTATTCTGGCTCATCACATTGTCATTTAGATAAGGTTTTTCCGGCGATCATACCGGATTGACAAAAAATCTTTTGATATTCACAGGGCTTTATGCTCCTGCCTGCCGGCAGGCGGGTTCAGCTTTCATCTTTTCGCTTAATAAATGAGTTTAGCCGACTGGATAGTCCTAGGAGTAACCCTGTTCACCATCGTCATCTATGGCATGTGGAAAAGCGGGCGGCACCAGAGTATGGACCAGTACCTCGTGGCAGGGCGTTCCATGCCCTGGTACACCGTGGGCTTGTCGGTAATGGCCACGCAAGCCAGTGCCATTACCTTTTTGTCGGCACCGGGACAAGCTTATTCCGATGGGATGCGCTTTGTGCAGTTCTACTTCGGACTGCCTTTAGCTACCATTGTACTGTGCACCACTTTTGTGCCGATGTTCAGCCGGCTGAAGGTTTATACGGCCTATGAGTTCCTGGAACAGCGTTTCGACCTTAAAACACGTGCCCTGACCGCATTCCTTTTTTTGATCCAAAGGGGACTATCCACCGGCATTACCATTTACGCGCCATCGATCATCTTATCAACCATTCTCAATATCAACACCACCTATACTACGCTGTTTATCGGCGGCCTGGTGATATGCTACACGGTTTATGGCGGAACGAAAGCAGTATCCTATACCCAGTTATTGCAAATGAGCATCATCTTCGCAGGCATGTTCCTGGCGGGGGTATTGGTGGTTAATTTACTACCATCAGGCGTTGGATTTACTAAGGCGCTGCACCTGGCCGGCAAATTGGGTAAAATGAACGTGATCGACTGGAAATTCGACCTCAATAACCGGTATACCGTTTGGACCGGCATTTTGGGCGGATTCTTCCTGCAATTATCTTATTTCGGTACCGACCAGAGCCAGGTGGGCCGTTATCTTACCGGCAGTTCTATCGGTCAAAGCCGCATGGGGCTGATCATGAACGGCCTGATCAAAGTGCCTATGCAGTTTTTGATCCTGCTGATCGGCGTGTTGGTGTTCGCCTTTTACCAGTTCAACCAGCCGCCGCTTTTCTTTAATCAGTACGAAGTGCAACAGGTTAAAAAGAGCCATTACGCTGCTCAATATATTGATTTAGAAAAGCAATACAATGTGCTGTCCGAACAAAAGAGGAGGGTAGCTATTGATTATGAAAAGGCTACGCAGACAGGAGATGAAGGAATGGTAACGCGCTATCTGAAATACCTCGATTCTATGCAGTTGAGCACTAGGAAAAAGGCCATAGATCTGCTGAGAAGGAACGATGGAACTGTAAAACCACCCGACGATACCAATTACGTATTCCTCAATTTCGTAACGCATTTTTTGCCAAAGGGATTGATCGGTTTGCTCATTGCAATTGTTGTGCTGGCGTCCATGGGTTCAACAGCCAGTGCGCTCAATTCGCTGGCGTCAACCAGCGTGGTGGATATTTATAAACGTATTATTAATCCCGGCGCTGACGATAAAAAGTACTTGAGCGCTTCCCGGTGGGCGACGGTGTTGTGGGGGCTGGTTTGTATCGGCATGGCGCTTTTCGCGGGTAAGATGGGCAATTTGCTGGAAGCTGTAAACGAACTGGGTTCCTACATTTACGGCACTATTTTGGGGGTATTTGTCGTGGCCTTCTTCCTGAAAAATATTCGGGGAACATCCGTTTTTATCGCCGCAGTAATGACAGAGTTGACCATCTGTGTGATGGGCTATTTAAATGTGATCGCCTATCTATGGCTCAACGCGATCGGTTGTGGTTTAGTCATCGTGTTCGCATTGCTATTGAATTCGGTCATGAAAGGAAATAAGACTTACGAAGCCTTTAATGCTCCATAAGCCTTATTAGAAAATTCGAAATCAACTTAGCTTTTTGCCTGGTCTGCTACAGCCTGGTTCAAACCTTCATATTCCGCGTCTTTTTGCTCCCGGGCGTATTTAACACCTTCCTGGGCTGTAGCTAAAGCGCCCGCTTTATCGCCCATTTTTAACTGGATACGCGCTTCCCAAACTTTATAGAATGGAGATTTAGGCTCCGATTTTTCAGCGATACGGATCCATTCAAGGGCTTGTTTCAAGTCCTTCCCATTTTGGTAATAGTACAGAGCAGCGGTGAAATAAGGTTTTTGGTCCTTGTTCATCACCTCGTTGATATTCGCCATCACTTTAGCATCCACATCGGTGCTGATGTGCAGTAAAAAACCAGCATTCTCCCAGCGCATTTCCAGTTCGCCTTTAGTTTGATCGACATTGCCAAACCACATGGTCATGGTTTCAAGCGGCGTATCATGATGCACATTTTTTACTTTAAAGCGCAGGAAGTCATCAGCGTCTTTATAAGTATAGGCACCCCATTGGTGCGCGGTCTTATTCAGGATGATGGTCCATTCGTCCTGGGTGGGGATAGCGAAAAAGCCATATTCGCCAGCGGGAACTTTGTTACCCTCGATAGTTACATCATCGCTGAATTTGATGATCGTCGCCGAGTTAGCACCCAGGCGCCAAACGGCTCCATAAGGCACCAGTCCTCCGAATATCTTCCGCCCACGGATATCCGGCCGCGAATAAGTTAAAGTGATCGTGCCCAGGCCAAGTTCCTGTTCAATGGTTTGCGTGGTGCTCAGCGGCGGAACTTTGACCGATTGCGCGAAGCTGTCCATAGCGGTGCATGCCAGCAGCATGGAGGCCGCGTAAAGAAGTATCTTTTTCATTTTTTTAATTGGTTTCCAGGTTTTACAGTTCGAATTTAATAACATTTGAATGAATTGCTAAAATGTTATTAATCTGTGCCAATATCATCATTTCAGTCTCATGAAATTAAAAACCATTGGTTAACGAATTATAAACAGGTAGTTTTGTTTATGCTCAAAAAGTCGGCGGCTATATTGCTCCTGTTGTTGTACATCAGTACGGTATCCGGTTTTGCGCTGAATCTGCATTATTGCTTTAATAAGCTGTCATCTGTTCAGCTGGACCCGCCTGCTAAGACCTGCGCCAAAACCCTTGCCGCAAACAAGATGAAGTGCTGTAGTGACAAGCATATCGAGGTAAAAGTTAAAGACGCGCATCATGGCAGTTCCGGCTCAGTATTGTCGAAGATATTTAATGAGGACTTGCCCCTAATATTATTGGGGAATATCTTTTTTAGCCTGCCGGTCAACTCCATAGCGGCAGTTGTTTACCGCGGTCCTCCCCCGGTACCGGATGTCGCTTTATTTTTGAAACACCGCACTTTCAGGATCTGATCAATTATTAATCATATTACTTACTCACAGGCTTTATGTGGGTATGTTAATCTCTAAATTCTAATTTCTAAACCCTAATCAGGTTAAAGATTTAGGTTTTAGAGATTAGGATTTAGAATTTCTTAACAGATTAATTTTTGATAACATGAAAACGCTTAAAATATTCATAGTTCTATTCATCACAACGATCAGTGCTGCCAACGCGCAGTTCATTAAAGCCGATTTGCAGGTCAGCGGTCTCACCTGCTCCATGTGTTCCAAAGCAACCGAAAAATCATTACGGACACTCAATTTTATAGGCGATATTAAGGTCGACCTTAACAAGAACGTATTTGTGATCACCTTTAAAAAGGATGTTCCGGTAAGTCTTGACCAGATCAGCAAAAAAGTTCAAAACGCCGGATTTTTTGTAAATAGCCTTAAAGCTACAATCGATTTTGATAACATTAAGCTAAGCAACAATACCTTCAACTATGCGGGCGATACCTATAAAGTAGTTAGTGGCGGCGACAAAGCGCTTAGCGGACCGGTTGCGGTAACGCTCGTCGACAAGGGCTTTCTCTCATCGGGCGCGTATAAAAAATATAGCGGCCCCGATGGTGATAAGGCAGGAACCGGGCGTGTTTATCATATCGTGATCTAATCTTTCCGTGATGAAAAGGTTTTTTTTCGCGGTCGTGCTTTCCGGGACAATATGCCCTGCGTTTTCGCAGGAATTATATGTCAATACAGAGCCGGCGAGCAATATGGCTACCAATTCGGTCGGTATCCGGCTGGAAAACCAGGGCTATTTCAATCCGGTATATAAAAATCGTACGAGCATTGAAACCATGTTCGGCGCCAGTAAAGATTGGATGATACACGGTACTTTATATGCTTCCGACTATTATCATACTCAGCAGCATTTTGAAGGCGGAAGCGCGTATGCCAAATATCGCTTCTTATCCGTGGATTCGGTTCAGTCGCATTTCAGGGGCGCAGTATTCGCGAAAGTATCGGCTATCAATAACCCCTTACCCAACCAGGAAGTAGGACTGGAGGGCGACAACACAGGTTTTCAAACGGGTGTGGTTTTTACACGGCTGATACACAAGCTCGCTTTATCGGCAACCGCAAGTTACCTGCATGCTTTTGACAATTTGGGCGGCTATAATTTGCCGTCAGGCAATGCGCGCAATGCAGCAGGTTATACCCTTTCGGCCGGGTACCTCTTATTTCCAAAGAAATATGAGAATTATAACCAGGTGAATGTTAATGTCTATGCTGAATTGCTGGGTAAAGCAAACCCGGGCTACGGTCAAAGCTACCTGGACGTTGCGCCTGCGGTGCAGCTGATATTTAATAGTTTTTTCAGGGTTGATTTTTCGTACCGAACCCCTATTTACAATAATATGGTACGTACCAGCGCTAATGTTTACCTCGTCAGGCTGGAATACAATTTGTTTAATGTTTTTTAACGCTTTTCACTATGAAAATACCAATCATATTTCTTTTAACAACGATGGTTATTCCATGCGCCTTTGCTCAAAAAACCCCGGCTAAGAAGGATACGTCTATGCAGGGAATGGACATGGGCGCCATGAAAATGGATACGGCTAAACCCATGATGATGAACAGCCAGTATTCGCTCGACCTGCCGATGAACCGCGACGGCTCGGGCACTTCCTGGGTGCCCGATCAAACGCCCATGTACGGCTACATGTTCCATGGCAAAAAGTGGATGACCATGATCCATGGAGCTTTCTTTGTCCGCTACACCGACCAGGATGTTTTTAGTAAAGGCAGTCGCGGCGGAAAGCAGTTTGACATACCCAACTGGTTTATGGTGATGACGCAACGACAAGTGGGCAAAAACGGCTTGTTTTCTGTCAATACCATGTTCTCGTTCGATCCTTTTTTGGTCGGGCCGGGCGGGTATCCGCTGTTGTTCCAGACAGGGGAATCGTATAAAGGCAATCCATTGGTCGATATACAGCACCCGCATGACTTGTTTTCCGAAATAAGCCCGAACTATACCCAAAGGATTGCCAAAAACGCGGATATTTCAGCATCTGTCGGTTACCCGGGTGAACCTGCTTTGGGGCCACCCGTATTTATGCACCGTCTTTCCGCTATCAACGATCCCGATGCGCCGCTGAGCCACCATTACGCTGACGCAACGCACATCGCTTTTGGCGTCGCTACACTAGGTTTCAGGTACGGCGATGTCAAATTGGAGGGGTCGATATTCACCGGTCGGGAGCCCGATGAGTTCCGCTACAATTTTGACAAACCAACGTTTGACTCTTATTCAGTCAGATTATCATACAATCCATCCGATGATTGGGCACTACAGGTCTCCAATGGCTGGATACATAGCCCCGAACAATTGGAACCTTTACAAAATGTCGACCGGTTTACGGCCTCGGCAATTTACACTAAAACACTGGACGGCGACAGTTACATAGCCACTACCCTGGTTTACGGCCAGAACCATTTTTCGGATAACCAGAAAACGCTTCCTTCGATACTATTGGAAAGCAGCTGGCAAATGCATAAAACCGCTATCTACGGACGGTTTGAATATGTACAAAAAGACGCCGGAGAACTGGCTTTGACAAACGCTTACCCGTCAAATCCTGATTTTACCATCAATGCCCTCACTTTGGGGGTTAACCATGTTTTGACAAGTATCGGCCAAACCAATCTTACAGGGGGTATCCAGGGCACTTTTAACTTCTCACCATCGCAGCTGAAAACACTTTATGGGAGTACGCCTATTGGCGCCGAGGTTTACATACGCATTAGCCCGTCTTTAATGATGATGGGGCATCATAAGGATAAGATGGAAGGCATGGACATGTGACGGTATATTTCCCGGAACAATACCGCTCTCCTCCTGGAGAGGGGCAGGGATGAGGCAAAAAAAGACCCGGCTTAAAAAAACCGGGTCTTCTATTTATATAGACTATTAAACCTTATTTGTTATTCACCACCCTGGCTGAAAACATTGTTGAACGCTGTTCCGTCAGGATAATAACCTGTAATGACCAGGTTTCCATTTTTGCCGTTAGCAATGGCAGAGCTGATATCATCGGTATTGTTAACCGCCTGTTTGTTAATGCTGGTAATAACCGAGCCTACAGGTATCTGCGTATCGTCAAACAATAATCCCGGGCGCACCTGGGTTACGATCACCCCATGATTAACATGGAATTTTGTTTTTTCAGCAGATGAAAGCCCCCTGAAACTTGCGCCCAGCTTATTGTACATTTCGTTAGCCGACTTGTTCATTGCCACGCGGTGTCCCAGGTTGCCGGCATCTGCCTTCAATTCAACTGAAACATTTCTTTCGCTGCCATCGTGCAATACGGTCAGGTCGATCTTATCTCCGGGAGCTAAACGGGCCACAGGTTCCTGCAAATCTGACGATTCATAAACCGTTTTGCCATTCACCTTGGTAATAATATCACCTTGCTTCAAACCTGCTTGCGCAGCGCCGCTGCCAGGAGCAACGTCGTTAATATACAGACCCGTGGTTTGGCTAACATGCAGGTTTTGTGCCGCATCTTCGTCAAGGGTGCTAAAGCTTACACCCAAATAGCCGCGTTTAACGGCACCATATTTTTCAATGTCGTTCAATACTTTGCGTGCCAGGTTGATCGGGATTGCAAAGCCATACCCTTCGTAAGAACCGGTTTGAGAGGCTATAGCGGAGTTAATTCCTATAAGCTCACCCCTTTCATTAACGAGGGCGCCGCCGCTGTTCCCGGGATTGATAGCCGCATCCGTTTGAATGAACGACTCGATCGCTGAATTTAGTTTTGGAGCACCGCCCTGTCGCTGGATATGCATACGGCCGAATGGCGTCATTTGATCCTGCTCGCCCTGGTCTTCCGTGCCGATGATGCCGATACCGCGGCCTTTGGCGCTAATTATACCTGCGGTAACCGTCGAAGTAAGCTTGAAAGGGTTACCTACGGCCAAAACCCATTCACCAACTTTCACAGCATCAGAATTGCCGAACTTTACAATCGGCAAGTCATGCCCGTTGATCTTGATCAGAGCAAGATCGGTATTGGGATCGGTGCCGATAACTTTAGCAGTATAATAGTGGTGATCATTTGTAGTGATCTCTATCTTTGAAGCTTTATCAACCACGTGATTGTTGGTTACAATGTAACCGTCCGGCGAAATAATTACACCAGAGCCTGAAGCCATTTGAGGCCCCTGGGGCACCATGCGCTGGCCGAACATATCGCCAAATAACTGCTGCATCTGGTCCTGGCCGTTGTTATCCGGTGTAGCATAAGTAGTACGGATGTAGACTACCGCCGGGGTAACCTGGGCCGCCGCCTGCGTGAGGTCGACTTCGCCGGCAGATGACAAATTGGATGGCGGCAATGGGTTGTTTGCAAAATAAACTTTTTGTTTTTCGTCAAGGCTCATGTTACTGGCATACTTGTTCTCTACAAGCTTATAAGTACCCAGAGCGAGAGCGCCGCCCAGGAAGGCGGTTAATACTGTTAAACCAAACTTTTTCATTTCTGTAATCTGTTTTTAGTGGTAATGAAGCTATCCTTCGTTAAGCTAAATTGTTTTTCAGCGGCAACTCAGGATGGTTTCATATTATTATTCATTTTTTAGTATGTTTAAATTATGACATAGATATAGGCTTCAAATTTAATACCATATAGACGTTATAATCAATGGTAAGTTATGGGTAATTTTGTTAAAAATTGTTAAATATAATTAAATAAGGGTTCGAATATTGTTAGCGCTTATTGTTCATTTGCGGAATAATAGCATAAATTAAACAACTGAAGTGACTATTAAGTTTTATAAATACCAGGGTGCAGGCAACGATTTTATTTTGATCGATAACCGCGGAAATGCTGTTAATCATCAGGATCCGCCGCTTATTGCCCGCTTGTGCGACCGCCGGTTCGGCATAGGCGGCGATGGTATTATGTTTTTGCAGGATAAGGCCGGGTATGATTTTGAGATGGTTTATTATAATTCAGACGGGCAGCCCAGCAGCATGTGCGGCAATGGCGGGCGGTGTATCGTGGCCTTTGCCAAATACCTGGGAATTATTGACAGCGAAGCCAACTTTTTGGCAGTTGACGGGCCTCATTATGCCAAAATTTCAGCAAATGGCGATTGGGTCAGCCTGCAGATGATCGACGTGAATGAGATCAGCATGGATGGCGATGCGTATGTTTTGAACACCGGTTCACCCCACTATATTAAAATGGCTGCCGGGTTAAAGGACAAAGATGTTTACGAGGAAGGGTATGCAATAAGAAATAATTCAACTTACAAAGCCAAAGGAATTAATGTAAATTTTGTTGAACCTAATTTGGATGGTTATTTTGTGCGCACCTTTGAGCGTGGCGTTGAAGACGAGACCTACGCCTGTGGTACGGGTGTTACTGCTGTGGCGCTGGCCATGGCGAAGCGCAACCATCAAACCGGGAAGCTGAACACGCCGATCAAAGCACTTGGCGGCGACCTCAATATCCGGTTTGAAACCGACGGCGAACATTTTAAGAATATTTTTCTCGAAGGGCCGGCGGTGAAGGTTTTTGAGGGGGAGATGAAATTGTAGAGACGCATAATTATGCGTCTATGCGGTTATGCGTCTATGCGGTGATTTTTCTATATTTATCGAAACCTTGTTATCATGAATAAAATCAAAATTTTTCTTGTAATCGCTGTGGCATTCATTACTTACACTTCTGGCGCACAGCAGGTAAAACCAAAATTCAAGGAATTAAAACTCATTACTTATACGATAGAGGGATTAGGTGCCGGGCAATACGTGGTCATAACACACATACTAGAAATTGATAAAAACGGCCTGGCGCATAAACTGGATAACTTTTACCTCGATGGGTATATCAAAGACACTACTTACCAAATACCGGATACTTTAATTGTCAGGCTAAACAAAATATTTAATGGCGATCTCCCACTGGAAAGGCATAGAATAACTGATCGGATGCCGGGTGAATATGAAGGCCCACCAGAGTTTATATCTTATCAAGCAGTCAATAAAATAACTGATAACTTCGGTTTTATCGATAGCTACATAGATAAAGAGCTTAATGACGTCGTATGGGATATGAGTAAACCCTGGCCCCAAAAAAGACAGATTGGGAAAACATATCACAATAAGGAATTAGAAGCAGTAATACTCAAATATCACCTTGCTTGCAAATACCTTCCTCAAAAAACGCATGAACCGCCTCGTGTCAGCAGTTTGGAAATAGCCGACCCCGGTGTTAAACATTAAAACAACTGTTAACAATTATTTAATCCCAATCCCTTTTAATTACTAAGAAAACTGCTTAGGTTTGAATTTTTTTATTGATGTAAATTCTCTTTCTTTTTTGCTAAGAGGATGTTACGCGTCGATAGTTCAAAACCCTGCCAGATCATTTATGCCATTTGCCGGCATGAGTATTTGGGCTACCTGATAGAACCGCACATCGTTCAGCTCAATCCCAACGGTGAATTTTCCCTTACTTACCAGCGGCTTTTTTCGAATACGGCTAAAGAGTTTAGCCAGTATTTGGATGAAACCGATTTTAGATTGGTCAAGCTGCTGGAGGAGATAGAGCAGGGTAATGTTATCAAACGATATTATAAAAAGCCCATTCGCCCTTTCGAGTTTTTCGGGAAGATATTTAACGAACAATTATTTGATACTATCCGCCCGAAGATAGAAAAACGAATGGCCGAAGCGTTGACCCTATTGCCAGGGAAAGAGATCTATACGATGAGCAAGGAGGGTTACCCGGCCGAAAAGCACCTGCATATCGCAGCCGAGCCGGCATCGGTACTCTTCCATTTCAGGCGCGACGATACCGAGATCAGGTATTTTCCTACGATCAAGTATCACGGCATGCGCATCGAGTTCATGTTTAAAAATGCCGAGATCATTTGCAACCATCCCGCATGGATGCTGCTGGATGACACGCTCTACTATTTCGACCGGGAGATCGAAGGCAAAAAATTGCAGCCATTTTTGAGCAAGCGGTACATATCCGTTCCCCGTTCTTCGGAACAATCTTATTTCGAAAAATTTGTTACCCCGCTCATCGAAAAGCACAATGTGTATGCGGAAGGCTTTACTATCAATACCGAAAAGTATGATGCCACGCCCGTTTTAAAACCGATATATGTTGACGGCGGCACGTCACAGCTACAACTTTGTTTCCGGTACGCTGGTTATATTTTTCCTTACGGTGATGGGCGGCACGTTTCGGTACGTATGGAGCGCGATGGCGACGATTACCTGTTTCACCGGATCAGGCGGTCGGTTGCCTGGGAAAAAGGCAAGCTGCAGCTTTTGGAGGGATTAGGATTGCAGATAGTATCAAGTCTGTTTCAAAACCTGGAAGTTACGGGTGCGGATGATGACATAGACCGTTCGCTATCGATATTCGAATGGCTGAACCAATATCACGATCAGCTGACCGAAGCCGGATTTGAAATTGAGCAGCCCGGGGGCAGCAAGCGTTACCTGTTTGGCAGCAGCAAGATCGACGTTGAGGTAAGGGAAAACAACGATTGGTTCGATATTTACGCGGTGGTTTATTTCGGGCCGTATAAGATCCCATTCATCCAGCTAAAAAACCACATCCTCAACCATAAAAAGGAATTTACGTTGCCTAACGGCGAAATAGCGGTAATACCCGAAAAGTGGTTTTCGCAATATGGCAACCTGCTTCATTTTTCGGAGGGCGGCCAGGACATTAAGCTGCGGCGCCATCATATCGGATTGGTGAACGAATTAGCCGAAGGCGAACTTGCCGGCGTAACCATGAACCGCAAACTGCAAAAGCTGAGCGAGTTTGAAGACCTGGGCGACATTCCCTTACCGCAGCATTTTAAAGGGCATTTGAGACCTTATCAGAAGGCGGGTTTTGATTGGTTCCACTTCCTGCAGCAATATCATTTCGGCGGGTGTTTGGCTGATGATATGGGTTTGGGGAAAACCATCCAGACCCTTGCTTTGCTGCAAAAGCATAAAGAGGAGATCGAGGCCGCAGGCAGCAAAAGCACCTCGCTCATTGTGATGCCTACCTCGCTTATCTATAACTGGCTGAACGAGGCAAAAAAGTTTACGCCAAAGCTGCGGATGATGGTACACACAGGGACGTTCAGGTACAAGTCTGCGGAAGTTTTTGCCAATTATGATGTGGTGATCACCACTTATGGGATCACGCGTATTGACATCGATCTGCTGGCAGGCTACTTTTTTGAATACGCCATCCTGGATGAAAGCCAAAACATCAAAAACCCATCATCCAAATCGTACCAGGCGGTTAAGCAACTCAAATCGCGCTATAAACTGATATTGAGCGGTACGCCTGTCGAAAACTCGGTAAATGATCTGTGGACGCAGATGTCGTTCATCAACCCAGGCCTGCTGGGCAGTCAGCAGTTTTTTCTGAATGAATTTGTTACTCCGATAGAAAAAAAGAAGGATGAAGAAAAAGCAAGACGGTTACAGACATTGATCAAACCGTTCGTTCTGCGCCGTACCAAAGAACAGGTTGCTACCGAATTGCCGCCAAAAACGGAGAACCTGTTCTACTGCAAAATGAGCGATGAGCAGGCGAGCGTATATGAAAAGGTTAAATCGGAATACCGCAATGAGTTGCTCAGGAGCCTGGAAGATGGCACGTATGCCCAAACCCAGATACAGGTTTTGCAGGGGCTGATCAAATTACGACAGATCGCCAATCATCCTGCGATGATCGACGAGGAATATGAAGGCGATTCGGGCAAGTTCGAGAACGTGGTACATACTTTATCGAATGTGCTGGATGGGGGACATAAAGTGCTTGTGTTTTCGCAGTTTGTAAAACAGCTAACGATTTACCGCAATCATTTTGACAGGGAAGGCATTCCTTATGTTTACCTGGATGGCAGCACGCAAAACCGCGGCGATGTGGTCAAACAGTTCCAGGAAGATGAAAAAACCAGGGTGTTCCTCATCTCGATCAAAGCCGGCGGTGTAGGTTTGAACCTCACCGAAGCCGACTATGTTTTTATCCTCGATCCATGGTGGAACCCGGCAGTTGAGCAGCAGGCTATTGACCGCACGCACCGCATCGGGCAAACCAAGAATGTGTTCATCTATAAGTTCATTACCAAAGATTCGGTTGAGGAAAAAATACTTGCTTTGCAGCAGCGCAAATTGAAAGTTGCCCAATCGCTTATTACTACGGAAGAAAGCTTTATCAAATCGCTGTCTGCGGATGATATTAAGGAAATATTGAAGTAAGTTGTCAGATAAAAAACAACTCTATGCTTTTTTAGGATGCCTTGTTTCCTGATCCGCTGCTATTTTTTTCCACACATCCATGGTTAATATTAGTAATTCATTTTTCTTGCAATCCCAAATTGACACATCATTTTTAGAAATAACATAATGTTGATCCCATGTTGTGAATTTTGCGTAGAGCATCAAAGTACAAATATCAGTAGCGGTGATAAAATCACCTGATTGCGGCAGGTGTGTATGCATAGTAGTTTTACTGGTTTTTCCGCTATCTGGCTTAGTATTGAAACTCATCAAGTTTTTATGTAAAGACTTAACAGAGGCAATTTCATTTTGATCATTAAAATTAACTAGATAGTCATTCCCGATAATAATCATATCATTTAGCTCGGGACTGGTTAATATATACGCCTTTTTAGCATTTTGTTGAATTAGAGGCACCACATTTATGCCTGTGTTTTTATAACGCTTGAAAGCCGTGTCGGTCAGTGCCCATTTTAATGCTGATGTACGTAAGAGATATAAATTCTTTTCAATTTTATTAAATTCACGTAATGTAGTATCGAGTTTGTATTTTTTTGAATCAAAATCTTTTCCGAAAGAAATGGCGGCTATAACCATCGGATGATCGCCCCGGTTAAAAAAGATATTTGTTAACCCATCATCTGTTTCATAAGAAAGATAACCGCCTGAAATAGCTTTTTTAGCGGCACATTTTTCCAAAAATACGTCTGTGCCATACCATGATGCCCATTCCGATCGATATAATGCTGTCCCTTCTTTGACAAGGCTGTCCTGGATGCGATCAAGTTCTTCGTGTTGCGCAAATGCGCTAATTGCGATGGCGCACAATAACAGGGATAAAAGATATATTTTGTTGATCATGGTTGTCGGTTTAGAAAGCTTTATGGTAGCTAAGTAAAAATAATAAAAGCCGCCGTATCAGACGGCATTTATTTATTACTATTTTAGATGTATGTTCAAAAACTTTGTACTCCTCGCTTTTTTGATGCTTCCTGCTTTTGCCTTTTCGCAAAATGAACAGCAAGATGTTGACATAATAAAATCATCACGAATGTCATCAAACGCCGCAATTGCCAGGCACGATATTGAAGGTATGGCCAAATACTGGCTGCCTGATTTTGTGCAAACAATTGGCAGAGGAAGCAGCCTGACCGGAAGAGACACTATAATTGGTTCGTGGAAGCAGTTGTTTCGGACTAATCCGGCAGTGCTTTATGTGAGGAAACCTGTTCAGATCAGTATCGGCGATAACGGGGTAATGGCCTGGGAAACGGGGACATGGGAGGCAAAACACTCCTACAGCAAAGGCGGAAACTATTCGGCTATGTGGCGAAAAATTGATGGTGAATGGAAACTGCAGGCAGAACTGTTTGTGTCGCTCCGGCAACTGTGACGTCGGCATAAAAGCAAGTATCTTACATTTAACCGTACGCGAGGAATAAAACTTACGAAGTTTTTAAAACTCCGTAAGTTTGTGAATATTCCATTTACGCTATATCCGGCAATATTATTGGATCGATCTCATCCTGCGGGTTTACCCTTCCGCCGGTGATCAGATTGGATATTTCGTCGCACCGGGATAACAATGAATTCAGATCGTTGCGCAAACTCATATAGGCGTACATATCTTCCGTGTCCAGGTAGCCTTTTTCACCTTTTAATAATTTATTTTGCTCTGCTAGATGCCTTTTGCTGGCGGATATGTCACTGACCAGCTTATTATAGTATTGTTGATATGTCATTTGGATTTGATTGATGAACCTTGCGGCTTGGATCGTTTAAAATTCCTGGTTTACTCTCATCGACAGGGGCATCAATGTTTATCGCGAATGGCTTCGCCCTCATATGCCGGGATAGCTTTGAAAATGATAATAACGTACAGACTGTAGATTACCATAATTGAATATCATACTCAAAGCCAGGGTTCCGGCAAGGTATTCAAATTCGTATGACGCAAAAATGGAGGTAACAGGGATCTGGTCTATATGGGTTAATGGGGAGCAATAGGTGGCATATGGCCGCGGTACTAACGAAAAAAAACAATAATAAAATAAAATGTCTTGACGCGTTTTGAATGAGACGGCTGAAGGATAGCCGGGTTTCGCTTATTGTTGTTTTTGCTGTTTTTTGCAGGTGAACGAAGCTCTCTGTTGCCTGTTTTAATACTACATTGGGCGTGTTGGCAGAAATCTGCCGCGGCTTAAAAAAACAATTGGTGATGTGAAAAAACAGGTATACCACTAACAATAGCAATACCCTTACATGGATCTTTCGATATTTTTTCACAGGCTTCAATTACTCAAAAATCAGGAAAAATTAGGACTTGAGCAAAATATAATTGGATATAAGATAATAAATTACCTGATTATCAACTTATTGTAACCTAAACTTATATGGCTTTAACTATAGAGGTTTTATCAAGCGGCGATAGGCGGATGTTGGTAAGGAAATATTGAAGTAATCTGGCAACGCTATAATCGAAATTCGCCGTATAGAATACATCGTCTGGTAATTAAACAAAATCTATTTAATATTGTACTTCCCAGCATTTAAACCCAAAACCATGAAAAAACTAGTCCTTTTAACCCTAATGACCTTTTGCGGCATTTATGCTTTCGGTCAGAGCAAAATGGCCTGCTGCGCCAAACCGTCGGCCACGCGGCAATTCGCGATGCTGGCCTCCGACAAAAAGTTTGTCATGTCGCATGCCAATCCCCGTCCCTATCACTTTCAAAGCACGATAGGTAAGGCGATTACCTACAACACACCCGATGGCAAAACAGCAGGCGCCTTCGAAATGAAGGCTAAAAATCGTACCAATAACTGGATCCTGGTGATACACGAATGGTGGGGACTGAACGACTTTGTAAAGCACGAATCGGAGAAATTATACAACGATGTCGGTAACGTCAACGTACTCGATCTCGACCTGTACGATGGTAAAGTAGCCGCTACGCGCGAGGATGCCGGCAAATACATGCAGGCGGTAAATGACACACGTGCGCAGGCTATTATTAAAGGCGCGATAGCTTATGTTGGTCCGAAAGCGCACATCGCTACTATAGGCTGGTGCTTTGGGGGAGGCTGGAGCCTGCAGGCCAGTTTATTGGCGGGCAAACAGGATGTAGCCTGCGTAATGTACTACGGGATGCCCGAAAAGGATGTTAATAAACTGAAGGCATTGAATGGCGATGTGCTCGGTAACTTTGCGAATAAGGACGGTTGGATAAATCCTAAAGTGGTCGGTCAGTTTTCCGATGATATGAAGGCCGCCGGTAAGAAACTCGAGCTGCATCAATACGATGCCGACCATGGTTTTGCCAATCCCAGCAACCCTATTTATAACAGTGAGGCAACGAAAGACGCGTACGCGCATACAATAGCCTTCCTGAAGCCGAGGATGAAATAGTCAATTGGCCTATAGTTCATGGATCATAGTTCATAGTAAGGGAACGACTCAAATTCCATTATCTGCTATGAACTATGAACCATCAACCATGAACATTTCGTAACATTGCAGAAAATTTACCTGTTGACTGCCCCCGTAAAGAAACTGCTGTCTTATTCACTAAAAGCCGCAATACTGATTTTGGCTTTCATTTTTATTTACCACCGCATAAACGATAATACCAACCTGCACAGGTTTGAAAACCTGCTCAATGGCATCGACCGCGGCCGTGCGATATTTGTGATGTCCATTGTTGTATTGTTGATGCTGGTTAACTGGGTTGCTGAAGCATTTAAATGGAAATACATCACCCGCGAACTGGCAGGTATAACTACGTGGCAGTCTATTGAAGCCGTATTTTGCGGCCTCACCTGGGCTATATTTACACCGAACCGGTTGGGCGAATATGGAGGCCGCGTGATGTTTTTACCAAACAGGAAGCGTATTCACGGGGTATTTGTAATGGCTATAGGCTCTTTCGGGCAAAATGTCATCACCAATGTGCTGGGTTTGATCGCGTTGATGTGGTTCGCGTTTACGTTTTTGCATATTAACATTGCTATTTCCCTTGCCTTATCGCTTGCCGCGTTCGGTTTTATGGCACTGCTGGTGGTGTTTTATTTCAATATCGGCTGGCTGGTTACCTTGCTGAACAGAATCAGTTTCCTGAAGAGATATCATCGTTTTTTTGATATTATGGCTAAGTACAAGACGCACCAACTATTGGATATTATGTGGTTTTGCCTGACCCGGTTCTTTGTTTTCTCATTTCAATATTACCTGGTTATTCATTTATTGTTGCCGGACATGCCGGTTTTCCCAATGATGATGATGGTATTTATCCTGTTTTTCATCCAATCAGCGCTGCCTTCGCTCGACCTGCTGGATGTAGGCGTACGCAGCATGACTGCCTCGGTCTTTTTTGCTTATATTACCGATCAAAATATAGCCGTTATGGCCGCCGTTTCGTCCATATGGTTTATCAATTTGATCCTGCCGGCCATTTTAGGTTCGGTATTCGTTTTAAAACTCAAATTCTTTGACCGAGCTGCTTAGTATCATATCGCTATCCCTTACAGGCATATATTTGTTCCTGCTGATGTATTTTATTAAAGGCTGGGCAAGCATCAGGATTCCTGTGGCTCACAAAGAGGCGTTTCGGACCAGGGTAACGGTGCTGATAGCCGCACGGAACGAAGAAAATAATATCAGCCTTACCATCGGCGACCTGCTTGCGCAGGATTATCCCAAAGATTTAACAGAGATCATTATTGTCGACGACCATTCGACCGACAAAACTGCGGATATTATCAGAGGTTATGCCGCCAGTGGCGTTAAACTACTACAATTGAATGAGGACCAGCCGCTCAATTCCTATAAGAAAAAGGCAATATCAAAAGCTATTGAGCTGTCATCGGGTGAATTGATAGTAGCGACCGACGCGGATTGCCGTATGGGCGCCGAATGGCTATCGGCCGTTGTGGGTTATTATGAAAACAATGACCTGGTGATGATCTCATCACCCGTAACCTATTTCCAGGAACGTACCCTGTTCGAATATATGCAAACGCTGGAATTTTGCTACCTGATCGGCATAGGAGCCTCATTTATCGGGAATAAAAGAGCGTCCACCTGCAATGGGGCCAATTTTGCCTATCGGAAGGATGTGTTTTACGAAGTAGGTGGGTTTAAAGGCATTGATAGTGTGGCATCGGGCGATGACGAATTATTGCTGCAAAAAGTTGCCGCAAGATACCCGGGTAAAATAGGTTTTTTGAAAGAGCGCAAAGCGATAGTTTATACGCATGCCAAACATACACTGGCATCATTTTTAAGCCAGCGCCGCCGCTGGGCATCCAAATCCACCCATTATAAGGATAAATGGGTAGTAGCGCTTGCTGTCAGTATCTGGCTGTTCAATCTCTCGCTATTGGTAAACGCGGGGCTGGGTTTTTATAATATCTATTTCTTTAAGCTTTTTTTACTCCAATTTTTGTTAAAATTTCTTTTTGAAACGGCCTATTTACTGCCCGTGACGACGTTTTTTAAAAGAGCCCCGTTGGTTGGACTGCTCCTGCTGCTTAACCCTTTCCACATTATTTACTTTGTTTACGTCGGCCTGATAGGCAATACGCGGAAATATGAGTGGAAAGGTAGAATAGTCCGGTAGGGTGTATGCTCATCCCATGGTAAATTTCGGGGTGGCCGTTGGCATTACACCTAAAATAAGCGATATTTAGCCGAAGATATGCTTCTATCGACTTGGCCGAATTAACCCCATCGCAACGCACCTGGAAGGCATTTAAGCGCAATAAAATTGCTGTTGCTGCATTGGTGTTTATCCTGCTTTCTGTACTCATCGCTATACTGGGCTATTTGGTGATGCCCGATTCTACGCCCCTGGCAAATAATATGACTATACAGCTCGGCATTAAAAAGCCTGGCGCTGAGTTTACCATGCTCCGCATACGAAGGAGCGAGCCGGTCGACACGGTTAACTTCTTAACCAAAATGTTTTTCGGGCAACCGGCTTTTTATAAGGATATACCGATCACAGGTTATCATTTCGCAAAAGACTCGATCGATGTGGATGAATATGTAGGTGACGAAGATAAGCCCATAAAACTTTCGCTTAACCTTTTTGAAGTGGTCACCGGGAGAAAACCGACCACAATAGCGAAAAGCAGTATGGAAATAACAGGGCTTGAAAATCAAATCGTGACGCACCAGCTGATCAAACGAAAATTCTGGCTGGGTACCGACGTTTATGGCCGGGACTTGCTTAGCCGCCTCATCCTTGGCGCGCGTATTTCACTGGCGGTGGGCATCATGTCGGTTATTATCAGTTTACTTTTGGGTATAACGGTTGGTTCATTAGCTGGTTATTTCGGAGGTTGGATCGATGCATCCCTTAGTTGGGTAATGAATATTCTTTGGGCCCTTCCGGCCCTGCTGCTGGTGATCGCCATATCATTTGCCCTGGGCAAAGGGATTTGGCAGATTTTCATAGCAGTGGGACTGTCGATGTGGGTAGAAGTGGCCAGGCTGGTACGCGGACAGGTGTTGAGTTTGAAGCACACAGAGTTCGTTGAAGCGGCACGATCTATGGGCTTTAATAATGCCCGAATTATTCGCCGGCACATTTTGCCCAATATTATCGGGCCGATATTGGTACTGGCATCATCCAATTTTGCTTCGGCTATTTTACTTGAAGCGGGCCTAAGTTTTTTGGGTTTTGGGGCGCAGCCTCCGATGCCTACCTGGGGCAGCATGATAAAAGAACACTACGGTTACATCATTATGAATGCAGCTTTTCTGGCTATATTGCCCGGGCTGGCCATCATGCTGATGGTATATGCCTTTAACCTGGTGACCGTCGGATTGAGGGATGCATTCGACATAAAATCACAAAGTACACGCATTTAAAAAAATTTATTCATTAATTTGGCTGTCATCTGATCCGCTAATGCAAAACATCGAGGAAATTTCAGGCGAAGATGAGCTGATACGGTTACTGCTCAAAAGGCAGTCCGAGTTAAACTCCTTGCTTGAGGTTACAAGGGCTATCAACAAAAACATTTCGACGCCTGTACTGATACAGATGCTCGAAGTGATCATGCAGAATTACCTGCAGGTGGGTAAGCTGCGTTTTTTGATCGAGCATGACGGCGATTTTGTTTGTATATCTAACTACGGCGGCGAAGCGGAAAGCGTTAAGGCGCTTTACCAGTCTTGTCGCCGGTTGAATAAAGCCAAAGTGCTGACAGCGGTAGCCGGGCATGATGATTACCTGCTAAAGCGATACGATTACTTTATCCCTTTTTACCAAAAAAGCAAACCCATAGCTTATGCATTGATCGGTGATTTCAACACCACTGAGGAGATGCTGAACAACGATCTGAACTTTATCCAAACGCTGATCAACGTTATTGTGGTTGCATTGGAGAATAAAAAGCTTTTCAGGGAACGGGTTGAATCGGAACGTTTCAAGCGGGAAATGGAATTGGCGCAGGAAGTACAGAATATGCTGATCCCTTTGCGTTTGCATAAAGAAACCACGGTCGAGATAGGCGCCAAATACTTCCCGCATCAAAACATCGGCGGCGATTATTTTGACTTTATCCGGGTTAATCCCGAAGAATTTTTGTGGTGCGTAGCCGATGTATCGGGGAAAGGAATTTCAGCCGCGCTGCTTATGGCTAATTTCCAGGCCAGCCTGCGTGCGTGGGCCGCGGTGGAAGACGATCTGACCAATATTGTTGACCGACTGAACCAGATCGTCGTTAAAAACACCAAGGGCGAGCGCTTTATTACGCTTTTTGTAGCCAAATACAACGAACGGACCCGTAAACTGAATTTTATCAACGCGGGTCATAATCCATCTATATTATATCATGATGGGGAGGCGGTTCCTTTAAAATTGGGTACGACCATGATAGGCGCTTTCGATGAGTTGCCGTTCATCAACCAGGGGGAAGTGGATATAGAACCGGGCAGTATGATATTTAACTATACCGACGGACTGATGGATTATGATATACCGGCGCACAAGATTTGGAACGAAGATAAATTGGTCGATTTTGTGATCGATAACGGCGATCTGTCGCCAGATAAGTTTAATCAAACCCTGCTCGATCATTTGAACCTGATCATTAAGGGCAAGCCTATTGATGATATAACCTTGCTTACGCTAAGGATATTTTAGTTGATTAGTTAGATTGAGTTGAATGGTTGTACGAAAGCCAACTAATCAACCACTTAACTTAATCAACTTATTCGGCCATTCCTCAATTTTTTCAACACTTCTTTAATCCCCAATCATATCACCGTATTTTAGCGACATGTTACTGGCGAGGTTTCAGCATGAGTTATTAGAAGCAGGATGCGATGAGGCCGGGCGCGGCTGCCTTGCGGGCCCGGTATTCGCAGCGGCGGTCATACTTCCGCCCAAATTCAAACATAAACTACTGAATGATTCCAAGCAATTAGCCGAGGATATTCGCTATAAATTGCGAAAAGAGATCGAAAAAAAGGCGGTTGCCTGGGCGGTGGCTTCTGTGTCAAATGAAGAGATCGACAAGATCAATATCCTGAATGCTTCCTTCCTGGCTATGCACAGGGCGATAGAAAAGCTTTCCCTGTGCCCTGAATTTTTGATCATCGACGGCAACCGCTTCAATAAATATAAAGATACGCCGCACCATTGTATTGTAGAGGGCGATGCCAAATACTTCAGCATTGCTGCCGCATCTATCCTGGCCAAAACCTACCGCGACGATTATATGAAACGGATCGCCGGCGAGCACCCGGAATATGATTGGCACAGCAACAAGGGTTACCCTACTATAAAACATCGTGAGGTTATTATGAAGATAGGTTTCACACCCTATCACCGCATGACTTTCCAGGTAACCGACCCCCAGCTAAGTATTTTCTAAAGTTGTTTTGATTAGGGGTTTGCGGTCTTTACTTTTGTTAAAACCTGCAAACCAGTTTTGAAGATCCTGATATTAACACATCGTGTCCCGTTCCCTCAAAATGGGGGCTACCCTATTGTGGTTTGCAATACCATACGGGGCCTTGTCAATTCGGGCCATGAGGTGTCGCTGGTTTCTTTGAATGCACAAAAACAACATCATCATGAAGAAGAACAACCTGACGAGTTGTTAAGCCGGATCAAATTCCGCCCCTATGATATCGACACCAGCATGTCGCTTTTCGAAGGATTTCTCACCACGTTCAGCAAGAATGCTTACAATGTCGAACGCTATTACGACGCGAACTTCGAGAAGCTGCTTATCGGGGAAGTAAGGAACAACGTCTACGACATCATCCAGTTCGAAGGCCTGTTTGTGGCGCCGTATGTAGACGCCGTTCGCAGGAATTGCAAAACCAAACTGGTTTATCGCGCACACAATATCGAGCACCAGATTTGGGAAAGGCTGGCCCAGCAGAAAAACGACCCTTTTAAAAAGTTCTATCTCAGGCTAATGTCGCGTCGTATAAAAAAATACGAGATACAGCAAGTTAATAAGTTTGATGCCGTAGCCGTGTTTACTGCGCAGGACCAGGGTACGATGATGCTCTACGGCGCGAAGATGCCGGTAGAAATTGTGCCCGTGGGCGTTGAGTTAAGTCATTACCGGCCCGACCTGGAAAAAACGGAATTTCCCAGCCTGTTTTTCCTCGGCTCGCTCGATTGGACGCCCAATCGCGAAGGGATAGAATGGTTTTTGCATGCCTTTCAGAACGAATTGGAACATGACGAACTACCCGTAAAGTTTTATGTTGCTGGTAACAATATTCCCGAGGAGTTTGACGAGTACGAAGTGATGGGCAAGATATTTATCCAGGGCGAGGTTGATGACGCGCTGGAATTTGTGAATAGCAAAGCCATTATGATCGTGCCCCTATTGTCAGGTGGTGGTATGCGGGTGAAGATTGTGGAAGGTATGGCGATGGAAAAATGTATCATATCTACTTCGCTCGGCGCCGAGGGCATCAATTATAAAAATGGGGTAAACATCCTTATTGCCAATACCCGAGAGGAATTTTTAAGAGCGATCAGGCGTTGTATTGCCGACGAGGATTATTGTAAAGCTGTCGGCGTAAATGCCCGTAGGTTAGTTGAGGAGCAGCACGACGTTAATAAGGTTACGCAAAAACTGATCGGTCTGTACAAGGATTTGCTTTGAAAGCATGTATTAAAGAAAATCCACACTGCCGACGACGAAGGTTATTTTAAGGTCACCTACTTCTTCTTTAAACGATGTTTCGAAATCGGTTTTCAGCCGGTCGGCAAATTCCTTGCAGCAACACAAAACCATCACCCCATTCCGGGTATGCAATACGAATGCAGGGAGCTGGTATTTACTGCATATATAGTGTGAGACCCGCTCTCTCAAAATATCTGAAGGATCTGTTTGTACGTCCATTTCTGTATCAACATTTGCCGGTTTAACTTTGTTTTATAGTGCCGGCTTATGCGGTGCTCACGTAAAAATCATCGACTGTTTCAGAATAAATCTTGGAAGAATTACTACCAAGTAAATTATTACTTTTGCCTCAACTGAACATGATATGAAGAATACAGCATTAAGCCATAAACACATTGAACTGGGTGCAAAAATGGTGCCCTTTGCGGGATATAATATGCCGGTGCAATACGCAGGCATCAATGCCGAACACGAAACCGTACGCAAAGCCGTGGGCGTGTTTGACGTAAGCCACATGGGCGAATTTATTTTAAAGGGTAATAAAGCCCTCGACCTGATACAGCGTGTTACCAGTAACGATGCGAGCAAATTGTACGATGGCAAAGTGCAATACTCCTGTCTGCCGAATGAAGATGGGGGTATCGTGGACGACCTCCTCGTTTATCGCATCGACGAAAAAACCTATATGCTGGTAGTCAACGCATCGAACATCGAAAAGGACTGGAACTGGATATCCAAATACAATACTGAAGGCGTGGATATGAAAGATATTTCGGACCGAACTTCTTTGTTAGCCATACAGGGCCCAAAAGCTGCCGAGGCCTTGCAAAGTCTTACCGATATCGACCTGGGTACCATGGAATACTATACTTTTAACAAGGGCAAGTTTGCCGGGGTTGATAATGTGCTGGTATCGGCTACCGGGTATACCGGTGCCGGGGGCTTTGAGATCTATGTGGATAATAAAGATGCAGAACGCGTTTGGGACGCTGTTTTCAAGGCGGGCGAGCCGTTTGGTATAAAACCAATAGGTCTGGGTGCACGCGATACGCTGCGTTTGGAAATGGGTTTTTGCTTATATGGCAATGACATAGACGATAATACATCACCGCTGGAAGCAGGTTTGGGCTGGGTGACCAAATTCAACAAAGAATTTACCAATTCAACAGCCTTGCAGCAGCAAAAACAAGAGGGTGTAAAGCGAAAGCTGGTTGGCTTTGAAATGATCGATCGCGGTATTCCCCGCCATGATTATGAGATCGTTGACGCCGACGGTAACAACATCGGCAAAGTAACTTCCGGTACGCAATCACCCTCGTTGCAAAAGGCTATCGGTATGGGTTATGTGAAAAATGAATTCGCCAAAGAAGGAACGGAAATCTTCATCAATATCCGCGACAATAAAATAAAGGCACAGATCGTAAAACCGCCGTTTTATAAAGCCCCCTAACCCCTGAAGGGGGGAATCAATCCTCAACGCCCTTGAACATTAAAACGCATAAAATACCCCCTTCAGGGGGCAGGGGGCCTGACCTCCATGTTTGCCTGACCCCCGCCTTAATTCCCCTTTACCAGGTTGAGGATTATATCGTTGTTATTATCGATATTTTCCGGGCTACCTCATCCATTTGTTACGGGATCGAGAATGGGGCTGAAGCTATAATTCCGGTTGCCGAAGTTGAAGAATGTGCCGCTTACCGCGAGAAAGGATTGGCCTACCTGCTAGCGGCCGAACGAAACGGCGAGGTTGTGTCGGGTTTTGATTTCGGCAATTCACCGTTTTCTTATACCAAAGAAATTGTATGCGGCAAAACAGTGGTGCTGACTACTACCAATGGCACTCACGCGCTGCACTTATCACGGGGCGCAAAAAAAGTAGTGATCGGTTCTTTTCTGAACCTGACCGCCCTAAGCGACTGGCTAAAAAACCAAAATGATAATATCCTGCTGGTTTGCGCCGGGTGGAAGAACCAATTTAACCTGGAGGACACCGCCTTCGCAGGCGCGGTTATCGAACAATTAAAAACGGGCGATTTCATTTTGGACGACCCCGCTATCGCCGCTAACGATCTTTACCAATTAGCCAAAGACGACCTGCCCGGCTACCTTGCCAAAACATCGCACAGTGAACGCCTGAAAAAACTGGGTATCGAAAAGGATATCGCTTTTTGTTTGAATGTCGATATTACCACATCCATCCCTGTTTTGGAAGGCGAGAAATTGGTTAAGCTAGCTTAGTTTGGAAGGCTATTACTTCAGTTTCTCATTATTCTTATGCCGGTCCGCATCGCGGATGCTTTTCTTCTCCAGGTTTTTTTCAAGCGCTTCGGTCAGATCGACGCCGGTTTGATTGGCCAGGCAGATCAGCACGAAAAGCACATCGGCCATTTCATCGGCAAGATTTACTTCAGTATCTGACTTTTTGAAAGATTGTTCGCCGTATTGCCTCGCCATGATGCGCGCCACCTCGCCCACCTCCTCCATCAGGATGGCGGTGTTGGTCAGTTCGTTAAAGTAGCGGATACCGGTGGTTTTGATCCAATCATCAATCAATTTTTGAGCAGCGCTTAGTTCCATATGCTTAGTGATTGTCCTTGTCTTTAGTGTCCATGATGATAGTAACGGGACCATCATTTAAAAGACGGATCTTCATATCCGCACCAAATACCCCTGTCGCTATTTTTTTGCCCGTCAACTCTTCCAGCGTTTTGATCATTTGCTCGTACATGGGTATGGCTTTGTCGGGGCGTGCCGCGCGGGTAAATCCCGGCCGGTTACCTTTTTTGGTTTGAGCGAATAAAGTGAACTGCGAAATGAGCAAGATATCTCCGTCAACATCTGCCAGCGCCTTATTCATCAGCCCATTCTCGTCGCTGAACACGCGCATGGATGCTATCTTTTGCGCCAGCCATTGCAGGTCGTCCATCGTGTCGGCGTCTTCTATACCCAACAGCACCAAAAAGCCAATGCCGATCTCACCGGTTATTTTATTGTCCACCTTGCAATTTGCCTGGGTTACACGTTGTAGTACTGCGCGCATTTTAAGATTTGTTAAACTTTAGCAAGATAAACCAAATAAGAATATTTGCCTATATTTGAATAAACCTTATTCATATCCATGAGACTTACTAAGAATATTTGTTCGCTTTTCTTCGGGCTACTGGGGCTATCCTCCTGTAAGAAAGATCGTATGACTCCCGCATCAAATGTCGATGTGTATGTGGTTGGATATGTCGATAGTCTCCGCGAAAACGCTGCGTATTGGAAAAATGGCATCACTAATGTTATCGATACCGTCGACAAAGGCTACTCGAACGCTACTGGAATTAGCATTAATGACAAGGAAGTATATATTGCAATCGCTGGCTCGTCTGATAACGGTTTTACTGCTGGCTATTGGCACAATGGGTCCATCACGAGGATTGCAAGCGATCCCTCGGGATTTGCTATTGCGAACGCAATAGCTGCAAACGGCTCTGATATTTATATTGCCGGTATAGGGCTCGACAATGGCTGGCGCGCGGCATATTACTGGAAAAACACTTCACCTATCTTGATTTCTGGCGATATTGATTATTCAGCTGCTGCTGCAGTCACAATAAATAAGAATGATGTGTATGTAGCCGGGTCTAATGCAAGTGCCGTCACCTATTGGAAAAATGGAGCGCCGGTTGTGCTTGCCGATCAGGCGGCAGTGGGCTATGCAACTGGTATCGCAGCTAATGATAGCGCTGTGTATGTGGTGGGCTATACATCAGGATATAATGGCGCCCCAACAGTAGCTACGTGTTGGAAAAATGGTGTTGCACAAAGGCTTGCCGAAGCAGGATCAACGGCATCCGCTATCGCTCTGAATGGGAATGATGTTTATATTGCCGGTGTTACATCAAGCGGTGGCGCATCGGTGGCAACCTACTGGAAGAATGGTGTGCCTGTAAAACTAACCGCCGAAAGTTCCAATACAACGGGGATCGCTGTAAATGGCAATGATGTTTATGTCTCAGGGAATTTAGAACAAAATGCAGTATATTGGATGGACGGGAAAGTCGTAAAGCTCACAAATAAGAGCGGGGGGCTTGGTTATTACTCTTATGCATACGGGATCGCAGTTGTACCCCATTAACTAAGCCCGCGTATCGTTCCCATGATAAATGCTCAGATAACTTTCGTAGCGTGATAGCTCGATATCGCCATCTTCTACGGCTTTGATCACGGCGCAACCCGGTTCGTTGATATGCCGGCAACTATTGAAGCGGCACTGGTTCAGTCGCGCGCGCATCTCAGGGAAGAAATGGCCCAGCTCGTTTTTTTCAATATCGATCACACCCAGCTCGCGGATACCCGGCGTATCGATAATGTACCCGCCCTGCGGCAATTCGAACATTTCGGCGAAGGTGGTGGTGTGCATCCCCTTGTCGTGCCATTCAGATATTTCGGTAGTGCGCAGCTTCAGGTCGGGCAGCAATGCATTGATCAAACTTGATTTGCCCACACCGGAGTGACCCGAAAAGAGTGTTACTTTATCTTTTAATAAATCCGATACCATTTCGACACCCGTCCCTTCCAATGCCGATACATCATAACATGGGTAACCGATCTTTTCATAGATGGCTTTATACCCCGCCAATATTTCAAGGCCCTCATCGCTGAACAGGTCGAGCTTGTTAAACACCAGCGAGGCCGGTATATCATAAGCTTCAGCCGTAACCAGGAAGCGGTCGATAAAACCAAGTGAAGTTCGCGGCGAAGCTAAGGTAACCACCAAAAATGCCTGGTCCAGGTTGGCGGCAATAACCTGAGCCTGCTTCGAAAGGTTAATGGATTTTCGGATGATATAGTTTTTTCGGGGCTGTAATTCGGTGATCACACCCGTGCCCAGTTCGGGTTCCATATCAAAATCAACATGGTCGCCCACTGCGATGGGATTGGTCGTAGTGATGCCTTTAGTGCGGAATTTTCCCTTGATACGGCAATCAACACGCTGTCCGCCGGGTGTTTTCACCTGGTACCAGCTTCCGGTTGATTTGATAACGAGTCCTTCCATCAGAAGGCCAAAAGTAACTAAATCAGCAAGATTAATTGGACATGGCTTTATTTAAGGATGCGATACATGCCAGTATCGCCGTGTTCATTTTGGTAAGATACTCCCTGATCTGCCCTCTTGTGACGTTCCAGGACGTCCCCAGGCCCAAATGCTTCTTCTTACCAACTTTCACTAAATAATCCGGGCTGTTTTGATAGCCCACGCCATTAAGAAATTCACTTTTCGGTCTGAAGTAGATATCAGAAATATTATAATTATACTGGTTATTCTTGCAGGTAATGCGAATAGTGATTTGGCATAAAAATGGGATATTCACCATACCCGGCCTCACCTTATATTCAAGCAGCCCCTGGCTGAACACGCTGCTGGTATCCAGGCTACCCGACGATGTATCGGGCCGTTTATATTTAAAATTACTGTTGAACCAGGCTTTTGCGGTTGTGTCAAGCATAATGTGGGTTTTCCCATTTACGGCAACCGTTCCGCTATACACAACCTTTTCGCCCACCGTGGGGATCTTATAAACAATTGAATCCTTCTGCGCGAAAATCACGTTAGAAGCCAATAAAAAAGCTGCCAAAAGGATGAGTTTAGGATAATTTATAAGCATATTTAAATAATAGCTTGCAAATTAAAAAAATATCTACTTACTTTACAGGCATTACAGAAATGATAACTAACTGCACCACAACGACAACCACTACGACCACGGGGGATACCTCCGGAGGAAGATGATTGTATGGTGTAAACTATAAAAAGAAACCAGCATAACGCCTTCCTCCAGACAGAGGAAGGCGTTTTTTATTTATAACATATCATAATGAAAGTTTTAAAATTTGGAGGCACATCGGTCGGGTCGGAACAAAGTATCAACGCTGTTATCGAAATATTAAAAAAGGAATACAATGCCGGAGAAAAGCCAGTGACTATTCTATCTGCCATGGGCGGCGTGACCAACCTCTTATTGTCAATGGCCGGGAAAGCCTCACACGGGGAAGATTTTACAGCGGAGCTAGCCGAACTTGAAACGCGGCACTTTGATATGGTGCGCGCATTGTTGCAGAGGCAGCACCAGAACCCGGCGTTTACCAAGCTGAAGATCAACTTCAACCACCTGGAAGAACTGTTGCAGGGTGTGCAGACACTTCGCGAGCTGACCCCAAAAACCCGCGACCTGATATTAAGTTATGGCGAGCGGTGCTCGGCGCTGATGATCAGCAAAATGGCGGCACAGTATTTCCCGGAAGCCGTATTTGTGGATGCTTCCGAACTGATCAAAACCGACAGCGAATTTGGTAATGCCAAGGTAAATACCGAACTGACGGAATTGCTCATCAAGGGCTTTTATGCAGAGAATAAAAATAAGATGCTGTTCGTTACCGGCTTCATCGCCTCCAACGAAGCCGGGCAGATCACGACGCTCGGTCGCGGCGGCAGCGACTATACCGCCGCTGTTTTTGGAGCGGCATTAAACGCATCCGAGATACAGATATGGACCGATGTGAACGGCATGATGACCGCCGACCCGCGCATGGTGAAGAAGGCGTTCTCGTTACCCGAACTGACCTATACCGAAGCCATGGAACTTTCTTACTTCGGTGCGAAGGTGATCTATCCGCCTACCATGATCCCGGCGTTCATCAAAAGGATACCGATTGTTATCAAAAATACCTTTGACACACATTTTGAAGGAACTATTGTACAGCACCATTGCAAACCTTCGTCGTTACCCATTAAGGGCATTTCATCCATCAACGAGATCAGTATTATCAATGTGGAAGGCAGCGGCATGGTGGGCAAGTCGGGTTTTAGCGGACGCTTATTTTCGTTACTGGCGCGCGAGCAGATCAATATTATTCTGATTACCCAATCGTCATCCGAACATAGCATTACGTTTGCTATCGATCCTAATCATGCTCCTAAAGCTAAACGGGTTATTGAACAGGAATTTGAACTTGAATTATTGGCCGGGAAGCTGGATAGCCCGGAAGTGGAAGAAAATCTGGCTATTTTAGCTATCGTAGGCGAAAATATGAAGCAAACGCCAGGGATATCCGGCAAGCTGTTTCATGCCCTGGGACGGAACGGTATCAATGTGAGGGCCATCGCGCAGGGGTCGTCCGAGTACAATATTTCGGTTATTATTTCCAAACACGATCTCGCCAAAGCGTTGAACGCAGTACACGACGCTTTCTTTATCCAGCTTAATAAAACGTTGCACGCGTTTTGTTTGGGAACAGGAAATATCGGCACTACCCTGTTTGACCAGTTGAACCAGCATAGCGAGCATTTGCAGGTGAATAACGGCATCCAGGTGAAGATAGCAGGTATCAGCAATACGCGCAAAATGCTTTTCAATGCTGATGGGGTTTCTTTGGACCAATGGCAGGAGGAATTGCAGGCATCCAACGAAAAAGCCGACCTGGCAACATTTATTGAGCGTATGAAGGAAATGAATTTACCCAATTGCGTATTCATTGATAATACCGCCAGCCCGCAGCCGGTGGAGTTTTATGAGGATATTTTTAAATCGAATATATCAGTGGTTACCTGCAATAAGATCGGCAATTCGGCATCGTTCCATCAATACAAAACCTTCCGCGATTCGGCCAGGCAGCATGGGGTCGATTTCTTTTACGAGACCAACGTGGGCGCCGGTTTGCCGATCATCCGCACTTTAAAGGACCTGATGAGCAGTGGCGACCGGGTAAAACGGATCGAGGCGATTCTTTCAGGAACTATTTCTTTTATCTTCAACAACTTCAAGGGTAACGTGAGCTTTCACGACATCGTGAAGCTGGCGCAGGAAAAAGGCTATACCGAACCCGATCCGCGCGACGACCTGAAGGGAACCGATTTTATGCGCAAGATGCTGATACTGGCCCGGGATGCAGGTTACCCTATGGAAGCATCAGATATTCACATCGAGAGCATATTGCCTAAAAGCTGCCTGGAGGCAGAGACCGTGGAAGATTTTTATGCGGCCTTGAAGGAAGAGGACACTTATTTCAACATCATGCGGCAACAGGCCGAAGATGAAGGGAAATCGCTGCGCTATATCGGCAAGCTCGAAGATGGCAAAGCCGCTATTACCTTGCAACTGGTGGATGAGAGCCATCCTTTCTTCATCATGTCGGGCAGTGATAATATCATTTCCTTTACTACTGACAGGTATAAAGACAGGCCATTAGTGGTAAAAGGGCCAGGCGCCGGCGCCGAAGTAACAGCTGCCGGCGTATTTGCTGACCTGATAAACGTAGGGGCTAATTAGCCCCCTAACCTCCTTAATGGGGAATATAAATTGAAAAATGGATGACAATAAAATAAATAAAAAAGCGCCACCCCCTTTAGGGGGCAGGGGGCTTAAAGTTTTCGCCCCGGCGACGGTAGCTAACGTGGTATGCGGCTATGATGTGCTTGGTTTCGCGGTCAACGAACCCGGTGATGAAGTGATCATGCGGCTAACAGATAAACCGGGTATCACCATTAGCAAAATAACCGGTGATGATGGCCGTTTACCGTTGGACCCCAGGAAAAATACGGTCAGTGTTAGTGTTGAACATTATTTGAAGTCGATTGCTAGGACGGACGTCGGCCTGGATATAGAATTGCATAAGAAGATGCCTATAGGCAGCGGACTGGGTTCGAGCTCGGCCAGTACGGTGGCTGGCTTATTCGCGGCCAAAACCCTTTTGGGCGACGAAACCGATGCCGCCAAACTGCTGCCTTTTGCCATGAAGGGAGAGGAAATGGCCTGCGGACATGGGCACGCGGATAACGTGGCGCCGGCCTTGCTGGGTGGTTTTGTGCTGATACGCAGTTATGAGCCGCTGGACGTGATCAAGCTCCCTCACCCGAAAGACCTGTATTGTGCCATTGTCTTTCCGGATGTGGATGTACCCACCCGCGAGGCCAGGCAAATCATCCGTAGCAAGATCCAGATGAAAGATGCGGTGACTCAATGGGGCAATATTGCCGGCCTGGTCAGCGGCCTTTTCATGAATGATATTGATCTCATTGGTCGTAGCATGAAAGATATCTTGGTTGAACCGGTTCGCTCTATGCTGATACCCGATTTTTATAAGATGCGCGATATGGCTATGGACCTTGGTGCGGTGAGTTTTGGTATTTCGGGTTCGGGGCCATCGGTGTTTTCATTTACGCGCGATGAGGAGACAGCCAAACGGATCACCCAAAAGCTGCAAAAGCATTTGGCAGAGATCAATATCAATTCTAATACTTACGTATCCACCATAAATGACGCGGGGCCGAAAATATTATAAACCCTAAATACTAAAATCTAAATCCTAAACTCTAACTGAGAAATTTTAGAATTTAGGGTTTAGATTTTAGAAATTCGATCAAAATGAAATTCTACAGTACTAATAACATAAACCACCAGGTTTCTTTTAGGGAAGCCGTATTTAACAGCATGCCGCAGGATAAGGGTTTATATATGCCCGTTTCAATCCCACGGCTTGACGATAAATTTTTAGATAACCTGGACAGCTATACCCTGCCCGAGATCGCATTCCATGTGGCTAAAAATCTCTTGGGCGATGATATCCCCGAAGTCGATCTGCAAAATATCATCCATGATGCCATCAATTTCTACGCCCCGGTAGTCGAACTGGAAGAGAACGTATATGTGCTGGAACTTTTTCACGGCCCTTCGCTGGCGTTTAAGGATTTCGGTGCGCGTTTTATGAGCCGGGTGATGAGCTATTTTTTGCTGGAAGGCGAAAAAATGCTCGACGTTTTGGTAGCCACTTCCGGTGATACGGGCGGTGCTGTGGCGCTGGGCTTTCTTGGCGTTCCGAATACCAGGGTTACGATCTTATACCCCAAGGGGAAAGTAAGCGGCATACAGGAATTGCAGCTGACCACCAATGGACAAAACATCAGGGCCCTTGAAGTTGACGGTACATTCGACGATTGCCAGGCATTGGTGAAGAAGGCGTTCACGGATGCTGAGCTCAATAAAGAATTCAGGCTTACATCGGCAAATTCTATCAATATCGCGCGGCTCATCCCGCAAACTTTCTATTACTTCAACGCCTATGCGCAATTGCTAAAGGGAGGGAAAAATAAGGTGGTGTTTTCGGTGCCGAGCGGTAATTTCGGCAACCTTGGAGCCGGTATTTTGGCCTGGAAAATGGGGCTGCCGGTACAACATTTCATTGCCGCTACCAACGCTAATGATACGGTACCTGATTTCTTAAAAAGCGGCGTTTATCAACCAAAGCCATCGGTGCAAACCATAGCAAATGCCATGGACGTGGGCGATCCCAGCAACTGGGTGCGCATACAGGATATGTTTAAAACCGATCCAGAGCAATTGAGGAAGTTGATAAGCGGTTTTAGTTATACCGATGAAGAAAACCGGGAAGCCATCGAACGGATTTACAGCAGTTATAAATACATCGCCTGTCCGCACACCGCTATTGCCTGGCAGGCATTAAAAGACTGGCAGCAGGACAAACCTACCGGCGGGGTGGCAGGCGTGTTCCTCTCAACAGCGCACCCCTGCAAATTTCCGGATGTTTTGCCCAAACATATTTCCCGCGAAATCGTAATACCTGAACAGGTAAAAAACCTGGAGGGCAAACCGAAGCATTCGGTTGCTTTGGGAAAGGATTTTGAAGCGTTTAAAGCCTATCTGCTTGACAATAAATAACTGTTTTTTCGGTTTAATGTAAACTATTATATTTTTTACATAATATCGGCTGCTTTAGGTATTCTATTTCAAAATGTTATAGTATTTTTAAGTTCTGTTTCAATTGCTATGAAAGAGGTTGTTGTGAAGAAAGGAAATTATAAAAAATGGGGGCTGTTTGCGGGCATATTCGTGCTTGCCGCGGGCGCTTTCGGGTTTAATGACGACCTGTTCCAGATATCGAAAAATTTAGACGTTTTTGCATCGGCTTATAAAGAAGTCAACATCAATTATGTGGATGACATCAATTCCGCAAAAATGATTAAGACCGGCCTTGACGCGATGCTCGATGGGCTCGATCCCTATACCGAGTTCGTCCCGGAATCGGAGATAGAAGATTATAAACTGCATTATGTAAGCACTCAGTACGGAGGCATCGGTGCAGGCATATTCGCCAGGGAAAATAAGATATTTATTTCCGATGTTTTTGAAGGTTTCCCGGCTCAAAAGGCTGATGTGAGGGCCGGCGATCAACTGTTGAAGATCAACGATATCGATCTTGCCGGCAAAACGAACGACCAGGTAAGCGCGCTATTAAAGGGTTCCAAAGGCGCAGCTATTAAACTAACGATCAAACGCGGGGATGCTTCACCAACTGACAAACAATTGCTGCGTGATGAGATCAAGCAACCAAATGTTTCCTATTACGGAATGGTTGATGGCAATATGGGATATATCAAACTCGATAAATTCCTCGAAAATTCTGCTGAGGAGGTGACTAATGCGCTGACCGAACTTAAAAAGAACAACCCCAACGGCATCATACTCGACCTGCGCTCTAATGGCGGAGGTATCTTACAGGAAGCGGTGAAAATCGTTAACCTGTTTGTGCCAAAAAACACCGAGATCGTATCCCAGATGGGCAAGATCAAAGAAAAGAACTTTACTTATAGCACCCAATATACACCGCTGGATCCCAACATTCCATTGGTGGTTTTGGTGAACGGCCGTTCTGCATCGGCATCCGAGATCGTTGCAGGGTCGCTACAGGACCTTGACCGCGCAGTTGTCATTGGGCAGCGCAGCTATGGGAAAGGCTTAGTACAACAAACTTTCAATCTGCCATACAATAGCCTGGTAAAAATTACTATAGCTAAATATTATATCCCGTCGAAGCGCTGTATACAGGAGATAGACTATGCCCACCGCAAAGCGGACGGTACCGTTGTAAAAGTGGCCGATTCATCCATGCATGAGTTTAAGACCAGGGATGGCCGCTCCGTTTATGATGGAAGTGGTATTTACCCCGATATTTTTATCAAGCCCGATCATTTTGCGAATATTACACAGGCGCTGGTTTCGAAATTATTGGTATTTGACTACGCTACGCTTTATCGTAATACGCACAACAATATACCCGATGTCCGCTCATTCCATCTTACAGACGCTGATTTCAATGATTTCGTAAAATATCTTTCCAATAAAAACTACACCTATACTTCCGCCGCTGAAAAGTTGATGAACAACCTGAAAACCGAAGCGATCAAGGAAAAGGGTTTTGATGCGTTGAAGCCTCAATACGATGCGTTGCAGGCAAAGATGACCGAGACCAAAAAGAACGATCTGCAGCAAAATAAAGACGAGATCAAACAAGTGCTTGAAAACGAGATCGTGTCGCGATACTACTATGAAAAGGGCCGGTACGAAACGAACTTTAAATATGATAAGGACGTTGCCCAGGCGATTAAAACCATGCGGGACAAAGGCCAGCTGGCTGCTATACTGAATGGCGACGGCGATTATAAGGTAATCGGTAAGCCGCAATTTGCTATGGTATCCAAAAAGGCGCAGGACGAAAAAGACACCAGCGAACAATAAACAGGCCAGCTAAACAACACCAATTTTTTCCCCTCAGGTTGAAGTTACCTTTCTTCGAAGGCGACACCGGGTTTTTAGCGCAGCCAAAAGAATTCAAACTTAATCCCCGGTCAATTGTCATACTTATCAATCTTAATTAATGATTATGAAAAAAATCTTTTTTACTGCAGCCATATTAATTGGCTGTTTATCGATTAAACCTGCTTACGCACAAATTCATATAAGCTTAGGAGTGAATATAAGCAATCAGCCGGATTGGGGCCCTGTGGGCTATGACCATGCCGATTACTACTATATGCCCGATATCGGCGTTTATTACGATGTTCCATCCCATCAATATATTTATATGGATAATAATGTATGGGTTCGTCGCACTTACCTGCCGGAACGCTGGAGAGGTTACGACCTTTATCATGGCTACAAGGTGGTTTTAAATCAGCCCCGCCCATGGGCGCATGATGCCGACATAAGGGCAAGATACGGGGAGTACCGCGGGCGCCGCGACCAGGTGATCATCCGGGACAGCCACGACGATAGGTACCGTAATCACTGGCATGATAACGGCCGTCACAATGGCCGCGATAACCATGGCGGGGATCGTGGTGGCCATGGAGGGGATCGAGGTGACCGTGGAGGTCATGGCGATCACGGACGTGGGCACGGCAACGGGCACGGCAAGGATTAAATATCATGCCGCCAACATATAATAGAAGGCCGCATTTCGCGGCCTTTTTATTTGATATCCTTGTAAATCGCTTTCGCCCAAAATATGCCTAATGCTTTTGCGCCCGCTTCGTTTGGATGCAGATAGAAAGTACCCTGATGCCCGTTTTCGGGTATCAGGGTAGTGAAATGTGTTTTTTTGAAGTAGGTAAATGCCTTAGTATCGCCAACAAATACCTGCCCCTGGTTGGTTCCCTTATAGCTGTCAACGATTTTTTTTATTTCGGGGAAATAACTTTGAAGCCGGTCTAAACCCTCCTGCAAATATTGCGCGCCATTATACGTATTGGGGCTATACCAGGTGGGATGATGAATGATGATCACGCAACCTGGATAATCTTTTAGCAATGTTCCAATAATTGCATTTAAGTTAGCATAATAAGTATCGGGAGATACCGGCGAGCCGTCGGGCCCTTTTATCGCGCTATCATTTGTGCCCAGCATGATGGAAAAAACCAACAAACCGGGTTTGCCTGCTAATCCGCTCGCGGCCAGTTCCAATTGCTTAAAAGTTTCGGTACCCGGCAAAAAATCCACTGTCGTAAAACCGCTATGCCCCTGGTTTGAAAAATCGATCTTTCCAACTCCCTGCTGACTTTGAATATAGGCGCTGGCAGCGGCCGGCGGCGCTTGCTCGTTGGGGTCGCTAAGCTGAACGCCCTGGGTAATACTGTCGCCAATGTAAATGACATGGATATTCTTTTGACCAAGAGCAGCCACGCCGGTCAATAGAAGAAGCATAAAAGCAACTGCTATGCGTCTGTAGAATGTTAACATGAGGTTCCTCATCATTATTTCCAATCTAAACCCATATTCTGGAACATGAAGGCCCATTTGTCCGTTTGCCCGTCGATGATCTGCTCTGTCGATTGCCCGGCTCCGTGACCGGCCTTGGTTTCAATACGGATCAGCACGGGCGCGGTTCCTTTTTGATATTCCTGCAAGCGCGCACCGAACTTGAATGAATGTGCAGGCACCACGCGGTCGTCGTGATCTGCTGTAGTGACCATTGTCGCGGGATAGTTATTTGGCTTTAAAGCATGATATGGAGAGTAATTGTATAAATAGTCGAACATCTCTTTGCTGTCTTCCGCGGTACCGTAATCATAGCTCCAGCCTGCACCGGCAGTGAACTTGTTGTAGCGAAGCATATCCATTACACCTACCGCCGGAAATGCCACTTTGCACAGGTCGGGGCGTTGGGTCATTATCGCGCCGATCAGTAACCCGCCGTTCGAGCCGCCCGAAATGGCCAGGTAATCCTTCGAGGTATATTTATTGTTGATAAGATATTGAGCTGCGGCGATAAAGTCGTCAAAAACGTTTTGCTTGTGCATTTTGATACCTGCCCGGTGCCAGGCCTCGCCATACTCACCGCCGCCTCGTAAATTCGGAACCGCATAAATGCCGCCCTGTTCCAGCAGGATAATATTGGAGGTGCTGAAGGCGGGTGTTAAACTGACATTGAACCCACCGTAGGCATAAAGCAACGTTGGATTTTTACCGTTCATTACCGTCCCTCTTTTATAAGTGATGATCATGGGTATTTTAGTACCGTCTTTAGATCTGTAAAACACCTGTTTGGATTCGTACTGCGTAGGGTCGAATTGTACGCTTGATTTTTTGAATACTGTCGATTGTCCTGTGGCGATATCATATTTAAAAATCGTCGGCGGGTAAACGTAGTTGGTAAAAGTGTAGTAGGTTTCCTTTTCCTCTTTTTTGGTACCGAAGCCACTGGCCGTGCCTAATGCGGGTAAGGCGACATTATGCTCCAGCTTGCCGTCCATATCATATTGCTGAACCAGCGAGGTAGCATCCTTCAGGTATTCGGCGAATATTTTACCGCCGCCGGTAGACACCGTCAGCACATTTTTGGTAGCAGGTATCAGATCTTTCCAGTTGATGGGTTTCGGACTAGCGGCATCAACAGTCACTACCTTAAAAGTTGGGGCGTAAATATTGGTGAAGATGTACAATTTGCTGCCAACGTTATCCAAAACGGAGTGGTCATTGTCAAAATTATCTACAATGTTGACGATACCGCTGCCCGGCGCACCAAAATCCTGTACATAAAGCTCATTGCCCGTGGTGCTGTTTGCTGCGGTGATCACCAAAAAACGCTCGTCTTCGGTTAAATAAGCGCCAATGTAACGGCGTGGAGTTTGCTCGCCGCCGAAGATCAGTTTATCCCGGCTTTGCGGCGTGCCTAACACATGATAAAACAGTTTGTGGTACTGTGTCATACCCGACAATTGGCTGCCCTCTTTCGGCTTGTCATAGCTGCTGTAGTAAAAGCCGTCATTGCCTTTCCAGGCTATACCACTAAACTTAACGTCGCGAAGCGTATCGCCAACCTGTGTTTTATCATCCGTTTTGATGATGATCACCTTGCGCCAGTCCGAACCGCCTTCCGATATCTGGTAAGCGGCCAGGCTGCCGTCTTTGGTGAAATTGATACCCTGTAACGAGGTGGTGCCATCAGCTGAGAATTTGTTAGGGTCGAGGAATATTTCCGGCGTACCATCGCCTATCTGCCGCCACAAAACAGCCTGGTTTTGCAGGCCGTCGTTCTTATAAAAATAGGTGTATTTGCCTTCCTTGAACGGGGCGCTGTATTTTTCGTAGTTCCATAGTGTTTTCAGCCTTTTTTTGATCGCGTCGCGGTAAGGGATCTGGCCCAGGTAATCGTAAGTTACTTTGTTTTCCTCTTTTACCCAATCTTTGGTGTCAGCTGCCCGGTCATTCTCCAGCCAGCGATACGGATCGGGCACGGTGGTGCCGAAGTAGGTGTTTACGGTATCAACTTTTTTGGTATTCGGATAGGGAAGTGTTTTGATAGTCATGTTTTGTGCAAAAGTGTAACTGCTGAGCGTAGCAGTAATTATAAATAGTGAGATGAGTTTTTTCATGGTTTTTCAATCAGGGAAAGCTAAGATATGATTTTAGCGATGAAAGGTCAACCGTATTAAATGTGATAGTATCACTTAATAAAAAAACCCGGCTGGCGGCCGGGTTCCAAATTCTTTTGAAGTAAATTCTTACTGTTGGTTGGCAGGTACGTTGTTGTTGCTGTACTTGCTGCCCAGGTTGATGTAATCCGTTAAAACTTGTCCTGCTTCGAACTTTAGGAAGTCCAGATCTTCATTTTTGGGTTTTTTGGCATTCTTGGCAATCGGTTTTAAACCTAAAGCAACTCTTTTCGCGTTTTCACGTTCGGTTGTTTTGGCGTCCTCGGCGTCGCGCTCCTGTTTAAGCTGCGCCTCATTGAGTGTAACACTCTTCTCGCTCTCGTGCTTCTGGTAATCGGCGATATCTTCCATCAGGTATTTATAACTATCGCTTGTTGCCATGCGCTGATCGTGCAATTTGGTCAGTTGCGGAACGACCCCGGTAAAATCACCTACCTTAGAATAATCGCTTTTGGCTATGATATCAAAGGGCAGTGCAGATGGTTCGGTATCTTCGCCGTATTTACTCATCGGTATGATGGACGGGAATTTAATATCAGGCGCTACACCTTTATGTTGGGTTGAATTTCCGCTGATGCGGTAAAATTTCGCAATAGTCAGGTTAAGCTGACCATATTTCGTCTGGCTACCGGTCATAACTTCTTTTTTGCCATTGCCGGATGCAGATGAAAGACGGTCGATTATTGACGGTTTGATCACTTTGTCCAGGTCGATAGCATTCTGCACGGTGCCTTTACCGTAAGTTTGTGTACCGATGATAAGCGCGCGGCCGTAATCCTGCATAGCTCCGGCAAATATCTCGGATGCCGAAGCGCTGAAACGGTCAACCAAAACAGCCATCGGCCCCGACCATGATACTGTAGGGTCTTCGTCATTGTCAACTTCTATTTGGTTATTAGGGTTGCGCACCTGTACTATCGGCCCACTTTTGATAAATAAGCCACCTAAATCAATGGCTTCCATCAGCGAGCCACCGCCGTTCTCGCGGAGGTCCATGACGATGCCGTCAACATTTTCCTTCTTCAGCGTATCGAGTATCAGTTTTACATCGCGGGTTGTGCTCTTATAGTTTGGATTGCCCGATTTATAATCGTTATAATCAATATAAAATGCCGGAACTGAGATTATACCGATCTTAATTGTTTTACCATTTGAATTGTAAGTGCGTATTTCGCGTTTAACCGATTGATCCTTTAGTATGATCTTCTCGCGAACCAGCGCTAACTCATTAGGCTTACCGGCGGTGCCGCTGCTTTTGGGGATCACCTGCAGGCGTACAATGGTGCCTTTAGTACCTCGGATCAAAGCGATAGCATTTTCAATGCGCCAGCCGATCACATTCTGGTAGGCTCCGTCTTTGCCTTGCGCCACAGCGACGATTTTATCACCGGCATATAACTGCTTGCTTTTATCCGCCGGGCCACCGGGGACTATAGAGGTTATCGTGACATAATCATTTTCAATGCCCAGCGTTGCGCCAATGCCTTCAAGCGACCGCGACATGTCAATATTAAAATTGGCTGCGTTTGCCGGGTTGAAGTAATTAGTGTGCGGATCGATCGCATTGGTGAACGCATCCATAAATATTTGGAACACATCCTGGTTGTTCAGCTTGTTGGACTGCGAAAGCAGATTTTTATAACGATCCGCTAATATTTTTTTTGGATCGAGAGACTTGCCCTTGTCAGCTGTTGCAGCCGAATCCGGGGTTTGTTTGGCCATATCCAGGTTCAGCATATCATATTTTACGCGTTCTTTCCAGGCAGCGTCACTTTCGCTCTGCGATGCAAAGAAAGGCAGGCTGTCACGGTCATAAGTAAATTTTTCATCCTTAGTAAAATCGAACTTCGTATCTAACTGGGCGATTGAATATTTGATGCGGTCGTTATACCTTTTCTGGTAAACATTGAACATATAAAATGCATCTGCAAGGTTGCCGCTTTTCAGGTCGCCGGCAAGGGACAACTTAAACCGATCGAAATCCTTAATATCCGAGGCGAGAAAATAATTGTGATTTTCGTCCAGCTGTTTGATGTAACGGTCGAAAACTACCTTAGAGATGGAGTCGTTAAGCGGCACCTTCTTATAATTATATTCAGAGATCAGCTGGGCAACATATTTGCAAACCACTGTCTGTTGTACATCGGGCTGAATATTATTGGATCCGGCTACGGTATCGGCAAGCTTCGGCGATGCCTTGCATGCCAATGCAGCGCCAAGCATCAATAATAAATATATCTTTTTCAACATGTCTTTTACTGTCTTTAAATCAGGAGGGGGATTAAATGTCAACACTTTTCAGCTGCTATAAGTTTGCGAATGTAAATAAAAAGAGACAGCGCCATATACTGTCTCGTTAATAGCAATAACAATATTACACATTAATGTTTTATTAGACTTAAATTATAGAAGCTTCGTTACAATGCGTTTATAAATCTTTTTTGGCGATATCCGATGCCTCGGCATATTTAATTGAAGAGGCTAGTTTATTTTTGTCCAGAAGTTGTATCTGGGTGTTTATTTCCGCTGCTTTTCCCTTCATACCCCTGGCATTTGCCAGGTCATACGCTTCAACCAGGTCGGCGCGAGCCGATACCTGGTCACCGATATCATTTTTCACTAACGCTAAATTGACCAGGTTTGTTATCGTATGCTTATCATCATTTTCCTCGACTGACAACTTATTGCTTTGGAGCAGGTACCATTTTGCTTCGGATAAGCGGTGCAGTTTGATATAGATCTGCGCCAGGTCGCTGAAGTTGTAGCTGGCATCGTGGTATATCCGCCAGCTCATATTATGCTTGACCAGTTTCATTGTCGCCCGCTCTTGAGCTATAAGATCAAATTCTGTTTCGCCAAGATCATATGACCTGACATCTACCGGGTTAATAACAGCCGGAGCTAAAACCAGGTTCTTTTCCGTCCGGCATTTCGCCATGCGCATTTCCGGAAGTACAGGGTGTTTTTTCTTTAAAAAGTTGAAATTCGGAAATTGAGCCGAAGCTGAAAAACTGATAATTGAAAATAAAATGATGAGCCTGAATCGCATTAATCTGTCCCGCTAATTTTAAATTAATTAGTTTTCGCTAAACTAATAATAATTATTTAAATTATAAATTGTTGTGCTTATACGGCTTACAGGGCTTATGTGTTCAAATCAACGTGCTCAACATTTAACAAAACTTATTAACTGTTGGGGCAGATGAATTAAGAAAAAACCTCTGGTTTGCCGTCATAGGACGCCCATACCATATAGGGATGCGTGTCGGCATAATAGACCTCGCCTTTGGCCGATATGCCGATTACACCGGCAAAGCCGTCGAATGGTTTTAATTCGTCCAGTGTTCTAATGGTAGCCATTTGCAGGCTCATGCCATCGGTAACACGGGTGACTATCCTGGGCGCTACCGCACCGCTTACAATATCTTCACCTACGCCGGTACAGGATATTCCGGCCACGTGGTTCACGTAATTACCTGCCGCGGTAGCCGAGTCGCTTACCCGCCCGGGTATTTCAAAACCCTTGCCGCCTGTTGATGTGCCGGCGGCCAGGTTACCGTAAAAATCGAGGGCTACGCAACCGACAGTCCCCAATCGGATAGAATCGCTCAGTTTTTTTTCGTATTCCTGGCGGCGCTGTGGGGTTTCGGGATTGTAGTAAGGAAATTCCTGCTGGCGTGCAAACTCCTGCGCACCTTTGCCTGCTAAAACCTTGTCAGTCATATGCAGCAACCTTTCGGCAACGCAGATAGGGTTTTTTACATTTTCGATATTGATCACACCCGAAAACTGCATGGTTTTACCATCCATCAACGAGGCGCTCATGCGTATTTTACCGTCGCTTTGTATCTGGGAGCCCGTGCCTGCATTAAAAAGATCGCAATCTTCCAGTAGGCAAACGGTGTAAACCACGGTTTCAACGGCTGTATGGGTTTCAAGGTATTTGTACCCCAGCTTTACTATTTCTCTCAGCGCCTCCTGTTTAGCTTGCTTAACCTCCTGGTTAGTCTTCGATTCGCTAAAAAAGCCGCCATGAATGATCAATTTCATGAGCAGATGTTTTTGATGTAGCCCCGAAGTCGGTAAGTCCGCATAAGTCCGGAAGTCATTTGGGACCACAAAGGTATCAAAAAATGTTCCGAAACAATCTTTCGGACTTAGGCGGACTTTCGGACTGATTAATTAACGGTTAATTAGTTAAATCCGTATCCTGGCCCTTTATAAAAACGCCTTCTTCAACCTTTACCACTTTTTTGATATATAATTTTCGCTGATCGAGGTCATACTTATCGTAAATCGACATCACGTGGAGCCGCAAATTTTCGATCGAAACAGGCGAACCCAGTTCCACATCATAAATATTGGTTTGCACCATATTGGTCCCATCCACTAAAATGATCAACCCTGAACCGATCGCCTCCATCATACTGCCTTCGGTGATCAGCAGGCCCGCGTCCTCACCTAAACCAATGCCTAATATACCCGGGTTGCTCGCTACGGCATACATCAGCCTCCCGATGCGCCCGCGCTGAACGAAATGCGTATCAATAATAACCGAATCGATAAACCCCAGCCCTGCGGTGATCTGTACTTCGCCTTTGATCAGCGCCTCGTTGCTCTGACCCTTATAGATCATATGCGCCGATGCGGCAGCGGCCCCGGCAGATGTTCCGGCAATAATAAAATTCTCCTTTTGATAGCGCGTTTTTAGTACTTGCAGGAATTGCGTCCCACCGAAAATGGAGCTTAGACGCAGCTGATCGCCGCCGGTAAAGATCACCACATCGGCTTTTTGAATGCGTTCAAGGTAAGCTTTGTGCGTGGTGTCTTCGCGGCTTTTAATGTGCAGCGTGTTTACTTTGGGCACATTAAGCTGGTTAAAGGCGTTAATATACTCATTGCCCACCAGTTCTGGTATTTGCGAAGCCGTAGTGATCACCTCTACAACCGAGCCCTCGTGCTTAGGCGACTCGGTGATTATCCGCTTGAGAATGCCGCGGTCGAAAAATTTGAGATGGTCAGGCTGGACGATATGTTCCTGCTTACTGATATTGCTGCCCAGGTCAACAGCCCCTCCGATGATTACCAATTTCCCTTTTGGAGTTACCATATCTGTGCATTTAGTTAGTATGTTGAGTATCCGCCGCCTGGCGGTATATCAATACAAATTAAGCAAAAATGAATACAAGGCGTTGCATCTAAATTTAAACATGTCCGGTGTTTTTAACAGAAAACTTTTATTAGGCAGTGAAGTTTTATAGCTTTATTCGAAATTGACCATCCCAAACTGACAGCATATACTATGAAGATCGAAAATATACAGGTGCTTCGCGGACCGAACATCTGGAGTGTGAACAGGAAAAAACTGATACAGCTGCGGCTCGACCTGCAGGAAATGGAGCATAAGCCGAGTAATAAGATAGAAGGTTTCCTGGAAAGAATGGAGAAACTGATACCAACCTTATACGAACACCGCTGCTCGCCGGGCGTTCCGGGTGGCTTTTTTCAGCGTGTGGCCGCCGGTACCTGGATGGGACATGTGGTGGAGCATATCGCTTTAGAGATACAAACCCTTGCCGGTATGGATACCGGTTTCGGCCGCACCCGTGAAACTAAAACTCCTGGTGTTTATAACGTGGTGTTCACCTATATTGAGGAAAAAGTCGGGGTTTATGCGGCCGAGGCCGCCGTGCGCATTGTGGAAGCGCTGATCAAAAGCGAGGATTATAACTTGCAATACGATATCCAGAAAATGCGCGAAATACGCGAGGACACCCGCCTTGGACCAAGCACAGGTTCCATTGTGGACGAGGCTATTGCGCGGGATATTCCCTGGATACGTTTGAATAAGGAATCGCTTGTACAATTGGGCTATGGGAAAAACCAGGTGCGCTTCCGCGCTACGATGACGGAAAAAACCAGTTGTATAGCGGTCGATATAGCCAGTAATAAGGATGAAACCAAGCGAATGCTGCTTGAGCAGGCCATCCCGGTGGCAAATGGCATCACTATTGCTTCGGTTGAGGGCGTTGATGAGGCGATACGAAAAGTTGGGTTCCCGCTGGTGTTTAAGCCGCTCGACGGCAACCATGGCAGGGGTATCTCTATTAATATCCGAACCAAAAAGGACGCTTTGGCAGCTTATGAGCATGCTGCCAGGATATCAAGGAAGGTAATTGTTGAGAAGTTTATTACGGGGTACGATTTTCGCGTGCTGGTGATCGATAATAAAATGGTAGCGGCGGCACTGCGCGACCCGGCGCACATAAAAGGCGACGGGCATTCAACCATACAACAACTGATCGACCTGGAAAATACCGACCCAAGGCGCGGCTACGGGCACGAAAAGGTGCTGACGCTGATCACGGTTGACCGCGATACCCTCGATCTTTTGGATAAGAAGGGTTATACGTTGGAAACGGTTCCAAAAAAAGGGGAAAAGGTATTCGTTAAATCTACTGCCAACCTCAGTACCGGCGGCACTTCGGTGGATGTAACCGACCACGTGCACCCGCAGAACGTGTTCATTTGTGAGCGTATATCCAAGATCATCGGCCTGGATATTTGCGGCATCGACATCATGGCGAAGAACCTGAGCGAACCGCTTCACGAAACCGGCGGCGTGATACTGGAAGTAAATGCGGCTCCCGGCTTCAGGATGCATATCGCGCCAAGCGAGGGTCTACCGCGAAATGTCGCGGGACATGTGATCGATATGCTGTATCCCCCCGGCAAGTCGGCGAGGATTCCGATCATCGCCATCACTGGGACGAACGGTAAAACCACTACTACCCGGCTCATCGCACACATCGTAAAGAACAATGGTTACCGGGTGGGTTTCACCACGTCGGACGGCATTTACGTGCAGAACAATATGATGCTCAAGGGCGATACCACCGGCCCGGTAAGCGCCGAGTTTATTCTGAAGGATCCCACGGTCGATTTCGCTGTGCTGGAAACGGCACGAGGGGGTATCCTGCGTGCCGGTCTGGGTTTTGGCAGCTGCGATATCGGTATCATCACTAATATACAGGAGGACCACCTGGGGCTGGCCGATATCAATACATTAGAAGACCTCGCGAGGGTGAAAAGCGTGGTTACCAATTCCATCAAGAAGGATGGCTGGGCGGTACTCAACGCCGATAACGAATATTGTGTGAAAATAGGCAGGCGGGCCGACGTTAATGTGGCTTATTTCAGCATGGATGAGAACAATCCTGTGATCAAGTCGCATTGCCGCAAGGGCGGCATTGCCTGTATTTGCGAAAATGGTTTTGTGACCATCCAAAAGGGCGACTGGAAAATACGCGTGCAGCGCACCATACTGATACCGCTTACCTTCGGCGGCACGGTGCCCTTCATGATTCAAAATGTGTTGGCAGCCACGCTGGCGACGTTTTTATGGGGATTCAAGACCGAGGATATACAAACTTCGCTTCAAACCTTTATTCCGTCTGCGGCGCAAACGCCCGGCCGTATGAATATTTTCGAGTTCAAAGATTTCCGTTTCATGATCGACTTTGCCCATAATCCCGATGGGTACAAGGGCGTAAAGGAGTTCCTTAGCCATATCGACTCGCCGCTTAAGATCGGTATTATAGCCGGGACGGGCGACAGGCGGGATGATGATATTCGCGAACTAGGCAAATTATCTGCTGAAATGTTTGACTATGTGATCCTCCGGCAGGAAAAACATCTTCGCGGGCGGACGGAAGAAAACATTTTAAACCTGTTGATAGAAGGCATCCACTCCGTTGATCCTGATAAGCAATTCGAAGTCGTTCCCAAAGAGATCGAAGCTATTAAATACGCGATGAGCATGGCAAAGCCGGGAACATTTATCGTAGCCTTGAGTGATGTAATAGATAACGCCATCGAAACCGTGCAAAACTACCAGGAGCAGGAGCGGAACGGGTTGTTTAATGTGTGACCCCCTAACCCCCTAAAGGGGGAATAAATCTTAAACTCCCCCTTTAGGGGGCCGGGGGGCTGTCAAATAATAGTGCCAAAGCAACTTCGCCGCTATTGTCCGGTAAGGCTTCCACGTTTCGGCGATAGCAAGCAATTGCTCCGTGGGGGTTTCTTTGGGCAAATTCTTAATCCGTTTTAAGGCGTTAACAGCAGCCAGGTCGCCGATGGGGAATATATCCGCACGGTGCAGCGCCGATATCATGTAGACATCCGCCGTCCAGTTGCCGATACCCTTTAACGCCACCAGTTTGGCCCTTACTTCATCATCTGGCATGATGGGAAATTCCTCAAGGTTGATCTGTCCGCTTATGATAATCTCGGCCATATATTTGATATAGCCGTTCTTTTGGCGGCTCACGTAGCAGGCGCGCATTTCTTCGTCGGTGAGTAACAGGATGCGTGCGGGCGTGATCTCCTGCAAACGTTCCCGCAATTTATTGAGTGCTGAATTTGCCGCGGCTAAAGAAACCTGCTGTTCGAGTATGATATGCACCAGCGATTCAAAACTGTTCGCCCGCGACCAGAATGGTGGATAGCCGTAAGTATCGATTATTTTTTGAAGATCGGGATCGGAAGAACCGACTCGATCACAAAGGGATTGGAAACTGCCGGGCGTAAACTCTTGTATCATATATTTGTTATCTAAAATACTAATTTTCTTAGGATTTTATCTTCATTAGAAGAAAATACTCGTATTTTTACTACTTAACTTGCATTGTTCGAGTTGTGAAAGTAAGTTGATAACGCAGAATTAAAATGAGCAAGATAAGAGTAAGCGGAACAGAAATAACCATCATTCAGAAGAATGATGAAGATTATATCTGCCTAACTGAAATGGTTGCTAATATTGACGATGGCAATAGGTTAATCGAAAGATGGTTAAACAGTAAAACTACGGTTGATTTCCTTGGGGTTTGGGAACAATTAAATAATAAAGATTTTAAAACCCCGGAATTCCGGGGAATTAGAGAAAATGTAGGGTCAAGTAGCTATTTCCTTTCTGTTAAAAAATGGGTTGACCAAACTAATGCGATTGGGGTTTATGCTAAGCCTGGGCGTCACGGTAGCGGGACATGGGCGCAAGTTGATATAGCTTTTGAATTTTGTACATATATAAGCCCGGAGTTCAAGCTTCTTTTAATTACAGAGTTTAAGAACCTTAAAAAAAGGGAAGCCAAGGGATTAGACCAAGTATGGGATTTCAGGCGTTTTTTAACAAAAGCTAATTGGCGCATACAAACAGACGCAATACAAGAAATATTGATTCCATTAAGAAATTTACCGAAAGCGAAAGAAGGTATTATTTATGCCGAAGAAGCCGAGGTTTTAAATAAAGTGGTATTTAATAAAACCGCAAAGGAGTGGAATGCAGAAAATCCTGATTTAGTTAAGAAAGGACATAATATACGCGATTACGGTAATACACATCAATTAATTGTAATTGGGAATCTGGAGCCACTCAATGCAGAATTAATTCGAAATAAAATCCCGCAATATGATAGAATGCAAATGTTGCGGCAAGCAGCAGTAGAATGGCTCAAATCACTGGCAAAAAGTACAGCTATTCAAGATACCTACATCGATAGCCCGCTTGTAGATAAATATAAGCATATCGATGTGAGAAGTGTTGACAGCGAAAGATTGACCCCTAATTTGAATCAGTTTAATAATCATTTAAATAAGGATTCTGATGCTTCTGGCCCTCCTAAAGAGCCGCCAAAAGACGGCCAACTATCTTAATAATAGATTTTTGCGGTTTTTGTAATACCACAAATGAATAATTTACCACCCTTAGCCGAGCGCATGCGCCCCAAGACACTGGACGATTACGTCGGTCAGAAGCATTTGGTGGGTAAAGGCGCCGTGTTGCGCAAAGCCATCGAGTCAGGTGCGCTGCCTTCGATGATCTTTTGGGGTCCGCCGGGTGTTGGTAAAACAACGCTGGCGTATATCATTTCGCAAACGCTGTTCAGACCGTTTTTTTCATTAAGTGCGATCAATTCGGGTGTAAAAGATGTGAGGGAAGTGATCGAAAAAGCATCGCTGCTAAAACAACAGGGACAGACCCTGCCGATACTGTTCATCGACGAAATACACCGTTTTTCTAAATCACAACAAGACTCATTACTTGGCGCTGTAGAACGCGGAATAGTGACCCTCATCGGCGCTACTACAGAAAACCCGTCTTTCGAGGTCATCGGCGCTTTGTTGTCGCGATGCCAGGTTTATATCCTGCAACCGCTGGAGGAAGACGATTTGATGAGCTTGCTGGACAAGGCGATGAAGGAAGACGAGGTATTGCAGCAAAAGAAGATCGACATTAAGGAAAGCGAAGCTTTACTCCGTCTTTCCGGTGGCGATGCCCGCAAACTGCTGAATATTTTTGAGTTGCTGGTGAATGCTTTTGAAAGCAAAAAGATCACCATCACCAATGATATGGTGCTGGAACATGTGCAGCAAAACATGGCGCTGTATGATAAGGCAGGCGAGCAGCATTATGATATCATTTCGGCCTTCATCAAATCGATGCGCGGCAGCGACCCTAACGGCGCGGTTTACTGGCTCGCCAGGATGATCGTAGGCGGTGAGGATCCTTTATTTATTGCCAGGCGTATGCTGATATTGGCGTCGGAAGATGTCGGTAACGCCAACCCGAATGCCCTGCTGCTGGCACAAGCCTGTTTTGAAGCCGTAAATGTGATCGGTATGCCAGAGTCGCAATTGATCTTGTCGCAAACGGCTATTTACCTGGCCTCATCCGCTAAAAGTAATTCGGCCACCACTGCTATCGGCGCGGCGATGGCCTTGGTCCGCGAAACCGGCGATCTGCCCGTGCCGCTGCACTTACGCAACGCGCCCACCAAACTGATGAAGAATATCGGCTATGGCAAGGATTATAAATACGCCCACAGTTTTGAAGGTAATTTTATCGACCAGGATTTTCTGCCCGATGCGATCAAAGGAACTAAGATATATGATCCCGGCAATAATGCCCGTGAGCATGAGGCTAAAGAAAGACTGAAGAAGCTTTGGGGGGAACGGTATAAATATTGAGCCCCAACCCCAAAAGGGGAGACGAAATAACCCCATCGGGGTTAATGGTCGGTAGACAAATGAGCCCGTATGAAAATCCCGTGCCCTAGGTACGGAACATGCGGGATAGGTTACGTACCTACGGTACGCCATAATCTGATATATTTATTTTTTCCACTGACCTTTTGCACATACGGTGCATTATTTGGGAACGCCCCTATTATATTTGGCATATGTATTCTATCCGCGCAGCAACCATCAATGATGTTGAAATCATTCGGCAAATAGCCGATAAAACCTGGTGGGAGGCTTATTTGCCCATATTGGAAAAAGAGCAGATCGCTTTTATGCTGGGCGAGCTTTATTCGGTTGAAAAGATCACTTCGCAAATCAAAAATGACAGCCAAACCTATCTTTTATTAGAAGAAGAAGGCAGATCTGTGGCCTTTGCGGCTTATTCTCCGTGTGACGAGGACCCTAAGATATACAAGCTGCACAAACTCTATTGCCTGCCTGAAACCCAGGGCAAAGGTTACGGTAAAATGCTGATCAATGCAGTCGCACAAAAAACGCTGGAAGCAGGTAAGCATATGCTCGACCTGAATGTGAACCGCCACAACAAAGCCAAAAACTTTTATGAGAAGATGGGTTTTATGGTTGCATATGAGGAAGATATTCCCATCGGTCCGTATTGGATGAATGACTATGTGATGCGGAAGGAATTATCATAGCGATGGGTTTTGCACCCATCGCTTTAAAAGATCTATTGCTCTAATTTAGCCACCCTCGTCGGCGTGTCCGTTCCATCAACTATCGACCGTGAGCTTAAAGCAATGGCCCGGATAGTCGACGTAATATTAGCCATATCGAGAGAGCTCACTTCGTCACCAACAGTGTGATATAATTTATCGATATCGATCTGGTCGGTCGAAATGGTATGCGCCGGAACGCCTACACGGGCCAGCGACGCATTATCGCTGCGGTAAAAAAGATTTTGGTCGGGATATGGATCGGGATAGAATTTGAAAACTGTCCCCTCGAGATTTCTTTGCAATATCTTACCAAAATCAGACCGTTCGTACCCGGTTATAAATGCAGAATTCTCTCCGAATTTCGAAGACTTGCCAATCATCTCGATATTGAACATGGCTACCACTTTTTCAGGGTCGACTGTTTTTGCAAAGTATTGGGACCCATGTTCACCGATCTCTTCCGCGGTAAATGCCACGAAAATGAGGGTGCGCGCGTTGTTGTTCAGCTTTTTGTAATACCTCGCCAGGCTGATCACCGCTGTAGTGCCCGAAGCGTCGTCGTCGGCGCCATTGGCGATGCTGTCCTGGCCGACTGGTTTAACGATGCCCAGGTGGTCATAATGCCCTGAAAAAACCACAAATTCATCGGGCTTGGTTTTGCCCGGTATAATGCCGGCGATATTAAACAAAGGCAGCTCCTGGCTTTTCACTTCGCAGCTTACGTTCAGTGATTTTACATCGTCGAAAGTGCCGAGCACAAAAACCAGCGCATGCTTGTCTGGATTATCTGATTTGAATGTCACGCTGCCACCCATAGAGCGACCCCGTACCCGTTTGAACAGGTCGCTGAATTTCGGGTCAATGAGCATCAGGGTATTCTTGTTGCCCCTCAAAGCGCTCATATAAGCCGAGCGCAGGTCTTTTTCGGGGGTTACTTTTACGATCTCAGCATCGCTTAGCTGGCTCCAGCTAAAGGATGATGAGCTTGAAACTGCAAGATTGTCGAGTTCAATGGCGTTACCATTGATAGAGACTTGTACCATGGTAGGCGCCGTTTTGACCATGGTAAAATTCTGACGGTAGCCATCATTGCCTTTCATCGGTTCCAGTCCGATCTGCTTGTATTCCGATTCGATAAATTTTGCCGCTTTTTCAATGCCCGGGGTAAATGTCGCGCGACCCTGCATATCATCTGATGCCAGGGTACTGATAATGCGTGTTACGTCCTCCTGTTTGATCAGTTTGTTGACATCTTGCGCGTATCCGTAGGATACGAGTGCTATAAAAGCAAAAAGTGCTATAGTTTTCTTCATTACGATTTTACTTTAGTTGATAGCCAGTTGTTACGGAAATCGGTTTGTTCTTTGGTTGGAGTTTTGCCGGCCTTTTCAAAGGTAACAACTTCGAGCGCAGGATTTTCTTCCAATATGATCGTTGTATCATGTTCGCCGGTGCGGTTCTTATAATGTACTACGATCTTGTCTCCAACGTTTTTTGAGGTCACGATAGCGGTAAAAGCTTGCGCATCCTTAACATCTTTGCCGTCGGCTTTTAAGATAATATCCCCCACATCTAATCCCGACTTATAAATCGGCGTACCAATGATGCTTACCTGCACAGGCAAACCTTCATCGCCGGTTGTGCGCGCCTGTCCCGAACGGCCGCGGTTGCCCTGGAAGCTCAGCGGACCCGCCCATCCTTTTCCGGGCGCAGCTTTTTGAAGTAATAATCCTGCTTTTGCCAGCAATGCTGCGTAATCATTCTTTTCGATGCCGTAGATGTATTTATTGAAGAAATCAGCGGCGAACTTTGGATTTTTGGTCACCTTCGCCAGGTCGCTTTGCAGATCGGCTATTACGTAAGGTTTCATCACCTTGCCGCGGTCGAGCCAAACGGTTCGCATAAAATCATCCAAAGTCAAATTAAATTCGCTGCGTAAACGCATGTCAAGTGCAAGGGCAATAGCTCCGCCATAAGTATAATAACTGGTAAACATATTGGCCTGGTTGTTCGGGTCGATAGAAACACCCGCATCCGCGAATACCGAGTAGCGGCTCATTTGCGTAGCAGGATATTTTTCCGCACCTGGCGTGTTCAGTATCTGATTGATCAAACCGCCTAACGTACGGGTGTATTCTTCGGGCGTGTGAAAACCCGAACGCACCAACAGTAATTCGCCATAATACTGGGTAAAACCTTCGGCAAACCACAACTCGCTGCTCATATCGGCATGCTCAAAATTGAAGGGCTCCAATGATTTCGGGCGGATACGTTTCACGTTCCAGCTATGGAAATATTCGTGCGAAAATGTACCCAGCAATCTCACCTCATTTCCGCCAACTTTTTGAATGGGTTGAACGATGCAGGTCGAGTTCCGGTGCTCCATGCCATCGCCCGAAACCGTAGGGTACACATCATCGAGGAAAGTATATTCGCCGTAATCGTAAGTTGGTAATTCGCCGAAAACCGCCTTTTCTTCCAGCACCAGTCGCTGCACCTGTTTGGCGAAATTATCTATCGTGGCCTGGTCGTCATCGGAGTGGATGGTCAGGTTGATCTTCTCTTTTGTTCCGTTGTTGTCTACTTCCCAGCTGCTGATCTTGTAGGCGGAAAGTTCTGTCGGACTGTCCATCAGGTATTGCAGGCCGGGAGAACTATAAATATTGTCACCATCATGCTTTAATTGTGTAGCTACTTTCCAGCCGTATTTGTCCAGGTCGTTAAATTCAAATTTCAGCGCTCTTTTATCCTGCCCCTCCACCCACATAAAAGTAGCGGGCATATTCAAGTGGGCGTGGCTTGGATCAATGCTGGTATAAGTACCGTCGGTCCAGTTACCGAACAGTGTATAGCTCACTTTAACAGTTTCACCGTGATCTGGTATCTCATAAACATCGCCTTCTACCTGCTTTACCTGCAATGGGCTTCCGTCAACATTTGTGGCTTTTACGTTATAAACATTCTTGCCGAATTCGTGTGTCGCGTACCTGCCTGCTGATGATCGGCTCATGTGCAGCACTATGGCCCTGGCGCCTGCGTTCGGAATAGTAATGACAATTTCCGCCTCGTGGTGGGCCGCGTTTGGAAAAGAAATGGAATAGAAAATGGCTTTTTCCTTAGTATCCTGTTGCGCAAAGGAAATGGAGGTGAATAGAATGGCAATAGCCAGCAAATAAAACTTTTTCATCTTTATAATTTGTTTTTTCGATAGTGATGAAGCTATCAAGAGCCGTCTTATTCATTTCACTTTGTGTGCTGTGGCTCATGATGGTTTCATAATGTTCGGTTAACCCTTTGAGTAGGGGCTGAAATTACTATTAAATCAGGAAAAGTTTTATATCGGATATTATTGATCAGACTTTAGGTCCGCTTCCGCAACCATATTTTAATTATAAATTAAAATATATAAATAAATGTTAACTTTATGATAAATTTATTTTTAAGTGTGATATTATGGCGGCGGATAAAATAACGATATTATATGTGGATGATGAGGAGAATAATTTATTCTCGTTCAAAGCAGTGTTCCGTATAAAATACAATGTATTAACCGCGCTTAGCGGAGATGAGGCACTTGAAATTTTATCAAAAAGAGAGGTCAATGTCATTATTACGGATCAGCGCATGCCTGAGATGACCGGTGTTGAGTTTTTGGAAAAGGTATTGGAAAAATTCCCTGATCCGATAAGGGTCCTTTTGACGGGTTACGCGGATATGGGCGCTGTAGTTGATGCAGTTAACAAAGGGAAAATATTTCACTACCTGGCTAAACCATGGAATGAAGAAGAACTTGATCTTACAATCAACAAGGCTTACGAAAAATATCTTGAAAAAGCTGAACTGGAAGATATGAATGTAAAGCTGGAAGGGTCTAACGATCAATTGGAGTTTTTGCTGCGACAGAAGCTTCTGTCCTGACAGTGGCGGTTTTAGATCTCTGATCTTAGCTGCACCAGCAATGAAAGCAGTTTTTCCCGGGTAAGCGGCTTTTGGATGATGCTATTTACTGACACATAGGTTTGTATCCTGTATATATCGATGGGATCGCTTTTAGAAGATAATACGGTCAGTATAATAATTTTATAACTTTTTTTTATTTCAGCCGGCAGTTTTTCGAATTCCTCGACAAACTCAAACCCATCCATAAGCGGCATTTGCAGATCAAGCAAGATTATTGCCGGGACCGGGTTATTGGCAACGGAATTTTCATGGATCATGTTCAACACGTGCTGGGCATCATGAAAACTGTCAATTATGACGCTTTCATAGGTGCGTTCTAAAAATTTACGCGTAACAAAGCGATCAAGTTCGAGATCATCAATAATTATAAATGAATATTCAGTAGTCATCAGACGGATGGAATGGTTACTTTAAAAATTGTTCCCTCGTGCAGAACTGAATCGACCTCAATTTGCCCGTTCAATTTTGATAAAGCACTTTTTACATTGTATAGTCCCAGTCCAGAGCCTACTTCAACAGAATTTGAGCGGTAAAAAAGGTTAAATATTTCCCCGACATGACTTCCCAAAATGCCTATGCCTGTATCTTTTACGTAAATAGTTGCTATGCTTTTCCTGACTTCGATATCAACTTCAACCGATTTATTTTTACTTTTTTTATCCTGGTATTTAAATGCATTTGATAAAAGGTTATTGAAGATGAGCATTAGCGGGGCCTCATCATTTCTGAACGTCTCTTCCTGCTTAACGTTGATGCTAAACCCGACATGATTGATCTTTGAATTTATACTATACATCGTTTTCAATTCATTCATGATTTTGTTAAAATCAATTTCCGTTATTTTTAGCTCCCCCCTTTGTAAGCTATAATAATCATGCATACTTAAAACATAGGCATCCAATTTTTTTACCGATTTTTCCATCAGGAACATCATCTCCTTCATTTCTTCCACATCATCCATCTCGCGTGCGAGGTTGATGGCCCCCAAAATCCCGGTTAAAGGGCCCCTGATATCATGACTGACACTATGGGCGAATTTATTCAGTGCAGTATAGGCCTTTTGTAGTTCATCATTTTTGACAGAAAGCATTGAATTGGCCATATAAAACTTATCGGCTTCTTCTATTGACGAAACGAGATCAGATTCCACCCAGGGTTTTTGGACATACCTGAATACATTACCCTTGTTTATAGCATCGATTATTGCGTTAATATTAGTGTAAGCCGTCAAAAGGATACGTACCGGAAGAGGATGACTGATCCGGATATCCGCAAAGAAATCAACCCCGGTTTTGCCCGGCATGCGCTGGTCGCAGAAAATAACCCTGATGTCGGGGTGGCTATCCAGGCAGTCTATAGCCTGTGGAACGTTTACAGCTGTGAAAACTTTGTAATTAAGCCTTAAGGACGCCTTAAAACCAACCAGGTTATCCGGTTCATCATCCACGTACAATATTTTTATTTTTTCCGGCACTTTAGCTTACGATTTTATGATCGAAACGGCAAAAACAAAAGGGGATCTTATGATGCCAAAAACATCAAGGAGTTCCTTTTAAAAGTTCGAGATTTTAGTTACCCTTATGCGAAGTCGATCGGTAGTTGTAAAATGAATTCAGTTCCCTCACCCTGTGTGCTATCAACATTAATTAGCCCTTTATGTTTTTTTATCGTGTTATATACAATAGACATACCCAATCCTGTTCCTTCGCCAACATCTTTTGTAGTGAAAAAAGGCTCAAATATCTTTTTTTGCGTTTGAGCGTCCATTCCAATACCGTTGTCTTTTATTTTTATAAATACATTTTTTTCATCATGACTAGTTGTAATGATTATTTCACCGCCCTTATTTTCACCAAATCTTTTGTGCACAGCATAAGTGGCATTTGAAATGATATTTAAAAATACCTGGTTTAACTTTCCTGCATAGCATTCTGCCATTGGCAAATCGCCATAATCCTTAATCACCTTTATTTTATTGTTCAGCATATTATTTGCTATAACCAGGGTTGATTCAAGCCCTTCATTAATATCGGTTCTCTTCAAATCATCTTCGTCCAGGCGCGAGAATATCTTCAGCCCCTTCACAATTTCAGCAGTTCTGTTGGCGCCTTCATTTATCCCTTTGATAAGATGCCTGATCTCTGACGTGAGATAATCAAGGTCCAAGTCTTCCTTATAGTCATTTATCTGTTTTTGTTTCTCGGCCGGTGAAGAATCGGATACGCCTACATTTTCAATCACAGTCAGGGCCTCAAGCATAAGTTCAATATCCCGTTTCAAAGGATTAATATTTGATGTAACAAAATTTATCGGGTTATTGATCTCATGCGCTATCCCTGCAGTTAACTGGCCCAGGGAGGCCATTTTTTCCGACTCGACTAGTTGAGTTTGCGCTTGTTTTAAATCTTCAAGCGTGCTGTTGAGTTCCTGGTTTGATTCGCTTAATTCGTGTGTGCGTTCGTTTACCTTTAACTCTAAGACTACGTTTTGCTCCCGGATGATCGATTCATTTTCCTTTAAGGCCCTCACGGTCTCTTCCTGCGATCGCTCCTTTTCGGCTTTAAAAATATTTATCCTGTCGGCAAGGGCCAGTGATAGCAGGATCACTTCAAAAGCCGCACCTATAGGCATTGTATAATTGGTGTAGTTATTATATGGCAGTACACCCAGATTGCGTAATACGAATAAGACTACCCCGGTAAAAAACATCGTCCAGGCCAACAGGAAATACTTTGCAGGCCTGTATCCTTTGAATGAAAGGTTGATGACTACAACGTATATACTAACCGTTACAACCAACGCGCTGATGTCGGTCATCCGGTAACTGATCAAAGCATAACCCAGCAGCCGCGCAATAATTGTCGAAAAATATAACAGGATTATGAATTTAAATACTTTGGACATGAACGGCATTCTCGCTTTTATTCCTAAAAAGGATTGCACAAATAATGAAAACGCGATGCCCCCTATGGCATTGAATATAATGATGCCCATATTGAATAGGCCGGGAGAATTTGGAAAAATAAAACGGTAGGTATAGCCCGATAGTGAGGTTTGTGTCAGCGCTATAAATAAAGTGTACAGCACATAGTATAAATAGCTGATATCTTTGGTGGAGACGTACACAAAAGAATTATAAAGTATCATTACCAACAATATCCCTACCAGTACGCCCCACAGCAGGTCGCGCATAAGCGTAGTTTCGGCAATTTTTTGCGGCGTGCCCAGTACCAGCGGCAAAACCATTTGCTCGTTGCTTTGAACCTTAAGGTAAAATGTTGCCGTACTGTCTTTAGCGATGCTGACATCGAAAAGGAAGTCCTGGTGCTTGTATTTTCTTTTGGTAAAACCATTGGTATCGCTTAGTTTTTCAGAGCTATATGTGCCATTTACGGGGAAATAAAACTCGCATACATCCAATGTGGGGTATTCAAGACTGAGCAAAAGATGATTATCCGAACTTTCATTCTTTATGGTGAACCGTAACCAAAAAGCCGACCTGCTGAGTTCCAGGTTAGGAACCTGGGTATGTGATTGGATAAACCCAGTCGCGCCACGCACGGATTGAATACCTAGATGTTTTGTGGGATCTTCCAAAATAGCTACGTTTTGCCCGATAACGATGTTATCGCCCTTGAAAACAATGATATTTTGAGCAATTCCTTTCGGCAGGAAAAAGATTTGGAGGAATAGCAGGATTAAATAAATCTTTTTCATACCGGCAGAGAGAAATTAAATGAATTGATCGTGTATTCTATCACCAATAATTTGATCCAGATCGACATAGTATCTTCCGGAATCATGAAACTGATCTAATAAAATGCGGCGGCAAACATCGGTAGTAACGGCCCCGCCCAAAGTTACGGAAGAAGCGAGCTGCGGCCATGTATTAATTGACTTATTTACTTCAAGCATCGATGCTTTTAGCTTTGCCGATATCGCATCGGCGCCAATCATTTTAAGGATATATGGAATTTTTTCTTCGTTTGTCAGATTCTTGATGCTTTCAGGGTCAAGACCATGCGCAAGCCCGTGCAAAACCGGGCGTTCCGGTTCAAGGTCAAAGCGTTCGATATCCAGCATTCCGCGGTCGTTTGTATCCATGATAACAGGGATCTGAAATTCCCGTGCTTTATAGCGACTCACTATTTTTACGTCCAAGCCATCGCAAACTTCAACAAACAAATCCAGCTTGCCGCCTTCCAAAAAAAAGTCATCCATTTTGTCTTCCTGCAGGCCGTCACTAAATATCTTAACATTTAAAAACGGGTCGATCTCAGCTATTTCACGTGCCGCTATAACCGTCTTATTGAGTCCCAGGTTATGTACGCCCGTCCGGATGCGGTTTAAGTTGCTCAGTTCTGCGGTATCAAAATCAGCTAATCTGAGTTCTCCGCAAGTGCGCTCCATGGCTATTGTTAATGCTATAGATTGCCCTACAGACAAGCCGACAATACCAATTTTCTTTGTTTTGAGTTTAGCCTGTTCTTCACTGGTTATCTTATTCCGGTTCCTGTTTGTCCGCACCGCAACAAATTCTTCTTCATCCAGCAAATGCACCAGCCGGCGGTTCCAGGGATAGTGGACCCAAACACCATAATCGCTAATAGCCCTTCCTGCCAAATGCCGGTTAATAAGTTCGGCATATTCCTCCTGCTTAATTTTGACGGATGGATTTTGACTTTTGAGCAGTTCCTGTAACTGGCCGTATATTTCGTCGCAAATGAAAGGGATTTCAGTATTTTCGGATAACCACTCAAATGTTGCTTTATCGGGGGCATTATCCAGGCGGAGTATTATAGGCTTATGAACGTATTTCATATCCTTAAAATTTGCCGGGAGGCCTGGTATGTTATTCATGTTTTTGGATTATGAAATCCTTGCGTAAAGCTGATCTTAATTAAACAGCTATTAAAAAAATGTCGGATCCTTTTCAGCTATTTTATTTTCGAAAAATTCTTTTTCCGCCAATGCTATAGCCTGGGATAAATCCCATCGATCGAGATTAGGTATCCGCAGCGCAAAATCGATTGTTATTTCCCTCTCTTTTAATTCATATAGTCTTAAATTATTCATATTTGTCCTCATTTGCATTATTGCAGATTTATCCTCGTCGAGGGCTTTGCTTAAAGTATAAACATCGCCCAAAATCATCGCTGTAGCAATAAGGTCCAGCTTTGGGTAATAAAAGGTCCCTTTATTGCCGATGCCGTCCACCAGCACCATGCCGCAATTTACGACAGGTTTTACCGTATACGGTGCGCATAATGCGAAGAGCGATTGTATACCTGTCTGCGAGGAAATTGCGATCAGCGTCCGAATCAGCAATGGGGTGCCTATTCCATATCCTGAAAGCTCCGGCGAATTCCATAAGCCGCATATCTCTCCGGTTCCATACTGTGCATATTTCCAGATTAGCTGATGAATAGATGAGTCTAACCCTTTTATTGCCTGTTCTATCGGCAAAGGTTCTGTTCCCCCGGCTACGTGTACCCTTGCGCCTCCATATACTTTTTTCCCGTCCAACGACTCAACAATAATTACAAAAGCAGCCGGGTTTGTCGCCCATCCGTTTTTGGATGAGGTAACTTTCGTGACACCGATGCTGGTTAAAACATTGGTGTGCCCTTTAATAAATAACTCACAGGTTTCAGGCTCATCAATTGCCCGGAATGCCCTGATCCTTACTTCCGGCTTTGCTTTATTTAAGCTATCATCCATTTAATAAGAGTGCTGGCCTCTTAAATCCCGAGCATGATTAATTGCTAGTTAAAAATTGCTTATTATTTAATTTGGTAAATATAGCATATTCTATCTCTATTGGGCTAATTAAGTTGCACAGCGTTAAGATAGTTTTGCTTTACAGAAGTCGCCGGGCCCTGTTTAGTTATCGGAGTCAATGCACTGATTGATAAACCTGAGCGAGTTGGGATTGTTTTAAAGATTCCCGGATTAGATTGTCTTGAAGCTCTTCTGTTCGCTAGTCGTAGGTCTCGTGTCCCAGGTCCCACTCGGATTGTGCGGTGATGATCTTCTTTTTCCGTTCCACGTCGGTTTCCAGGCTGTGGTCGTAAATCTCATCCGTTACCTTCATATCGCGCTCTTTATCCTTTTCAGCGTAGTAAATATTCGCCTCAGATACCTTGTTCACAGCTACATCGTAAGGCCCTTTGGGCGACATCAGCTTTACAAACACCGGCAAACATTCGAATAAGATGAAGAGCCAGCCAATAAACGAAATAGCCAGGTAGGTTTCCACGTCACGGGTGCCGTTCTCATTGTAAGTTAACTGGTTTAGCGCCCAGTTACGGTCCGAGAAACCGGCTATATTAGAAAGGCTGTCCAGCTCGTGGCTGTTAAACAAACGCATATCGCTCAATCCCTCATAATCCTTGCGGCGGGTCAGAAAATCATCCATCTGGCCCAGGTCGCCGGTAACGGTTTTCAGGCGGTTCTCTTTTTCTTCTAAAACGGATTCTTTTTGCTTGGCATAAGTACCATAGCCCACTATGCCCGAGGTTTGGTCGGTTTTATCACCAAAAACTTCCTTGTTCATCAGTACCCGCGAACGGTTGATGTCTCTCTCCAGCGAATCTTTTTCCTTTTTCAGATCGCCTTTTTTACCAAGCTCCATCGCATACTTTTGGTTGTAGGTCGCCTGTAAGGTATCAATTCGCCTATGCTGACCTTTAAGATAAGCCGTCTTTAGTTTTTGACGGATCTCCTTATCAAATATCTTCAATTCCAGCGGGCGCGATATCACGATACCGATCATGATCGCCAGCAAAATACGCGGCGATGCCTGCAAGATCTGCTGGTTTGTTGTGCCTTCTTTATTAATACTGGAAACGATATAACGGTCCATATTAAAAATGGCAAGACCCCAGATCATGCCGAAAAGGATGGCAAATCCGACCGCAAATGCGCTGCCGCTGAATACGAAATACATGGCATAGCCGCCTGATAAGGAGGCAAACAATGCTGTAAAAAATATAGTGGCCCCAATGCCTACATATTTATTATGCTCGACCGGGTATTTCTTTAAAGTACCAATGTGCGCTCCGGAACAAAACCAGAAAAAGCGTGTGATTTTTTTCATCTAAAACTTAAAAAGTGTTTTTATCAACGTTTAAGGGGATAGCGTTGTATATCAACATCGTTGGCAGAATGTAAATTTTGTACAAACATATATAAAACGCTCATATTACCTGATTGTTACAATCTTTGTTCGTAATTAGTTATACAATAAAAAGCTACCTTTGATTTGAAATTTATTACAATAATGAAAGAAATATCTGTACAGGAACTGAAAGAAATGATGGATAAGCACGAAGATTTTCAGTTAATAGATGTCCGCGAGGATTTTGAATATGAAATGTCTAACCTCGGTGGGGTACTGATACCCTTGGGTGGCGTGCTGATCGAGGCCGACAAAGTTGCCAAAGATAAACCGGTGATCATGATGTGCCGCAGCGGCCGGCGCAGCGCAGCGGCCATTATGCAATTGGAACAACAATTTGGTTTTACTAACCTGGCCAATTTGCAAGGCGGCATACTGGCCTGGGCCGAGGATATTGATCCTTCTATTCAAGTGTATTGATCATGGGCAAAAAATTAGCGCTGAATGTTGTATACAACGTCGGCATTTTTATCTGCCTGATATTAATCTATGAAGGCGCATTAAATAAACATTACGAATATATTGCCGGCGCTCTGTTCATAGGCGCCATTCTTGTTATTCTTAAAATACGTCTTCTGAAAGAAGTGCGTGACATTCAAAAAAAACCTTAAAATCAAAAGAGCATGATCATCGCAATTTTAGGCCTCATTATACTCGTTGTGGGTGTAGTGCTCAGGCGCTCGCCCGAACCGGGCAATCATTATGGGCGTTTGGTATCAACCGTTGGGCTGGTCGTCGTCATTATCGGTTTACTCCTATCGTCAATTAAGATCATAGAGCCGGGAAAAGTAGGTGTGCAAACGCTTTTCGGTAAGGTACAAAACCAGATACTCGAGAGCGGGCTGCACATTATCAACCCCGCGGTTGAAGTGACGACCTTCAGCATACAGACGGAAAATTATACCATGAGCGCAAAAGATAGCGAAGGTGCAATACAAGGCGACGATGCCATACGCGTACTTTCTTCTGATGGCCTGGAAGTTACGATCGATCTGTCGGTATTATATAAGGTAAACCCCGACAAGGCGCCGTTTATTATGCAGAATATCGGGGAAAATTACGTGGACAAGATCGTTCGCCCGGTTACCCGTACCGCTATACGCGATAATGCAGTAAACTACCAGGCGGTTGACCTGTATTCTACAAAAAGGCAGGAATTCCAGGCCAAAATCAACCAAACCATCACCCAAAGTTTTGCAAAGAATGGCCTCGAAGTACAGTCGATACTGATCCGCAATATTTCATTACCCGCATCAGTAAAAGCAAGTATCGAATCCAAGATCAATGCCGAGCAGGACGCGCAAAAAATGCAGTTCGTATTGCAAAAGGAGCGCCAGGAAGCAGATCGTAAGCGCGTTGAAGCACAGGGGATAGCCGACTATCAAAAGATCATTTCCACGCAGTTATCGGATAAACAGCTGATATACGAAAGTATTAAGGCGCAAAAGGAGATTGCTTTATCGCCAAATACTAAAGTGATCATTATTGGGGGAACAGGGAAAGGAAATCCGATCATGTTGAGTGATAAATAAAAACATTACTGCTAAATCGCCTCATTAAGGCGTATAAAGCGATCTACCAGACTTTTTTCTGAAAAAAATGGAATAGACCAATTGTTTATTCCATTTTTTATTTACAAATATCCTATTATTTAGGATTTGATCCGCTTTTTGCCTTTTACTTCCCGATTGATGCCTCATAATTACTTTTTAAAAGTATAAATGCTAAAAAAATGTCATGTTATATTGTTATAAATACAATAAAAAACACATTTTTATATTTTCTTTAAATTTTTTTGTTATTTTATTGATAATATTTATATCTTAGCTATTAATTATTATAGAAATTGTTCTAATTGGATAAAGTTTTAGGTATTTAGTTAAAAAATACAAAAATCATTAAAAATAAATCTGAGAATTTGGATAGAATAAAGAATAAATGATAAAAACGAAGTGAATTACCTTATTTGTATCATTTTTTTAATAAAAAAACCACTACAACTCAATCAAACTAAAAACAAAGCAACAATGGAATTAAGACTCAAGAAAACAGACCTATGGGGGCGCATGCGATCACTGACTAAGGAGAAGTGGGCATTAGGCGCGACGATCCTGTCGGGCA